>Ga0075163_10008888_pt1 | contig 13197 bp, 13 predicted proteins | sample JI1023141ADNA_FD_71478 | JGI IMG/M metagenome (GOLD analysis project Ga0075163, IMG submission 71478) | Wastewater effluent complex algal communities from Wisconsin, to seasonally profile nutrient transformation and Carbon sequestration -... | ecosystem: Engineered > WWTP > Effluent > Algae...
GAACGCCTCCATGTACGTGCTCATGCCGGCGCCGGCGATGCTGCGATAGATCGTGACGAGCGCGGCGACCAGCTCGTCCATCGAGCTGTAGCGCTGGTTCGGATCCTTCGACATGCACTTCATGATCACGTCGGCGAGCCCGTGGGGCATCGGCCGGCCGTTCTTCGCGGCGATGCCTGCGACCGGCTGCGGATTGGTCGTGATGTGCTGCGTGAGGATGCCCATGAACGACTCGCCCTTGAAGGGGAGCTCGCCCGAGAACACCTCGTACATGATCACGCCGACCGCGTAGATATCCGTGCGTGCGTCGACGGTGTTGCCGAGCGCCTGCTCGGGCGCCATGTAGAACGGCGTGCCGAAGATGGTGCCGGTCTTGGTCAGGTTGTTGTTGCCGTCGTTGCCCGCGACCTTCGCGATGCCGAAGTCGAGGAGCTTGGGGATGTCCTCGCCGTTCGGCCCGATCGTGACGAAGATGTTCTCGGGCTTCATGTCGCGGTGCACGATGTTCTTCGCGTGCGCGGCGGCGAGCCCGTGGCCGGTCTGGATCAGGATGTTGAGCAGGCGATCCGGTGGCTGCGGCGTGGTGATCAGATCGTTGAGAGCTGCGCCATTGAGCAGCTCCATACACATGTAGATCCGGCCGTCGTTGAGCGTGCCGAAGTCTTCGATCGCGATGATGTTGCGGTGACCGATCGACGAGCTCGAGCGCGCTTCCTGGCGGAACCGGCTGATCGCTTCGGGGTTCGAAAGGATCTCTTGCCGCAGCAGCTTGATCGCGAACTTCTTCTCGATGTGGACGTGATCGGCGGCGTAGACCTCGCCCATCCCACCCTCGCCCAGCTTCCGGGTGATGCGGTAGCGGTTGTCGAGCACCTCGCCCACGAGTGACGGTGCTGCCGCGGGCATTGGCATCGATCCGGATGCCGGTCCGGTGGGCGCGTCGTTACTCATCTCATGACCCCTTTGGTCGGCGAGTATAACGCGGAGTTATGGCGAATGCCGCCGGCTTACAGGCAGATACCGAGTCCGTACTGGCTCGCTGCCGGGTCGACGTTGATCTGGCAGGTTTGCCCCGCGGGGCATTCTGGGAGATCCGCGCGACCGCAGGCGTTCGCCGGCATCGCGGCGTCGAGCAGTGCACACGAACCGCGCACGCAGCGCGGCGCGAACGAGGCATCGCACGTGGGCTCGCTCAGGTTGTCCTGCCCCGGGCAGGCCGGCGTGGTCGGGCACATCAAGGTCTGATCGAACGCCGCGGCGGTCGCGACCGGAACCGCGGTGTCCTCGCCGCCGTTCTCGCAACCGCAACAATCCTCGCGCACGCGAGCGCAATCCGTGTCGACGGTGCAGTCCGGCAACACCGACACCGGCTCCGCGCAGGTGCACGACAGGCAGCCGTTGATCTCGGCGATGTAGCCGTCGGGGCACTGCAGGCACTCGAGCGGCTTGCACGCGAGCACGCACTGGCCGGCGTCACACGCGGGCTCGACGTTGGTCGCGCACGTGCTGGTGTCGTTCTGGCAATCGACGGCCTCGCACGCGAGCGCCTTGGGATCCTCGACGGAGAGCGCGAACGTCGGGCAGTCGCAGCAGGTGGCGCCGGCGGGCACGCAATCGGCGGCGGTGGCGCACGTGAACGGTGTGGCGCCAGGCGCGGGATCATCGCGATCGTCGCCCGCACCGAGCTCCGACGCGCTGCCGATGCAGGCGGTCAGAGAGAGAGCGAGGAAGAGAACGCGCATGGTCATGGCTGGAGCAGGTGTCGTGCCGAGCATAACCGGTCGGAATCCCAGCGACTAGTCTCGGAAAACTGATGTGATCAGACCCATCTCGTAGGGTCCGTCCGTGGGCGCGAAGATCCTGACGAAGACCGATAGCTTGATGGAAGACCGCATGCTCGCCGTGCAAGGCGATCCCGAGCGTGCAGATACCCTGGCCAAGGCCCGCGCGTTCAAGCGCACCTGGCTCGAGCTCGCCGAGGCGCTGTCTCGCTGCAACGAGAAGAAGCTGTGGGAACGCTGGGGGTTCTCGGACTTCGACGCGTACTGCCGCAAGGAGCTCCACCTCCGCGGGTCCACGGTCGCGAAGCTGCTGGGTAGCTATCGGTTCCTCGAGTCGAGCGCCCCGCGGGTGATCGAGCGCTCGCGTACGGATGACTTCGACATGCCGATCCCGAGCGTCGCCACGGTCGAGTTCGTCCAGCGCGCCACCGAGCACGGCAAGGCCGATGAAGAGACGCTGCAGACCATCCATCGCGTCGCCTTCGAAGAAGGGGCCGAGGCGCCGGTGCTCAAGAGCAAGTTCGGCGAGCTGGTGTTCCCGGTGTCGGCGAAGGACAAGCGCGAGAAGGCGCGCGCCGCGATCGCGAGCACCGCGCGGAGGTTGTCGGCGCTGATCGCGGAAGAGGATTCGCCGGTGCCGAAGAAGATCGCGGTCCAGCTCGAGGAGACGATCGGCGAGCTGCTCGAAGCGATCGAGAACTGACGCTCGTCGCGGTCCCGATCGCGCGCCGTCGGTGCATGGTGCGTTGGCCGATCACGGATTGGCGTGTGGCCCGCGTCCCGTTTCGATCAAGCCTCTGCGAGACCTCTGTCTCGTGTGGCTATCCAGGAGATGGGCGACCGGGCGAAGGTTCTAACCCACTAGGCGCGGCCGCGCGATTGCCCGGTCGTCACCCCACCGGCGATCAGGTGCGCGAGCCGCAGCGGCTCTGCCACGTTGCCGTGCAGCGTGGTCGCGCGCAGCAGCCCGAGGGTCTCCTCGGCGGTGAGGCCGATCCGCTGGACCCACATCGCCCCGAGCTTCTCGAGCGGCCCGGCGCGCTCGACGAGCGCCCACTTGCGCGCCGCGCCCGGCGTGCGATCGAACAGCGCGTCCTTGACCATCGCGATCCGCGGCTGCCGGCGCACGGTGACCACCACCGGCACGTCGAGCTCCTGCGAGAGCCGATGGATGTCGACGACGTTGAAGCCCGCGAGCGCGATCCCCTGGAGCAGCACCGCGCGGATGTGCTCGCGGAACTTTCCTCCGCTCACCATCGCGATCAGGACATCGGTCGAGTTCGTCCCGTCGCGACGGACCTTGTGCGACAGCACGCCGTCGAGTCGCGTCCGGCAACACACCGCACCGACGACGCGCACATCGCCGCGATGCTCGTGCGCAAAGGGTGCGTCATCGAAGCCGACGACATTGGTAATCGGTTTCACGAGGGGACCCAGTGTAGCCGCATCTGGGCAGCTGTCGACGAAGCTGCCTGTACGGCGCTTCACCGAAGTTTTGGGCAGAGGCGGAGTTGCTTCACAAACCGAGAGGGTTCCTTCACGATGAGCGCGTTGTCGGGGAGCCCACGTCCGCTGAAGCGCCACCGCATCGCGCCGCGCTTGCCGTGCTTTGCGCCCGTGCTCGCGACGGGGCTCGAGCACTGCTGGATGACGAACGTCAGCGCGAGCGGGATGGGCCTGACCACGTCGAGCGTCGGGCCGGTCCAAGGCGACGAGATCGAGCTGTCGTTCGAGCTCGCCGACTCCGGCGTGATCCGCGCGATCGCGCGCGTCGCGTGGACCGGGCGCGTGCAGGACGACGGGCGGCTCGGCTTCGGCGTGCAGTTCCGCGAGTTGTCGCCGCACGATCGCGCGCTGCTCGGGCGCTACCTCGCCGCGCACCGGCTGCGCGTGGTGGTCGCGTTCGCGTCGCTCGAGGAGCGCGCGCTGGTCGAGAGCTGCTTCGACGATCTCGAGGTCGAGCTCGTCGATCGCCTGGATCAGCTCGACGCGACGCTGCTCCACACCAGCGCGTCGATCATCGTGTTCGCCGACTGCATCGATCGCCTCACCACGGTGCTCGACATCCTGTCGGGCGCGCCGGGGCCCGTCGATCTCCCACTCGCCGCGGTGACGATCGTGATGCGCATCGAGTCCGAGCGCCTGCGACCGCTGCTCGAGCGCGGCAAGATCTACGACGTCCTGCGGCCGCCGCTCGACGATCGCACGCTGATCCGCGCGGCCGAGCGGAGCTGCGAGCGCTGGGCCCTCAAGTTCGAGCTGCGCTGGGCCTCGTTGCAGCTCGAGGGCGCGGCGATCGAGCGGCCGCCGCCCGTGGCCCGCGCGGCGGAGGGCCCACACAACGCCGCGATCATCCGCAGCAGCGCCGAGATGCGGCGCGTCTACGAGCTGATCCAGACCGTCGCCGTGCACGACGTGCCGGTGCTGCTGTCGGGCGAGACCGGCACCGGCAAGGAGCTCGCCGCGCGCGAGATCCACGCGCTGTCGCGCCGCGCCGACAAGCCGTTCATCGCGCAGGACTGCGGCGCGCTGATCGAGACGCTGCTCGAGAGCGAGCTGTTCGGCCACGTGCGCGGCGCGTTCACCGGCGCCACCGGCGATCACCCGGGCCTGTTCCAGATCGCCGACCGCGGCACGATCTTCCTCGACGAGATCCAGAACACCTCTCCTGCCCTGCAGGCGAAGCTGCTGCGCGTGATCGAGCTCGGCGAGGTCCGGCCGGTCGGTGGCACGAAGGCGCGCCGGGTCGACGTGCGCCTGATCGCGGCGAGCAACTCGGATCTGGTCGCCGCCGTCGCCCGCGGCCAGTTCCGCTCGGATCTCTACTACCGCCTCGATCGCTTCCCGATCCAGCTGCCGCCGCTGCGCGACCATCCCGACGACATCCTCCCGCTGGCGCGCCACTTCACGGCGACCACCTGCGCGTCGCTCGGGTGCACGAGCTCGCGCCTCGATTCCCGCGCCGAGGCCGCGCTGCTCGCGTACGCGTGGCCCGGCAACATCCGCGAGCTGCGCAACGCGATCGAGCGCGCGCTGCTGCTGACCAAGCCCAACGAGCCGGTGCGCTGGGACGTGCTGCCGGACGCGATCCGACGAGCGGGCAGCGCCGAGGAGCCCGCCGGCGGGCTCGACGCGCAGGTCGCCGAGCTGGAGCGCCGCTTGATCCTGACCGCCCTCGAGCGCCACGGCGGCGTGCTGCGCCGGGCCGCGCGCGATCTCCAGCTCCATCCGGTCACGCTGTCGCGTCGGATGAAGCGCCTGGGGATCGATTCGGGAATCGACTGAGCAACGATCGCGCAGCTCGATGCTGCGTTTCCGCAGCATGCGGAGTTCCGTCGCGATCGCGCGCAGTTGACCTCGAGACTCGCCCCCGCCCTGCTTCAGTTGTGCACCGATGTTGCGCAACCCCACTGCGGTAGCGGCGAGTTAGCAGCGGCACGCGAGGTGCTCATCCGCGCTGCGTGACCACTGCTGCATCTCGGTACCGACTGCTCGCGAGGTGGGCGAGCGGCGGGATGGCGGACATCTACGTGGCGCGCCAGCAGGGGATGGCGGGCTTCGACAAGATCGTCGCGCTCAAGTTCCTGCGCGACATCGGCGACGCGTCGTCCGGCGTGCGCGAGATGTTCCTCGACGAGGTTCGCACCGCCGCGCTGCTCAACCACCCGAACATCGTGGCGACGTTCGATGCCGACGAGCTCGGCGACCGGCTGTTCCTCGCGATGGAGTTCGTCCACGGTGAGACGCTCGGCCGGTTCGCGCGCTCCGTGGTGTCCTCGTCGGGGAAGTTCCCGATCGAGCTCGCCGTCGCGATCGCGCGCGACCTCGCGAACGCGCTCGACTACGCGCACTCGCTGACCAACCACGACGGCACGCCGCTCGAGCTGGTGCACCGCGACGTCAGCCCGTCGAACATCCTGCTGTCGTTCGACGGCATGGTGAAGCTGCTCGACTTCGGCATCGCGAAGGTCGCCACCCAGCTGAACGCCACCGGCGCCGGCGTGATCAAGGGGAAGTTCTCGTACATGGCGCCCGAGCAGGCGCGCGGGCACGACGTCGATCGCCGCGCCGACATCTACTCGCTCGGCATCGTGCTGTGGCAGCTGATCACCGGCAAGGCCGCGTTCGATGCCAAGAGCGATGGCGAGCTGCTGCGGATGGTGGCGCACCCGCTGCTCGCGGCTCCGTCGGTGACCCGCACCGAGTGCAGCGAGGCGCTCGACGAGATCGTGATGACCGCGCTCGCGCCGCGTGTAGAGGACCGCTACGAGACCGCCGGCGAATTCGCCACCGCGCTGTCGCGCTACCTGACGCGCCACGCGGCCGGGTTCGACGCCACCAAGTTGATCCGCGGCCTGATGACCGTCCACTTCCGCGATCGCCGCGACAAGCTGGCGGCGCTGGTCAAGCGCACCGATCACGACTACGCGCTCGACGACATCGAGGTGCTGGTCCAGCAGCCGTCGATCCGCACGCCGACGCCGAAGGTCCCGTCGCTCGCGCCGCTGCAGACCGGCTCCCAGATCGCGATCGACGCGACCAGTCCGGTCAGCGCGCTCCAGCCTCCCCCGCCCCGCGCGCGCCGCTGGCCGTGGCTGGTGGTCCTGCTCGCGGGATGCCTCGGCGCCGGCTATGCGGTGCTGCACGCCCAGACCGGCGGCGACGACGCACCTCGCGTCGCGATCGCGATCGACGCGCCGGCGACGCCCGCGCCCAGCGAGCCGCGCGCGCACGACGCGCCCGCGGCGCGCGCGATCGAGCCCGTCCCCGAGGAGCCGCCGCCTCCGACGACGATCCCACCGCGACCGGTGCGCGCGATCGCGCCACCGCCACGTCCCGTCGTCCGCGCCGTGCCCAAGGTGGTCGCGAAGCCGATCGCGAAGCCCGATCCGCGCACCGGCTCGGCCGACGCGCGCGGCTCCACGGCGGGCTCCGGCAGCGGCTCCGCACGCCTCGCGCAGGTCCCCGAGCCCGAGGTGCCGATCGTCGCGGAGCGCGGCTCGGGCGCCACGCCTCGAGCGGTGCCACCACCGCCGATCACGCCTCCGCGCGAGGTCGGATCGCTCGACGCCACCGCGTCGGTGACCCGCGTCTCCGTCAACGGATCGCTGACCACGTCCGAGGTGCAGAGCGCGCTCGAGCGTACCACCGGGCAGCTCCGCGACTGCTATCGGGCCGCCGCCGGCCGAGCGCAACACACCCCTCTCGTCACCCTCAAGGTCTCGTTCGTGATCGACGAAGCGCGCGCACCGCGCGGCGTGCAGGTGGCCGGTGATCCGATCGGCCTCTCCGCATGCGCCCGCGAGGCGATCGCGAACATCCGCACGCGATCTGCGCCCGATGTCGGCACCGTCGCCGTCACCGCGCAGATCAGCTTCAAGCCCAGGAAGGCCACGCCATGAAACAGCTCCTCGTCCTCACCTCGGTCCTGCTCTGCGCAGCGACCGCTCACGCACAGCCGGAGGACCCCGCCCCGGCGGAGCCCGAGGCGGCGAACCCAGCGCCCGTGCCGGAGCCCGCCGCACCGGTCAAGGTCGAGCCGTCACCGACGGTGACGCCTGCCACCGAGCCCACCGCCGACGCGCAGGTCGAGGCGGAGTTCCCGACCAAGCGCGAGATGCATCGCAACTTCGCGGGGTCGGTGCAGCTCGACTACATGGCGGTGCCGAGCCGCTCCACCGGTCGCGAGATCGGCTTCGACGGCGCCACCGTCGAGGTCTCGCTCAAGCTCGCGATGGACTTCAGCAGCAACATCAGCTCGAACGTCAAGGTCTGCGTCGCCTGCCACGGCTTCGAGGTCGGCATGGCGTTCTTCGATCTGCGCGTCGCCGATCAGCTCAACATCCGCGTCGGCCGGTTCTCGCCGGCGTTCGGCGAGTTCCCGCTGCGCCACGATCCGGCGAACCATCGCACCAGCGACAAGCCACTGCCCTACGACATGGGCCGGATGGTGCGGATGACGGAGTGGAACCAGGGCGTGTTGCCCGCGCCGTGGGTCGACAACGGCATCGAGGTCAACGGCACCAACTTCTTCGGGCACCACCTGCAGGTCGACTACGCCGCGTACGTGATCGGCGGGCCGCGCGCCGGCGCCGATCCGCTGGACTTCGACTTTCGCGCGTCGCGCTCCGGCGAGAACTACTACATCGACAACAACTCGCGGCCCGCGTACGGCGGCCAGCTCGTCGCGACGCTGCTCTCGGGGAGCACCAGCCTCGCGCTCGGCGCGTCGGCGATGCGCGGCACCTACGATCCCGAGCACCGCAATCGGTTCTCGATCTACGGCGCGCATGCCGTGTTCCGCGTCCGCGACGTGTTCGTCCGCGCCGAGTATCTGCGGCGCCTGACCGAGATGTCGCTCGGCGAGGATCCCGCGCAGCGCTTCAGATACGGCCCCGGGATGGACGGCACGTTCGATCCGAACTTCATCAAGGAGGGCGCGTACGCCGAGGTCGAGGTGCCGCTGCACAAGCGCATCACGCTGGTCGCGCGCGAGGACGGGATGCGGCGGCGCGGCAACGTGTCGATGACCAGCGACATGCGCAGCACGAGCATGGTGATCCGCCACACCGCCGGGCTCGCGATCGCGCTCAAGTCATCGCTGCGGCTCAAGCTGTCGTTCGAAGACTACGACTTCTCCGATTACGCCGACGAGAAGGTCGCGCACGTCGGCATCGCAGGCCCGTTCTAACCACGCCCGAGGAGGAATCGATGACCAAGCTCCTGCTCCTACTCCTCGTCGGTTGTGACCGCCTCGGCCCGCAGGTCGAGGACCTCACCGCCGACGGTTCACCACCGCCCGATTCGCCACCACCCGTCGAGGGTACGAAGTTCATCCTGCCCGCCGGCGCGGCCGTCCCGCACGCGGCAGACAACGCCGGCATGCTCGCGCAGATCCGGCTCAACGACGGCCTCTCGGATAGCGCCCTCGAGATGGCGGGTGGCGTGCTCGTTCGCACCCCCGGCAAGTCGAACGGCGCCGCGATCAACTTCTGGAACTTCGGCACCGCCCAGGTCGCCGGCAACTTCGCGATCGTCTCGCCGATCTACGTGCTGGTCGAGGCCGATGGCGTCACCCCGATCGCGCACCCGATGGTGATCGACTCGATCCCCGGCGACAGCCGCTACTCGCAGGTCCGCCGGATCGTGCTCGTCCCGATCACCTCGACCTACGCCGGCGAGCTGCTGACGCGCATCGAGGCGATCGGCGAAGCCCTCGAGCTCGGCCTGATCGCCGAACCGGTCGCCGCCGGCACCTGGCGCACGCTGCCCGTGGTGCCACCCGACACGAAGCTCGAGGTCGGCGGCGGCGTGGACCCGGTCTCCCCCACCGAGGTCTACGCCGCCGGCCACCTGGTACCCGCGTTCTTGCTGGGCGGCTCCCTCGGGATCCAGCCGCTCCGCAACGGCAGCGTGCCGATCGGTCAGGAGGCGCGGCTGATCTCCGGGGTCGCCACCGGCACGCCGCCGGTGATGCCGACCACCGCCGACGCGGTGCCGGTGTTCCAGTACGCGATCCCGACCGCGGCCCCGACGACCGCGCCGAACTACACGCCGCTGGCCGCGCAGGTCGACGTCAAGCTCGCCACCGGCGTCGCGCCCACCGCGATCACCAACGACACGCAGCTGTTCCGTCGCACGCCGGCAGCCACCGGTTCGATCAACGGCTTTCTCACCGACTCGGTCGCGAGCTTCACGATCACCACGACCGTGACGCTGCGGCAGATCCAGTTCCAGGACGGCCAGCCATGAGAAGCATGCTCCTCGTCTTTCTCACCGCCTGCGATCTGACGTACACGCCCGACGTCGGCGTGCTCGCGGCACCCGACGCCGCGGACAGCGACGCGGCCACCGACGCGCCGCCCAGCGCGAACCCGCGATGCTCCGACAGCGATCCCGACACGGCCGTGTCGTTCTCGCGCGACATCGAGCCCCTCCTCGCGCGCTCGCCCGGCTCGTGCACCGGCTGTCACGGCGCGAGCGCGACGTCGGGCTTCACGGTGCTGACCTACGAGGGCCTGCGCCGCGGTGGGCAGGTCTCGGGCCTCGAGATCGTGGTCGCCGGCAAGCCGTGCGACAGCTCGCTGCTCCACAAGCTCGGCCCGGCGCCGCCGTACGGCGCGCGCATGCCCTACAACGGCCCGCCCTACTACTCGCTCGACGATCTCGGGTTGCTCCGCGACTGGATCGCCGAAGGCGCGCACGACAACTGACCCATGCAGCCCCACCTCGCCTTCCTCCTCCTCCTCGGAGCCTGCGGGCCGCAGGATCAGTTCATCCTGATCCCCGGGAACGAAACGATGCGCACCGCGCCGCCGATCCGCGAGGCGTGCAAGGTCACCGAGCAGAAGTGCTCGCGCTGTCACGACCTCGAGCGGATCAAGCTCGCGCACCACGCGATGGTCGATTGGCCGAGCTACGTCGAGAAGATGCGCCTCCAGCCGGGCAGCGGGATCTCCGTCGACGACAAGCCGGTGTTGCTGACGTGCCTGAACTACCTCTCCCAGCGCCAGCGCGATCAGGACGCCGGGTACTGAGGTGCGCACCTGCCCACCCGCAAGGCTTGCACGCTCGTTGCGCCGGGTGATCGCAGGCCTTGCGCGAATTCCGCAGCAGTAGCGGGCGCAAAACCTGCTGAGACCACGCGCATGGCACTTAGCGACGAGGTGGTGGCGGCCTGTAGTCTGGAGTGGCTCGAGCACGCGATGACGCTGCGGCGGCGAGCGCGCCGGACCGGGATGCTCGAGCGGTCGTTCGTGGTGGTCGGCGCTTCGCGGTACGCGGTGCTCAGTCCTCGGTGACGATCACGCGCGACAGACCCGCCTTCTTCGCCCGCTCCGAGACATCGTCGATCACGGCTCGCGGCGAGCCCTTGTCGATCCGGACATAGACCCGCGTCTTCTTGCTCTTGTCGGCGGCGAGCAACAACACACCGTCGAGCTGCGCATCGGCGACGGGCTTGCGATCGATCGTACGGGTGCCGTCGGCGTCGACGGCGATCACGATCACCGGCGTCTTGTCGGCGGGGTCGAGCTGGAGCGGCGGCTTGTCGACGCGGGGCACCGGCGTGTCGATCGGAGTCGCGGGCGTGGGCGTGGTCGGCTGCGTGGACGCCCGTCCGAGCCGCGCATCGAGCTGCGTCAGGATCGCGGTCCGGCTGGCATCGTCGAACTGGGTCGCCTGGATCGAGTACGACGGCGTCATGATCGAGGTCGGCGCGTCGGCATGCTGCGCCCCGAACGTGTGCCCGAGCTCGTGCAGCAACAGCGCGAGCCGCTTGTGGTGCTTGCGCGACTCGAACATCAGGTCGCGCTCGCTCTTCGTCAGATCCTCGAAGTAGCTCTCCATCGCCGCGCGCTCGCGAACATCCGAGTAGCCGCGAACCACCAGGTGGCGCCCCGGGCTGAAGGCGATCCCGATCTGATCGAAGTCGTTGGTCACCATGGTCAGCGACGAGGTCAGCGCGACGACCGCGAACACGTCGGTGCCCGGATCGTGCTGCGCGAGCTCCTTCAAGGTCGTCTCGAGGTTGGCGCCGAGCGGCGCCGTGTACGACCAGCTCACCAGCTCCGCGGTGAGCCGCACGCCGAACTGCGGCGCGAGGATGTCGTTCGCGTCGTCGAGGATCGCCTGGAACTCCTGCTGCCAGCGCAGGTGCTGCGCGCGGTGTTCGTCGTCGGCCCAGACCCGGATCTTCTTGGTCGCGACGGCGCCGTTCCACGCGCCGGTCGCCTTGATCCGCGTCGGCGTCAGCTGCGCGGCTTGCTCGTGGACGACCTGCGAGCGGGACTTGCCCGGCCCGAAGGTCCCCGCGTAGCTGCCGATGCACCCGCCGAGAAGCACGACCAACGCCACCCTCATCGGGTCAGCGTACTACGCCACGACGTACTTGATCGCGCGCGACAGGAGATACACGGCGTAGATCATCAGCGCGAAGCCGACGACTCGCGGGATCCAGGCGGCCTTCTCGCCGAGGACCTGCCGGCCCTTCTGCGTCAGGTACGCGACGAGCACGAACCACGCGAGGCTCCCGACCATCACGCCGAACGCGCATGCGAGGCCCTCACCGGTGGTGCCGTCGGGGATGATCGAGCCCATGATCACGACCCAGGTCACCACCGCGGCGGGGTTCAGGATGATCAGCGCGGCGCCGACGGTGAAGCCGGACCACATCTCCTTGCGCATCGCCTGCGATTTCGAGGCGTCCGTGGTCTCGGTGGTGGCGGGGGCGACGGGCTGCGAGCGCGCGGTGATGAAGCCGTAGATCAGCAGCACGACACCGCTGATCGCGTAGAGGATCGGCGGCACCGCCGGGTACGTGCGAAGGATCGGCGTGACGCCGAGGACCCCGAGGCCGGCGTACAGCCCGTCGGCGAGCGAGCCACCGAGGCCGACCGCGACCGCGCGGCGAAACGTGTGGCGATAGGCGGCATCGATCACCGCGACATTCACGGGTCCGATCGGCACGCCCGTGAGCGCGCCGGCTGCGACGCCGATCGCGAAGAACATCAGCACGGAAACCACCGTGCTATACCGCGCCCGTGCCCCCGCCTGCCAGCGAGCCCGACGGGAAGACCGTCCAGACTCCGGTTGACAGCCCGTCGGTGACCTGGCTCGGACATGCCACGGCGGTCGCCGAGCTCGGCCGTGCGCGCGTCCTGTTCGACCCGCTGTTGCGCTCGCGCACGCGTGCGGCCGGCAAGGTGGATGCCGTCCTGGTCACGCACTCGCACGTCGACCATCTCAATCGCTGGAGCCTGAAAGCGGTCGATCGCGATACCCATCTAATCGTACCCAAAGGGGCGAAGGACATCGTCGCCGATCTCGGGTTTCGACAGCTGACCGAAGTGGATGTCGGAGATCAGCTCGACATCAACGGGACCGCGGTGACCGCCGTCGGCACCCGCCACGACCACGGCCGGTGGAAGAAGAGCCAGTCCCCGGTCGCGCTCGGCTACGTGGTGAGCGGCGGCGGCGCCTCGCTGCACCACGGCGGAGACATCGACTTCTCCGACCACGCGGTGTTCGACGACATCGGCAAGGCGCACCCGATCGACGCGACCCTGCTCCCGATCGGCGGGATGATGCCGGTCTGGTACTACCGGCGGCGCCGGGAGTCGCTCGACCGCGGCGTGCACATCGATCCCGACTGCGCGCTCGACATCTACGAACGACTCGGAGCCAAGACGCTGGTGCCCGTCCACTGGGGCACCGTCCACTTGCGGATGGGGCTGCCGAGCATGCCGCGGCGACGGCTCGCGAAGATCGCGGGCGAGCGGAGCGTTGGAGGCGTCCAGATCCTCGCGCACCGCGAGCGCTTCCCGCTGAAGCCGTGAGCGCATCCGGCTCAGACGACGCCGTGGAAGCGTAGACAGCCCCACACGCCGATGAACCCGATCACCATCCCGACCCCGTA
>Ga0075163_10008889_pt1 | contig 13194 bp, 4 predicted proteins | sample JI1023141ADNA_FD_71478 | JGI IMG/M metagenome (GOLD analysis project Ga0075163, IMG submission 71478) | Wastewater effluent complex algal communities from Wisconsin, to seasonally profile nutrient transformation and Carbon sequestration -... | ecosystem: Engineered > WWTP > Effluent > Algae...
GAGCGGGCTGTTATTTTGCCTGCAATTGATGCGTCTCAACGGTCTCCTAGGCAGTATCAAGGGAGTGATGAGAATATTGACTTCAATATTCCACAGGTGCTGTACTGTGAGAATGTAGTTCCAGTCAGCGATGGATTGAAGTCTGTATCTTACAAGCAGATCATCAGTCCTACAGTTAATCGTGACTTCGATCAGATCTTTCCGCTGCGAGACGCGGATGAGAATACTGTGCTCTACTCTCCTAGCCATGGACAGAACTATGTCTATGACAGTGTGGCTGCTGCATGGGGATTTGAGACTTGTGATGCGAAGTACCTAGCTGAAAGCTTTTATGTAGCTAGCGCGTCTACAGCAACTCCTGCAACTGCCCGAGTCACCCGCGCTTACGTTGACGGCAAGACTTTCGTGTGCTACGGGCGCGTTGGCTTGCGAACTGGCAGTGCCACAGGGGCAGTCACAGATGACGGTTCGCTCTTTTACTGGGAGCCAGTCTCAAAGGAGCTGGTGACTCTCAAGAACGCTACGTACTCTCCGCTAGTTGCAAATCTCACAATCCCTGCTGGAGAGACTGATGGCATCGCATCTTCTAACGGCTACCTTTTGGTGTGGTCTGGCATTACTGTTTATTGGGCTCTATTTGACGGCACAGGCTTTGAGTTTGCTCCTTACGCAAGTGGAGAAGTTACTGGAGCTGGATACCAAATCCCAGAGGATGTGAAGGGAAAAATCACAGCTCTGGTCCCTGTGACTGGCGGTTTCATCATCTTTACGACTAAGAATGCAGTAGCTGCTTTCTACAACGCAAACAATTTCGCATCTCCGTGGATCTTCCGTCAGATTTCTAATGCGGGAGGCATTGAGAGCTATGAACAGACTACAGAGGATGCCAACCTAGGTGCAATCTATGCACATACCACGGGTGGACTACAGCGGATCACTCTGAATGCAGCAGAGACTAGCTTTCCAGATGTCACTGACTTCTTGGGATTGCGGCTGCAAGAGACTTTCAATACTGGCAATCTGCAGTTTGAGCGTGGATTGGTGACTGCTGACTTCTTCACGAAGCTCAGCTTCTGCGGGCAGAGATTTCTGGTAGTGTCTTATGGCACCTATCCTGGAATTTATTCCTATGCTCTCGTATTTGATGCAGAGCTAAAGCGCTGGGGCAAGTTGCGGATTGCACATCGTGACTGTTTTGCTTACAGCTATGGGTCTCAAGAAGCTCCTCTCACCTACGCCATGCTGGGAGATGTGCTATATGAGGATCTGGATACAGTTGCGTATGAAGACGCAGTAATTGCGGGTGGCAATCTCACCTATCCGCGTCAGTCAGTTGCATTTCTTCTGGAGACTGGGGAAGTCAAGCTGGCAGTGATGGATACGCGGGAGCCTGAAGACACTTCAGAAGCTTTCGTGCTTCTTGGTCGCTTCCAGTTGACGCGCAGCAGGCTTAGCACGCTGCACGAAGTTGAGATTGAGGGGCTTGTCTCTGGAGGGCAAGTTAGTGTTCTTCGTTCAGTAAATGGGCGGACTTTTGCAAGTTCTGAGCTTGGCTATCTTCGTGAGCAGTCAGAGGATTTTGCAGAGTACGGGTTTGACATGGTGACTGGAAAGAACTTCACCCTCTTTGTGAAGGGAAACTTCTACCTGTCTTCTCTTATTCTGCATGTGACCAACGATGGGAGCTACTGATGCCGCAGTATGGACTTACTTCCGGGCTTCCTCAGCTTCCATCTTCTGGACTGAATCCTGACCAATTTGCTCTTGTTCAGCCTCTGTATCAGGCGGTCAACACTCTCACCCAGAAGCTAGCAGACGTTTCTGGACTGGTGACGTATGAGCAGACTGAGCTGGCAGAACGAAATCAGCTCGCCAGTCTTTCAGCTCAGAATCACCGCAAGATCTATCCTCTAGCTTTGGCAACGTTGGGATTTGGAAAGCTAGTCAACTTGACGCTGAGTGGCTCAAAGTTGGCAGCTAGACTTGCAGATGCTGACTCTGGTCTGCCTGCCCATGGCATTGTGAACGAGCCCTACGGAATAACTAGCGGACAGTACGGAGAGGTGGTACTGCTAGAAGGATTTAGTGTTGGAGTCTCTGGTACAGTTCTGGGATCTTTCTACTACCTGCACAATACAGGAAACATTGCACTTGCGCCTCCGATCGGTGCTCCTGTGAGTCAGCGGGTTGGAGTTGGATTTGGGTCTGCAGGATTCTATATGAACATTCAAGCACCTGACTGATTCCTTAAGCAGCTCAGAAGCTCTACTCAGTATCATTTCGCATCTATAGGAGTCATCATGGCAACTGAAAACAGCGCAGCTTCTAATGTGCCGCAGCAATCCGGGGTTACTCCTCTGGTGCAGCTTGCAGGTTTGTTTGGCGGGCAGCGCAGCACTACGCGTACTAGCGCAGACACGGGTGCAATCAAGGCGCTGCTGACACAGTTGCAGAGCAAAGACTACAGCTCGCAGCTACAAAGCATTCTGCAGGCAGTGGCAGGTCAGACTCCGGGTATTCAGGCACGCTATGCCAATGCTGTTGGTGCCCGCAGTGGCTCGAACGCTCCAGTCACAGCGGCGCTCGATAAGTTGATGGTTGATGCATCTTTGAAGGGGCAGCACCAAATTGCACAGCTCGAAAACCAAAATGCAGCCACGCAGGCTTCACTGGCCAACTCGCTGGCGCAGGCGACTCATAGTTCTACTACGCAGGCTGGAACTAATCTAGGCCGTGCGACTGCAGGGCTTGGACTGCTGACTGCTGCTGACAAAGCACTGAATACGCAGACAGTCCAAGGGATCGGCAAGAAGCTTGGCACTTTCTGGGACGGGCTGAATTTTGGCGGTGGCACGTCTGCAGATGGTGGGCTCCAGTCTGCGAGTGAGGCGATGTTTGCAGGCAGTACCGGAGGTCTGGATCTCTCTGGGCTGGCTGATTATGCTCCTGACTTCGGGGCTGCTTTTGATGGACTTACAGGATTTGACCTCTCTGGTGGGACTTCTGCCCTGGAAGATCTGGGCGAGTATCTTGCTGACGGTGGCCTAGTCGGGCGAGACGGCAAATCCGCCCCCCAGAAGTTTGCAGAAGGTGGCACAGTTTCTGTGCGATCTGCCGGTGGCCGTCGTAGTGCAACTCCTGAATACAGCCCCAACGCAATCACTCGCAATAGTGCCGTGAGTCCGTCTGCCACTGCTGCGGAGCGTAGCCAGGCAGTTCACGGAAACGAGCAAGGAGCTAGTGCAGATGCAGCAGCGCCCGGGGATCCTGGCAGCATCAGTCCTGGGCAGGCTCTGGGACTTGGGTTGTCACTGGCTCTGGGAAACATCCCTGGATTTGCTGCACAGATTGCAAGCATTCAGACCAATAATCAAGCCATTGCACCTACTGTGCAAGCTTTGATGACGGATAATCCGATCATGCAGGCGATTCAAACAGCAAAAGCGATCACTGCCTTGGCGAGCGGTGCAGATGCCAGCCCGCTTGGCACTGCTGGAGTCAGCGTGTCTCCTGAGAGTATGGCAAACAACTCTCTCGGACTTGCAGCCCCTAGTCAGAACGCTGTTGCAGGGCCGATGTCTGTTCCGGATCCGACCAGCTTGAATCCGACCACGATCGAATCTATCATTGCCGCAGCGACTGCAGAAGCAGCGGCTACAAGTGCAGGTTCGCTCGGCGCAGGCAGCGGCGGCTCTGTCGGATCTGAAGGGTCTGACTCTGGGGCTGTAGGTGTTGGAGATGGGGCAGGAGGTGGCGGTGACGGCAGTCCTGGCGGCTGGAAATCCGGTGGAGAGGTAGATGGGCCTGGCACCGGTACCAGTGATTCGATCCCTGCACGACTCTCGGATGGTGAATATGTAATTCCTGCCGATGTTGTTGAGCGACTTGGCGTAGGATTCTTTGATCGGCTGCGCGCACAGTTCCACACCCCTGCAGCCTAAGGAGTAGAATATGGCAGACTCTTCCAGCACCAAACAAACTGCAAGCACTGCAGTCACTGAGACTACTAGCAATAAAGGTGCGCCTACCTATGGTGGGTTCACTGGGCAGAGTCTTGCCAATTCACTGCTGAGCATTCTTTCACAGTCAACCCAGCAGATTGGAAGTCTGGAGCAGGGGCGCCAAGCTGCATTTGCAGAGGCCCAGTCTAAGCAGCAACTCAGCGATGGCATTGCAGCTGGTGCCGCAACAGCAGCAGGAATCCAAGCAGCTCGCAAAGCGCAGCTGAACTACCAGCAGAACTCTGCGCTGGAGTCCTATCAGCGAGAGCTGGGGATGGATCCCTCAGATCCGCAAAACATTCTCTCTCAGAGTCTGGCGCAGAAAGAGGCGCTGCGGCCCCAGTACGAAGCAACTCGGGCAGAGTATGACAAAGCTGCAGGTACCGATCTGTTGAGCAATCCGCTTGGATTCATCATGGCACAGCTCAAGCTTCCCAGCTTGGCAGCCAAAACCAATGCGCTCTCAGATGCTATGGGGCGTGCAGACGTGCGGATGCAGGTTGCAAATGAGCAGCTTGATACCCGTCGCAGAACTCTGATCGCCAACAGTGCAGACCAGATCCGCGAATTTGAGCTGAAGCAAGCTGACATTGATGCCAAGATTGCAGACAGCAAACTGCGTGCTGCTGAGGCAGCTACTGCCAGCCGTCGTGCTGGTGAGTTGATGCAGCAGATTCAAGTCGTTAACACGGTCAGTGATAATCAGCGCCAAACCATTGGGCAGCTTGCCAGCTTGAGAGAGCAGGAAGAGAATCGCGTTGAGCGCAAGCAGCGGATGGCTCTTGTGGAAGAGCAACGCCGCCAGATGCTGGATGAGAAGAAAGCCAAGGCTGACCAGGATGCCCGCTTGGATGCTAGACTTGCAGCTGTCAGTCAGAAATTGGGCATGCTGGAGCCCATGACCGTTCAGCGTCTTCGCAGCTTGGCCAGCGATAGAGAGAAGAATGCGTGGCTCAACGCAGCTCTCAACGGTCAAATGGGAGAGACTCTGTATGAGAGCCTGCTATTCTATGGCGATAAGGCTAGTCGTGCAGGACTGGCGCAGGGCGGCAATGCCGCATCCTACGATGCCTACGTAAAACTCCGCACTACTGGGCTAGCGCACCAAGCAGAGGCTGAGCGCGAAGCCATGAAAACTGGCAAGAAACTCAAGCCTGAGGAAGCACGTGCGCAAGGTTTCAACATTTATGCAGATCGACTGCTCAACTCTGCTGAGGGCGTGAAGTCTCCTGAAGATCTCTCCAGTCGCAAGTGGGATAGCGAATACAACCCCTATCGCGCTCCGGCTCTCGCTGTTGCAGACCTTGCACAATCTGATCCGCGGTTTGTTAGTCTCAAAAACAACGAGGTTGCAAAGGCAATCCGCTCCTATGCAGCTTCTGCAGGAATTCAAGGTCAGCTCAGTTCTGAGCAAGAGCAAGTTGTTCTGAAGTCGATCTACGAGCAGGCCCGCAGCCGCAAAATCCTGCCTGCCAAGGCGGCCGCAGACATTGCTGCATTCTATCGCACTGCAGCTGACTTCCAGTATCAGCAGACTCAGTACGACCTCTTTGGGCTTCCAAAGCAGAAGGCTTATCTGTACTCGCTGGAGATTGGTGGAGAGCGAAAGAAGGTGGATCTGTTCAATCCTGCTGAATTGGAGAGAGCGCTGCAGCGTAGTATCGCAGGAGAGTTCAGTACCTATCTGGGTAGCACAGGGCAGGCTGCGCTGCCTGGGTCTGTATTTGACACTTCAACGTCTATCAGACTGCCCGCAGAGGCTGGACTTAATAAGCTTAAACCTAACGGCCCCCTGCTGGATGAGCCTCTGATTAACAAGCTGCTTCCACCTAAAAAGTAAGGAAAGATGATGGCAGATTTCGATCAAGTCTCAGGTGTTGTCCTGGCTGCTGATACTACCGATGCTCAGCAGGGCTTCTTTTCGCGCTTGGAGGACGCAGTTTTCAAGGGCATCCCTGGGGCTGCCATCTCTGGCGCACTGAGTGTCTATAATACTTTTCTTGACTACGGCGGAAAAGAGGCACTGGACACTGCTGAAGTTATTCGGCGGTATGACGCCAACTGGGGCGACTATTACGAAGATCATAAGGAAACTGCGGATCTGGTAGGATTCATCGGCACCAGTTTCATCCCCGGCGGTGTTGGCATCAAAGGGCTCAAGCTTCTGCAGTCTGGCAGGGCTGAGGGCGCTTTTGCCCGGGCTACTGGATTCGCTGCCAGTCGTAAAGATGAGTATCTGCAATCTGCTCTCCGGGAGCTGGGAAAGAGCGGTGGCACTCTCACCAGTGACATCGCAGCTGCTAAACGTGCTCAGCTGACCTGGGCAACTGCAGACAATATTCTCACTAGCACTGCAGCAGAACTCATGATTGCTGCGACGATGAATAATTCTCCTGTGTTGGAGAATCAGAGCGCCTGGGATCTCACGCAGAACATTGCATTTGGCGCCCTGTTCGGTGGAGTCGTTGGTGGAGTTCTGGAGCACGCTGCCGCCCGAGGTATTCTGAAGCAGGCACAGACGAAGATTGAAGGTGCCAAGCGCACTTTCGACACACTGGATCCGTTGCTCAACGCAGGGCTCACAAAGTCCGATGAAGCGCTCAATTTCATCGAGCAAATTGTCAAGCTGCCCGACGATTACTACAACACCAACTTCAGCTACCGTAAGCCTGGCAGCAGTGAGCAGGTTCCGTTGGTGCTGGAAACTGCAGATGCTTTCAAAGCCACTCGTGGCCGGACTGAGAAAGTTGCATTCGACACGCTTGCCAAGAAGTTCAATGAGCTAGCAGAAGGTGGAGAAGTCACAGGGCAGTCATTTCACAAGTTCATTTTGCAGAAGGTGCAGGATGCTCGTGCACGTGGGTTGAGTCCAGATGATGTGGCAGACGAAGTTCGTGGCTACGTGCAGGGAGTCAGCAAGATCCAGAATCTCACTGAGGATGCCCTGGAAAAGGCTGCCCAGCCAAAGCAGTTCTTCGTGAATGAGAGCCCTACAGGCTTCAACGACTTGTTCTCTGAAGTCAAGGGAAAGACTACTAGCAAGCAGGCCTACTATCTCACAACTGAAGATCCAACTAAGATTCGATTTGCCTCTGCTAGACAAGGATTTGAAAACGCACAGCAAGCCTTTGATGAGGGCTATGATGCTGTCATCACTAAAGCTGGCAAGGTCAGCGTCAATCCTAAGAGCGAGGTAATCAAGCGCACTCCTGATGCTGCGCTCAGCACCAAGTTTTTCCTTGATCTTGAGACTGGCAAACTCAGTCCTGAGATCGTGTTGACTGCTGCAGATCTGATGAAGAAGGGTGAGGACTTCACCCACTTCAAGGATGCCGTGCGGATTGCTGGGAAGCTCTTCAAGCAGGAGAAGAGTGTTGCATCTTCCGTGAAGGATTCTGCACTCAACGCCAGTGCACGCTTCATGTGGGCTAGCAAGCTGGATGCGAAGGACTTCTACAAGCGCACTATTGATGCGGCAGACTTTCCGCTGCTGGAGCGCATGGCGGCACTGCCTGAGATTGCTAGGCAGGGTGACGCAGTCCCCTCAATCAAGCTGGTAGATGGTACCACTGTCAGCTTCAATGACATCGTCTCTCCGCAACACTTCGTCAACCAGCTGAAACTGGAGTGGCTGGTGCGAGAGCTTGGAGCTGAAGCCAAAGGCTATGACATCCGACACCTGGCAGCTCATCTGAATGTGGAACGCCAGTGGGTAGAGCAGGCAATTGAAGGAAACTTTGCAGCATCTCCCAAACTCACCGGATCTGCTCGTCAGCTGGAGAAGTACTTCCAGCCTCAGACTGTGCAGCTTGAGTGGGACATGCAGATCCAACAAGCTCAGCAACTGGCTGGACCGATCGGCCCTGGGCATCAAGCCACCGTGCTTTTGGGGCACCAGTATGCACTCATGACTAGGCAGTCGGTGCAAGAAGATGCCGTCCGTGCAGTGTTTGAGGCAGATGCAGATCGCTTTATGGATCTGGATCAGCTGCTGGCACGAGAAACTACTAGCCAAGGTGCCGGTGCGAAGACGTTCGGCGCATCCAATGCAGACTACGGAAAGCGCGCAGAACTCGCAGTCCAGGAGACTGGCAAGCAGGTAGCACTTCTCACGCATAAGAATCGAGACGCTGCGATTGGAGTCATGGCGCCGCATATTAATGCAATCAGAGCTGACAAGCAAGCTGGTGCTGAGCTTGGAGTGCTGACTTCTGCGCTGCGCAGAGACGCCCGTAGGTACAAGTTGGTGAAGGATCTGGATTCTGAAGGTGCGGACACCTATCGCTTGGTGGATCGGGAAGCCTACGCCATGAAGGATTCCGAAGAATTCGGCGGAGATCTGGATGATGCGATTGAATACCTGCAAGCAACTGCAACTCCTGGCCAGAAGATCCGCGGAGAATACCAGATTAAGAACGCAGCTGTAGGTCGCTTCCTAGAAGAGCATACTGCGCTCAACAAAACACGTGTGGAGAAGCGTACGGTGCTAATGAATGCTACTGGTGTGGCTCGCAAGTGGGATGCAGACTCTGTATACGTTCCGCCAATTGACACCAATCGCTATCCTCACGTTGCTTTTGTAGTCAACAAGAATAAGATTGGACTGCAAACGGACGTGTCTGTAATCACTGGCCGCAACGATGAGCAGCTGCGTCAGCTGGCCTCAGCAGTAGACGGCGATTACGAGGTAGTTTTCAAGAGCGACATCAAGCGGTTCAAGGAAGCTCAAGGCAAGTACGAATACAGCATGCATCTGAATGAGAGCCAAGTCAATAGTGCCTTGGAGCGCAAGGGCGTGCTAGGAGATTTCTTCCCTGAGACTCGCGGTGAGAATGTGCTGGAAGACTTTGTCAATTTCCATGCCCGTGCTGAGGAAGAACTCATCCGGACTGGTGTGCAAGTTAAGAACAGGCAATTCTTCGGGGAGTTGCAGTGGCTCTCGGAGCGGTGGCAAGATGCAACTACCTCCACCATGGGTCCCCGTGGCTTCTTCTTTCAGAAGAACGTAGCAGATCCATTCCGCGACTATATCAAGACTGCGCTCAACATCAGCAAGAGGAGTGAGTATCCGCTGCTGGACAGCCTGAATGAATTCGTGGACAAGGTGGGTACTCAAGCCTACAAGGCTATTGACAGTTCGATTGAGAAGTTCAAGCAATCTGAAGGCAAGGACCTGGTGAGCTTGGAGCAGGCAAATAAGCTGCTGGATGATTATGGTCTTGGCACTCCGTACAAGACAATGGAAGAGTACCTGGTGGCCAATGAGCGCATGCCTAAGAATGCCATCAAAGTCTTCTTCCAGAAAGCCAATCTCTTCCTTGCCACTGCGACCTTGCGGCTGGACTTTGCAAACTCGCTGGTCAACATTATCAGCACCCCGATCATGCTGGGCACAGAACTCAGCGCCATCAAGCAGGCAATGGGGAAGAATCCAGAACTGATTGGCAAGCTGAATGAGCTAACTTCAATCAAGATTCCAGGACAGGAAGCTGCTGTGCCTAGCATGACCAAGTTGATCGGTCAGGCAGTGCGCAACTTCTTTGGGAAGGACAAGCAAGCACTGCTGCAGCGCTATAAGAGCAACGGAGACATCAAGGACGTGCTGTCTCTGTACCATGAAGTGCTGGAAGATTTGTCCTATATGCCCAATCGAGATGCAGCTGGATGGGGCAGCAAGATCAATGCAGCTGTGGAGAAGGGAGCAAGAATCACTGGGAACACTTTCTCAGAAGAGTTCACTCGCTTCATCTCTGCAGATGTGATGCGACAACTAAGTGATCCTGTGGTTGCTGCAGGGAAGATGTCAGTAAAAGAGCAGAACGCCTACATCAGCAGTTTCGTGAACAGGGTGCAGGGCAACTACATCAGCAGCCAGCGCCCTGTGCTGTTCCAAGGAACTACCGGAGCTGCCATCGGGCTCTTCCAGACCTATGCTTTCAACGTGCTGCAGCAGCTATTCCGCCACATGGAGAATCGGAACACCAAGACGCTGCTCACTTTTGCAGGGCTCCAAACTGGTGTCTACGGGATGAACGGACTCCCGTTCTTCGATGCGATCAACCAGCACCTGATTGGAAATGCTGCTGGCAACACTGGGCATGTAGACGCATACAGTGCGCTTCCAATGGCAAATAAGGAGTTGGGCGATTGGCTGCTCTACGGCACAGCATCTGCGTTCCCTCTCTTCGGAGACAAGATGCCTGCACTATATTCTCGTGGAGATATTAATCCAAGGCACATCAGCATCGTTCCAATCAACCCGCTGGATGTTCCTGCCATCGACGCCAGCATCAAGCTGGTGAATTCTGTTAAGCAGTTCGGAAGTAGTGTGGCTAAAGGAGCAGACCTTGGAAACAGTATGCTGTTTGCTTTGGAGCATCATGGCTGGAATCGCCCCTTGGCTGGCTTCGCTCAGCTTCTGGCTGGCCAGAGTACCACGTCCAAGGGCAGCTTGATTAGTGCTGCCAATGATTTGGAAACTACCAGCATGCTGGCACGAATTCCGGAGCGGCTTGTGGAGTTCGGCGGTGCGGCGCGCCTCATGGGTGCGAAACCAATGGACGAAGCTGTAGCTCTTAGCACGCTGTACCGCAGCAGAGCTTATGAAGCTGTGGATCGCGCACGAATTGAGAGTCTTGGACAGGCCGTCAAAACCAAGCTGCAGAGCAATCAAACGCCAGATGACGAAGAGCTTGAAGACTTCATGTCAAGCTACGTCAAGGCGGGCGGCAGGCAGGAAACGTTCTCTGGAGCTATGCAGCGCTGGATGAAAGATGCAAACTATTCTGTTGTCAATCAGATGGCAGACAAGTTGACAACTCCCAGTGCGAAACGGATGCAGATCGCATTGGGTGGAGAGCCGATTGCAGACTACCGCAGTCTTGCTGGCGGTGAAGAGTAATCAGTGTTAATCTTGAAAATTCTGGAGAGTAGACATGGGTACCAGTTCTTGTTTTCATGTTACGGAAGTAGAAGAGATTAAGCGCATTGTCGGAGAGGCAATGTATGAGAATGAAGTTGTCGGGCCGAATGGATCCCCGGTGTCAGGTGGGGGTGGTGGTGGTGGCGCGTGGGGCAGCATCACCGGCACGCTGGCGGACCAGACCGACCTACAAGCAGCGCTTGACTTGGCTATAGCGGGCGGTAGCGGGGGAGTGTCCGCGCTGACAATTGCGGCACTCAAGGCGATCAACGTCTCTACCCTGACGAATAACCAAGTCATCAAAGTCAACGGATACTACGCCAGTGGCGACGGCGGCGGCGGTTTCTACCTGTATTCGTCTGGATCGTCTTCGACGGACGACGGGGGGGCGGTTATCCAGCCAACAACCGGCGCAGGACGGTATCTCCGAATCTTCGATGATACAGACAGGTTTTCCGTTCGCTGGTGGGGCGCCAAGGGGGATTACAACGGATCGACCGGCACAGACGATTCAGTTGCCGTTGCCGCCTGTGTGACCTACGCGAAAAACAACAAGAAACTCGGCACCAATATCAATTGGGTATACTTCCCGGAGGGGTATTACTACACCCGTGTTCCGGCAGTTAACTACATCGACGTGGCATTTGAAGGGGCTGGCATTGGCCTGACGCGACTGCGTCACGTCAATGGTTTCGCTGAGCCACTTATCTACGTCACTGGACCAGCGACAATTGCGGCCGGTGCGCGGACCATTGCAACGCCATATGGCGGATGTAGAAATATGTCTCTTATTGCAGGAACTCTGACGTATCCTGCGCTGCACTATTCTGAGGTGTCAGTAGACCAAGGGTATGACATGGACGGCACGGCCTATTCGGCTGCTGCATCCACGGTTGGTGTGTCCGGGATGTCATGCTTCGATTTCCTGAATGCCGGCATGCGCCGGGTTCGCTTCGACGGCATTTCAAAGTGGGGCATTGATTTCAGGTGTTCGTCGGTCCTGACTTCTGTTGTTGACAGATCAGCCGGGCATTACAGGGCACAGTCGCTCAATACCGGAACTGGCGCATGGACAATCACCGTATCACCTGAGCCGATCGCAGGAACTCCGGTGATGTTGTTTGGGTTCGGAGCAACTGCCCCGACTGCAACCGACACGGGCCTGGCCCTGCTGTTTGCGCACGAAGGAGGTATGTACTTCGTCGGCGCGCTCTCCACGTCGTCCACGCTCTATTTGCACCGGACCCGTGCCGACGCGCTGGCCAATACAAACACCCTGGTTTACTCTGCGTCCTACACGGGGTCGATCGGTTTTTGTTTGTGGGCTGCAAATGGCATCGTCACCGCCGTCACCCCTGGCACGGACACGATCACGTACAGCGATGGTGGTAAGGGGTTCATGATCCCGTCAACCATTTCTGACACATCGCTCACGACGACAGTTATTGGCACCGGGTACGACAATACGCTATCCATTGCGGGCGGCGTGCACTGCCTGATGTTCTGGTCAGATGGCACCCTGCCGAGCCCTCTCACTGCGGGAGGAGTGTACTGGCCTACATACGTCGACGCCAAGAATTTCAAGCTCTCGACATCTCCCGCAAATGCGCTTGCCGGAATATTCATCGACATCACATCGGCTGGGTCTGGGAACATCCACCTGATGTACCATCACGGCACGGCTGCGTTCGGGATGGGACACTACACGCTAGACGACTACACGTATGACAATGCTGGCGCCACGACAATGGAGACACGCGGCGCGACTGCCGCTGGCGGATACGGTGTGCTCTGCATCGACACCAGCGGGGTGACGGCCAACAAAGGCAACATTGAAGTTTCCAACACGCGGGTGGAAATTAACAAAAGCCCAGCCAGGGACGCCACAAAAGGGATGTTATCGGCAAGTACGTTCTTCGCAAGGACGAATACGAACCTTTCTGCCACAGAGGGTTCAAATATCAGCTTTACGCTGGATGGCACTGCGATCGACTATTCATCGTCCATTGCGGGGAACACTCGAGATTCGATGGTCGTTTCGTGCCAGGGCAATAACGACCTGTCTGTGTCAATTCGTGATTTGTCGACTTTCGGCGTAGGGGCGATATACAACAACCAGAATGGTACGGCACTGTCTGCTATTTTCGGAAAAGGTGGATCCGCTCGAACCTATGTCCCACTCGCGTCAACAAAGCGGAACCCGGCTGATCGCAATGACGGGTCCGCTCGGCACGTCATCGACGGTGTGACTGTTTCGCGCCAAGATTCTAC
>Ga0075163_10008890_pt1 | contig 13193 bp, 8 predicted proteins | sample JI1023141ADNA_FD_71478 | JGI IMG/M metagenome (GOLD analysis project Ga0075163, IMG submission 71478) | Wastewater effluent complex algal communities from Wisconsin, to seasonally profile nutrient transformation and Carbon sequestration -... | ecosystem: Engineered > WWTP > Effluent > Algae...
CATTGGAGGAGCCAGGTACCAGCCTTGAACAGTGCTGCCAGGTGGTTTATGCTAGTGTTGATAACTCAGGTAATTTTGGGGATAATTACCGTAATTATGTGTAAAGGCAATATTCCTGTGATGTGGGGTGTTTTGCATCAGGCTGGAGCGCTGATATTACTCACTGTTACCCTTGTATTAAGATTTGAAATTAAAAATAGCCCTTTTTAAAGTAAATGCTATTTTTGTACCTCAATCAATATTTTGTCGGTGAATACGGACATTAAGAAAGAGGGTAAGTTTGAATATGTAGAAACCGGAGCGAAGAGTGATGGCAAGGTGCCATTATTACTTTTGCATGGCCTAATGGGAGCACTCAGTAACTTTGAATCAATACTCAGTGGTTTTGGTGATAAGATGAATGTGGTCATTCCTATTCTGCCCATTTACAACATGCCACTAAAAAGCCTTGACCTGGATGGTCTTGTTGATTTTATTGAAGAATTTATTGAGTTTAAAAAATTCGATAAGGTTTATATACTCGGTAATTCTCTGGGTGGGCATCTTGCTCAAATGTATTGTTTAAGAAGGCCGGAAAGGGTTGAAAAGATGATACTTACCGGAAGCTCAGGTTTATTTGAAAACGCCTTTGGCAATAGCTTTCCGCGAAGAAGTTCAAGAGATTATATCAGGAAAAAAACGGAGATGGTTTTTTACGATCCCAAGGTGGCTACAGAGGCGCTGGTTGATGAGGTATTTGACTCAGTCAGTGATCTGGGTAGGTGTATTCGCATTGTTAAAACGGCTAAGTCTGCTGTGCGACACAACCTGGAGGATAAATTGCATTTAATCAAAACACCAACCCTGCTTGTATGGGGTGTTCAGGACGAAGTTACTCCTCTCTGGGTGGGTAGGAAGTTCCATGAATTATTATCTAATTCAACCCTGATAGAAATTGACCATTGCGGGCATGCTCCGATGATGGAGCACCCCGATAAATTTAACAAAGCCCTTGAAAACTTTATTTCAAGTAATTGATTATCAACTGATTAAGGCCTAATCTCTTTTGCTTTTCTGGCCCTTTGCATAGGATTTTCATTACCTCCTTGTCTGTTTTGCCTTTGTTTAAAGGCTTCAAACCTCAGTGTTTCTTCTTTGGGTGGGTAATGGTTGTTTGACCTGTCTATATCCGCTGTTTCGAGGTAGGGATCGAGTATAATTTCTTTGATTGGTTTTTCAGTAACAAATACCTTAGTGACAATCGTGTCATCGTACCTCCATATTTCAGCGGGTAAACGATGGGTAGCAATGCTATCGTTTTCGAAAACAAAGTTTACAATGATGGGCATAGGGTTGCCACCAACATTTTCGAAGGATAGTTCGTAATAATGTTGTTTGTTTTGCATCATCTCTATTTCCTCATCTGTCAGGCCTTTCAAAGATTTATTGTATTCCTGATATGAGATAGCATCCGGTTGGTTGCGGTCATAGGAGGTATAAAAATCATTGATGGTTGTATCGATTTCGTTATAGGTTTTTTTGATCTCTGTCAGATTTCTGATTTCACTGATATTTTTAGGCGCTTCTTTCATTTTATTCTGAACGAGCTCATATTTCGTATCTGGATCTTTTGGATCAATTTGGTAGTGTTTAACAGTAGCCAAAGATTGATCTACCGGTTGGGTTCCATAAAACCATGCTCTCCAAAACCAGTCAAGATCTACTCCGGATGCGTCTTCCAGTGTCCTGAAGAGGTCGGCTGGTGTTGGAGTTTTAAAGGCCCATCTTCTTGCATATTCCTTAAATGCCCTGTCAAACAATTCTCTGCCCATGACCGTTTCGCGAAGAATGTTCAAAGCAGTTGCCGGCTTAGCATAGGCATTAGAGCCAAACTGTTTGGCTGATTCAGAATTGGTCATGATGGGAGAAAGATCTGAGGGATCGCTTTTCATGTAATCCACAATCTTATTGGCAGGTCCTCTTCCGGAGGGGAAGTTTCTTTCCCATTGTTGTTCTGTTAGGTATTGAACAAAGGTGGTTAGTCCTTCATCCATCCAGCTCCACTGTCTTTCGTCAGAGTTGATAATCATGGGAAAGAAGTTATGGCCCACCTCATGGATAATTACCCCAATGTGCCCGTATTTGGTTCTTTCAGCATAAGTGCCATCTTCCTCACATCGACCGAAGTTAAAAGAGATCATTGGATATTCCATTCCCATTTCTCCATCTACCGACCAGGCCACTGGGTAGGGGTAATCTATGGTATAATGAGAAAACCATTTTAGAGTATGGGCTACAGCCTTGGTAGAAAACTTGCTCCAGAGGCAGTCACCTTCCTTGGGCCACATAGACATGGCCATGGCTGTTTTTCCATTGGGTAGTTTTGTATTGAGAGCGTCCCAGATATGGCGGCGGGAGGTAGAGAAAGCAAAGTCACGAACGTTTGCTGCAGAAAACTTCCATGTCTTTTTTTGTTTTGACTTACCTGCCAACATTCGTTCATTGGCCTCTTCAAGAGTGGCAATAGTGATGGGTTGTTCAAATTCGTTCCTTGCTTTTTTTAATCTTTCCTGTTGTTGGGCATTCAACACTTCGGCTTCATTCACCAAAGAACCGGTAGCGGCAATGAGGTGGTCGGACGGTACGGTAATGGCTACATTGTAATTTCCAAATTCAAGAGTGAATTCCCCACGACCCATAAACTGTTTATTTTGCCAGCCATAGGTATCATAGTATTTGCAGAGGCGTGGGAAGAACTGCGCGATGCAATAAATATTATGGCCATCCTCAAATTTTTCATAACCCGATCTTCCTCTTTGCGTTTGGGCATTGGTAATGTTATACCACCACTCTATTTTGAATGACACCTTTTCACCTTTAGCAAGGGGCTTAGGGAGGTCGATTCGCATCATGGTTTGGTTGATAAAGTAGTTGAGGTCCTTACCCTCAAGTGTTTTTACAGATGTAATTTTGTGTCCACCGTCAAAACTATTTTCATATCTGTTAAGAGAAGACAGCGACATTTTTTCTTCAACCTTTTCCTGGTTGTACAGCTTAGAAGCCGATTCTGAAGAAAAATAGTTTTGATCTAACTGAAGCCATACATAGCTTAGTACATCTGGCGATTGATTGTGGTAGGTTATGGTTTCTTTGCCGTATAGTTTGTTGTTTTCTTCATCTATTTCTATCTGCATGTCATAGTCTACCTTTTGTTGCCAATAGTTATGACCAGGGGCTCCGGATGAGGTGCGGATATCGTTGCCGGTGGGTAAGATGTTTTCTAATTGATCAAACTTGCTTTGGGCGTGTACAGAAAGACTGAAACACACCAGGGTAAAGAGAAATATCCTCTGCATAAAAGTGAAAATTTGTTTTATTAACAAATGTAGAATAAATATGTTTCACGTGAAACATATTTCACAAACCAAAACCGGAAGGGTAAATGTTTCACGTGAAACATCTAAAAGGGCATCTTACTTTAATCCATCTTTTGCTGCCCATAAATAAAAACATGCAACGCTTCTGTAAGGCCTCCACTTTTCTCCTACCCGGTGGATTTCATCCAACAAGCCGTTGCTGCCCTGGTCGAGATTGTAATATTTGATGATGGAATTTCGAATGATTAAATCATCTACAGGCAAAACATCAAGTCGATCCAGGGTAAACATCAGGGTCATTTGTACGGTCCATTTTCCAACCCCTTTGATAGAGGTCAATTCTTTTATGATGGTTTCGTCGTCCAACTTATTCCAATGTTTCATTTCAATGGGATTCTTCTGGAAAAAATCAGCCACGTTTTTAACGTAAACAGCCTTTTGATTGGACAAACCAACCGACCTAAAAACATCGTGGTCGGTTTCAATGACAAGTTCAGGATGGGGCTTTCCATCAAATAAATGTAAGAACCGGGAATGAATGGTAGATGCCGCCTTGGTAGACAATTGTTGTGAAATAATACTGCCCAATAAGCTGTGGTAAATGCTTGTCTTTTTTTCACGAACGGGAAGTTCCGTTTGATCAATAATCTTTCTTAGAATTTTATCTTTTCTAAGGTGACTTAAGGCAGATTCATTTATTTTTGTCATTCAGCAAAAATAGAATGGCAAAAAGAACTTCATCCACTTTTCTTGTATATTTTTTCTTTCTCAACTTTTTTTGTTTTGGACAACCTGCACAAAACATGAAAAAGATGGCCCAGGTAGCAGGAATGCCGGGCAACGAATACAATGACGTTTGGGGTTATGTGGCACCCGATGGTAAAGAATATGCCATCATTGGTTCTACCATGGCGGTGAATATTTTTGATGTTACCAACTGTGGTTCACCTATTCTGAAGTACCAGTTTGTTGATGGCCTGACCAGCAGTAATTTTTGGCGTGATTTCAAAACCTATGGTACCTATGCCTATGGTGTGGCAGATACTGGAGCTGAAGGATTAGAAGTATTTAATTTAACCAATATCAACAACATCTCGGTTACCCAAATTACCAGCCACTTCAACAGAGCACACAACATTTATATTGATGTACCCAATGCACGTTTATACGTTGCCGGCGCACGAGATAACACCGGTACTAACAATTGGATGATCATCTATAGCCTTACCAATCCTGGCACGCCTACCCTACTTAAAAAAGTATCACTTAACACTCTGCCGGGAATGGCGGGTTTTGAAAACCTTTACATTCACGACCTTTATGTAGAAAACAATATCGCCTATTGTTCACAAGGTGAAGCCGGCTTTGTCATGTGGGATTGTACAGATGTCAATAACATTACCTATCTCGGATCTATAGACGATGGAAGTAATTACAATCATAGCAACTGGCGACACACCCTCCACCCATCTATCGATACCCAGTATATCTATGTGGCAGAAGAAGTTCCCATCGGCAGACCCATAAAAATTATGAGGGCCATTGACAATGGTAACGGCTATGATCTTACTTTAATGTCAAGTTTCAAACACCCTCTGTCGGCTCCTACTTATACCAACAACAGGCCACACAATCCCTACGTCAAAGACAATGGACTGTACATTGCCTATTACCATGACGGCATCCAGGTCTACGACGTGATTGATCCTTTGAACCCCATTAGAGTAGCCTATTATGATACCTACCCCAACAACAATGGAAGCAATTATACAGGCTACGAAGGTGCCTGGGGAGTATACCCCTACTTGCCATCGGGGTGTATCATAGCCGGCGACATAACCTACGGCCTGGTAACCCTCAAAACCCATTTTCCTAAGGTAGAATTAAATGGCGCCGTTCACCTATCCTCCCCCGGAAAAGGAATCGTATTTAGAGACAGTACAAGCGGATATAAAAGATTGACCATAGGCAATGATGGAAAACTTGCCACCTCTTCCGCAACCCTGCCAGAAGCTTCATACAAAATAGACTCTGCTGATTTAGAAATAGTATTTCCAGGTACCCTCTACCTAACGGCACCCAATGGAAGTAAGTATAAAATAAACATAGATGAAAACGGGTCTTTTTCCAGCACCCAGCAAGCGCCACCAACCACCGCTCTGAACATCCCCGGCAACCTGTTGATCAATCAACTCCACAGAGGTTTGATCTTTAGAACAGCCAATGGAAAGAGGTATAAAACAACCATCGCCGTCAACGGTACCAGAAAAACTTACCCGACCTCATTTTGATCGCTATGATGAAACAACTGTACAGTGAACTAAAAACAAATCCACAACTCAAGTGGATTAAACGATTTTGGATCTTGTGCGGTATAGGATTTCTCACGCTTTTTCTCTTGCTTCTCTATGCTGCATCAACAGGCATTCCTTCATTCGAAACCTTGGAAAATCCCAACTATAAACTGGCTACCGAAATTTATGATATCAATGGCGTCAGCTTTGGTTCCTACTATGTTGAAAACAGGATACCCATAAATTTCGAACAACTCAATCCCCATTTAAAAAAAGCGGTAGTGCTCACAGAAGATGAGCGTTTTTTTCAGCACTCAGGTGTCGACCTCCCGGCTTTGGGCAGGGTAGCCATCAAAACCATTTTGTTAAGCAAAGAAACCTCCGGAGGTGGATCTACCCTCACGCAACAATTGGCAAAGTTGCTTTTCGACAGGCCCTCAACCAAGGGGCTACCTGCATGGAAAAAGCTCATGCGACTGATACCCGTCAAAATGAGAGAATGGCTTACAGCAGTAAAACTGGAAAGAAGTTATACCAAGGAGGAAATCATGGCCATGTACCTCAACAAATTTGAATTCATCAATGGGGCCCACGGCATACAGGCAGCATCAAAAGTTTATTTCAACAAAGATCAAGGTCAACTCAATCCAGAAGAAGCCGCCTTACTTGTAGGTATGCTCAAAAACCCAAGTCTATACAACCCGGTTAGATTTCCAGAGAAGGCCAAACAGAGAAGAAATACCGTGCTTGCTCTGATGAGATCGGATCACTACCTCAAAGGCACAAATTATGACAGTCTCATGGCCATGGAAGTAGACATGTCGAAATTCAGAAAGGAAGAACAAAGTTTTGGACCGGCGCCTTATTTCAGAGCAGAACTGACAAAGTACATTCAAAACCTGATCAAGGAAAAGAACCTGAAAAGACCAGACGGCAGTCTTTACAACATTTATACCGACGGATTAAAAATTTACACTACCATCGATCTAAAATACCAGCAATATGCCGAACAGGCTTCCAAAGACCATATGATCTGGTTGCAGAAAAGGTACTTCAGACAGTGGAAGGGCATGGATCCATGGACTTACCAGGCCGACGATCTACAAAAACAAATCCGAAAAGAAACCCTGCTTTCAAAGGCCAAATCAACACCCAGGTACCTTACCCTGCGCAAAAAATTATTTGATCCTGTGGTAGAAGGGCTCGAAGGAATCAAAACAAGTGACAACATTATCGAAACCCTGATAAAAACAGACACCAATAGACTGGTTATCAACGATTTATATCTTAATGGCTGGATCCAAAAAGAAGAATTAAACAAATATGTTGATTTTTTAAGGGGGCCCGATTTTCCAAAAGTGCGAAAGGCTTACGAACAGCTCCAGAAAGCCTTTCATGAAGTCATTTCGCAAAAGGTAAAAATGAAGGTGTTTGATTATGCTTTGGGAGAAAAAGACACCCTTATGAGCCCCATGGACTCTACCCGATACAGCGCCATGTTTTTACAAAATGCAGTGCTGGCCATCAACCCCGGCAACGGACATGTAAAAGCCTGGGTGGGAGGTATCGACCACAAACATTTTAAATACGACCACGTCACTTCGCGCAGAGCCGTTGGATCAACCATGAAGCCTTTTGTTTATACCGCCGCCATGGCCTTTGGAGGCATTATGCCCTGCCAGGAATTTGAAGACATTCAATATACCATCGCACCCGGTGATGCCAATTTTAATGTTGACAAAGAGTGGACCCCCAATAATGCTACCGAAGAGTTTACGGGCAATATGTACAACCTTTACCACGGCCTGGTGTATTCCAAAAACTCAATTACCGTACGCCTGTTAAAAGAAATGGGTTCCGTAGATCTTCTCAGAAACCTATTAGACAAGGTGGGTATTTCCAAAACGGAAAGACTCTCCAATGGAAGGCTGGCAGTGCCCGAATATCCGGCCATTTGTCTCGGTGCCGTTGACATCAGCCTTTACCAAATGACCTCGGCCTACACCACCTTTGCCAACCAGGGAACCTATCGCGAACCCGTATTCGTGCTTAGTATAACCGATAAAAACGGAAGAGAAATTTACCAAGCCAACCCCACCATTCGCCCGGCCATCAATCCGCTTTACAATGCCATCATGGTAGACATGCTCAAAAATGTTGTTGGGGGTGAATTTGGTATGGGCCTGAAAACAGAAAATGGCGGAAAAACCGGCACAACCAACGATTACAGCGATGGTTGGTTTATGGGAATAACCCCAACTCTTGTGGTGGGGGTCTGGACCGGGGGAGATGACAAGTGGATCCGATTTACCAACCTCAACGATGGTCAGGGTTATGTAACTGCCCGCCCGGTATTCCAAAAGTTCATCAAAAAACTGGAAAACGACACTACGGGTATTTTTGACTACAAGGTGCGTTTTGCCCCGGCCCCGGAAGGCATGGCAGAAATGATAGATTGTGATAAGATTAAAACCGTACGACCGGCGACAGAAAGGTGGCAGACCCAAAAAGAAAAAATGAAACGCGACGAATTTGAAGAAGATTTTTAATTAAGTACTTGCCCGCATGGGGAACAAAACGAGCTTAAAACTGTTATAAAGAAAAATTCCAAATAATGAGCACCGTAGCTACAGGCCCCGTAATGTTGTACACCGAACAAACACCGAATCCGGAAACCATCAAGTTTGTGGTCAATAGAATGTTGTACAAGGGCACAGCCGACTTCAGAACCAGAGACCTGGCAGACGAGTGGTCGCCTCTGGCCGCAGCCTTGTTTGATCACGCCTATGTTAAAGGTGTTTACATCTGCAACAACTTTGTGTCGATCACCAAAGAATTCAATTACAATTGGCCCGACATCATGTTGGTGCTTAAAGAATTTATCAAACAGTACATTGCCGATGACAAGCCCATCCTTAAAAAAGGATTTGATGAGGCCATGGAAGCCATCGAGACTGAAAAATCAGGTGTAGAATACACAGGTGACGACGCAGAACTGGTTAAAAAAATCAAGGAATTGATTGACACCTATGTTAAACCCGCTGTTGAAATGGATGGGGGCAATATCGAGTTTAAGTCGTTCAATGAAGGCATCGTAAGCGTTGTACTTCAGGGATCCTGCAGCGGCTGTCCTTCAAGCACCATTACCCTGAAATCGGGAATCGAAGGCATGCTCAAAAGAATGGTACCCGAAGTCAAAGAAGTGGTAGCCGAAATGGGCTAAAACCCGGCAGATAAGGCTTCCAGCGCCAATGTTTCACGAATCACCAAAAGAAGCATTGGGCATAAATTCAGCTTCATCCATAAAAATAGTGTTTGGCAAAAAGAGATTGACTATCTTTGCGGGCAATCCAAATTTTTCCACCAATCATGCCAAAAGATACGTCCATACGCTCCGTATTAATCATCGGAAGCGGCCCCATCATTATTGGTCAGGCTTGTGAATTCGATTATTCAGGCACCCAGGCATCCAGATCTTTAAGAGAAGAGGGAATTGAAGTATCTCTCATCAACTCCAATCCGGCCACCATCATGACCGACGAGGTAACAGCAGATAATATTTATCTGTGGCCTCTGACCATTGAGAGCCTGGAAAAAATATTAAAAGAGAGACAGATAGACGCGGTATTGCCCACCATGGGCGGTCAGACCGCCCTCAACCTCGCGATAGAAGCGGAAAAAACCGGCATCTGGAAGAAGTACAACGTTAAAATGATCGGTGTTGACGTCGAAGCCATCGAACTGGCAGAAGACCGTGATCTGTTCAGACACCACGTAGTAAAATTGGGGCTGACAGTGGCTCCATCCAGGATTGCCAACTCCTTTCTTGAAGGAATGGAGGCAGCTCAGGAAATAGGCTTTCCACTGGTAATCCGACCCAGCTTCACCCTTGGCGGTACAGGAGGAGGATTTGTCCACAAAAGAGAAGAATTTGACGAGTCCCTGAGAAGAGGTCTCGATGCCTCTCCCACCCACGAAGTGTTGGTAGAAAAAGCAGTACTGGGCTGGAAAGAATTTGAGCTGGAACTGTTGAGGGATAAAAATGACAACGTTACCATCATTTGTACCGTTGAAAACCTCGACCCCATGGGCATCCATACGGGCGACTCCATAACCGTTGCGCCTGCCATGACCTTGTCGGATACAGCTTACCAACGAATGAGAGACCAGGCCATCTTATTGATGAGATCCATGGGCAACTTTGCCGGAGGCTGTAATGTACAGTTTGCCATGAATCCGGTCAACGAAGATCTGATCGTAGTAGAAATCAATCCAAGGGTATCCAGGTCATCGGCCCTGGCCAGTAAGGCAACCGGCTACCCCATTGCTAAGATTGCCGCCAAACTGGCCATCGGTTATACCCTCGACGAACTCAACAACCAAATTACAAAAACAACCTCCGCCTTCTTTGAGCCGAGCCTCGATTATGTCATTGTAAAAATGCCGAGGTGGAACTTTGAAAAATTCCACGGTGCCGATCCCACCCTGGGCTTACAAATGAAGTCGGTAGGTGAGGTAATGGCCATAGGCAGAAGCTTCTTAGAGGCCTTACAGAAAGCCTGCCAGAGCCTTGAAAACAACAGGGCCGGACTGGGTGCTGATAAAAAAGAATGGATGCGCACAGAAGACATCCTGCAACGACTCGAAACCGCGAGCGACGACAGGATCTTCCGAATCCGCGATGCCATCAGATTGGGTGTGCCGGTAAAAACCCTGCACAAGCTCACCCATATCGATCCCTGGTTCCTCAACCAGATCAAAAGAATGGAAGATGCAGAATCCAGGTTGTTTCGTTACAACGTAGCGGAAGACATTCCTGCCGACTTTTTCAGAGAACTGAAGTCGATGGGCTACTCCGATGCACAAATAGCCTGGACCATGCGCATCAGTGAAGAGGAGGTAACCAGAAGAAGAAAGGCCCTGGGCATTATCCGCTCGTACAAAATGGTGGATACCTGTGCAGCCGAGTTTGAAGCACAGACCCCATATTACTATTCCACCTTTGATGGAGAAAACGAAAGCATCGTTTCAGATAAGAAAAAAATAATCGTACTGGGCTCTGGTCCCAACAGGATTGGCCAGGGCATCGAATTTGATTACTGTTGTGTGCACGGACTGCTGGCCATCAAAGAAGCGGGTTACGAAGCCATAATGGTCAATTGTAATCCCGAGACCGTATCCACTGATTTTGACATTGCTGATAAGCTCTACTTTGAACCCGTATACTGGGAGCACCTCGAAGAAATTCTTGACCTCGAAAAACCAGAAGGAGTTATTGTTCAGCTCGGGGGCCAAACAGCGTTAAAGTTGGCAGAACTGATCCACAAAAAGGGGATTCCCATCATAGGTACCTCCTATGACGATATGGACATTGCCGAAGACAGAGGGCGTTTCAGCGACTTGTTGAGAGACCTTGACATCCCCTATCCAAAATATGGTGTGGCCAGAGATACAGATGAAGCCCTGGTTGTTGCCAACACCGTTACTTATCCCGTTTTGGTTAGACCTTCTTACGTATTAGGGGGCCAGCGAATGAGGATTGTAATCAATGACGAAGAGTTGGAGCGCCACGTGTTGAGCATTTTTAAACACCTGCCCGACAATAAGGTCTTGATTGACCAATTTTTGGAAAGAGCCAAAGAAGCAGAGATAGATGGCATTTATGATGGCGAACAATTCCACATCATGGGCATCATGGAACACATCGAGCCTGCGGGCATTCACTCGGGCGACAGCAGCGCGGTATTGCCTACTTACAGCTTAAGTCAAAACGTGGTAGACCAGATGGCCATTTACGCAGAAAGGCTGGCCATGGCCCTGAAAATAAAAGGACTCATCAACATACAGTTTGCCATTAAAGGAGAAACGGTATACGTGATAGAAGCCAACCCCCGGGCATCAAGAACCACACCTTTTATTGCCAAGGCCTACAAGGTGCCCTACCTCAACATTGCAACGATGGTAATGCTGGGCCACAAAAAACTGAAAGACTTTAGCATCGCGAAAAACCTCAAGGGCTATGCCATCAAGGTTCCCGTATTTTCATTCAACAAATTCCCTCACGTTGACAAAAGTCTCGGGCCAGAGATGAAATCTACCGGTGAGGCCATTCAGTTTATTGACGACCTTACCGATCCATTCTTCAGAGAATTGGACAGAAACAGATACGTTTACCTGACCAGGTAAAACAAGTTGCCAAAACAACAAAGTCGCCTTTTTGTAATCCGGATTATTATGTGGATGGCAAAAAGGCGTTTTTGTTTATAGTGGATTTTCGGTTGGGTGGTAAACAGCCACACTTTAATCTGAAAAAACCGTCGTTCACAAAATAAATTGTATTTATCTGGGCCGACTTTGTATTTTCACGATATCTTATTTTACAACAGAGAAAGGTATCATGCGAAGAAGAGACTTCCTTAAAAAATAGGCCTTGATTTATCCGGCACTCGCTGGCATCAAAGCCATGAGACCCGGCAAGACAACGGCCATAAAATCAGTCATTGTTATAGGAGCCGGTTTTGCCGGACTGGCAGCTGCCAAAAAACTGCGCCAGCAGGGCGTGTCGGTGACCGTCTTAGAAGCAAGATCCAGAATAGGGGGCAGGGTGTTTTCACACCAACCATCAACAGCAACAGATGCCGTAATAGAGCTCGGTGCAGAGTGGGTGGGCATCTCACACGACAGGGTCATAGATTTGTGCAACGAAATGGGTCTGACCCTTCGCAATAATAGTTTTCAATCAGATCTGCTGTTGCATGGCAGCCACCATGTCAAAGGCAGCTGGTCAATGAGTAAGGGGGGCCAACAATTTTGGGAGCAAAAGAGCCAGATATGGGAAGGCCTTTCGTCAGAAGAAAAAGAAAAACTGGATAAAACGGATTGGTGGCGATTTTTGTCACAACAAAAAATGGACGAAAACGACCTGGCCATTCGAGAGCTGCTCGATTCTACTGACTTTGGAGAAAGCATCCGCCACGTTTCTGCTTTTGCCGCCTTTGCAGAATATGCAGAGAGCAGTGAAAACAATGAAATGGACCTCAAAATAAAAGGGGGCAATTCTCAGCTTGCAGAAAAACTGGCCGATGTGGTGGGCAGAGAAAACATCTTGCTCAGCCATGCCGTAGATACCATTGAGCAAAAGGAAGGAGTGGTGGTGTATTGTAGCAACGGCAAACAACTGGAGGCAGATCGCCTGATCTGCACAGCACCCGTGTGGTCGCTGTTGCGCATCAACTGGAAGCCGGGCCTGCCCAACGACCTGCTTGAAGCCGCTAATTCATTACAATATGCGCGGATAGGAAAGTATCCAATGGTGTTTTCACAAAAGTTTTGGGAACGCGAAGACTTTGATATGATCACCGATACACCGGCCCATTATTTTTACCACGGCACCAAAGATCAAAAAACAGAGGGTGGCGTTCTTATGTGTTATGCCACCGGCGACAAGGCAGAGCACTGGCATCCATTGACAGATCAGAGCGCAAAAAAATCATCCTCGATGCCCTCCGGCCGGCCTTTGGCGATGTATCCGCCTACCTAAAAG
>Ga0075163_10008892_pt1 | contig 13192 bp, 14 predicted proteins | sample JI1023141ADNA_FD_71478 | JGI IMG/M metagenome (GOLD analysis project Ga0075163, IMG submission 71478) | Wastewater effluent complex algal communities from Wisconsin, to seasonally profile nutrient transformation and Carbon sequestration -... | ecosystem: Engineered > WWTP > Effluent > Algae...
AGTCAACCTACGCCGCGTACCACGCAAGTGGGAGGGGAGAAATTGTCATCGCGTTGAACGTTGCCGGGCTGCCCGGGAACAGAGGGCGAGCTTTCGCCCGCGAACCGCAAGGAGATCTCATGTCCAGCATCGGTGCTTACCTTCGCAACCTTCCCCTCGCGGGCGTCGTCGTCCCCCTCGTTGCTGCCGCCGCGCTCGGGTGCAGGGGCGACTACCACGAGTGTCCGGCGATACCGCCGGCGCGGAGAGCCGCGCTCCCGCGCCTGCTCTCGGAGACGGGGCTCTTCGTGGCCAAGGACAAGCTCGCGCCGGACGTGCGCCCCTACAACCCGGCCTTCACGCTCTGGAGCGACGGCGCCGAGAAGCGCCGATGGATCGCGCTGCCCCCCGGCGGCGTCATCGATACCCGCGACATGAACGAGTGGATCTTCCCCGAGGGCACGCGCCTGTGGAAGGAGTTCCGCCGCGACGGCGTGCGCGTCGAGACGCGGCTCCTCCAGAAGATCGGCCCCCGCGAGGAGGACTGGACGGCCGTTGCCTACGTATGGAACGCCGGAGGCGACGACGCGGTGGCCACGTGGGAGGGCGGCACCAACGTGCTCGGCACGCCCCACGACGTGCCGGCCAGCGATCAGTGCTTCGGTTGTCACGGTGGGCGCCGCAGTCGCGTTCTCGGGTTCTCCGCGGTGCAGCTCGCGCGGGCCGTCAGCGACGGCACCGTCGACCTTCCCTCGCTCGCGCGCGAAGGCCGCCTCAGCAACCCGGCGCCGGAGGGCATCGCGATCCCCGGCGACGACGTGGAGCGCGCCGCCCTCGGCTACCTCCACGCCAATTGCTCGCACTGCCACAACCAAGCGCGTCCGGAGTCCGATGGGGCACGCTGCTACGATCCCGACAACAGCATGGACCTGCGGCTGCTGCTGGGCGATCTGGGCTCCGTCTCTTCGACCGCGGCCTTTCGTACCACCGTGCACCTCGAGAACCGGCGCGATCAGATGCGAAAGCGCATGCGATCGCGGCAATACGACGTGCAAATGCCGCCGCTCGGCACCGAGCGGGTCGACGACGCCGGCCTCGCCGCCGTCGAAGCCTGGCTGCGCCGCTACTGACCGGTCCTTGACAATTCGTGAACGTCGTTCACTATATGAACGTGGTTCACGAAAAGACACATTCCGCGTCGCCCCGCGTGGCGCGAAAGCGCGAGCTCCGGGCCGAGGCCATCGTCGACGCGGCGATGGTGCTGGTGGCCGACGAGGGGCTCGATGCGCTCACGCTGGGGCGGGTGGGGAGCGCGCTCGGGTGCGTGCCGGCTGCGCTGTACCGGTACTTTCCTTCGAAGGACGCGCTGCTGGCGGCGCTGCAGCGGCGCGCCATCGCGGAGATCGACGAGGCCCTGGGGGCGGCCCTCGCGGAGCTCGCGGCGCGGGCCGGAAAGCGGAGCGCCGAGACGGTGTGCCTCGCGGGCATCCTGGTGGCCGCCCGTGCCTATGCGGACCTGCCGCGTACCCACCCCCGCGCCTACTTCCTGGTGGCGGTGCTCCTGGGCGATCCGCGGCTCCTGCTCTCGAACGAGGAGTCCCAGCGGACGGCGCCGCTGCTGGCTGGGCTTCTCGGTCGCGTGCACGCCCGCTTCGAGGAGGCGGCGACGCTCGGGGTGCTGGAAGCCGGCGATGCGACGTTGCGCACGCTCGCCCTATGGGGTGCGCTCCAGGGCTCGCTCTCGCTCGACAAGGCACGGCGCATCGCGCCCACGCTGCCCGAAGCGTCTTTCGTCTGCGAAGCCGCCTCGATGGCCATGCTTCGGGGCTGGGGTGCGACCCAGCCGCAGCTCACCCGCGCATCCCAGCTCGCCACGTCGAAGAGGTCCCCATGATTCGCTCTCTGTCGTTTGCCGCTCTCGGTGCCGTGGCCTGGTCGGCCAGCGAGTACGCCATCCATCGCTTCGTGGGTCACGGCCCCAAGCGGACCGCACCTCCGGGGGTGCTGGGGCGCATCTCCCTGCGGGGCATCGCCTACGAGTTCAATCGAGAGCACCTCGCGCACCACACCGACCCCACGTACTTTGCGCCCACGTCGCGCAAGCTGTTGGCGGCGGGCGTGGCCATCTCGTCGGTGACGGCCGCGCTCGCGCCCATCGTGGGGCCTCGGCGTGCGGGCGCGTTCGCGCTGGGCTTCACCGCGGCCTACGGCGCCTACGAGCTCCTGCACCGGCGCATCCACACGCACCCGGCCACCGGCCCCTACGGGCGGTGGGCGCGCCGGCACCACCTCGCGCATCACTATCGAACGCCGCGGGAGAACCACGGGGTCACCAGTGGGGTATGGGATCGCGTCTTCCGCACGCGCCTTCCGGTGGAGCAACTGCGCGTTCCCCGTAGGTCGGCGGCGGCGTGGATGACCGATGCGCGCGGGGCGCTCCGCCCGGAGCTCGCGGAGGACTATGTGCTGGTGGGCAAGGGCGCCGCGTCCGAGACCGCCCCCGAAGCCATCACAGCGTCTTGACGTAGCCCACGATGTTCGCGAGCTCCTGGTCCGACAGGTTCGCGAAATCGGGCATGTCGCCGTCGCCGCTCAGCATCGTATCGACCGCGCCGGAGGTGTTGCTGGTGGTGGCGGAGACGATGTTCTTCTTGCCCGAAGCGCTCTTGCCGTCGCTGCCGTGGCACGATGCGCAGTTGGACGTATAGAGCGTCTTTCCCGATACCGTGTCGGCGGTCAGCGCCGTGACGCTGCTGATGCGTGCGCTGTTTCCCGAGCAGGCGGTCGCCGCTACCGCACCCGCCGCCAACAAGAGAGCCATACCCAGGGCAACCGAACGATTCATCGAACCCATCCTTGGCAAGGAGACCGAAACGCGGTCTCTCCTCGATAGAGCGATGAAGCGGCCCCGAGCGATCACCGATGGCGAAGAAAGATTCTTGCATCGATCGTGCCTGGTCCGGCGCATCACGGGGTACGCCGCCTCGCGAGCTCCGCCGCGCCGCGCGAATAGCAGCCCCCGGATCGGCGTTCTGTCGCGCACCGCACCATGAGGAAGAATCGAAGTCCGGCCCTCCACGCGCGCATCCTCTCCGGCATGCTGCTCGCCGGGCTCGCATGCGTCTGGGGCTGTGGGGCCGCACGCCGCCCACCCGCACCCGAGGGAGCGCGAGGAGCGACCGGCCCAGCGGACGCGTCGGTGTCGCTCGACGCGGGCGCCACCGCCGAGAACCCAGCGGAGGCGAGCGACTACCCCGACGAGCCCGAGGACGGGCAGGGGCAACTCCGTGACGTTGGCCCGCGGAAGGCAGGGGGCGGCCGATGCTTGCTGCGGGTGGCGCCCGTGGACCCCGCGCTCCACGAGGTGGTTCGCCAATGGATCCACACCCGCGAAGAGGTCGCGGCGCGGGATGCCGCGGCTCTGTGCGGCAGTGAGCGTGCGTCGGGGGCGGTGGCCGCCGGGTTCGCGTGTCGAGCGCTCGCGCGTAGGCCCGCGGCGCTCGCCGTGGCCTGCTACACGTTTCCCAACGTCATGGGGAATGCGAACCCGTCGCGGGCCCATGCGGTCTTCGACACGGCGGGGGGATCCGCGAAGCGGCTCGGCGTCACCGACATGTTCGTCGACCCACAGGCGGCATGCACGGTCGTGGGCGCAGCGCTGGCCGCGCGGGGACCGCAGCTGCACGAACGTTCGCCGGCGGAGTGGTCGGAGCGCTGCCGGGTCTCGGCGGGATCACCGGTCGCCGACGATGCGGTCTCGGTGCTGGGGCCGAATCTCACGTTCGACGTTTCCCACGACTTTCTCGCGTGGGGCAACGCGCCCGACCCTCTGCAGGTGCCGGTGGAAGCGCTTCGGAGCGTGCTGACGCCCCGTTTCGCCGCGCTCCTGCGCCCCTGATGGGGCTCCCTCCCGATTGCGGGGGGCCGTGCAGCGGAAAAAAGTCACGGACCGTTGAACGGAATGCCGGCGGGGGGGAACAGAGGGCCGTTCTCTCATCGGATCGCGGTCATGGCCTCGTCGTGGCGCGCCCTCTTCTTCGCGTAGTTTGCGAAGGCGGGCGCGAGAAGCGGTGATGGGCGTGGCTCGGTCGCGCTGCTTCGCCCGCGCCTTCGGTCGCGCACGAGCTGTCGCATTTGCATCTCGCCGGGCACGCCCCGGCGAGCGGAGGTCCGTCTTGCGTTCTTTGCCTGGTCGTTCGCGTCTTCACCCTACCGGTCTGCTCCTGGTGGCCGGTCTCGTCGGGCTCGTGCCTCTCGTCACCGCGTCGCCCGCGCTCGCCCAGCCGGTGGTGGTGCCTCCGCGGGTCGTGCAGATGCCCGAGCCCCAACCGGCCGCTGCGCCTCCGGAAGAAGTGACCGTCGTCCTCGAGCTGATGGTCGGCGTCGACGGTCGAGCGACCGACGTGAAGGTCGTCTCGGACCCGCGACCGCCCTTCGACGCCGACGCGGTCCGCGCCGTATCGGCAGCCACCTTCGAACCGGCCACCAAGGACGGCGTCAAGACGGCGGCGCGCATTCGCTACTCGGTGGTGTTCGCCGCCGCGCCTGCTCCGGCGACGCCTCCTCCTCCCGCGCCGCCCGCCGAGGGACCCGCTCCGACGTCGCCCGACGCGATTCCGGCTCCCGCCGCCGACGCTCCGCCGGAGAAAGATCAGGCCTCCTTCGGTGCGCGTGCGGTCACCGAAGCGCCGCCCCGCGAGGCCACCGCCCGCAGCATGACCGGGGGCGAGCTGCGCATGCTCGGAACCCGTGGCGATCCCCTGCGCGCGGTGGAGCTCCTGCCGGGCATGGGGCGCACCTCGTTCGGCAACCCGCTTCCGATCATCCGCGGCAGCGCCGGCTTCGAGAGCCAGGTGTTCTTCGAGGGCGTGCCGGTGCCCCTGCTCTACCACTTCGGCGGCATCACCAGCTTCGTGCCCGCGCGCTTTCTCGACCGCGTGGACTTCTACCCCGGCAACTTCTCGGCGCGCTACGGCCGGGTGCTCGGCGGCGTCATCGACGTGCGCATGCGCGAGCCCAAGATCGACGCGCCGCACGCCGGTGCCGACGCCAACTTCATCGATGCGTCGGCCTTCGTCGAAGGGCCTCTCGTGGGCCGCTCCGCGGACCCCGCGGCGGAGGACCCGGACAAGCCGCGCCTCTCGGCGGCGGTGGGCTTTCGCCGCTCGTACGTCGACCTCTTCTTCTCGGCGCTGGTGCCCAAGGACGTCATCAGCATCGAGGCGGCGCCCTCGTACTACGACTACCAGGGCATGGTGTCGGCCAAGCTCTCGCGCAAGCATTCGCTGCGCGTCTTCGCCATCGGGAGCCAGGACCGTTTCGAGATCGTCCAAGACCAACCCGACGATCGCGACCCGGCAGCGCGCGGGCGTTTCGACGTGCGCACCGCCTTCCACCAGCTCCAGGTGGCGCAGAAGAGCGAATGGTCGAGTCGCTTCTCGCACCAGGCGCAGGTGTCGATGGGAATCCAGAACCAACGCACCAACCTGGGGACGTTCCTCCAGGGCGACGTCGACGCCATCCAGCTTCGGGCCCGGGTCGAGGGCGTGTATCGGCCGTTCGACGACCTGCGCCTGACGGTGGGGCTCGACCACTCGTCGGAGCGCTGGAAGGGCAGCTACGCAGGGGCGCGCCCCGACCTCGAGGGCATCGGCGCGACGGGCCCCAGCTCCACCCCGCGCACCAGCCTCACGACCAACACCTGGGTCCACGCCCCGGCCCTGTACGCCGAGGCGGCGCTGCTCCTGGGAGGGCGCGTGACGCTGATGCCCAGTATCCGTGCAGACTACCTGGACCAAACCGGCTCGCTCACGGTCGATCCGCGCTTCGCGGTGCGCGCCAAGGTCACCGACACCACCACGCTGAAGGGCGGCGTCGGGCGCTTCACCCAGCACCCGCAGGTCTTCCAGGCGCTTACGGGAATCGGCAACCCCAACATCGAGCCCGGCTACGCCATTCACTACTCGGTGGGGGTGGAGCAGGCCCTCGGCGAGAGCGTGCGCCTGGGCGCCGAGGGGTTCTTGAAGACCCTCCACCGCTTGCCGTTCGACACCAAAGACTTCGCGGCGCCCTACTTCGACAACATCGGCCGCGGGCACGTGGTGGGCATGGAGCTCGAGGCGCGGGTGCTGCCCAAGGGGCGCTTCTACGGGCTCTTGGCCTACACGCTCTCGCGGAGCGAGCGCGCCCGCTTCGACGAGCCGCTGCGGCTCTTCCAGAACGACCAAACCCACGTGGGCTCGGCCGCCGGTGTGGTTCGGCTCGGCCGCGGCTGGGAGGCCAGCGCCACCTTCCGGCTCACCAGCGCCAACCCGCGCACCCCCATCACCTCGGCCTTCTACGACGCGCGCAGCGACCAGTACACCCCGCGCAACGGCGCGGTCTTCGCCGACCGCGGTCCCCTCTACCACCGGCTCGACGTCCACCTCGAGAAGACGTGGACCTTTCCCAAATGGAAGCTCATGTTCTACGTCGACGTTCAGAATGTGTATAATGCATCGAACAAGGAGTACGTCTCCTACAACTACGACTACACGAAGCAGCAGGGCTCCTCGAGCTTCCCGCCCTTCTTGCCCAGCCTGGGCATTCGAGGTGAGCTGTGAGCCGCCGGGTGGTCTTCGTCGCGACGTTGCTCGCGGTCCTCGCGTGCGACGATCAAGAACCGGCCTGGCGCCTGGACCGGCCCCGGGTGCTCGGCGCGGTGGTCTCTTCCGCCGCCGACCCGTCGCGATCCTCGTTCGCCTCTGGTGAGGCCGTCTCCGTCGAGCTGGTCACTGCCTCGGCGCAGAAGGCCCGCGGAGCCTTCGACGGGTTCGCCTTCACCGCCTGCGCCACCGACGACAACGTCTCGCTGGCGCGCTGCGTGGGGCCGCGGATCGCGATGGTGGAGGGCAAGGACGCCGCGGACCCGGTGTTCACGTTCACGGCGCCGGCCGGAGCCCAGGGGCCGCTCCTGGTGTTCGCCATGGTGTGCCAAGGCGGCGCGGCGCACCTGCGAACCGGCGAGCTCCGCGGCGACTGCGAGGGGTCCGTCGGCCAGGAGCTCGCGGTGCGCCTCGACGTCGCGGGCCCGCCCAACAAGAATCCCGCCTTGCCGTTCGACGCCGTCTCCTTCGACGACGTGCCGCTCGCGGGCGATCGCGGCTGCGAGAGCCCTTCGCCCTTCCGCATTCCCGCAGACGAGCGCGAGCACACGCTCACCGTGGCGGGGCAGAACGTCGGCGCGGAGCCGGGAGATACGCTGCTGCTGAGCCACGTGGCCACCCACGGCAAGCTCGCGCGCCTCTACTCCACAGTGGAGGGGCCGGAAAGCGCGCCGCGCTTCCGCGTCAAGTGGACGGCGCCTGCCAGCCTCTCTCTCGCCCGCGAGACCGCGCGCGTTCACTTCGTGCTCCGCGACGGCCGCGGGGGCACCGCCTTCGGGTATCGCACCGTGTGTATCGAGAAAGGAAACTGAGATGAAGATCGATCAAGCGTTCTCTGCTCTTGCCGGATACGGCGCCGGCTGGGTGTTCTGGCTTCTGATAGCGCTCAGCGTGGTGGCCGTGGCCATCGCCGCCGATCGCGTGGTGTGCCTGGTTTCGTCGCGTGACGACATCGGTCGATTGAAGATCGAAGTGCTCGAAGCCTTGCGCCAAGGGCAGACGCTCAAGGCCATGGACCGCCTTCGGGAATCGGCTTCCTACGAGGCCAAAGTGGTGCTGGCGGGGCTCTCGTCGCCCGGCGTGGCCTCGGCCGAAGAGCGCATGGCGAGCGTGTCGCAGTTCTCCAAGATCACCATGGAGAAGAACCTCTCGGTGCTCGCCACCATCGGCTCCAACGCGCCCTTCGTGGGCCTGCTCGGCACCGTCATCGGCATCATCCGCGCGTTTCGCGCCCTCGAAGCGGCGCAGGGAAGGGTGAGCGCACACCTGCTGTCGGAGATCGGCGAGGCGCTCATCGCCACCGCCGTCGGCCTCCTGGTGGCGCTGCCCGCCATCGCTTTCTACAACGCCTTCCAGCGGGCGGTGGCGACGCGTCTCCAGCGCGCCGATGCGCTGGGCCGCGAGGTGCTGGCGCACCTGAAAGCGGAGGTGTGAGGTGGCGGGCTTCTCTCCCAAGACCGACGAGCCCATGAGTGGCATCAACATCACGCCGCTCGTCGACGTGGTGCTGGTGCTGCTGGTGGCGCTCATGGTGACCGCGACCGATCTCGCGGCGCAAAGCATCACGGTGGAGCTGCCCCGCGCCGCCACCGGAAGCGACGCGCCGGCGCGGACGCTGGCCATCAGCCTCGATGCCCAGGGTGGCACGTTCCTCGACGGCGCCAAGGTCACCGACGAAGTCCTGAGCGCCGCCATTCGCCAGGCCCACGACAAGGACGCCGAGGTGCGGGCCATCCTGGCCGCCGACGGCCGCGTTCCCCACGCGCGGGTGGTGCACGTGGTCGACCTTCTGCGCAAAGAGAACGTGGTGCACTTCGCCCTGGAAGTGGAGCCCGAAGGCTGACGATGATGCGTACCATCCTCCTGCCCTCGTCCTGGGCCGTCAGCGGTCTCTTGCACGGCGGTGCTGCGGCGCTGCTCTTTCTCGGTGCACGTGGTGGCACGGCCCAAGCGCCGCCGCCCCGTCCGGCGATGGAGTTTCGCGTGGCGCCTCCGCCTCCGCCTGCCCAGGTACCGCAGGTACCGCCGCAACCGCTGGACCCGCCGAAGCCCAGCGCACCGAAGACGAACGCGCCGGCCAAGGCCGCGCTGCCGCCGCCCGCTCCCGATACACCGCCGCCGCCGCCGGCCGCCGCCGACGCACCACTGGACCTCACCGGCAACACGCTCACCAGCGACAAGGGCGGGTTCGCCACCCGCGTCGGCAACGGAGAGGCCATGGGTGGCCCCATCGGCGGAGGCGGGTCGCCCGCACCTCGACCGCCCACCGCCGCGCCTTCGGCCACCGCCACCGCAAGTGCTGGCAACGGGCTCACCCGCAAGGAAGACCTCTCGCGCCTTCCGGAGCCGCCGGACCTCACGTCGCGGCTGCTCGCGCACTATCCGGAGAAAGCGCGCGCCACCGGCGCCTCGGGCCGGGCTACGCTGTCGGTCGTGATTGGTGCGGATGGTCGCGTGGCCGGCGTCGAGGTGCGGAGCTCTTCCAGCCCCGAGTTCGGGCGCGCCTGCGAGGAGACGCTCCGGGGAACGCGCTGGGTGCCGCCGCTCGACAAGGCGGCCCGGCCCACCGCCACGCGTGTAGGATACACATGCTACTTCGACGTGCGCTGACCGCGGGCCTGGTCGGAGCAGCGTGGCTCCTCGGCGCCCTCCCGGCGCTCGCCGGAGAGGTGCGCGTGGAGGGCTTGCCGCCTCTCGCCGCGGAGGCGTTGGCGAAGGAGCTGCGGCCGGTCGTCGCAGCCGGGCAGGGTAAGGGCCAGCGCGAGGGCGACGCCGTGGTCACCGTCGAGCCCGGTGGCAAGACCGCTCGGGTTCGCTTCGTGCCGGCCCAGGGGGCCCCGGTGGAGCGCGTGGTGGCCGTCGAAGCTTCCCCCGCATTTCGGTCGCGAACGCTGCGCTGGCTCCTCGAAAACATGGTGCGCGACGAGGCGTCGGAGCTCATCGAAGGGCTGGTACCGCCCCGGAGCGTGGCGCCGGAGCAAGATCCTGCGGCCGACCCCGGCGAAGCCACGACGGAGCCCGACGTCGGGCCCGCCGCGCTGCCGGCGCTGCCGCCCCCCTCGCATTCGCCGCCTCCGCCGCCGGTCCCTTCCTTCTGTGACCTTCCGCTGCCGACGTTTCCGGTGGGGGTCGGCCTCTTCGGTCCCCTTCGCTTGCCGATGCCGCTCACCCGCGTCAACGCCGCGCTCGATCTCGGGTACGGCGATCTGGGCGCGGTTCGCGGCGCATCGGTGGGGGTGCTCACCCGCGTTCGCTGCGACGTCGACGGCGCGCTGCTCTCGTTGGGTGCCGGGTGGGCCGGTCGCGATCTTCACGGCGCGGGCGTGGCCATCGGCTTCAACTTCGTGGGGCGCGACGCCCGTGGCGGGCTCCTGGCCCACGGCGGAAACCTGGTGGGGCGCGACTTCGCGGGGGCTGCCTACGCGCCCGGATTCAACGCCGTGGTGCGCGACGCCGACGGAGCCCTCGGGGCCATTGGCATCAACCTGGTGGGGCGGAACCAGCGGGGCGCCGCCGGCGCGGTGGGCCTGAACCTGGTGCTCGGCGACGCGCACGGCGTCCTGATTTCTACCGGAGCCAACGCCGTGGGCGGTGAGCTCGAAGGCGCCAGCCTTTCACTCGTCAACGTGTCGGTGGGCAACGTTCGCGGCCTGCAGCTCGGACTCGGCAACCTGGGCACCCACCAGGTGGAGGGGGCGCAAGTTGGCCTGGTCAACGTCGCGCAGTCGGCGGAGGGCGCGCAGATTGGCCTGATCAACTTCGGCGGCAAGCTCCGAGGGGCGCAGATTGGCCTCGTCAACGTTGCCGAGGACGCCGACGCCGCGTTCGGCCTCATCTCCATCTCCTGGCTCCGTCGGGTGCGCCCCTACGTGTGGGCGAGCAACCTCAAGCCACTGCAGGCGGGCATTCTCTTCGAAGGCAAGCGGGTGTTCAGTGGTGTGAGCCTCGGGCGCATCGCCGAGAGCATCATCAACCGAGAGCTCATCGTCGGCTTCGAGCTCGGGCTCCACGTGGTGCGCAACGACGACGCCGGATTCATCTGGGATTTCGTGCTCGGTGTGGACGGCGGCTTCAACGACCGCGGCACCGGGCTCTTCGACGTGGGTCGTTTCGGCACCCGCGTGGGCTACCGCGTCGCCAAGCGATTTGCGCCGTTCATGTACGCCGGCACCGGCCTGTACGCCGAGAACGAAGACGGCGACCGGCTGCAAATTCGTCCCGATTTCGGCGGGGGTGTGCTTTTTTGAAAGTTCCTTTGAACGAAACCGAGCGGGGCGGGAACTCACCTGCGGCCGCGTGAAGACGACGACCTTGACCCTCGCTTTCTTGGAACCCGACGCGCAGTCCCTGGTGGACCGCCTGCGCCGTCAGGAACGTTCCGCGCTCGCGGAAGCTTATGATCTCTACCACGGCAGCGTTCGCGCCTTGGCGACCCGCGTGGTGGGAGACGAAGCGCTCGCCGAGGACTTGCTCCAAGAAGTGTTCGTCGCCCTGCCCCAGGCGATTCATCGGTTCGAAGGAAGGGCGCAGTTGAAGACCTTTCTCCTCTCCATGGTTCTGAATCACGCAAAGCACTACGTCCGCGCAGCCGCTCGCCGGCGGGCCATGGCGTCGCGCTTCGGCCGCGAGCCCCGCGCGGTGTCGCTCGACGGCGAGAGCGAGGCGTCCCGCAGCGAGATCGCCCGCCTCTTGGAGCGCGCCCTCGACGAGCTGCCGCTGGAGCAGCGCGCCGCCTTCGTGCTCCTGGAGCTGGAGGAGCGCACTAGCGTCGAAGCGGCCGAGATCGTCGGCATTCCCGAGGCCACCATGCGCACGCGGCTGTTTCACGCCAAGCGAAAGCTGCGCGAGCGGCTCGAAGAGTGGGGGATGCGATGAGCGATCCGCTGCTCCGCGCCACCAAGGCCCTCAAGGGCAAGTACGACGATGCCGCCAAGGTCTCCCCGGCGCGCGAGGAGGCCGCGCGAGAGCGCATCCTCGAGGCCACCAACGTCGGCGTCCGGCACCGCCGGGCGAGTCGCATGGTGCTGCTCCCGATCGCGGCTGCGTTCGCGCTGCTCGCCACCTGGGCCGCGGCCACCGGCGCCCTCAACCGCGTGTTCTCGGTGGAGCCCACCACGTCGGGCGTGGAAACCGTGCCGCTCCCTGGTCCAGGGCTCGCGCCGCCCGGGTCGGTGAGCACGGCAGCGCCGCCCGCGCCCTCCAGCGCGCCCAGCGCCGTACCGACTGTCGACGAGCCGCCGCCCGTTCAGTCTGCCCCGCCGCCGGCCCAAACCACATCGCGTCCTTCGTCCACCGCGAGCGCGGCCGCCACTGCGAGCGCCGAGGAAGAGCGCCTCTACGCGGAGGCGCACCGGGCCCACTTCGAGACCCGCGAATACCCACGTGCGCTCGCCGCGTGGGATGCGTACCTCGCCCGCTACCCCTCCGGACGTCTCGCCCCCGAAGCCCGCTACAACCGTGCGCTCTGTCTCGTGCGCCTCGGTCGCCGAGCCGAGGCGCAGGCGGCCCTCGAGGCCTTCGCCCGCGGCGACTACGGGACGTATCGCCGGGCCGAGTCGACGCGACTTCTCGACGCCCTCTCCGGCGACGCCGCGCCCTGAATTCATCGACCGCCATCATGCTCAACGCGTTCTTCGCCATGGCGCTGCACATGTCGAAGGGCGCCGAACCGACCCGCTACGCGGCGCTCAAGACGTACGTGGATGCCAGCGCGCCCGGCTGGCTCTCGGTCGCCGAGAAGTGGGACTACAGCCCCAACTGCGGCAGCGGCTACTTCGCCAACCACATCGCGTACATCATGGGCTACGTCGGGGCCACGGTGGAAGAAGACCCGGCGCGCAAGGCGCGGAGCCTCGCCGTTCTCGAAGGGCGCATGTACGCAGGACTCCGCGACCACGGGAACGCGTACTTCACCTACCTGTGGAGCGGAGCCAAGGGCACCACCGGACCGGAGGTGCTCGCCGCCAACCGCGAGCTCGCGGAGTTTCCGGTGGGGCCGCGGCTGCATCCGCCGCGGGATCTCACCGCCGACCCGCGCTACCCGCACGATCCCTCGTGCACCGAGAGCGGCGCGCCGATGGCCGACACGCGGGCTGCATCGAAGGTCGTGGTCGCCGTGCGTGAGCGCGCCATCGAAGACTTCATGTGGCAGCGGCACCCGTGGAAGCTCAAGGACCCCGGCGTGGCGCGCCAGGTGATGCCGGGAGTGGACTACCTCGCTGCGTACTGGGCAGCGCGAGCCTACGGCCTCCTGGCCGACGATCGCCCGGGCACCTGCGCGCGCTTCGTTCCGTAGGATCTCGCGCGCCAGCGCGTGGCGCGACTCGGTAGAGCGACGGGCGCGTCGTGCGTGGCACTGATTGCGCCAACGCTCGCGATGCCGAGAAACGCGCTATCCCGCTGCGACGCGCGTGGCACCGGCCTTGCTGAGCGGAGGGCATGGCTCATGTCGCGCTGGTCGGTCCGGAGATCGAAGAGAACCTCAGCCTGCGGTACGTCGCTTCGGCGCTCGCCGCACGCGGGCACGTCGCCGACATCGTACCGTTCAACGGTCCCGCCGACTTCGCCGG
>Ga0075163_10008893_pt1 | contig 13192 bp, 11 predicted proteins | sample JI1023141ADNA_FD_71478 | JGI IMG/M metagenome (GOLD analysis project Ga0075163, IMG submission 71478) | Wastewater effluent complex algal communities from Wisconsin, to seasonally profile nutrient transformation and Carbon sequestration -... | ecosystem: Engineered > WWTP > Effluent > Algae...
CAATGATTAGAACTAATGAACTTAGGTAAATCAATGCTAATTTTTTCTTATTGTCGATTTTTTTATAAGCTACCCATATCAGCCCAAGAATCAATATAATCAAAGGCATTTTGGAAGCAATTACGACATTTAGTAGTAATATAAAAAATAGTGATACACCTAAAAGCCATTTTAAATTTTTAGAGTATTTATCAAAATAATAAATAATCCATAAAGAAGCGGTTGTACTAAATAAGCCATAATAAATAGGATGTTGCCCTGACATTTCTTCAAATGATTTTCTGAACTCAAAAGCACCATTTTGATAGGTTACTTCTGAAAATACATTACCCCAAAATAATAAGTTTAATACTGTTATAAATGAAAGTATAGCTACCGAACTAATAAAACAATTTATAGCATGTTTAATTTCGAGTTTAGGACTCAAACAGGCACTTAAATAAAAAATAACAGGAGCCACAAAAAACAATAGCTTTTTTTCCAATTCAAAGCGAATAACTTGGTTATTTGAGTATAACAAAAATTCAATGAGATAAGGTACAAAGGGCAAGATGAACAAAGCATACATTTTAAAAACAGAAAAATTAAACTTTGGTTTTTCTTTCCAATAAAAAAATAAAGTTAAACCCGCAAAACATATAAAAAAAATATTAATGAACTTTATAGGCATCACTGGAAAAGTAAACAGAGCTAGAAACAAAATTTGTCTCAATTTTTCAATATTCTCTTTTTTCACTAAAATCATTTATTGTAAAATGCTTTATATGTTCTGTCTACAAATGAGGTAAACTCATTACGAAATCTGCTTTTATCAAAACGCGTTGTGTTTTTAATGAAATCAGCTTCATGATAAACCTTCTTTTGTGTTTCAAATAATTCAATAGCTTTTTCTATATCTTTAACGGTTTGTTTTTCGAAAAATTGACCAACACATTCATTTACTGTTTCTTTATAACCGCCCATATAAGGAACAATAATTGGCGTTCCGCAAGATTGAGCTTCCACAACTGTTATTCCAAAATCTTCGTTTGCATTAGCAATAAAAGCTTTGGCGTTTTTAATTTTTTTCCTCAAATCATCCGTGGGTATGTAGCCTAATATTTGGACATTTGGACTGGCAATTTTATTCATTTTTTTTCGATTTGGTCCATCTCCAGCAACAATAAGCTTTATATGAGGGAATTTAGAAAAAGCCTTTACAATTTGTTCCGTTTTTTTATAAGCCACTAAACGAGAAACCGTAAAATAATAATTTTCTTTTTTTGTTGTTATCTCAAAACTAGAAACATCTACTGGAGGATAAATAACAGTAGCCTCTCTATTATAATTTTTCTCAATTCTATTTTTTACATTCATGGAATTCGCTACAAAAAAATCAACTCGTGAATTTGATTTCAAATCCCACTTCTGAAGTCTATTTAAAAAATAATTAAAAATAGTCTTCGAAACTGGAATTTTCATAACACTTAAATAGTCTTGTCTTAAATCCCATGCGTAACGAACGGGACTGTGACAATAACAAATATGAAGTTGCGTTTCTGTTTTTTGAATACCTTTTGCGACTGAGCTAGACGAAGAAATAATCAAATCATATTTTGACAAATCAAGACTTTCTATAGCCCTAGGAAATAATGGAAATAAAAATCTATAAAATTTTTTAGAAAAAGGAATACATTGAATAAAGCTAGTTTTTGCTCTTTTACCTAAAAGATATTTTTCTCTTTTATGTTCGTCATAAAAATCAATTAAACTAAACACATCGGCATCTGGATAACACACTAAAATCTCACGCACCACCTTCTCGGCTCCGCCAATATCATTAAACCAATCGTGTACTACCGCTATCTTCAATTTTTATAATTCTTGCAAAGTTTTTAAAATTAAAGAAACCGACTCATCAAAACTATACTTCTGTTTAAGTTTTTCAACATCTAAATCTGATATAACCACATCTTCTAGCTTCTCCAAAGCTTTGCTGAATTCAGATGAATTAGTAGGACCAAAATAAAGTGGCAAATCACCATAGGATTCTCTAAAGACTAATAAATCAGAACAGATGACAGGAGTTTTTAAACATAAACTCTCTAAGATAGGTATTCCAAAACCTTCGTACAAAGATGGATAAATTATTGCTTTCGCATATTTAATTAGAGAGTAATATTGCTCCGTCGTAACATAGTTAAGCTGAATTATCGAAGGGTGAATTGCTATTTCAGAAGAATCAAATACTGAATTCTCGGCATTTAAAATCACTAATTTTAATCCAAGTTTTTCAATCTTTTTAATTTGTTCGATAATAAAGACTGCATTTTTACGAGGGTTGTTACCGCCTACCAACAATACGTAGTTTTCTTGTATTTGTTGGGACGCAATTTTAATATTTGCGTATAACCCATTTGGGATAACCTTTATGTTCTTAGAATTTACTTTATAGTTAGTAATTATTTCTTGTTTAGAGAATTCAGAAACTGTAAAAATAACCTTTGCCGTTTTTACAATTCTAGGAATCAAAAAACGATACCAACGTCTAAATCCAAACGAAAACCATTTAACATCCTTCTGCTCAAAAGCTAAATCATGAATCGTCACTATTTGATGTTTTGCAAATAAAGGGGCTGAATTACAGAAGTTAATTAATATACTGTTCGATTGCTTATTAACAAAAAAAGGAAGCGAGCATTGTTCCCATAAATTAAGATTAGAAAAGAATCCTATTTTTTTAGCATTAAAGCTATCTGATAGCTCAGTAGATTTGGGCGATAAAACTTCAAAGGGAATATTTTGCCTCTTCATTGCTTCCATCATACCAAATGCATAGGCCTGAACACCCGTTGATTGCTGAGTTAAAAACTTACCATTAATGTATATTTTACTGATAGACACAAACATAAATATAGATAAAAAAGGCCTTCAAAAATCAAAAAATATGGGCAAAAAAAGCTATTTTCGCTTAATTCATGAAAAACACCAAGGGATATACTTTATATTTTTTAGTATACAAAAACTTACAATTAAAATACAAGCATTCGTTGCTTGGTTTTGTATGGAGTTTTATACATCCGTTATTTTATTTATTGATTTTTAATTTTGTGTTTTCGAAAGCCTTTTCCGAAATCGAAAACTATTCTTTGTTTGTTTTAAGTGGTTTAATATTTTGGGTTTACTTTTCTGGAAGCTGCAATCAATTATCACAAACCTTTATTAAAAACACACATCTAATTAAATCCCTTCAGGTTAAAAAAATATTATATCCGATCTCCGAACAACTAACAGAGCTCGTTAGTTTTTTAGCGGGCTTCATTTTATTTATTGGCTTAATGGTGTATTTAAACTTAAATGTGAATATTACCATCCTTTACATTATTCCGATAATAATTCTGTTTTCCATTTTCACATTTTCAGTTGGTTTAATTCTTGGATCCTTAAATGTGTTTTTTAGAGATATTGGTATTTTGTGGAATACGCTTAACCCTGCGCTATTTTATCTAACTCCTATTGCATACGCCATCGATATTATTCCACAAGAATATTCTTACTATTTTAAATTCAATCCTCTTTATCATTTTCTATATATTATTCGCAATGTGCTGCATCAGGGTTGCGCTCCCGAATTTTATCATAGCATATTCTGTCTAGTTATCACTTTTATAACTGTATTGATTAGTATATTCATTTATAGAAAAACTAAAAACGGATTTATCTCTAATTTATAATGAAGAAAATTGCTATAGAATTAAATAATGTATGTGTGAGTTATATCCATAACCGCAGAGGTATTTATTCTATCAAAGATTTTGTTTTAAAAGGAGGGCTATTTTCACCTTTTGAATATAAAACTGTATTACACAACATCAATCTAACAGTTTATAAAGGAGAATCAGTGGGCATACTTGGTAGAAATGGAGAAGGTAAAAGCACTTTACTAAGAACTATAGCAGGTATTATTACTCCAACATCGGGTACCTGTAAAGTTCATATAGAAATATCTCCTTTACTAGCTTTAGGCGCAGGCTTAGAATTAGAACTCACTGGAATTGAAAATATAAAGATATATAATGCCCTTAGTGGAAATTATAATAAAAAAACAATTGCTTCAGTTATTGATAGCGTAGCGAATTTCTCTGAACTATCCATGGAGCAACTTCAGATGCCGACAAAAATGTACTCTACCGGCATGTTAGCGCGTTTAGCGTTTAGCAGTGTCGTAACTTCTCAACCCGATTTAATGATGATTGATGAAGTAATGGCTGTTGGTGATAAAGGCTTTCAAGATAAATGCAAAAAAAGAATACATGAAATAAAACAAGCGGGTGCTACTATATTATTCGTATCACACAATCCAGATGAAATATTGGAAATATGTGAGCGTGGAATTTGTATAGAACATGGGAAAATAAGTTGTGACGATACCTCACAAAAAGCAGTAAAAGAATATTTAAATTTATTTAGTTAATGCCTCAAAAAGGAAACATAAAAGATAAACTTACTTTAAAGGAACGCAATGAACTACTTGATTTAAAATTAAAATCAAGAGACGAATTGGTAAATGAAGTTGTTAAGTCAAAAAACGATATCAAACATCTTCACGAACAATTAGGAAATGCGTTTAGAAGCATTGATCAGCTAATTAGACGAGTTGCCGAATTAGAGAGTAGTAAATACTATCGATTTAAAAAATACATATCTCTTTACATAAAACGCTTACGCGGAAATGTAAAAAAAGGAAATAAGAAAAACATCTTTTCTATACTTTACAATTATGTTTTTAAGAGAGGTTCACGAATTACTCGTGTTATTTTTGCGAAAGTTTTAAAGCATGTTTACCTTTTAGTGGAAGTCAAAAAAGTAATGATTGTAGAAGTCTTTACGGACATATTATCCAATCAAGCAGATTACAACCAATTTTTAACGCGTCGTATTCTTACAAAAGACAAGAAAAAACAAATTTTAAAAACTCAAAAAGCATTTGCATATAAACCTTTAGTAAGCATCGTTATTCCAGTTTATGATCCTCCTATTGATTTTTTCAAAAAAGCATTAGATTCAATCATCAATCAATACTATAGCAATTGGGAACTATGTTTGGCAGACGATTGTTCGACAGATGAAGAAGTAAAACAAATTATTGAAGAATATCGCAAAAAACACTCAAATATTAAAGTCGTTTACAGAACAGAAAACGGACACATCTCCAGAGCTTCTAACTCTGCCTTAGAAATAGCAACCGGAGAGTATACATTACTCATGGATCAAGATGATGTATTGCGCGAAAATGCCTTATTTGAAATTGTAAAATTAATTAACGAAAAACCTAATGCCGATTTAATATATACCGACGAAGATAAAATTGATGAAAACGACATCCATTCTGTTCCTCATTTTAAGCCCGATTGGAGCCCCGATAGTTTATTGTCAAGAAACTATCTAGGGCATGTTTGCGTTTTTAAAACACATCAATTAAAAGCTATTGGTGGATGGCGCGTAGGTTTTGAAGGAAGTCAAGATTACGATTTAGTGTTAAGATATACCGAGAAGTACACGAATATTTATCATATTCCAGAAGTGCTTTATCACTGGCGCATACACCAACAAAGTGCGGCATCGGCAGAAACTGCAAAACCATACGCATATAGAGCGGCTCAACAAGCACTAGTAGAAGCTATGGAGCGAAGAGGTTATCATGGTCATTTTGATTTCTTAGATGGGTTTAGAGGTTATCAAGTGAGAATTGATTTAAAGAATACAGATGATTTGGTTAGTATTATTATTCCAACAAAAAACAAACAAGACTATTTAACTAAATGCATTGAGTCTATTACGAAATTATCTACTTATAAAAATTACGAGATTATTTTAATTGACAATAACAGCGATGAAAAAGGATTTTTTAAGGCCGTTGATAAATGGAAAAATCAAACGAATTTTAAATTCAAAGTTGTTAGGGATGAGAAGTCATTCAATTTTGCAAGATTAATGAATGTAGGTAGAGCAAATGCTTCTGGAAAATATTTAATCTTATTGAATAACGATACAGAGGTTATAACGTCTGATTGGATTGAAGGAATGATGGAGCACGCGCAACGGCCAGAAATTGGAGTAGTAGGATGTAAACTTTTATATGATGATGATACAATTCAGCATGCAGGAGTAATTGTAGGTATTGCTGGAGTTGCTTCTCATGCCTTTATTGGCGACGACAGAGACGGCCCCGGATATTTCAACTATATCAATTTACTAAACAATTATTCTTCATTAACTGCAGCCTGCATTATGATGCGAACAGAGGTGTATGATAAAGCAAAAGGGTTTAGTGAAGAATTTGTAGTTGAATACAATGATGTGGATTTTTGCTTGAAAGTATTAGAAGAAGGCTATCGTAATTTATACGTGCCACATGTAGAGTTGTACCATTACGAATCAATCTCACGAGGACATCCACATGCTACATCTGAATCATACAAACGACATGTAAAAGAAGTAAATAAGTTTAGAAAAAAATGGATGAAATATATAGACCATGATCCTTGCTATAATCCGAATTTATCTTTAGGCACTGAACACTTTAACATTAATATTTAAAACTACAACTTGGTATTTAGCTCCCCCATATTTCTTTTTTGGTTCTTACCATTAGTACTCTTTGTATACTACACAGTAAATAGAGTCTATAGAAATGGAGTGCTTTTACTTTTCAGTTTACTGTTTTACGGTTGGGGCGAAGTAGAAATGTTAACCATGATGCTCGTATCAACCATGACTAACTATTTTATTGGCATTGGAATTGAAAAAGCCCAATCCTCTTTCTACAAAAAAATAATATTAGGTGTAGGAATTACCATAACGTTATCCTTCCTACTCTATTTTAAATATGCAAATTTCATAGTTGACAATTACAATTTTGCTGCTCATACTCTAGGAGTAGATCCGGTTTTTTGGAATAAAGTGATTTTACCTTTAGGGATATCATTTTATACATTTCACGGCATAAGCTACATGATTGATGTTTATAGAAAACACACTGCACCACAAAAAAATCCATTAACTCTAGCTCTTTATATTTCATTCTTTCCACAATTAATTGCGGGTCCAATAGTTAGGTATAAAGATTTAGAGAGTCAGTTAACAAACAGGCAAGTTGACTTAGATTTATTTGTTTCTGGAATAAAACGTTTTGTAATTGGTCTATCAAAAAAACTATTAGTCGCTAATATTGTCGGTAGATTACCCGACATGGTATTTAACATGCCAGAAACTGATTGGAATGCTTATTGGTCGTGGTTAAGTATTATAGCAGCTACCATTCAAGTGTATTTAGATTTTTCTGGTTACTCAGATATGGCTATAGGTTTAGCCAGAATGTTTGGGTTTAAATTTCAAGAAAACTTCATCTATCCCTTCATCGCTCAGTCAATGAAAGAATTTTGGACTAGGTGGCACATTTCACTTTCTACTTGGTTCAGAGATTACGTTTATATCCCATTGGGCGGAAGTAAAAAAGGAGCTTTTAGAACTTATCTTAATTTATGCATCATCTTTTTATTAACTGGTTTTTGGCACGGCGCAAGTTGGTCGTATATTTTATTTGGAGGATTTCATGGCTTACTCATCATTGCTGAACGTTTAGGATTAGAAAAACTATTGCAAGTATTTCACCGAGGTATTAGAAGTTTATACGTATTTTTTGTGACTGCCTTTAGCATTATTTTTTTCTCAATTGACAACTTACACCAAATAAAAGTATTTTATAAATCATTATTTCACTTTGTTGCTCCCGATGCTTATAATAAGCTTAACATCTATTTAACCAACGAATGGTATATAACTCTTGTTATTGGTATTCTTATTTCTATTCCAACAGTAGAGTTTTTATTTAATAAAATAAAGAATGAAAAACAAAAACAGATTATTGAAATGATATGTGTGATAGTACTTTTTATTTTATCTCTTAGCGAACTAGCAAACACAAGCTATAATCCATTTATATATTTTAGATTTTAATGAAAAGGATTCTGTTCACATATATTTTACCATTTCTATTAGCAGTGCTAGTGGCTTCAATCCTCTATCGATCAATTATTAAAACTGATTTTGTAAAAAAAGAAATTAAAATAGAAATAGTATTAGATGCCTTTCAAGAATCAGACTTGCAATTTATAGTAGAAGATAATAAAAGTTTTAAAATTGAAAACATACAAACCCTTCGCATTCCAGAAGCCAAAAATCATAAAGTAGTATTCACCATTCCGCTCTTAGAAAAAATAGGAAGGCTGCGAATTGACCCAAGTTATTCTATAGGAAAGTGGAACATTCATAAAATAACATTAATTGGCTTAAGTAATAAGATTGAATTTAAAGGAGAGACTCTAAAATCAAAATTCGCAGCAGCTAACGATATTAAAACCTATGAACTAAATAACGACGGAAGTTTATTTGTTGAATCTAACGGAAATGATTCAAACATTATCAGTCAATTTTATTTTAAACAATACGAAAACACATTAAGCATCACTCCGTCAATTTATTTATTTCCTCTATTAATTAGCATTTGCCTAGCTATTTTTGTTTTATATATTATTAGAGTAAAATCATTATCACTTTTGCAAGTGAAAATTACTACTCAACATTTGATATTAGCTGCCTTTATTGTAATGATTACATTACCTGGTATTTGGATGACTTTATTCCCAGTAAGCAAAATTTCAGAAACCGAAAATAGAATCTTAAAATCCAAGCCGGTTTTTGATTTTACAACTGTAACTGCTTATCCAAAAGAATTTTCAGGTTACTACGAAGATAATTTTGGATTTAAAAAAGAACTTAGTACAGTAAACAGCTTATTCAAATTTAAAATATTTAACACCTCGTCCAAACCAAATTCAGTATGTGTTGGAAAAAACGGATGGTTGTTTTCTGTTGATCCAATTAACAGTGGTGACTATCAAAACAAAACACTTTATACTAATGAACAATTAAATACGATTAAACATAATTTAGAAGAAGCTAAGCAATGGCATGAAAAAAGAGGCATTCACTTTTTTGTCATGGTTTTACCCGTAAAATCAAGTATCTATCCAGAATACTTGCCAGATAACATAAAAAAGAAAAGCAACATCTCTAAATTAAATCAGTTAAGTGCTTTTTTAGAAAAAAACAGTACCGCGAAAATTATAGATGTCACCCCCGAATTATTAAAAGCAAAAGAAACACAAGATGTTTATTACAAACATGATATTCATTGGAATTTTAATGGCGGCTATTTAGGTTACAAAAAACTAATGAATGAAATGTCGAAATATAATTCTGACCTAAAGCCAATAACATTGATAAATTATAAGGAAGGAATGGTATTAAAAAACAATGCTGATTTGAGTAAGCAATTGTCGCTAGAAAATATGCTAATAAATAATGAAACAGATTTAAACAGAACAACAAAGTATCCTTTTGATGAAGTAGATCCAACAACATATACAGCTACTCCAATTAAACAAAAATCAAGAAGAACTGCTATTAAAAAAAGTAAGCTACCAAAGGCCGTTGTTTACAGAGACTCCTTTTTTAATTTGATGATCACTTTCTTTTCTGAAAACTTTAGCGACTGTGTTTATATATGGAGTAACAATATGACTTTAGAAGTAATTGAAACCGAAACACCTGGTTACGTTGTTTACGAAATAATAGAATCTGACATTGATAAATTACTTGAAGCTAACCCAGATTGGATGAAAAACAATTAATGCGTCAATTTGAAAACTGAAAAGCTTATAAATAATATACTTCTATTGATTTGCCTGATTACCATGGCATGGTCTGTAAAATTTATTTTAGAAAAAAATAAATGGAGTCCGATTGACGAATATGCTCACATGGATTATATTGATAAGATAGAACATGGAACTTTGCCAAAACTATCAGATCCTATATCAGATGAATTGTTTTTACACATCAAAAATAATCCTAATAAAATTGTTGGCGATACAATTAAAACAAGAGAACAACTAGGATTCGGAAACAATTCCTACCAAGCTAAACATCCTCCATTGTATTACAGCTTATTAGCAGTACCTGATTTAATTCTAAAAAAAATGGGCATTGATATATTTCAAAGACTGCAATCATTGCGAATTTTATCATACCTCATGTTTGTACTCGGTATGTTTATTTGTATTCCTATAAATAAAGCTCTACAACACTTAGGATACAAAACACCTATGTTTTTAGGAACCGCCTGCACTTTATTTGGCTTACTAATTTGTACGCACGAACGTTATGGATTAGGGAATAACTTAATGTCGCCCTTATTCATAAATTCAACACTTCTTTTAATAATCAAGTACTATCACATTCCAACAGATAAGTTATTATATTCTATCATTGGACTTTCCTGCTTATCGGTATTTTCAGCATTAACCAATATATTTCTCATGCCGATACTATTAGTTTTGGTATTTAGTAAATTTATACGTCATGTAACTATAAAAAACACCGTAGTTTCAACTTTCATTGTAACGTTTTTTATTGCTTTATTTTACACTTGGAAGCATTTTACTATTCCAAATCAAGCATTTGAAGCTTACATGCACCATATTTTATCTATATATATCCCAGCAGGGGCAATTGGCTATCAAGATTTCATTCTATTTCTATCTAATGATGCATTTCAACTTTCCTTTATCAATAGTACATTAGATGTTAGTAAAGCCGTCTTTTTACTAATAGCAACAAACATTGTAGTTAGTCTTATTTTTCTAAAGAGCCTAGTCAAAAACCAAATATGGCTCATAATCACTTTTTTAGCCTTCGGGTATTTTTTAATACTCACCTTTTTCTTAAATAAATATATTGCAACGGTAACATGGGTTGGGTTCCGACATTATTTAGGATTTATTCCTATAATATTTTTATCTTGCTTCGGATTTACAATTCCACTTTACACAAAGTATTTCAATAAAATAACCGAATAATTTTGCCCAAGATTTTAATCATAGCCGACCATCGTCTAAATCGTTCGCCAAGTCAACGCTACCGTTTTGAGCAGTACTTAAATTATTTTAAAGTAAACGGCTTTGATTGGGAATTATCAGAAATCATTTCGCAAAAGGACGACAAAGTATTTTACAGTCCAGGAAACTATTTCAAAAAAGCGTGGATTCTTTTTAAATCACTATTTATTAGATTAAACGATTTGCGTCGAGCAAAACAATTTGATGTCATTTTTATTCAGCGCGAAGCATTGTTATTAGGTTCTTCTTATTTTGAAAAACAATTCTTTAAAAGACATAAAGTTATTTTCGATTTTGATGACAGTATTTGGTTATTGGATACGTCGCCAGAAAACAAAAAATTTGAATTCTTAAAAAATCCAGATAAAACCAAAATCAATATTGCTCATGCCCATCGCGTGATTGCAGGTAACTCTTTTTTAGCAAATTACGCTAAACAATTTAATCCAAATACGATTATCATTCCAACAACCATTGATACAGATTTTCACAAACCAAAACCAGAATTAAGGGGCTTCGACTCCGCTCAGCCTGACAAAAAAATTGTAATTGGTTGGAGCGGAAGTATTAGCACCATTAAGCATTTTGAAATGGCAATTCCTGCTTTAAAACAAATTCAAAATAAATACCCAGATAAAATAGAGATTCACGTCATTGGACAAGCGTCATATACTCATCCAGAAATCAAAGTGATAAGTAAAAATTGGAGTTCAACAACAGAAGTTGATGATTTAAACTGTTTTGATATTGGTATTATGTCGCTTCCAAACGATGAGTGGGTAAAAGGTAAATGCGGACTGAAAGGGTTATCTTATATGGCTTGTGGCGTAGCAACTGTTATGAGTAACGTAGGCGTAAATTCAGACATTATTGAACATGGCAAAAATGGTTTTTTAGCTCAAACTGAGCAGGAATGGATCGATTGTCTTTCTCTTTTAATTGAAAATAGCGACTTACGTCATAAAATTGGGGAGGCAGGCCGAGATACAGTGGTTAAAAACTACTCTGTAAATGCTCATAAAGATACCTATTTAGGTGTTTTAAAATCTCTAATAAAATAGTAGATTTGTTTATGGATTCTCCCATTAAAAAAGATACTACTCCAAATGAAGTATATGTTCAGCGATATAAATATTTTATTCGCTTGGTAAGAATTTCAAAAATGCTATCTAAAGCAAAAATAATTACACATACTAATCAAAAGTAAGAATGGATATTGCAGATGATGAACTTCTAGATTTGTGGCGTGCATTTGAGAAAAACAAATTGAAATATATCATGGTCGGTGGATTTGCCTCAATTTTAAATGGATACAATCGCTTAACATCTGATATTGACATCTGGATTAAAGATTCTAAAGAAAATAGAGAAGCTCTTCAAAAATCACTTCAAGAAACTGGACTGGACACTATTCCTAACCTACAAAATGTAGATTTCGTTCCTGGATGGTCTTCGATATATTTACCTTCTGGTTTTGAACTAGATGTGATGACAAAATTAAAAGGCTTTGAACAAGAAAAATTTGATGAGTGTTATGAAACTTCTAACGAAGCCATTATTGAAAATATTTCTGTTCGTTTCTTTCATATCAATCAGCTCATAGAATCAAAAAAGGCAGCTAATCGTTTAAAAGATCAATTAGATGTTGAAGAATTAGAAAAAATAAAACGTCAAAATAAATTATAATTATATATACATTCGTAAACCCAATAATTTTATATGAAAAACACAGCACTTACACAAAAACACATTTCTTTAGGAGCAAAAATGGTTCCATTTGCAGGATACAATATGCCTGTTTCTTACAGCGGATTAAACGATGAGCATGCAACTGTTAGAAATGCAGTTGGTGTTTTTGACGTTAGCCACATGGGCGAATTTATTTTAAAAGGAGATAAAGCTTTAGATTTAATTCAAAGAGTAACAAGTAATGATGCTTCTGTTTTAACGGATGGTAAAGCACAATATTCTTGCTTGCCAAATAACGATGGAGGTATTGTGGATGATTTAATTGTGTATCGTATTGACGAAAAAACATACATGTTAGTCGTGAACGCTTCTAACATTGATAAAGATTGGAACTGGATTAGCAAACACAACACTGAAGGTGTTGATATGAAAAACATTTCAGAAGAAACTTCTTTACTAGCAATTCAAGGACCGAAAGGTTTAGAAACTTTACAAAAACTAAC
>Ga0075163_10008896_pt1 | contig 13190 bp, 9 predicted proteins | sample JI1023141ADNA_FD_71478 | JGI IMG/M metagenome (GOLD analysis project Ga0075163, IMG submission 71478) | Wastewater effluent complex algal communities from Wisconsin, to seasonally profile nutrient transformation and Carbon sequestration -... | ecosystem: Engineered > WWTP > Effluent > Algae...
AGTGCCGGTCTCCCACCCGCGTTACCCCGAAGCGCGCGCCGCCGCGGCTGGCGTCGAGCGACGCATGCGTCGCAGCCACGAGATCCTGCTCGAAGGGCTGATGCTGCGTTCCGAGTGGCGCGATCGGGAGGCCTTGGCGGCGCTGCAGCGCGCGCGCGAAGTCTGGGTTGGGCTGCCGGGGGTCGACGTGCTGATCCGCGCCACCGAACACCGCCTCGGCTTGTTTGCGGTGCCCGAGGCAGGTGCCGAAGTGGTCGCCGTGGCGGCGCCGTCACCGCCGCCGTCCGTGGAGCAGCCGCCCGCGGTGCCCATGGTCGAAGTGCCGATGCAGAAGGCGCCAATGGAGCCGTCGCTCGGGGCGGAGGTTGGCAGCCCCTCGTCGGTCGCGCCAGAAGTGGCATCTGTCGTTCCGCTCGGGGCCCCCGCGCCGTTGGCTGATGCGGTCGCTGCCGGCCTCGTGGCAGTCGAAGGACGCTTGTCGCACGGGGAGTTTGAGGGGGCAGTCGCGGACCTCTTTGATCTCGCGAAGTACCACCCGGAGGATCTGCGGGTGCGTTTGCGGCTGGCCCGCATTCTGCACCAGCGCGCGTTGCTGCGTTATGGGCAGGGTGCTCTGACGGGGGCGATCAGCGACTGGGAGCGCGTCTTGCAGCTCGAACCAGGGCACGCGGTCGCGCGGAATCTTCTTCTGAGTGCGCGGGCGGAAGCTACAGGTGGCGGTGGCGGGCGCTAGCGCTCACGCGCGCCTTCTGCGCCTAGCGAAGTGCGACAGCGATCGTCTGAGATCGTCTGACAAAGCGATCGTCTGACACAACAGGCATGCGCTTCTCGCATGCATCCCTCACCGACTCACAGGTGAGAGAAAGGTTGCCGGGGGTGAAACTTCGGGAAAAGGGGAAGAAGGAGAGTCAAGTTTTTACGTCCGTCGCGGACAACCCCCGGCGGTGTGTCGTTTCCCATCGGGTCGGCGCAGGCCCGGCTACCGAGGGGAGAATGCTTTCTGGTTGAACCCTTGAGCAGGCTTTTACGGGCAGGCTTTGACGAGTCGGTCGCGACTGGGTAAGTCGCTCGTTTCTCCAGCCCAAGGGCCTCTGTCAAGGGAGTCTACTCCCTTCTCTGCTCGCCGTCAACAATGCTCGTTCTCATTTTCTCATTCGCGTGGCCGTCGACGGCAAAGCCTTTTGCTAAGGGCGTTTGCGTCCGCGGGATGAGCGCTGGAGTTCGAGCCCGTAAGGACGCAGCGTAGCTTCATGGAGGACCGGAATCAGGGTAGTGGCGGTCGCTTCCTCGACAATGGCGGGGCCTTTCAGGCATTCTCCGATGCGCAATTGATCGCGCTGGTAGATCGGTAAGGCCTGGCCGCCCACGGGTGGGCGGCGGCGTTTCGCGGGTGAAGAAGCTGCGTGCGAAGTGCGGGGCGTCGCTGCCTGCGTCGGGAACGGTCGCGCCGCCGTCTCGGCGCGCGCGCGAACCTGCACGACTTCGAGGGAGGTTTCGGCGAGGAAGCCGTAGCGGCGTTGGTGTTCGGCGGCGAACGCGGCGGCCAGACGTGCGGAGAATGGCAGCCACAGGCCAGCACCTTGGCCGCGGTAGCGCACGAGCGCTTCGACGCGCTGGCGCGCGCGGCCGGCGATGCCTTCACTCGCCTGTTGCGCGAGTTCGCGTCCGAGCGAACGGAGTCTCGCAAGGCCGGCGCGGTCTACGCAGAGCCGCACCGCTTCGCTGCGTTCGTTGGCTTCGCCAGCGAGGCAGAGACCGAGTGCCGAGAACGCGCCAGGGTGGAGCGGCATCAACGCGCGCGGCATCTGCAGGCGAGCCATGAGGCCCGCGGCGTGCAGGCCGCCAGCCCCACCGTAGGCGCAGAGGGGGACCTGGCTCGGATCGACGGCGCGCTCGGCGGTGATCACGAGGATCGCCCGGGCCATCGTCACATCCGCGATCGTGAGAATGCCGCGCGCCGTCGTGGCGGCGTCGAGCCCGAGGCGCTTGCCGAGCCGTTCGATGGCGCGCACGGCGGCGTCGACGTCGATCGGGAAGGCACCCTGGAGCAACGTATCCGAGCCGAGATGGCCGAGCACGAGGTGGGCGTCGGTGACCGTTGGCTCGCTGCCTTTGCCGTAACAGGCGGGGCCCGGATCGGCGCCGGCGCTCTGTGGCCCTACCCGCAGCGAACCGCCGGCGTCGACGTAGGCGATGCTGCCGCCGCCGCAGCCAACCGTGTGCACCGCGACGGTCGGCAACGGCAGCGGCAGGCCGGCAATCGTGCCTTCGTCGTTGCTGGTGCTGCCGGCTTGCACGAGGCAGACGTCCGCCGAAGTGCCGCCCATGTCGAACGCGACCGCGCGTTCGAAACCGGCGCGCGCGGCCACTTGCGCGGTCGCCAACACGCCGCCGGCTGGTCCCGAGAACATCGCCCGCGCGGGAAACGCCGCGGCTTCGGCGGGGGGCAGGATGCCGAGGCTGCTGCGCAACAGCCGCAGTTGGCCGTGGCCGATCCCGGCCGCGAGACGCCGTGTGTAACCGCCGACGACCGGGGCGATCGCGGCGTTGAGGATCGCGGCGGTGAAGCGTTCGTACTCGCCGAAGGCCGGCAGCAGTTCGGCACTGCAGGTCACCGGCACCAAGGGCAGCGCCTTGCGTACGGCTGCGGCGATGCGCTGTTCGTCCTCGGGCGCCGCAGGTGAATGCAGGAACCCGATCGCGATGGCGGCCGGGCGCAGTTGGCGCAGCTTCTTGATCGTGCGTTCGATCTCGCGCGGCTGCAGTGCAGTCTCGGCGCTGCCGTCGGGCCCGCGGCGGCAATCGACGCCGACGCGCAGTTGGCGGGGCACCGGGGGCACGGGGCGCCGCGGGGCGAGCGCATAGAGGTCGGTGCGCTGCTGGCGGCCGATCTCGATGAGGTCCTCGAAGCCGCGGTTGGTCACGAAGGCCGTGCGCGCGAGGCGCCCCGTCAACACGGCGTTCAGGCCGACGGTCGTGCCGTGTACGACGTCCACGGCTTCGTCAGGGGTCTCGCGCACGGCGGCGAGTCCTTGCAGCACGGCCTGGCTCGGGTCGCTCGGTGTCGAGGGCAGTTTGTGGACGCGTACGCCGCCCTTGGCCCACCGTACGATGTCGGTGAAGGTCCCGCCGGTGTCGATGCCGATCCGTGTTGCCACGGCGGGGACGTTAGCGACGGAATGGGCGGAAGGCACCAGCGATGTCGCCTCGACGTTGGCGGTGGAGGCCTTCCACGCCTAACCTGCCGCCAATGGCGTTGGCCCTGGCGTGTCTGTGCGGTTTCCTGCTCGGCGGAGTGCCCTGGGCACTCGTGGTCGTTCGGCTCCTGAAGGGGCAGGACGTGCGCAAGGTCGGCAGCGGCAACGTCGGCGCCACCAACGCGAGTCGCGCGTTTGTGACCAAGGGGGGGCGCATCGGTGCGTTCCTGCTCATCTACCTGCTGGATGCCGCGAAGGGCTTCGTGCCGGCGTGGTTCCTGCCTGGCTGGTTCCTGCCTGCGGACAGCGCCGTGTCCCCGCTGCTGGCCGGGGTCCTGTGTGGAGCCTCGGCAGTGCTCGGGCACGTGTTCACACCATTCCTCGGCTTCCGCGGCGGCAAGGGTGTGGCGACGGCGACCGGCGTGTTGTTCGCGCTCGACTGGCAGGCCACTGCCGTGTCGTTGTTGGTGTTCTTCGTCGTGCGGTGGTGGTCGGGACAGGTGTTCTTCGGCAGCCTCGCGTTGGGCCTCGCACTCGCGGGCGCTGCGATCGGCCTGCACGCGGACGTCGCGTTTGGCGCACGGTTGCCGGTGACGGTGTTGTGCCTCTGCCTCGCTGCGCTGTTGTTCTGGACGCATCGCAGCAACCTCAAGAAACACTTCGCCGCCCGTGCGGCCGGCAAGCCATGAAGATCGCAGTTCTCGGCAATGGTGGCTTTGGCACGGCGATGGCGCTCTCGCTCGATCGCGCCGGGCATTCGGTGTCGCTGTGGGGTCACGATCCCATCTACACGATGCACATCGCGGCTTCGCGGCGGAACCCGCGGTACCTCGATGCGGCGGTGCTGCCGGACAGCATTCGCGTCACCAACGATGCCGCGAGAGCGCTTGATGGGGTCGCGTTCGTGCTCGTGGCCGTGCCGACGCAGCATGTTCGTCCGACCGTGACGCGCCTCGCTGCGCACATCGCCGCCGACACGCCCATCGTGTCGCTCGCGAAGGGTCTCGAACAGTCGACGAGCCAGCGGCCAACCGAAGTGCTCGCCGAAGTGCTGGGCCGGCCCGAACGGGTCTTTGCGCTGAGCGGGCCCAGCCATGCCGAAGAGATTGCGCAGGATCTGCCGACGACGGTCGTGGTGGCGGGCGCCGACGAGGCCGTCTTGCAGACCCTGCAGAATGCGCTGTCGACGCCGACGTTCCGCGTCTACCGGAATAGCGATGTGATCGGCCTCGAGACCTGTGGCGCCCTGAAGAATGTGATGGCGCTCGCGGCCGGCATCGCCGACGGCCTCGGCTACGGCGACAACGCAAAGGCGGCGATCCTCTCGCGCGGCATCGTCGAGATGGCGCGCTACGGCAAGGGGCTCGGGGCGGATCCACGCACGTTCTATGGCCTTGGCGGCGTTGGCGACCTCGCCGTGACCGCGTTCTCGCGCCACGGGCGCAATCGCGCGTTTGGTGAGCGCATCGGGCGCGGCGAGACGCTCGAACAGGCGCTGTCGGCCTCGCCCAAGGTCGCCGAAGGTGTCTGGACGTCGCGCGTCGTGGTCGCCGAAGCGGCCCGCCGGCACGTGGACATGCCGATTGCGCAGGCGGTCGCCAATGTGCTGTTTCTAGGGCTTTCGCCGCGGGATGCGGTGCGGGCGCTCATGGAGCGCGATCCGAAGGCTGAGAGCTGAGGCGTGGTCTTCGCGTCGTTCTTCTTCCTGTTCTGGTTCCTGCCGGCGTTCCTGCCGGTCTATCTGGCGCTGCCGCTGCGGTGGCGCAATCTGTGGCTCACGCTGGGCAGTCTCGTGTTCTACGGCTGGTGGCGGCCGCATTACGTGCTGCTCATGCTGGCGAGCACGTTGCTCGACTATGCCGCGGCGTGCGCGATGGGCAGCGTCGACTCGGGCCGCAAGCGCAAACTCTGGCTCGTGCTGTCCGTGGTCAGCAACCTCGGGTTGCTGGCGTGGTTCAAGTACAGCAACCTATTCGTGGAGACGTGGAACGACGTCACACCCTGGCCCGTCGAGTGGGAACGCGTGCTACTGCCAGTCGGCATCTCGTTCTTCACGTTCCAGTCGATGAGTTACACGATCGACGTCTACCGCGGGGAAGTGAAGCCGGTGCGGTCGTTCCTCGATCTGCTGTGTTTTGTGTCGATGTTCCCGCAACTCGTCGCCGGGCCGATCGTGCGCTATCGCGATGTGGCCGCGGAGATCCAGCAACGTTCGGTGTCGCTCGTGCAGGCCAGCGACGGTGTGTTCCTGTTTGCGATCGGCTTCGTGAAGAAGGTGCTCATCGCCGATCAGGTGGCGCCATTGGTGGCGGCCACGTTTGGCGCCGCGGATGCTGGACTCGCGCAATCGTGGTGTGGCGCGCTCGCCTACACGGTGCAGATCTACTTCGACTTCTCGGGCTATAGCGACATGGCGATCGGGCTCGGGCTCATGCTCGGGTTCCACTTCCCGGCGAACTTCCTGTCGCCGTACCGCGCGTGGAGCATCACCGAGTTCTGGCGCCGTTGGCACGTGAGTCTGTCGACGTGGTTGCGCGACTATCTGTACGTGCCGCTAGGCGGCAATCGGCGCGGTCCCATGCGCACCTACGTGAACCTCGCGCTCGTGATGCTGCTCGGTGGTTTGTGGCATGGCGCTGCCTGGACGTTCCTGCTGTGGGGGGCGTGGCAAGGTCTGTTCCTGATCCTCGAACGGCGCGCTGGTGGTCATTCGCCGTACGGGTTCCTGCCACGGCCCATGCAGGTCTTGTGTACGTTCGTGATCGTGGTGTTCGGTTGGGTGATCTTCAAAGCCGAGAACCTGGCGCAGTTGTCGTCGATGTGGCGCGGCATGGTCGGCATGCACGGCCTCGGTGCGGTGCCGTCGCTCGGCGCGCAGGGGCCGATCGCGTACGGGGCCCTGTTGCTCGGGCTCGGGCTAGCGTTTGCCGCGCCGCGCAGTGATCTGCTCGTGCGCCGCTTCCACCCGCTCGTCATGCTCGGGATCTTCGGCTTGTTTGTGATCGCGGTCGCGCAGTTGCTCGCGACGGACTTTGTCCCCTTCCTCTACTTCCAGTTCTAGACGCCCATGACCAGCCTCGTGCAGGACCACGAACGGCCGCAGACGCCCGCCCAATGGGCCGTGCGTTGGCACGGGCTCGTAGCGGCAGCTTTGCTTGTCGGGAGCGTGCCCTTCGTGCACGTGGTCTGGCACGGTTTGCTTGGCCACCAACAACCGCCCGTTGTGTTGCGCAGCCAGATTCCTGCCCCGCCGACGCAGTGGGGTGCGATGGCGGATGGCTCGTGGATGCTGACGAAGGAACGTCAGCTGCGCGAAGATTCGCCGCTCGTGTGGCAGTTGCGAAGTGCGTGGAACGAGTGCCTGCTGCGTACGGGCCTTGGTCAGAGTGCGACGGTGCACATCGGCAAGCACGGGTGGTTGTTCTTGAAGGCTGACGTGGCGCCCGCTGTGCAGCAGTTCCAAGCTTGGGCCGACGTTCGCACCAGGACGTTTGCTGCAGTGCGCGATCAGGTGCGAGCCGCTGGCGCCGAGCTGTGCGTGATGGTCGTGCCCGACAAATCGCGCATCTATCCCGAAGCGGCGTTCGGTGGCGAAGTGGGGCCCGCGAAAGCGCCGATCTATGGGCGATTGCAGCAAGAACTCGGGGCCGCGGGCATCCTCAGCGTCGACCTTGCGCAGGGACTGCGCGCCGTGCGCGCCGCAGCGCCTGGCGAAGATCTCTACTACCACGGGGACACGCATTGGCGGGCTCCCGGCGCTCTGGCCGCCGCACAACTGCTGGCCACCGTGCTCGGCAATGCACCGATCGCGCAGCGCCTGTCACCACGGCATGCAATGCAGCTCGGTGCACGTTCCACCTACCTTGGGGTCGGCGATCTCGTGACAGCGCTCGGCATCGGCACCGCCGAGTTCCCCGATGCGACCGGACAGCGTCGATCGCGTGCGGTCAGTCTGTTGGCGCAGACCTACACGGAAGCGCTCGATTTCTACGCGGTGGTGCCGGGGCCGGGAGCGCCCGCCTTGCGGCTTGATGGAGAAGATCCGGACGCTGAGATCCTCTTGGTCGGCACGAGCTATTCGGACGTCAACGGCCTGAAAGCGCTCATGCTGGCCCTTGGGCGGCCAATCCGCATGGTCCAGGAAAACGGGGCCGCGAGCATCACGCCGATGCGCCGCGCCTTGGCCGAATTGCGCGAACCGGGCCGCCCGCGGCCCAAACTCGTGATCTGGGAGATCGTCGAGCGCGGCTTCTTCGAAGAGCCCTGGCGCGATCCGAAGTTCTGAGTGCGGTTGCGGCATCGCAGAGGCACGATATTCGCCATGCGTTGCCGCCTGTTCGCTCCTGTCCTCTTGTTGGCGTGGCCCTCGGTCGTTGTGGCCCAGAAGGCGCTCGAGCCGATCGATATGTTCCGGCTCGAGTACCTCATGGTGATGGGGGCCGAGGAGCCAAAGGACTGGCTCGATGGTGCGCACTATCTCGTGTTTGACGAAGGTGCTCGCGCTCGGCCGGGGCAAGCTGCCAAACGGTGGAGTGCGGTCGCAGCGGCGACTGGCAAACGCGAGGTGTTCGTCGATCGGGACGCGGTGAAGAAGTCGATTGCGGCGCTGCTAGGCAACGAAGACGGCCTTGACGAAGTGCTCGACGATGCGAGTGCGTGGACGTGGAACAAGGACCACACGCATTTTGTGCTGAACGGCAAGCAGGACCTGTTCTACGGCGATCGCGCGGGCGTGTGCCGGCAGCTCACCAAGACGCCAACCGAGCCCGAGGTCGGTGTGTTGGTATCCCCGGACGGTGCCTACGTGTCGTTCATCGCCCAGTTCAATCTGCACATTGTCCCGGCTGCCGGCGGTGAAGTGCGGGCGCTGACGACGGCGGGCCACAGCGACCTGTTCTGCGGTCGACTCGACTGGGTCTATCAGGAAGAGCTCTACGGGCGCGGCAACTTCCAAGGTTACTGGTGGTCGCCCGACAGCAAGCACATCGCGTTCCTGCAACTCGACGAGTCCCCGGTGCAGGAGTTTGTGCTCGTGCGCGAGTCCCCGGCGCGCCCCGAAGTCGAGAAGACCAACTATCCGAAGACCGGCGAGCCGAATCCCATCGTCGAGATCGGTTCGATCTCGATCGCGGACGGCGCCACGCATTGGTTTGATATTGCCTCCTATCCCGCGCCCGACCGACTCGTGGTGAGGGTTACATGGGCCCCGGACAGCCAGGAAGTGCTGTTTCAGGTGCAAGGACGCGAGCAGACGTGGCTCGACATGTTGGCGGGCAATCCTGCGAACGGTGCTGTGCGCAAGCTGTGGCGCGAAGACAGCGATTGTTGGGTCGAAGCCGGGCCGGAGCCGGTCTGGCTGCGCGAGGGAGCCGAGTTCCTGTGGTTGTCGGAGCGTGATGGCTACAAACACGTCTATCACTATGCGCGCGACGGCAAGCTGCTCGGGCGCCTCAGTGAAGGGGATTGGCAGGTAAAGAAGATCGTCGATGTCGACGAGAAAGCAGGCTTCGCCTACGTGCTCTCGGATCGCGCTTCGCCGCTGCAAACGCATCTCTACAAATTGCCGCTGGCCGGCGGCGAACTGCAGCGCATCACGCAGGGTGGGGGCACGCACGATGTCTCGATGGCGCCCGATCACGCAACGTTCATCACGCGTTGGAGCGACGCGAAGACCCCCGAATGCGTGTTCCTGCGCGACCTCGAAGACCACGACGTGCGCACGATCGCGAAATCGAAGACGGCAATGTTGAAGGCCTACAACCTCGCGGAACCGCACTTCGTGCAGATCCCGAATCGGAATGGCTTCCCGATGGAAGCCATGATCTTGAAGCCCGCGGGCTTTGAGGAGGGCAAGAAGTACCCGGTTGTGCAACACACGTATTCGGGCCCGCACGCGCCTCTCGTGCGCGATCAGTGGGGTAGCCGCGATTTCCTGTGGCACCAGCTGCTCGCGCAACAAGGGTACGTGGTGATCACGTGCGACAACGAGTCGGCGAGCGGCAAGGGGCGCAAGTTCGCGAAGGCGTGTTGGCGCAACCTCGGCCACAGTGAGCTGCGCGATCTCGAGGATTCGGTCGATTGGCTGGTCCAGCAGGGTTACGCCGACCCGCAGCGCTTCGCGATCTGGGGCTGGAGTTACGGTGGCTACCAGACGCTATTCAACCTCACGCACAGCACGAAGTGGAAGTGCGGCATCGCGGTCAATCCCGTGACCGACTGGCGCAACTACGACACGATCTACACGGAGCGTTACGGTGGCCTGCCGAAGAACGAAGCGGGTTACGCGGCGGGCAGCTGCGTGGAGGCTGCGGGCAAGCTCTCGGGTTCGCTGCTGCTGATCGCAGCTTCGATGGACGACAACGTGCACATGCAGAACAGCCTGCAGTTCCTCGCGGCGATGCAGCAGGCAGGCAAGGACTGCGACTTCATGGTCTATCCGGGCGTTCGCCACGGCATCGAGGACCTGCAGCAGCAGTTGCACCTGTTTGCGCGTTTCCGACGCTTCTTGAAGGAGAAGCTGTAGTGGCGACCGCGTTTGTCGGGTCGATGTCGCGCTTCTTTGCGCGTTCCCCTGACGAGGCCACGAAGCTGCGCCCAGGCGTCGAAGCGTGGCGTGCCGATCTGCGCAGTGCGGTGGCCGAGAAGGTCTCTGCGCAGCTGGTCTGGGACGAAGGCGCTGTGGTCGCGCAGTCGTTTGATCTCGGTGAGTCGGGATGGATGGGGCTGCGGCTGTTTGCGTTCTACGCCGAACGCAGCGACCTCGAAATGCCCGATACGGTGCCCGGCCTGCTCGAGCTCGATGCGGAGTGGCGCGCCGCACACGACGGCAAGTTCGGCAAGACGCTGTACGGGCAACTGCTCGCCTGCCGCGGCTGGTTGCCAGGGGACTTTCCGGTCACGATCAAGGCGCCGCTTCCCGACGGCGAAACGGCCGAAATCGGCAGTTTGAAGGCCATGGCGGACCAGCTCCGCTTCCTCAACCAGCGCACGTTCCAGGCCGATGCCGAGGAGTTTGCGACCTGGATGCAGGTGCCCGCGCCGGCTGGCGCGGGGATCATCGATGCCGCGCGCCGCGGTTATGCGGCGCTTTCGGCGGCGACGGCGCTCGCGTTGCGTGAAGGTCTGCCGTTGCTCGTGCGCGAAGTCTGAGGCGCTCTACTTGATCGCCGCGTAGACGCGATGCACGTCGTCGTGGTCGTCGAGGCGTTCGAGGAACGCGGTGACCTTCTGGTGGTCTTCCTCGTCGAGAGTCACGAGGTCCTTCGCGCGGTAACCGAGTTCGGCGGTGTTGACCGTCCAGCCCGCGGCCTTCAGTGCGTCGACGACGGGATACATGTCGGTGCGGTCGGTGAAGAACCGGCCGCCACTCTGTTCTTCGCTGGTGTTCTCGAGCGGCTCGACATCCTGCGCGCCCGCTTCGATCGCGGCGCCTTCGAGGTCGAGACCCGCCTTGTCGTGCGTGGCTTCGACGATGCCGACGTGGTCGAACAGGAACATCACCTTGCTGCCAAACTGCGCATCGCGAAACAGCGAACGAATGTCCGGCGCGGTGCGGTTCCGGTTCTCGGTCATGCACTCGATGATCACCGGCACGTTGTGCGGGCCCATGCCTTCGTAGGTGACGAGCTCGTAGTTGACCGATTCGTCCCCGGCGCTGGTCGCCTTCTTGATCGCGCGGGCGATCACGTCGTTGGAGACCGACTGTTTGCGGGCCGCTTCGATGGCCAGGGCGAGCCGCGGATTCATGTCCGGCTCCGGAACGCCCATTTTTGCCGCGACCGTGATTTCACGGACGAGCTTGCTGGTGACCTTGGCCCGCCGGTTGGCGGTGACCTCTTTCTTGCTGTGCAGCCACTGGCGACCCATGCGCTTCGATGCTCCAGGAACGGGGGTGAGGCATGAGGATGGCCTGCTGGGCCGGCTGGGGCAAGGGCCAGTTGCCGGGACTGTCGCGCCGGGCACGGTGGTTGCTAGCGCGGGCGCTGCCAAGGCCGGGTCCGAGCTTTGGCGACCTGCAAACGAGACACCTTCCGGGCGCTTTCGGGTGTGTTCCGGTTGGCCGGTGTCGCTAGCCTTTCGCGTCCCTCTCCCCGCTCGTCCCCCTCAGGAGTTCCCACTTGAGCAACGCCGCTGCCGTGCCCAGCCAGGGCCATCCTCCCGGCCTCTACATGCTGTTCTTCGCCGAGATGTGGGAGCGGTTCTGTTACTACGGGATGCGCGCCCTGCTGGCGTTCTACGTCGCATCGACGTTTGCCACGGGTGAAGGTGGCGCGGCCCTCACCTACGGCGCCTATACCTCGCTCGTCTATGCGACGGGCATCCTGGGTGGTTGGGCGGCGGACCGCCTGCTCGGTGCACAACGGGCAGTGATTGTCGGCGGCATCATGATGGCCGCTGGCGAGTTCGTTTTGATGGTGCCGACCGAACTCTGCTTCAAAGGTGGTCTCGCCTTGATGGTGGTGGGTTGCGGCCTCTTCAAACCCAACATCAGCAACATCGTCGGCAAGCTCTATACGCCGGGGGATCCGCGCCGCGACCAGGGCTTCGTGATCTTCTACATGGGCATCAACCTTGGCGCCTTCGTCGCACCGCTGATCTGCGGTTATGTCGGCGAGACCTACGGTTGGCGCTGGGGCTTCATGTGCGCCGGCATCGGCATGCTGCTCGGCATGGTCACCTTCATGGGCGGCCTCGGCCGCCTGGAGGGCAAGGGCGGCGTGCCGGCGGGAAAGGAGGGCATGGGCCCGATCGTGCAGGTCGTCGTGATGTGGACCTGCCTCGCGGCGGCCATCTACCTGTTGCTCGGCAAGCAGACCTGGATGTTCACGGTGATGTCGAGCCTGATGGGGGCCGTGGTCGTCGTGCTCCTGGGCATCGCGTTCACGCGTGAGAAGGTCGAGCGCGATCGAATGATCGGCCTCACGATCCTCTTGTTCGCCAACATGTTCTTCTGGGCGTTGTTCGAGCAGGCCGGCAGCTCGTTGAACTTCTTTGCCCTCAACTGCACCGATCGCACGATCTTTGGCTGGACGATGCCGGCGTCGTGGTTCCAGTCCGTGAACGCGGTCTGCATCATCGCGTTTGCGCCCGTGTTCGTGCAGCTGTGGAAGAAGCTCGACGAGTCCAGGAAGAACCCGTCGATCCCCGTCAAGTTCGGCATTGGCATCCTGCCGCTGGGTCTTGGCTTTGGCGTGCTGATCCTCGGCATCAGCATGGCTGGCGACAGCAAGACGATCCCGATGCTGTGGCTGATTGCGCTCTACGCGCTGCACACGCTCGGCGAACTCTGCATCTCGCCGGTTGGCCTGTCGGCGATGACCAAACTCGCGCCGCCGAGCATGAGCGGCATGGTGATGGGTGCCTGGTTCATGTCGATCGCCGTTGGCAACTACTCGGCTGGCTTGCTGGCCGAAGCGGTCGGCAGTGCCGGCGGTGACGGCGGCGTAGCGGCGCTCAAGGACTACGTTGGCGTCTATAGCCCGGCGATGATCGCGAGCTTTGGCGTCGGTGTGTTCTTCCTCATCATCGCCCCCTTTGTGAACAAGCTGCTGCACGGCGTACGCTGAGCAGTCGAACTCCCACTCGCGGCCGTCATTCGACGGCCGCATTCGTCTCTACAGGGCTCTCCAATGTTCCCGAACCATCCCTCCGGCCTCGCTCCCCTGTTCTTCATCGAGATGTGGGAGCGGCTCAGCTTCTACGTGATCGGCGGCATCCTGTTGTTGTATGCGATGGATTTCGAACGTGGTGGCCTCAATATGCCGGCGCTCACCGCGAACGACATCGTCGGCACCTACCTCGCGTTCGTGTATGCGACGCCGTTCCTCGGCGGACTCATCGCCGACCGCATGCTGGGCTATCGCCGCAGCGTGCTGATCGGTGGATTGTGCATGGCCAGCGGCTTGTTCTCGCTTGGCACGCCGGGGCCGACGTGGTTCTACCTCGGGCTCATTCTCGTCTGCATCGGCAACGGCTTCTTCAAGCCGAACATCT
>Ga0075163_10008897_pt1 | contig 13190 bp, 8 predicted proteins | sample JI1023141ADNA_FD_71478 | JGI IMG/M metagenome (GOLD analysis project Ga0075163, IMG submission 71478) | Wastewater effluent complex algal communities from Wisconsin, to seasonally profile nutrient transformation and Carbon sequestration -... | ecosystem: Engineered > WWTP > Effluent > Algae...
GTTGCTTCCTGATCGAAGCCTACAACGACTGCCTGGTGCCGGCCTTCGGCGACCAGAACGACCCGATCCTCGACGCGGACATCCCCGCGGCCTGCCTCAACGCGCAGTAGGCGCGCGCGCCCCGCCCGGGGCGCGCCTCTCTCCCCCAACACCCCTTCAAACACCCCACAGGCGAAGGCCGTTGCCCTGGACGGCCGGCCCCCGCCTGTGTACCTTCCCGCCCCATGGATGCAGCTTCGACCGACCTTGAGCTCGGCCCCAACGTCACCCTTCTTGAGCGCAACGGCCGCCGCCTCTACCTGGTGGGCACGGCTCACATCTCCGAGCGCAGCGTCATCGAAGTACGCGAAACCATAGAGAAAATCCGCCCCGACACCGTCGCGGTTGAGCTGTGCGACACGCGCTACCAGGCGATGATGGACGACAGTCGCTGGCGCAAGCTCGACGTCTTTCAGGTCATCAAGCAGGGCAAGGTGCTCTTTGTGCTGGCCAACCTGGCCCTGGCCGCCTACCAGCGTCGCCTGGGGGAGAAGCTGGGGGTCAAGCCCGGCGCCGAGATGTTGGAGGCCATCCACGCCGCCCGCGACGTGGGCGCCGAGCTGGTGCTGGCTGACCGTGACATCCAGGCCACCCTCAAGCGCACCTGGCGCAGCCTGTCGTTCTTCACCAAGGTCAAGCTGCTCTCGTCCTTCGACACGAAGGAGGAGATGACCGAGGAGCAGATCGAAAAGCTCAAGGATCGCGATACCTTGACCGAGACCATGCAGGCCTTCGCCCGCGAAGTGCCCCAGGTCCAGCGCCCCCTCATCGACGAGCGCGACCAGTACCTGATGTCCTCCATCGAGGACGCGCCCGGCCAGACGGTGGTGGCGGTGGTGGGTGCGGGCCACGTGCCTGGCATGCAGAAGTACCTCGGCCAGGCCATCGACCGGGCGGCGCTGTCGGTCATCCCACCGCCCAGCAAGTGGTCGGCGGTGTTCAAGTGGCTCATCCCAGCGATGATCGTCGCGGCGTTCTTTTGGGGCTACCAGAAGAACCAGGGTGAGGACTTCACCCGCATGCTGATGGCCTGGATTTTGCCCACCGGCCTGCTGTCCGCGGCGTTCACGCTGGCCGTGTTGGGGCGCCCGCTCTCCATCCTGTCGGCCGCCCTCGCGGCGCCCATCACCACACTGCACCCGCTCATCGGCGCCGGCATGGTGGTGGGGTTGGTGGAGGCCTGGATTCGCCGACCCACGGTGGAAGACGCCATGGGCATTCGCGACATCACCACCGTGCGCGGGGCCTTCAAGAACAACTTCGTTCGGGTGCTGCTGGTTTTTGTGGCCTCCTCCCTGGGGGCGGCCATCGGCGCCTGGGTGGGCGGCGTCTGGGTGGCCAGCTACCTGTAGGCGGCCACCCGCGCCAACCCGTTGTTCTGACTCGCCTTTTTGAGCCGCGCCCTCGGCCGGCTGCGCTACCGACCCCGCATACAGAGCACCCCCAGGCCCACCTCGCAGGGGATGTCGTTCCAGTTGGCCTCGCCGGCCCAGAAGTGGGCGCAGTCCTCTTCGCCCGAGTTGTTGGGCTCGCCGTCGGCCCAGGCCGTGAAGCCGGGCAAGGTGCCGTCCTGCCAGCGGAAAGTGCCTTCCTCGGCGCGGTCGTCGAGGCCAATCCAGTACTCCACCGGCCGCACCGCCATGGCCAGCCGGTGCAGCTCTCGGTTGACCAGCGCGTTGTTGATGCGCACGGGCTCGGCGCCCTCGCGCTGACAGATGGCCAGGCCCTGCTCAAAGGTCCGTGCGTTGGGACAGATGAGCCACGTCCCGCCGCCCTGCGCGGGGCGCTCCACGCAGTCGGGGCAGTCGGGGGCGTCGTCCGCAAAACCCGAGCAGTCCTGATCGATGCCATCGCCGCAGATGTCCTGCAGGCCCGGCGCAATGGTGGGATCATCGGGGGCGCAGTCGCGGCCGCACGCCACGCCATCGCCATCGGGATCGGGGTTGGGGCCCAAACGGCAGCCCACCTCATCACCCACCTGCGCGCGGCGCTCGGTCAGGAAGCGCGGGATGTCCTGCTGGAACGCCACCACCGTGCCCTCATCAAACTCCCGCCGCGGATCCTGGGCCACATAGGCCGCCAGCCCCGTCGCCACCGTCTCCAGCTCGGTCGGCAGATCCAGGCCATCCAGGGCGGCCAGCACCCCGGCCAGCGCCTCGTCGTAGCGGCGCGCGCAGGCGGGGGCCTCCAGGCAGCGGTTGAGCAGCAGCCCTTGCCCCTCGTACAGCGGTAGGAAGTCCTGGAAGACCTGGTCCACCCCCCACGGCAGCAGGTCGAGCACCCCGTCCCCGTCCAGGTGCATGAACCAGTTGTTGCGGGTCCAGGCGTAGCCATCCCAGTGGCCGATAAAGAGCTCGGTGGCCACCACGCCCAGCACCCGATCCCAGGCCACCCGATCCACCAATGCCGCGTAGGCGCCCTCGGGGGGTGGATTCACCAGCACCGCCGCCACCTCCGCGAGCTGGTCGAGGGCGCCGGGATCGCCGCCATCCACGTCCAGGTCGCCGATGGCCTCGGGGAAGAGGTCCTGGCCGTAGAGGCCCTCCACGAGCAGGTCGGTGCCCTCGAAGGTGTGCTGCACCGCGTCATCCCAGGTCTCCACCAGCACGTAGAGGCCGTAGGGTTCGCCATCCAGCTGCACCCACGTGTGGCCCGCGCGCAGGGTGGGCAGGCCCGCGGCCGCCAGCAGGCGGTAGGCACCCCACTCGTGCAGGAAGGAGGGGTCCTGCACGGCGTTGTTGAGCGCAATGGCCCGTAATCCAAAGAGATCCTGGCCGCTCTCCACGAAGTTGATGTCCACCTTGAAGCCGGCCTTGGCGTCCAGCGAGCGGAAGCTGCCCAGCCGGCCCTTGAGCCGCACGCCGACGGGTGCCGGCCCCCACGTGCCGCCGGGCGTGCCCACGGTGAGCTCCGCGGGCACCGCCGTGGCCGGATCGGCCTCCAGCGCTTCGCGGCTCGCCGGTGGCAGGCGGAGGTCGATGCTCGTCACGATGCCAGGCTTGAAGAGCTGGCCGTCCGCGGGCACCCAGGCCGTGTTGGGGGCGCCGCGGGTGGGCACTGTGGCCCGGAAGGGGCCCTGCCCGTCGGGCATGCGGCCGAAGGTGGCCCCCGCGGGCAAGGCGCCCCCCGGCAGCGCCACCTCATCGCGCACCACCCCATCGGGGCTGCTCAACACCACGCGCTCGTCGCAGGCGATGCCAAACGCAAACCCGGGGGCATTGCGCGTTTTCTGGCCCACCACCAGGCGACCAGCGGCGTCGAGCACAGCATCGGCGGGCAGCCGATAGAACTGCACATTGCCCTCAGCCGCGGCTCCATCGTTGAGCTGCCAGTCGCCCAGCGGCGCACCCGCCGGCCCGGTGAGCTCCACCCAGTCCTGCCCACGGCAGTCCACCTCGTTGATCACCACCGCCGGCCACACCGGCCCGGCGTCGGGCACCTGCGCATCCGGCGCGGCATCCGGCCGCGGGCGGGCATCGGGTGGCGGGGTGCCGTCGATGGAGCGAGCGTCCACCAGCCGCCCATCCGTCACCACGGTGGCGTCGACCACCGCCCCGCCTCCGCCGCTGTCACAGGCCGCCAGCGCCCCCAGCCCCACCCCGACCAGCGATCGTCCCCAGCGCATCCACGCACCTCGCATACTTCCCCACCGCTGCATTGCCGACCCCTCTTGCCGCGTTGGGGAGTATGCTAGCAGGATGCCGCCGAACTTTGCCCTCATGTCGAGTGCGACGGGGGGCCACGGCCGGACGCCGTGTGTGGGCGCCAGCTGGCCGCGCCCGCCGACTCGCCTGGAGGTTGCCATGGATGACGCCACCCGGACCGCCCTTGAAGCCGCCGCCTTCCGTCGCCTGGTGGCCCACCTGCGCGCGCACCCCGAAGTGCAGAACATCGACCTGATGAACCTGGCGGACTTCTGCCGCAACTGCCTGGCGAAGTGGTACCGCGCCGCCGCCGACGACGCCGGCGTCCCGCTCACCGATCCCGAGGCCCGCGCGCTGATCTATGGCATGCCCTACGAGGACTGGAAGGCCCTCCACCAGACGCCGAGGCCCTGACGATGGCCCGCGCCCGGCTCAGCACGCTCGCGCGGTGGCTCGGCCCCTGGGCCAAGACCAGCAGCCCCGGCGGGGTGGAGAGTGCCGACGTGGAGGTGGCCGGGCCGCCCGGTCGCCCGCCCATCCAGATCCGGCAATGGTGGCCTGTGCAGCCAAAAGCCGAGCTGCTGGTCTGGCCGGGTCTGCACTACCTGGGCCCCGCCGACCCCCGCATGGACCGCTTCTGCCGCATCCTGGCGGCGGCCGGCTATCGCGTGTCCTCACCTTTCCTGAGTGATTTCTTGGATTTGCAGCTGCGCCCGACCTTGCTGGACGATGCCCTCGCGGCCTTTGACGGCCTGGCGTTTGCGCAGCCCGTGGGCACGCTCAGCATCTCCTTCGGCTGCCGACCGGCGGTGCACGTCGCGGCGGCCCGACCCGAAGCGGTGGCGTCGGTGCTGATCTTTGGCGGCTACGCCGAGTGGGAGGCGGCCATGCGCTTCTCCCTCACGGGGGGGCAGGGGGTGCCGCACGATCCACTCAACCACCCGGTTTCCTTCATGAATCTGGTGGAGTTTTTGCCGGGCGCGCCCGCCGATCCAGCGCCGCTCCTGGCGGCGTGGCGGCGGTACATCGAAGCCACCTGGGGCCGACCGGAGATGAAGGCGCCCGACGCCTGGCCGGCGGTGGTGCGCACGGTGGCCGAGTCGCTGGATCCCGCCCTTCAGCCTTTGTTTCTGCGGGGTTGCGGCCTCGCCCCTGGGGCCCTGGGCCTGGTGGAGGTGGCGCTGGCGCGGGCCGGGGGGCGGGCCTGGCTCGATCCCCGATCCGATCTGGCGGCCGTGCAGTGCCCGGTGTCGTTGGTGCACGGCATGGACGACGACGTCATCCCCTACACCCAGTGCCACCTGCTGGAGGCCGCGCTGCCACCGGCCCACCACGCGGGCACCTACATCACCGGCCTGTTTGGCCACACCGGCCACGGCCGGCCCGGCCTGGGCGCGCTGACCCGCGAGCTGCGCAGCCTGGTGGGCATCCTGCGCACCCTGGCGCGCCTCTCCGAGACCCACCCCCACGCCTGACCCTTGCGCCCGCGGCCTCGATCAGCGACCGTCAACCACCTGCCAGGGAGTAGCGCATGGACTTCGAAGAGACCCTCGCCGCCTCACACCGCTTCAAGGGCCCCCTGGGCGCCGTGGCCTACGTGGTCACCCATGGCCTGGAGCTCGGAGGCGTGGACGCCCTCACCACCTCAGCGGTGCTCGACGCCCTCCGCAAGGGGCTCAAAGGCCTCAGCGAGGACCAGTGTGACGTGCTGGTGCAGGTGCTCGAGCACCGGCTGGCCGAAGCGCGTCGTCAGGGCGCCCTCTATGAGCTGGTGCGCCTGACCGGCCGGATGAGCAGCGTGGAAGCCCACATGGCCCACGACGCCCTCGCCCAGCAGGGCATCCGAGCGCAGTACAACAACGACCACCGCTCCGATCCCTTCCCCGACGCGGCGCCCGACACCGAGCTGTGGGTCCGCCGCTCGGACCTGGAGCGCGCCCAGGCCATCCTGGCGGCCCCGGGCGAAACCGCCGAGCACGAGATCCTCATCAAGTGCCCGAGCTGCGGCGAGGAGAACCCCGCCCACTTCGGCAAGTGCTGGAGCTGTGAGGCTTCATTGGCGGATGTGGTGCCCGAGGCGCTCACCCAGCCGGTGGGTGGCGCGGAGCCGCCGGCAGAAGAGTAGGCCCCGCCGGGTGCGATGCGGGCCCGAAGCTACGCGGCCTTTCGACCGATGAGCTGCACCACCGCGCTCAGGCCGTTGTGGTAGCGGCCCTCGTGGACTGCCCGCTCCAGCATCACCCCATGCTGCCAGACCAGGCCGGTCAGCTCGGCCTGGAGCTCAGCCAAAGTGGCCAGCATATCGGGGGACTGCGGCCCGCCCGTGCCCTTGGCAATCTGCTCCGGACTGTATGCTTCCAGCACAAAGACCCCCCCGGGCTGGAGCGCGGTCACCGCCGCGGCGTGGACGCGCTTGCGCAGCGCCGACGGCAGGTGGCAGAAAATGGACACGATGCCCATCCAGCGGCCTTCACCCAGGTCGAAGTCGGCCAGATCGGCAACCTCGGTCTGGATGCTCACCCCCCGCGAAGCGGCCAGCGCACGGGCGCGGGCGAGGCCCACCGCCGATTGGTCGACGGCCAGCACCGTGTGGCCCTGGGTGGCGAGGAAGACGCCATTGCGGCCCTGACCGTCCCCCAGGCACACGACGGGGCCCGTGGGGATCTGGCTTGCATTTTCAGCAAGAAAATCATTGGGTTGAGTGCCATAGGCGAACTCAATCTCGGCGTAGCGCTCGTCCCACATGGGCCTACTTCAGCTTCTTGGGTTGCTCTTTGGCCGCCTGGGCCTGGTACTGCTCGATGGCGGCGTTGACCTTGCCCAGCTCGGCGCGGGCGGTCTCCAACATCTTGCCGGCAGCCGGATCTTTGGCCCCCAGCTCCACACACTTCTCGAGGGCGGCCTTGGCCACATCGAGCTGGCCGGTGCCGATGGCGCTGGTGCCGATCTGGCAGTGGGCCTCCACATCATCGGGGAAGAGCGAGCGAATCTCGCCGAAGACCGTGAGGGCCTCGGCGGGCTGGCGGGTGCGGGCGAGGAGGCGCCCCAGCTTGCGGTAGGCCTCCACGTCTCCGGCACGCTCATAGGCCATGCGCAGGGCGCCGATGGCCGCTTCGATGCGGTTGGCCTTGAGGTAGGCGTCCGCCAGCAGGCCGTGGGCGCCCACCAGGGACTTGTCGAGCGCCAGCGCCCGCTCCAGTGCGCGCTCCGCCTCGGGCCAGGCTTCCTTCTCCGCCAGCACGCGCCCCAGGGCCAGCCACACCTTGCCGTTGGGAATGGCCTCGGCGGCTTCGCGCAGCAGCTTCAGCGCCTCGTCGGGCCGCTTCTGGAGGGCGCGCACCTGGCCGAGGGCAAACTTCGCCAGCATCAGCTTGGGGTCGAGCTCGAGGGCGCGGCCCAGGGCCACCGAGGCCTCATCGATCTTGTTGTCCTTGAGGGCGGCGTCTCCCAAATAGAGGTGGGCATCGGCGAAGTTGGGATCGGTCTTGACCGCCTGGGCGAAGCGGGCGCGGGCCTGCTCGCCATGGCCGCGGAATTGGAGCACCCGACCAAAGGCCACCAGCAGCCGGGCGGAGGGCGCGTCGGTGCGGGTCACCGCGTCGGCCAGCTCGGCATTGAGCCGCAACGGATCGGCGGAGATCACTGCCGCGTCGTTGAGGATGGCCTCCACGTGGGCGTTGAGCATGCCCGCCTGGTAGGTGGGGTTGCCGGGATCCAGCGCCAGGGCGTCGGAGAACGCCTGCGCCGCCAGGGCTGGATCCTGAGCGGCGGCGGCCTCGGCGGCCAGCGAGCCGTGCAGGGCGGCGCGGGTGCGGGTGGCCTGGCGGGCCTCGCGCAGCGCCCACTGGTTGAGGGTGAGCGGCACGGCGGCGGCCAGCACCGCCAGGGCAGCGAGGGCCTGGAGGGCGAGAGCGAGATTTTTCATGCGCCTACTGGAGGTCCATCCGAATGGTGAAGTTCCCGATGCCACCGCCTTGCGCTTCCACCACCACGGTGTAGCTGCCGGCGGCCAGGTTCTGCGCCGCCAGGTTGGCGCCGCACGCGAGGGCGGGTGCAGCGCCATCGCAGTCGCGGATCACATACAGGAAGGGCTGGATGCCCGCCACGGTGAAGCGCACCTGGCGCGGCTGGGCCAGGGTGAAGCGGAAGGCGGCGTCCGAAGCCGGTACCGCGTTGCTGGGATTGCACATGATGCTGAAGTTGCCTACGGCCGCCGGGAGCTGGCCGTTTTGCACCACCCCGGGCTGCAGGAGGGGTGCGTTGGCACACGCAGCGTTGTTGCAGGCGTTGTTGCGACACACAAAGCCGGGCAGACAGTCGTTGTCCACGCGACACCCCGCCAGGACGGCGCACATGTTGTTCTGGCACACAAAGCCGGCCCCGCAGTCGCCGTCCACAAAGCAGGCCACAAAAGCGCACTGCCCATTGAGGCATCGCTGGGGGGCGGGGCAGTCGGGATCGCCGTTGCAGACCCCCAGGGGCTCCGCACAGCCGCCGCCGATGCAGCGGTGGGGGAGGATGCAGTCGATGTCGCCGTCACAGGCGATGGGCTCGCGGCAGGCGGCCAGATCGGGGTCGCAGGTCTGCAAGCCCGGGCACTGGGCGTCGTCGCGGCAGCCCTCCGCACAGAAGCCCGCGCGGCAGATCCGCCCGGCGTCACACTGGTTGTCGGCCTGGCAGGCCGCGATCTGGCACTGGTTATTGGCGCAGCGCTGGCCGGGACCGCAGTCCCCGTCGCGGCGACAGGCACCGGCCAGGCAGCCCCCGCCGATGCACAGGGCACCCGCGCCGCAGTCGGCGTCCACCGCGCAGCCCGCGCCCTCCACACACTGCCCGTTGTTGCAGCGGAAGCCCCCGGGACACTCCGCGTCGAGGGCACACACCGGGGCGCGACACAGGCGGTTGACACACTGCTGACCCGCCGGGCAGTCCGCGTTGGCGACACAGGCGTCGGTACACGAGCCGGCATTGCACGCGCGGCCCGGCAGGCAGTCCACATCGCCCCCGCACGCCCCGAACTCCCGGCAGGCCCCAAAGGCGCACACCTGGGTGCCCGGGCAGCCGGCGTCGTTCTGGCAGGCCGGTGCCGCCGGACCGCAGCGGCCGCCCTGGCAGACCTCACCCATCGCGCAGTCGCCGTTGACCACACAGCCTGCGGCGCAGGCGCCGTTGGTGCAGACGCGGCCGGTGCGGCAGTTGGCGTCGTCCACGCAGAAGCCGTTCTCACCGCAGAGGCCCGCGTTGCAGGGCTCGTTGGCGGGGCAGTCGGCGCGCACCATGCAGAAGTCCAGGTCGAACACACAACGGCTGGCCTGGCAAATCTCGCCCGGACCACACTGCGCGTCGCCCTGGCAGGGATCGCTGCACTGGCCCGAGCGGCAGTAGCGGTTGCCCAGGCAGTCGATGTCGTCGGCGCAGTTGAAGGGCTCGCGACAGATCGCAAAGCTGCAGGTCTGGTTGCCCGCGCAGTCGTCGTTGACCGCACAACCCACCATCGGCTGCTGGCATGTGTCGTTCACGCACATTTGACCGGCGGGACACTGGGCATTGTTGCGGCAGCCGGGGGTGCACATCCCGGCGAAACAGATGCGGCCCGCGGCGCACTCGTCGTCGAGCTGGCAGGCCCCGCGCTCGCCACACACCCCGTCCACACAGGGCTGGCCGCCGGCGCAGTCCGCGCGCACCTGGCACTGCTGGCCGTCGATCACACACCGACCGCCCTGGCACAGCTCGCCGGCACCGCACTGTGCATTGTTGGCACATGGATCGGTGCAGAAGCTGCCGCGGCAGTAGCGATCGCCCAGGCAGTCGATATCCGCCTGGCACAAGATGGGCTCGATGCACTCCAGCGCCGCGCCGCAGGCCTGGGCGCCCGGACAATCCGCGTCGGCCATGCAGCCGCCGCCCATCATGTCGACCACACACGCGCCAAACCGGCAGACCTCGCCGGGCTGGCACTCCAGGTCCAGGGCGCACCCCAGCGGGCGGTCCTCGACACAGGCGCCGTTCTGGCAGCTCTCGCCCGGCAAGCAGTCGCTGTTCTGGGCACACTCCGGCTCAAAGGGGTCGGTGCAGAGGCCATTTTGGCAGCGCAGGTTGGCGCCGCAGTCGGCGTCCACCCGGCAGACGTTGGGATCCAGGCAGCGCCCGACCCGGCAAACAAAGCCACCGCCACACTGGGCATCGGCCACGCAGCCATCCAGGCATGTCCCAGCCGCACAGACGCGGGCGCCCAGGCAATCCACGTCGGCCTGGCAGAAGGGCCCCTCGGCGCAGTTGCCGCCCTGGCAGACCTGGCTGCCCGCACAGTCACCGTCGCGCATGCAGCTCGGGGCCGGCAAGCAGCGACCCTCGCGGCACACTTCATCACCGCCACAGCCCGCGTTGTCGCGGCAGGGGTTGGTGCAGGCCTCCGCCACGCAGAGCCGCTCGCCCAGGCAGTCGAGGTCGCCGCCACAGACCCGGGGCTCGAGGCACAGACCCGTGGCCACCTCGCAGGTCTGGGCCCCGGGGCACTCAGCGTCGTTCTCGCAGCCCTCGGCGTCCACACACAGGCCGGCCACGCAGCGGGTGCCGGCGGCGCAGTCGGCATCGGCGCGACAGGGATCCACACACAGGCCCTGGTCGCACAGGCGCTCGCCGAGACAGTCGATGGCACCCAGGCACAGAGCGGGCTCGCGGCACTGCCCCTCGCCGCCACAGAACTGGCTGCCTTCGCAGTCGTTGTTGCTCATGCACTCGGCCATGGGAGGCGGCGGCAGGCGGCAGAGGCCCTCCGGGATGCACACCTGCTGGCCGTCACAGTCCTCGTCGCGGCGGCACGCGGGCACGCAGGTGCCGTTGTCACAGGCGCGCGTCGCGAAGCAGTCTTCGTTGGCCTGGCACACCGGGGCCTCCCCGCAGAAGCCCGCCTGGCAGAGCTGGCGGCCGGGGCAGTCGTTGTCGCCCATGCAGCCGCCGGGCGGGAGCGCGCACATCCCGGCGCGGCAGGTCTGGGGCGCGATGCAGTCCATGTCCCCATCGCAGCCGGCCTGGCCATCGGGCACACACACGTTGGCCTCACAGGTGAAGCCGGCCGCGCACGCGCCCGCCGCGCAGGCATCGAAGCAGAAGCCATCCAGGCAGCCGCGGGTGCCCAGGCAGTCGAGGTTGCCCTCGCACACCGGGGGCTCCACGCAGGTGCGGCTCTCAATCGAGCAGACCTGGTTGCCGGGGCAGTCCTCGTCGATCTCGCAGCGGCCGCCGTCGTCGGGCACACACACGCGGCTGTCACAGATCCAGCTGTCCGGGCAATCATCGGTGGTCATGCAAGCCACCTCGGCGCAGCGCCCATCGGCCCCACACACGCGGTTGCCGAGGCAGTCATCGGGCCCGCAGCGCTCCTGGCATGTGTCGTTTGTACACACATGGCCGTCGAAGCAGCCGCCATCACCCAGGCAGGGGGTGGCCTCGCGGCACCCAGCGTCCCGGCAGACCTGCTGGCCAGGGCAGGGGGTTTGCTCGTCGCAGGCCACGGGATCCACGCACGCATTGCCGCGGCACACCCGCCCATCGTTGCACTCGTCGTCGCGGGTGCAGCCGGTCTGGGCCCCCATGCACCGCCCTTGCAAGCAGGGCAGGCCCCCGCAGTCGCCGTCGGCGGCGCAGGCATCGCTGCAGACCCCTCGGTTGCAATAGCGGCCTTCGAGGCAGTCCTCATCGGCTCCGCACACCTGGGGTTCCTGGCAGCGGGCGCTGGCGTCCTCGCAGAGCTGCGCCCCGCTGCAGTCGTCCACCGAGCGGCAGTCGCCCGGGCCCTGAGTGACGCACAAGTTGGCGCGACACACCTCGTTGGCCCCGCAGTTGTCGAAGGTGATGCAGGCGAGCGGCTGCGGACCGGCGTCCAGGGCGCCGCCTCCACCTGATCCACCCCCACCGCCATCCCCCCCACCGCTGTCGCAGGCCCAGAGACCCAAGACCGCCAGCACCCCGAGTGCCCTGACCATCCAAGAAGCCATATTCCCTCCCTCAAGGTTGCTTCCGGCGGGATTATTCGTCCCCGGACCCGGGCGCTTCAATGCCACTTTCACATAAATTCGAGGGACAGCGGAAGATTCTGTTTTCAGCTGACATCATGGCGATTGGGCTGCTATCGTGTGACGGTCAGGGTGACCTGACCTGATCGCAGCCTGGGGCCAGGGGGGCGCCGGCTGGGGTTTGATGGGAGGGAGACCAGATGAAGCGAGCGCTTTTGAGGCGTGCGCTGGGAGCCGCTGGGCTGACCGGGCTGCTGTGGGCAGTGCCGACCGCCCAGGCACAGGTGCCCCGCACCATCTTTCAAGAGGGGTTGCTGCTCGACAACAACTCGGTACCCCTCGATGGTCCGGTGGACCTGACGTTCTCGCTCTACGGGGCGGCGGCGGGTGGGGCACCGGTGTGGACCGAGACCCACCGTAACATCGTGTTATTTGAGGGGTATTACGGCGCCGAGCTCGGCTCCATCAACGCCCTCAACCCCAACCTCTTGCTCAACGCCCAGTTCCTGGCGGTGTCCGTGGATGGCGGCGCTGAGCTGGTGCCGCGGGTGAAGTTCGCCTCGGTGCCCTTCGCGCTGATGGCGGCCAACGTGGCGCCGGGGGCCACCCTCGATCTGGGTGGGGTGCTCATCGGCGGCAATGCGGTCATCGACAACCGCGGCCGCTGGGTGGGGGATCCCTCCGGTTTGCAGGGGCCGCAAGGCGTGCAGGGCGATCGCGGGCCGCAGGGGGTGCCGGGGGTGGCCGGTCCGCTGGGGCCGGTCGGGCCGCAAGGGCCGGCCGGTCCGCAAGGCCCCCAGGGCGTCGCCGGCGCGGTGGGTGCCCAGGGCGCCCAGGGCTCAGCCGATACCCCGGTGCAGGTGCGCGACAAGCTGGTCCAGGTGGACGGCGCCGGCTCCGGCGTGGACGCCGATCTGCTGGATGGGCTGACCTCCAACCAGTTCCTGCGCCGCGATCTCGCGGTGGCCGACACCGCCGACATGACCAGCCGGTTGTGGGTGCGCGGTGACCACGCCCAGATCGGCAACACCGGCTTTCAGACCGGCCTGCAATTCCTCAACTTTGGCACCCGCCACGGCGCTCTGCGCTTCGACGGCGCGGGCACCATCTCGGTGGAGGACGCCTCCGCCAGCCACCTGCCCGATACGTGGTACGGCGGCGCGGTGATGAACCTCGACGTGCGCCGCGGCTCGCTGCGGGTGGGTGGAGCCGGCCAAATCGTCAATGATCTCGCGGTGGGCGGCGCCGTCGTGCCCAGCCCGGGCCCGGCGTCCAACGGCATCGTGTGGCCCGCGGGCACCTTCGGCGCCGGTACGCAGGCCTACATCCGCTACATCCAGGAGGCGGGCGCCAACACGGCGTTGGAGATCGGCGTCACCAACGATGGCGACGACAACATCCGCCTCAACGCCACCGGCGGCGTGGACGTAGTGGGCTCGGGCGACCTGCGCGTGGCCCGCGACCACTCGGTGGGGCGCTTCCTGAGTGTGGG
>Ga0075163_10008898_pt1 | contig 13190 bp, 5 predicted proteins | sample JI1023141ADNA_FD_71478 | JGI IMG/M metagenome (GOLD analysis project Ga0075163, IMG submission 71478) | Wastewater effluent complex algal communities from Wisconsin, to seasonally profile nutrient transformation and Carbon sequestration -... | ecosystem: Engineered > WWTP > Effluent > Algae...
TGGTTATTCAATTTCAAGCCTTTTCAGGCTTAGTCTTAATTGATGATTCAAATCTGACATATTATAATTATGCAGGTTTATAAAATAAAACCCATCCTATATTTTACCTACATCTGATACATTTTCAGTTTGCAACTTTGGAGCTTAAGTACTTCTGACTATTTCAGCACAAGCTACATAAATTACTTTAAACTATCTCAATACCGTAACATCCCCTTTTACATTGTTTTTGCAATATTTGCCTGAACTGTATGTCATGGTAAAATAATATACTTCAGCGGGTGCAGGATGACCATTGATCATTCCATCCCAAGCTTTATTGCCTGAGAATACTTCTTTGCCCCATCTATTTACAACTCGGAGTGATTCTATCCGAAGGTCATCTTCGGAGATCAATTTTGATACAGGTCTAAAAAGATCATTCAGTTTATCTCCATTTGGTGAAAATACATTCGGTACTTCTATGACTGTATTTTCTATCTGATAGGTGTACGTATTGTTTCTACACAATTGGCTATTAAAAATATTTGCACTCAAGAAGCCATTGATTTCACCCAAAATACTAGGGTTGCCACAATTGGTACATGATAACAATCCTTCTGGTATATTAGCACCATTTAAAGTCCAACTGATCGTATCTCCTGCACTAAGTTTAAGATCAAAATTTACATCCCCAATATTATCACATATGGCCAAGTACTCGAGTGAATCGATATTCTGTATGTCTGAATGGTTTATTAAGACATTTTTTAAAGTCACACATCCGTTTTGTGATATGGCCTTGATTAGTAGCGTATCAGAACTCAACGCATTAATTTGTAGCGTGGAGCCAACAACCTCAGCTAAATCTGGCGGACTGAATTCGTATGTATGGTTGGGGTCAACAGGTACTGCGTATGTTTCAAAACCACAAATACTTACAATTGGAGCCGTATTAAGAATAGGTTTTGGTAAGAAGCTGATAGTATTAAAGACTGTATCTCTACACCCGAATTCCGTATTGAATATGGTAAGTCTGATAGGGTAACTACCTACACCTAAACTTAAAATCGGACTTTCTTCCTTACTCAAAAGTTTATTGTCTGTAGACCATGTCACTTCATTTGCTCCTAGTGAAAGATTGATGAGTTTGATAGAATCTTCACAAGTGGTGTCTCCTAGAAATGAAGCATTTACTTGACGTATGGCTATAGGTGTAGTGACAACTGTTTCGCATCCTGTTTCTTCTGATTGTAAAACTAATGAAGCTATGGTAACACCTGATTCAGGAACAAAATTATAAGTGTAGTTAACAGGTGAGACATCATTTCCTAATTCCCCTTGACCAAAGTCCCAAAAGAATGAAGAGACATCAACCTGATCTGTAAGTGAAAATATAATTTTTTCTCCTTTACAAACGACGCTTTTGTCTGATAAGATCTTCCCTTCAGGTCCAACTAAAGAAATGGTTTTTACAGCTGAATCTTCACATTGGTAGACTGATCTGACCCTAAGTGTGATATCGAAATCTCCTTTTTTAAATGTTTCTACAGGGTTTTGTCTGTTGGAAGTTTTGTTGTTTCCGAAACTCCATTGGTAAACAACTATATCAGACGGATCTACAATCGATTGATCACCAAATAATTGGAGCGTTTTTGGAAAGCAATAAACAGAATCTTCTAGCCCTGTGATGACGGCTTCTGGATTACCTATGACTTTAAAAGATACATCATATTCATTTTCACATTTTGTTTCTGCTTCTATTATTTTCAAATTCATATAATGTGTACCTGGCTCTAGCCCTGAAAATGTAAATGTATTACTTTGCCCTGTTATCATACTATCTAGTGTCCAAAAATAATTCAGATTAGAGCCTCTGACGGTAAAATCAGATGCTACCATGGTTCCTACATTAGATTCACATAGGATAGGTGGAAAAGTAATTTTGGATGTAGGTTTGTATATTTCGAAAGTTTTTATTTCTGTACTTTTGCATCCGAGAACATCAGTAACTGTCAAGCCAATCTTTATAGAATCTGGATCATTAAACTCCGTGAAGACATGGCTTATTTCTGGTACATTACTGGTCGGATTAAAACTCCAAGCAAACTTAACCAACGTGGTATCGTGCGCGGTAATCTCTTTAAAATTTGCTAAAATTGGCGTACAAAATGATGTCCTATCGTGGGTGAAGTCTGCCTTAAGTTCCTTGATGATGACTTCTGTATAAGCAGTATCCCTGCATCCATTGACATCCCTAACTTCTAAGCTTATCTTATGATTTCCTACTGGTAACGTCGTCTCTACAGTATCTTTGTCAGAAATGATATTTCCTTTTTCTAATTCTTTAGGGAAGCTCCATAAGTATCCCATTTTGCAGCCAACGACTTCATCTTCTGAAGGTGTACTGATTAGTTTGTTTTTAATACCATTACACCAATATTTATCATTTACGATCCCAGCTTTTATATCACGAAGCATGATGATTACAGTGTCTTGATCTGGCTCACAACCATCGATTTCGTTTTCGGCTATCAAAATGACTTCGTAATCACCTTTGTCAGGGAATCGATAATTGAAAGTATCTCTACTGATCGTATCACCTTCTATAATCCAAGTGATCTTAGTGGCATTGATACTTTTATTTTCAAAGAATACATTGTATTTGTCTACACAATTGACTTGGTAATCAATCACAGCTTTTGCACCGATGATATTGATAATTTGTGGAAATCCAAACTCATAAAAATGACCACCATTTTCCAAAGTAAGACCTATTTCGTACGTGCCAGGATTTTCATTCATTACGCCTCTTACCGCGGGTATTGACTCGCAATGAGAAAGTGTATTGCCGAATTCTATATGCACAGCATCCATTTGACTAGGTATGTTAAGAATTGAAAACATAAAGGGTTCATTTACACATATCCTAGGTTCTGCACCACCTGTACCACTGCACATGGGCGGATCTTGTTCTTCTGGTAATTCGTGAACGGTGATCCAAGCGCCATAATGATAATCAGCACAACCAATCTCATTAATAACCGTAAGATTAACATAGTATTTTCCTGCTTTTTCGTACATGTGACTAGCACTCCCTATCGTATTTTGATCATATTCTGATGATGTCCCATCTCCCCAATCATAAATCCACTTTACAATTGGCAAAAGTGACTCTGAGTAATCTGTAACTACAAGTAGAAATGGCTCTTCACCTTCAAAAGCATTTACAGTAAATTGTGCATTCGGTATTTGTATATAGTTTTCACTTTCAAATATTCCTGTACATCCATTGACTGACTCAACAGTGAGTTTCATTTTTAAGGTATCCAAAGTATTATAATAAAAGGTATCTCTTTCTATATCAGAAAAACTAATGGTCTTGGAGGAGCTACCTTCTTCGCTATTCCATTTGTATTTGACATGATTTGGATTGTTTGCTGTATAGACAAATTCTGCGGGTAATGCACAAATAGCATCCGGATCGACTTTAAATCCTGCATCAATGACTTCTGTAGAAATAGTAAAAACAGTATCTTTTATACATCCTGCATTCGTAGTCATTCTGAGACTTATTTCATGTACACCTTCTGTAAGAAATTTAATGCCCATTGGCACTTTATCTCCTGATGTCGATGGATCTGCATTGGGACCGAAATTCCAGAAGTGTTCCTTTGCATTACTTGCATTAGTGAAATTGATACCTTTATTATTGCAAATGGTGTCATTAAAAGTAAAATTGATATTAGGACTAAAGTTAATCATGGTAGTCTGAGCGATCTTACTATTGCATCCCACATTATTATCGACTTGTAATTCTATTCGATGGGCCCCTTCTGAATTGACTATAAAAGGTAACGGCTGTGTCAATGAAGAAGTTACTACGTCATTCACTCGCCAAGTGTAGGTATAAGTAGGGTCTACAATGCCATTATAGGTGACAAAAATAGAAGTAGGCAAAACACATGATGGTGAAACTGAATCAATTTTAAACCCAATATTTTGTTTTCCAGTGGTATTGATCAAGTCTTCAAAAGTTTTGGAAACATTACATTGTGGAATATTGGTAGAAAGATTGAATGTGACATCATAGTTGGAAACGTCAAAATAAGTATGTGATGGATTCTGAACATCAGAGCCTGCACCGTCTCCAAAATCCCATAAATAACCTGTTATTTGAAGATTGGCAGGAACTTCTGTAATGTCTGTAAATCTTATAGTTATAGGCGCACAGCCTTGATTGGTGTCTACAGTGATTTGTGGTACAAGTTCAGGTAAGATGACTATTTTTACTTCTGCAATGACGACATTATTGTTTTTTAAAGTAGCGAGATACGTACCTGCTACACTGAATACGTGACTTGGATTTAACTTGTCTGCTGAAGCTCCATCTTTAAAGTCCCATATCGGATTGCTAAGGTTTTGGTCAGGGCTTGTAAATTTGACCAATAAAGGTACACATCCTATGGTGTCACTTGCTATTTGGGCTTCTGCAAATTGGTAACCCATCATAAAAAAGATGCATAAAAGTCTAAGTATATTCTTTAAGTTTATCATAGTTACCACATTTTAAAAGTTGAGTTTAAATAATTTTTTGCCATGAGTTCGTATTGTTCTCTAGAAAAAAAGCAATGCGCACAGAAATGGTGGGACATATAATTGCCTATCTCTGTTTTATAATAATCTCCGTTAGGATCTTTCAGATTACTGATAAATTCACAAGGTATATTTGGTCCGATATTAGGATCGGCGGGAGTATCACATATAAGGTCTCCTGCAGTGGTACAATTGGATTGATTGACAAATTCAAGACCGAATTTTGCTTCGAAGGTGTGGTAAAGTCCGAAGGTGTGTCCTAACTCGTGCATGAGTCCTTTACCTGATTTTGGCACTATGACAATACATTCATCACTTTTTGTGATACCATTATGAACTGAAAATGAATTTACTCTTTCATCTAAAACCTTGTCTGTGAAATATAGATTTATCCTTCTTTTTTTCTGAAATCTTGATGTGACTAAGCCTACTTCTATTTCATCTTTGATATCGTCAAATGAGTAGTCTACGATAGTATCTATTTTGCAATAATCAAAGGAAATACATATAGGGGCAAAAGCATCATTGGCAGCTTTGAATAGTGAATCTAGACGTTGCAAGGGCATATTAGTATCTCCAACACTATCCACAGCTATATGTACGTAGACAAAAAATGTTCTTTCTACACAAGGTAAGTTTTTGTTCTTTAAATACAATGGATCTTGTCCGAATGTCGAACTCCAAAGGATGGAACAAAAAATGGTTAAAAATATGTTTTTCATCATGTCGATAAATTTATGTTTTTTTAAAGATCGTTTTACAGTCGTGGACAAAATACAATGGGTTTCAACTTTGGTGTATGTGGCTTATATAGAATGTAATAAGCACCCAATTCAATTGCTCCAGGATTTGGAATAAAGTCTACAGTCTGACTTGTCAATACATCAAAACTCAAACTGATATAAAGCTTTTCAGCTGCGTATCCTGTGATAAAATCTAATGATTCTCCCATTCTATGACTGAGACCTACGATGCCTTTCCACTTATTTTTTTTGGCAACGCGCCACTCTGAGAGCATTTGAAGATTGACATTGGATTGTTTTTCTGCAAATGACAGGTAGATCGCAGGTTGAAGAGCAACAACTTTGCTAACTTCTGTTTTGTAGGTAGTATGTATATTAAATCTACTTCCTAAACTTGCATCATTTCCACCGAGTATTTTGTATGTTGGATTATTCAGATGTATCACGGCAAACCCCGCTTCGAATACATTTTTTTTATTGATTCTAGATTTGAAATGAACACCAGAATGGATGGAAAGTGCATTCGCATTAAAGTCATTGAGTACTTTTCTATCGTTGTCAGGTATGCCTAGTAGGGTAGATTCACTACGGTATTGATCGGTATTGGCGGTGAGTGAAAATCTATTGATGGCTGCTCCAATACTGATGACATTATTTTGTTTTTTGTCTATGGGAATATGATAAGCCACGTTCAATCCACCACCTGTGGTTTTAAGTGCAAGAGATCCAGTTTTGTCATAATTCAAATTAAATCCTGCCCCTATCCAATGGTTTTTGTTGATAGGTGATACAAAATTCAGTTCTACACCTGCTACACCATGTTCATATGTTCGTTGATATTGCGTTCTACTAGCGACTTGTAGTTTTAAATAGCCACGAAAGTCTCCTGTTTGTGCTGGATTAAAAAAATTGGTTACGGTCCTGTAATTTGTAAAGTGGACGTCCTGACTCATCAAGCTGCCGAAGCTCAAGATGGATAATAAAATCAATTTTATAGTGCGCTTCATTTCCGATGTTTAATCTTAATACAATGTAAACATACTATAAATCAATTAATGATGTATATACTTTTATAAAAAATGGTAAGAAAAAATAAAAGTAAGTGCGAAGGCGACAATTTGGTAGTTTTTTAAGAAATAGATGATTCTGTCCATATATAACAATTGCAATCCATTTTTTTAACAAATGGATGGTGTGTAAATTATCTACAAGTTTTAATATTACAGGGCTACGCCCCTACATAATGACACGCAGGCATTGTTGTTACAAAGATTGCAGGACTACGTCCCTATACGAATCGATGTTTTTGAGACTTTTAGAAAAAGGAGCGTAGCTCTGACATCTTTGTAGAAAACGAAAATAAATGAAATAAGAGGGGCGTAGCCCTGACATCTTGAATGATTACGAATGTAAAATTTATTTGGACATTTATGTTTGATAATCCTGAAGCTGGAAGCTTCGGCTACACTAGCTTGCAAACAAGTTTACAAGTCCAATAGGGATCAACGGATAATGGTCACATCTCCATATTTTGAAATAATGGTGCCATCTGTGAGTAAAAGCTGAGCGGAATAGGTGTAAACTCCAAGTGTAAGATTTTTGCCTTGGTATTTGCCATCCCATCCTTGGGTACCTTCGTTGGGTGGGAAGGATTTGCGGTGGAAAACTTGATTGCCCCATCTGTCGTATACTGATAAGTCTTGTATAATGCTGATGCTTGATCCGAATAAAGTGAACTGACTATTTGGGCCGTCAGGACTTATCATGTTCGGGACGTGAATGTCTGTGTCTATGCTGATGGTGAGATAGAGATAATGGATGGAATCACAACGCACATCTGTGCTGAATGTCTCGGTATAGATACCGGATGTTTCGTATGTGGTATTGTTGATGGGCCACAAGTAGGGTTCATTTGTGATGATGGTGTCTCTGTATTCAAACTCTGGATGGATGGTTACATCAAGGGTGATGATGGAATCACAGCCTTGACTAGTGCGAAGGGTGACCGAGTGTTGGCCGCTTTGCGTATAGGTTTGGTTATTGAGTGACCAAAGGTATTTTGCACATGCTTCTGTTGTTGTCTCTTGATTATATTCGGGATGGATGGTGAGATCTAGACGATAAGTCGAGTCACAACCTAAAGCATTGGTGTACATGGCTTGGTACGTGCCTGATTGTGTGTATGCTTCACCTGTGACTGACCAAAGGTAGGTGCCACAAGCAGATTGTGTGTTTTCGTTTCTATCTGCGGATATGGTAAGGTTAAGATTTATGATGGAGTCACATCCATTTTTGCTTTGTAAATCGAAGGTATAAAAACCACTTTCTGTGATCGTCTGACCTTGGTAAATAAGGCTGTCACATACGGTGGTGGTGATATCTATGTTGCTTTCTGGATGGATGGTGAGATTGAGTGTGATGGTTGAGTCACAACCGAAGGTATTTTGGGTTTTGTAGGTGTAGACGCCACTTTGGTCATACACATTTCCTTGCCAAACGAAACTGCCACATGCTGTCTCTGTAGTGGCTATATTTTGTGATGGATGGATGGTCAGGTTAAGCGTGCTGATGCTGTCGCAGCCAAAAATATTGGTCGCTGTGGTGAAGTATGTTCCACTTTGGTCATATGTTGTGCCGTTCCAAGTGTAGGTGTCACATGCTGTCTGAGTGGTTGTATTGTTGCTATTAGGATGGATGGTAAGGTCGAGCGTTGTCGTACTATCACAACCAAACATGTTTTGAGTTTTGTAGCTGTAAGTACCGCTTTCTGTGTAGGTGGTGCCATTCCAGAGATATGGATTGCAAGAGCTGTATGATATTGCTTCCTGACTTGATGGATGGATAGTAAGGGCTAGTGTAGCGATAGAATCACAATTTAGGACGCTGAGTGTCTGATAGTCATAACTACCTGACTCCGTATAGGTGGTGCCATTCCACGTATAAGCATCACATTGCGTCTCTTGGATGGTCTCGGTAATGGTGGGATGGATGGTGAGATTGAGTGTGGTAATGCTGTCACATTCATAAATATTTTTAGTTACGTATGTGTAAATACCACTTTGGGCATAGGTCTGACCATTCCAAGTGTATGCTTCACAAGTGGTGAAGTTGATATTCTTTTGAGATGATGGATAAATGGTGAGATTTAAGGTCTCTGTACTGTCGCAATTATAGATATTGGTCGTGGTGTATGTGTGGATGCCTGAATTGTCGTAGGTGGCACCATTCCATATGATGGAGTCGCAGGCAGACTTTTGTTCCATATTATTTGTGGCATTGTGGATAGTCAAATTTAGCGTGAAAGTACTGTCACAACCATATTGATTTTTCCCTTTGGAAACATAACTACCGCTTTGGGTCAGGGACAAACTATTCCAATTGTAAACATCACATTCTACAACAGCTTCAATAATGCTATCTATAGGATGGACAGTGAGATTCAAAGTGATGATGCTATCACAGCCCAAAGCATTAGGTATGGTGAAGGTTTCGTCTTGTGTGGATGATGTGTAAGTAAGACCATCGATCCAACTGTATGAACCGCACGCAATCTGTATATCGGTGGCAATAGTTGATGGACATGCCTCAAAAATGTAGGCAGACCCTGCGTCGGTGAGAGTGTTTTGCCCGTTTTCGTCTTCATCTTCATATCTAGCACCTACAACAATAGTACTTTCCCAATTAGATATAGAAGCACCAAAATTGTCACCAGTTTCACGATCTGGTGCTACTATTTTTTGGATTTGTTCCCACAAATTTGAAGCATTGCGTTTATAAACATATATACTACCTGCATTTGGCAAAAAATTTGTATTTAATTCATCATAATCCTGATTATTAGCACCAATAATTACATAGTCACCATGAATTGAAACTCTAAACCCAAATAAATCTGAATTTCTACCGTCTAACGGTGAAAGTTTTTGATGCATCTCCCATAACCCTGAATTTATGTTTTGTTTATATTCAAAAACTGCACCAGCATGTGGAGTAATATCAGGAAAAAGTCCTTCTCCACTCTCTCCAATTAATAAAATGTCTTTATATGCAGCCATTCTAAGTCCAAAAACTCCATTTGGAATTCTATTAGATGAAACTATCTTTTGTTTAACAAAAAATTTCCCCATAGCATCAATGTCAAAAACATAAACAGCTCCAGCATCATTAATAAAACCGTTTTCGTTTATATTGTAATCGTTTCTGAATGAACCTATAAAAACATTTTCTTCCGAACAAACAATAGATGTCCCAAAAAAATCATCTTGTGATCTTAGCGGCGCAACTAATTTTTGGTTAGTATAAATCCAAGTTCCCGAAATGTCCCTTTCAAAAATATAGACTGATCCAGATTCGGATATTGGGTTTGATTCCGATGCATCATGATTATCTCGTGGGGCACCAATAATAAGTCTATCTTTAAAGATTGTTACGGCAGCACCAAAATTTTCAGCATCAAAAAGAATTACTGGTGGAATAAGTTTTTGTTTTTCAATCCAAATTTCTGATGCATCCTTTTCGTAAAAATACGCAGCTCCTCTCGTAATATTATCAGAAATTGCTCCAATAATAATCAATGAATCATTCATAAAAACTGTAAAGCCAAATTTTTTATTACCTGTAGGGTCAGATGGTGTAAGTGTTTGCACAAGTTCCCAAGTATTATTTTTTTTTTCATAAAGATATGCTATGTCATCATTGAATGAACCTATCAACATAAAGTTTTTATGTAAAGCGGTAGAAAAACCAAATGCAGATAGCATTTTACGACTTTCAGAATTTAGCTTTTGTTGAAAACTAAACGGTTGAGAAAAAGACATAAAAGGAAACAAAATTGCGAAGACAATTAAGTAGGCTATTTGTCGATATCTTTGATAAATGATATTTGATAATTTCATTTGAAACATAAACTTTAAAAATTAATAAACAAGTAGAGAGGATAGAGTAGATTTCTATCCTCTCATAAATACTTAAATTACTCTAAATATCAAATTTTAACAACTTTGATATATTTAAATTTGCCATTTTGCATGTTTACTCTGATTAAATAAAGGCCGGGATTACCAATTAAAGGTACATTTAAAACCGAATCTGAAAATTGACCTTTAGTTATTAATACTCCAGCAGCATTAAATATTTCATATTCGGTATTTTTTAATGTAGATCTAATTAAAACTTCATCGCCATCTAAAGGGTTGGGATTTACAGTGACACTACTTTCATAGCTTCTATTTAAAACTTGCTCATTTTCATTTAATTTACTGCCCCAATCGTCACATTCAAGGTTAGGTATATAAATTACTTTGTAACATCGTGGTTCACAACTAGTGCAAACGGAAGAACTACATAGATAGACTATTAACTCAATATCATCATCAAATGGACCAACTGGAGGTGTATTGGATGGAGATGTATTGTTTGAACTCGACGGATTAGTTTTGTCTACTGTTTCATAGCACAAAAATAATCCAGTAGAAGTGGTTGCATTCACAACAAATGAAAATTCATCAGGGGTTGTTTTTGAGCAAATAATTTCTACTATATCTACATCAAGGTCACAACCATTTACATTGTCACAAGGTTTAGGGGGACAGACTACTATTTTAGATTCACAGTCAGACATATCAAGCGGATCTAGATATGACACGGTAAAAGTAATACAACTTGGTGACATTGGTAAATTTGAAATAGAAAGTGTTGTTCCAAATGTACCTGTTATAGTACCTACGAGTCCAGTGTAAGTTACATCATAATTTAATCCAGGTGTAATAATCGGAGTACTCAACTTAAATGACCAGGTATTGCCTGCATCACATGCAACATTTGTTATTTTATATCCAGCTAGTTTTTTACAAGCAATATTTGTGCAAATAGGTGCTTCTATATGAATTTCATAAACACAATCCCCAATATTAATAATTAAAGTCCAATCACCTTCCTGTACTAAAAATGGTCCAATATAAATCACATCATCCCCCACACCACCAGTTATGGTATATTGTCCGTCTTCATTTTGATAAGGATTATCTAATAATCTGTCTAAAGACCACGATGCTCCAAAAGTACTTGCTATATTTACTTCAACAAAATAATAATCATCAGATAGTTCTGCTGGAGAATCATTATTATTACAAACTGCTACGGTAGCGTCATATTCATATGTCCAATATAAATCTTTACATATCTCTATGGAGTTAGTAAGTTGTGCAGGGAGTTTAAATCCACCAAAAGAAAAATATAGTTCGGCAAATAGATCCTGACAAATAGGGCCTGTGTAAAATGGTACATCAAAACAAAATGTTTTATTTATTGTATCTATGACTATGTTTGTAATAGTGAAGCCGGGTACGGCTATAGAATCTAAACGATATAAATTACATAAATTTGGCAATTCATAATTTCCACAAACTTCCGCATAAAGTCCTTCACATGCAAAGTAATCAATGGTATCATTAAGCATTCCACTTCCTAAGGCACTACCATCACACTCTTCGCAAATACCATCTATGTAAGCGTAACCATTATGCCCTCCTTGGCCACAATCTGCCATTACTATTTCAAGAGTTGCAATATTACCTACTTCGGATTTTGGTATTTTAATACGATGACATGTCCAATCCAAAACATCCATTATAAATGGATTACAATTGGGTTGTGAATACAAGCTGTCACATCTTAAAATATCAGCATCAAAACACAAGTCCGTTTGTGGAGCTAAATCACATGAAATACTAATGAAAGGTTGTTCGTTATCATGAATAGGTGGGTTTTCAAGAGCCACTGAATACCAAACTGTAAAATCTCTATTCTCTTCCGTAACTTTGAATCTTTTTACTAACTTATTAATACCATTATTACCTGCACATTGCGCAGAACCTGAAAAACTAATATGACTGTAGGGGTCATTTAATTTGAGTGATTTGTTTCCGAACTTCACTTTCTGCAAATTAGTAATTGCATCTAAACCAGTTGTAACAATTTCAAATTCTCTTGATGTTGGCAAAGTTCTAGGTGTATAAATAGATGGTAGCCCACCAAGATAGGGCGAACAAGAATCACTACCATAAAAAAAACTACTAGTATACCCATAATAGAAATCAAAATCATCTTCGAATCCACCATTATCACATATAAAGGTGTCTGTCATCATCTTATGCTGACTTGGTTGTGGGAAAAAGAGTTTTTTGTATTCAGCCATATTAGCATGGATGAATGCATTCTTTTCAGCTTCGGCAGCTCTAGCCTTTATCTCGTCTTCTGTCACAATGTGGTGGACATCACAAGTGTGTCCATACAATTCTTTTGCTTTATTCATGTCTATGTCTTTTTTGAGGAAGCTCGTAACATGATTATTCATCCTTACCTGGAAAGCTACTTTATCAGCTTCTTGAGCATAGGATGTATGGTTTAAAAACCCTAGTAAAATACATATAAAGATCAATTTTTTCATGATTGATGTTTTTTGGTAATTAAGAAAAAAAATTAGAAAAACAACATTGGTGCTCAGCTGATCTTCTTTAATTTAGTGCTCTGTCAAGAAAAAAAACTTAATGAAATGCGGCTCTTTTTCCAAATCTCTGCGTTAAAAATACTCGCCGTAGCTACTGCTATGCCTGCGTTTTTTGCCTTGACCTTTGAAAAAATAACTCGCATTATTATTTAACTTATTATCTTGACAGAGCACTAGGGGGAACACACTGAATGGATTGAAATGAATTAATTAATTGACATGTGGTTATTTTTTTAAGATTTACTAGTTGTGGTTTGGTCTTGAATACAAACATAATGTATATTTTTTATAAACTTTGTTAATTTTTAATTTTTTCTGCCAAATTCTCTCCACATGGAATTTTTCTAGCAATTCTAAAAGGAATC
>Ga0075163_10008899_pt1 | contig 13190 bp, 12 predicted proteins | sample JI1023141ADNA_FD_71478 | JGI IMG/M metagenome (GOLD analysis project Ga0075163, IMG submission 71478) | Wastewater effluent complex algal communities from Wisconsin, to seasonally profile nutrient transformation and Carbon sequestration -... | ecosystem: Engineered > WWTP > Effluent > Algae...
CGCCATATCCTGCAGAACAAGAGCCGTAAACGGAAACGCAACCTCGGTAAAGTCGCCCTCGTGGCGGAAGTAGATGTCAAAGCCATCAAGGCGAACATGCCGTTCTCCCATCGCTAAGACAACTACACGGTCCTGAAATCAGGACCACGATGAATCTGCCTGATCCCCTTCGGGATCTTCGAACAGGTGAGGCAGACCATCGCTACCCAAACAACAGCCTGATCATAGACAAAGACACATGCCAAGAGCCACCAATGCCCCCGCCAGCAGAAAGCGCCGCAAGCGCGTGCTGGCAAAAGCCAAAGGATTCCGCGGATTTCGCAGCACGCATTTCCGTTACGCCAAGGACGCCGTCCGCAAGGCCGAAACCTACGCCACACGCGACCGCAAGGCCAAGAAGCGCAGCTTCCGCAACCTCTGGGTCCAGCGCATCAACGCCGCCACCCGCCCGCTCGGCCTGAGCTACTCCCGATTTATGGAGGGCCTCAAAGCCGCCGGCATCACCCTCGACCGCAAAGTCCTCTCCGACCTCGCCATCAAGGACGCCGCCGCCATCGAAGCCCTCGTCCAGCAGGCCAAGGCCGCGCTGGAACAGAAGGCCGCCGCTGCCCCGAAAGCGTAACTTCGCAGATACTTCAACCATTTGCACCGCAGCCGGGACGCTCTACGTCCCGGCTGCTTTATTTTCAGACTTTCGATCCTTTCCGCCCGACCATGCTCGCCCAACTCGATTCTCTCAAAACCGACGCCCTCGCCGCCATCGACGCCGCGCAGGATGAAGCCACGCTCGAAGCCGTGCGCGTCAATTTCCTCGGCAAAAAAGGCAGCGTCACCGCTCTCAGCCAAAACATGCGCGACGTGCCCGCCGACCAGAAAAAGGAAGTCGGGGCCAAACTCAACGAGGTGCGCACCGCCATCACCGACGGCATCGAAACCAAAAAACTCGCCATCCAGGCCGCGCTCGATGCGAAGGCCGTCGAGGGCATCGACATCACCCTTCCTGGTCGCCCCGGCACTGGAACAGGCGCGTTGCATCCGCTCACGCAGATCCGCGATCTCGCCATCCGCACGCTGCGCCGCCTCGGCTTCATTTTGGCCGAAGGACCGGAGATCGAGACCGAATTCCACTGCTTCGATGCTCTCAACACGCCCGCTGATCATCCGGCGCGGAATGAAAAAGACACCTTCTACCTCCCCGATGGTCGCCTGCTCCGCACGCACACCTCCAGCGTGCAAATCCGCACCATGGAAGCCGCGAAATCGCTGCCCATCCGCATCATCGCCCCCGGCGCCGCGTATCGTCGCGATGAGATCGACGCCACGCACCTGAGCGTCTTCAACCAGCTCGAAGGTCTCTACGTCTCCAACGACGTGAGCCTCGCCGACCTCAAAGGCACGCTCGAAGCCTTCTTCCGCGAGATCTTCGGCCCCAATACCGCCGTGCGCTTCCGCCCGCACTTCTTCCCCTTCACCGAGCCGAGCTTCGAGATCGACGTGAAACTCGAAGCGAAAGGCAAAGACGCTCGCTGGATCGAAATCGCCGGCTGCGGCATGGTCGATCCCGCCGTCTTCACCGCCGTGAACAAGAGCCGCGGCGACAATCTCTTCGATCCCGAGACCACCACCGGCTTCGCCTTCGGCCTCGGCCTCGACCGCCTCGCGATGATCCTCCACAGCATCACCGACATCCGTCACCTCATCGAGAACGACGTCCGCTTCCTCCAACAGTTCGCCGCGTGATGCATCGCGACCGCCTTGACCATTCCTTGACCCTTTGACCGCCTTTTGACATGCAAGTCTCCCTCTCCTGGCTCAGCACTCATCTCGACCTCAGCAGCTACACCGTCCCGCAGCTCTCTGATCTCCTCACCTTCGCCGGTGTCGAAGTCGAAGGCATCGAGGAACGCGGTGTGACCACCGACAAGGTCGTCGTGGCGCAGATCGACTCCTTTGTGCAGCATCCGAACGCCGACAAACTCAGCGTCTGCCAGGTCAACGACGGCAGCGGCACCCCGCGACAGATCGTCTGCGGAGCGAAGAACTTCAAAGCGGGCGACAAAGTGCCGCTCGCGCTCCCCGGAGCCGTTTTGCCCGGCGGATTCACCATCAAAGAAGGCAAGCTGCGCGACGTGGCGAGCCTGGGCATGATGTGCAGCGGCAAAGAACTCGGCCTCGGCGACGACCACAGCGGTCTGCTCATCCTGTCGCCCGATTCGCCCATCGGCACGCCGTTCAACCAGCTCAATCCCGCCGACGTGCTCTTCGACCTCGAGATCACGCCGAACCGCCCCGACCTCCTCAGCCACCTCGGCCTCGCTCGCGAACTCAGCGCCCTCACCGGCATCCCGCTCAAAGGCCAACGCGACTACACCGCGACAAAAACGAAAGCAGCCGCCTCCGACATCAAACTCGAAGCCAAAGACACCTGCCCTCTCTATACGGCCCGCCTCATCAAAGGCGTCAAAGTCGGCCCCAGCCCCGAGTGGCTGCGCCGTCGCCTCGAAAGCATCGGCCTGCGTCCCATCAACAGCATCGTGGACATCACGAACTTCGTCATGATGGAGATGGGCCAGTCGCTGCATTGCTTCGACCTCGACAAGCTCAACGGCTCCATCGTCGTGCGCCAAGCCAACGATGGCGAAAAGTTCCTCGCTCTCGATTCGCAGACCTACACGCTGCAAACCGACGACCTCGTCATCGCCGATCAAAAACGCGCCGTCGCCATCGCCGGCGTCATGGGTGGTGAAGAAACCGGCGTCACCGAAGCCACCACCAACGTGCTTCTTGAAGCCGCGTGGTTCACACCCTCCAACATCCGCCGCACCTCCCGCCGACTCGGCCTCAGCAGCGACAGCAGCTACCGTTTCGAGCGCGGCATCGACCCGCAGCAAGTTCAGGGCGCATCCGAACTCGCCACGAAGCTCATCCTCGAAATCGCCGGTGGCACTGCGGACGATGTGTTGCTCGTCGCAGGTGAAGCGCCCGCTTTGACCGGCCAAATCGCCCTCGACGACGACCGCGCTCGCAAGCTCCTCGGCACGCCCAATCTCTCCAGCGACGAAATCCGCTCCATTCTGACCAAACTCGGCCTCAAGCACGAAAACGGCACGTGGCACATCCCCAGCTACCGCGCCGATTTGCAGCGCCCCGTCGATCTCATCGAGGAAATCGCCCGCGTCATCGGTTTGGAACGCGTCCCATCGAAAATGACCGCCGTCGCCGTGCCGAGCGATGCCACAGACCGCGCTTACGACTTCGCCATGACCATTCGTCAGGCTTTGGTCAATCGCGGCTGCTTTGAAGCGCAAACGCTGCGCCTCATCTCCGACGCGCAACTCGCCGACACCCTCGGCGGTGGCACCGGCGTCGCCGTGAAAAATCCGCTCAGCGAAGATCACACCACGCTGCGTCCCAGCATCATCCCCGGCCTCATCGCCACCGCCGCGCTGAATATCCGCCAGGGCACCGACCGCCTGCGCTTCTTCGAACTCGGCCGCGTCTTCCTCAAGCTCCCGAATGGTGGCAGCCGCGAAGAAGAACGCCTCGCCATCCTCATCAGCGGCCCCATCAGCCCATCGAGCTGGCACGCCCGCGTGCCGCAGGCTGCCGACGTGCATGACTTGATCGGCCTCATTCAAAATCTGCCCGGCCTCAGCCGCGTCACCATCGAGCCGAAAGCCGTCAAAGAAGCCCCCGCAAACTTCCTGCTCGCCAACGAGCTCCGCAGCGGCAATCGCAACCTCGGTTGGATCGCCCAACTGCATCCCGCTCGCGCCCGCGACATCGATGCGCGTCACCCCGTCTATGTCGCCGAGCTGCTCCTCAGCGCCCTGCGCCAAGGCAGCACTGGTCCCGCGAAGTTTGAAGACCTCCCACGCTTCCCCGGCATGACCCGCGATGTCGCCATGGAAGTCCCCGCCGACCTCCCCCACGCCAAAGTCGCCACCTTCTTCGCCAGCCAGAAAGAGCCGCTCTTCATCGCCAGCGAAGTCTTCGACGTCTTCACCGATCCCACCGGCCAAAAAATCCCGAGCGACCGCAAATCCATCGCCTGGACCCTCACCTACCGCAGCCCCGAAAAGACCCTCGAAACCCCCGAAGTCGATGCCGCCCACCAGCGCATCCTCGCCGCGCTGGAGAAGGCTTTGCCTGCGACGGTGCGGAGGTAACTTGCCATCATTGCATGAAACTGGATCGCACAGCTTGGATCGCGCACCTCGAAGCTATCTCCGAGGCCCTTCCACCATCTGGTCCTCCTGTTTCACTTTGCTTGATTGGCTCCGCAGCATGCCTGCTCGAAGCCATGCCCGGACGCTCGTCTCGCGATCTCGATGTTTGGCAGCCCGCCAGTGACTTTGACCGCATGGAACTGAAGCGTGCTGTCGAAACCGCAGGTTTACTGTTCGATCCACGAGATCAGCTCGACCCGGATCGTCCGTATGTGCAAATCATCACGCCGGGGCCTTCACAAACGGCACACTTTACTCCCGTGCTTTGGGCACGCATGGGACGCCTGCACATTTACCTGCCACCGTGGCCTAACTTGATCGCCTCCAAGCTCGCTCGTGGAGATGAACGGGATGTCGAAGACGTTCTGTTCCTCGCGAGCAGGCACCGAGTCACACCCGAAGCCGTCAAAGCCTGCGCTGAGGCCATGCCTGAACCCGCCAGAGAACAAGTCCTGGAAAACCTTGTCTATTTGCAGATACTTCAGCCATGACAGCCCGCGAAGAAGAACTCACCGCCCGCGAAATGCTCGAAAAACCCGAGCTGCTGGCCCGTCGGCTCAAAGAACGCCGCTGGGCGGATGTGGCCGCTCTCCTGCGCTATGTGAAGCACGATGTGCCTCCCAGCCTCGCTCAGACCGACCCTGCTCTTTACCGCACCTTGCGCGAGGGCATCACGCAGTTTTATCTGCGCGGCGGCGGTGCGTTGAACTTGGAAAAGATCGAATTACTGGCAGCCGCCTGAACTCCAACCCCGAAAAGACCCTCGAAACCGCCGAAGTCGATGCCGCCCACCAGCGCATCCTCGCCGTGCTGGAGAAGGCCCTCCCGGCGACGGTGCGGCGGTGACGAGTCGCTGACTTGACGCCATCGACCTCCTCCGGCAGCATCGCAGGATGCTTTGCCGAACACTCCCGTCGTTGATCCCTGCCCTCGGATTTGCTTCATGCCTATTCCTGGCGGGTGAACTCTCCGCGCAGACCGTGTTCACACCTGTCGAGGTTCAAGTCACCTCCACGGCCGGGCTGGTGAATGTCACGTCAGCGTCGGGGACGAAGATCACGAATCTCCAAGTGCCCACCGCCAGCGGAGAAAAGCCGACCACGGCGACTCACAGGCCAGGTGCCGTGATTGAGACGGGTCCTGACAGCCAGGCCACGGTTTCGATCCCAGGCGCGGGTTCGATGCTTCTCGGCTCTGAGACCCAGGTCCGCCTGCCAAAGGCGGGCGACAAATCCCAGTCGCTCGAACTGCTCAAAGGCAAACTCTTCCTCAACATCAGCGCCGAAGAGGTGAAAAAGCAGGGCGAGGCGAGTTTCCGCCTCAAAACACCAGCTGCGCTGCTCGCCGTGAAAGGAACGAAGTTTTTCGCCTCTGTGGAAAAGGACCAAGAAACGGCTGGCGTGCATGAAGGCCAAATCGGCACCTTTGCCATGGCCACACGCCAGTTGAATGACCTCCAGTCGGGAAACGCACTGAACATTGTCAAAGGCAAACCCGAGCCAGTGCGACCGCTAACGGCCGATGAACGCCGCGACGCAATCAACTATGAACTCTCCTCATCCGAAGGCCGGATCACCAACAGCCTCGGCATGAAATTCGCCGCCGTTCCGGGCACAAAGGTGCTGTTCTGCATTCATGAAACGCGAATACGAGACTTCATGACTTATGCAAAAACGATCCAGAGCCGTGAAAACAACTTCGAGTATCTTTTGAACGGGAAAAAGTACGGTGGTTTTGACGTGGGGCAATCCAAGGAGGACCATCCCGTTACAGGCTTGCTCATGAAGTCTGTTTTAGATTTTTGCTCATGGCTGGGGCAAAAAGAAGGTTGGACCTACCGGCTGCCAACGGATGAAGAATGGAGTTTTGCGGCTGGGATAGGCCGCCTTGAAAACCGGCTGCCAGATACCAAGCCGTCCGAATTAGATGGCAAGTTGGCTGACGTCTATCCATGGGGCAAGACATGGCCCCTGACCCGCCGGGTGGGAAATTTTTGTGACGAGAGCTATCATCGTCTGCTACGCCCTGCTGATCCGTATCTGGCAGGATATGACGACGGTTTTCCGACCACAGCACCCGTGATGAGCTTCCCGCCCAATTCGCTCGGCCTCTATGATCTCGGGGGCAATTGTTGGGAACATGTTCTTGAGGCCGATCCAGCCGCTGCACCTCAGGGAGTGCGGTCTCCTGGGATATTGTCACGTGGAGGCTCGTTCTTGCACAGCACGCGTGAGATGCTGTCCGCCTCGAAACGTGGCCCGTCTTGGTTGGGTGAGGGCGATGTCACCTTTCGCCTAGTTCTTGTTCGTTTGGATTAAGCCCTTCAAAACCTTCTGCACTACTATCAACGATGACACACACCCTAGCTGCCCGTGTAGGGCTTGTTACCGCAACACTCACCGTGCTTTTGAGCCAGCCCGTTCACGCGCAAACCCCTCAAGCGGTGCTTTCGCTGCCGGAAATGTGGATCACCTCCATTCGAGGCTCGGTTACGGATGCATTCAATATGGATCCCGCGAACGACATTAAGAATAGCATCAAGAACCGAATGCAGGTGATTAATGGCCCCAACGGCCCGACCTACTCACCGTTCCAAATCAAGCCTGGAAAACGATTGCACATAAACAAAGATAGCCATGCTTTGATTTCATTTCCGGGAGCAGGCCACGCCATGATTGTCGGAGACTGCACGTCGATTATTCTTCCGAAGCCAGGTTTATCTCCGGTGACCATTGGGTTTGACGCTCATCCGCAATCTCCGGCAAAGGGCTTCTTTAACATCAGCGCAATGGAGATGGCTCGGAATCCGGGAATGGTGTTTCGGCTGACGACCAAACGGCAAAGCAATAGCGCAGACGACAAGACGCTATCGATTGTATATGCGCAGACGCTTATTTCGACACGCGGTGCCCGCTTTTTTGTGATCGATGATCTAGAGGTAGGTGTCGGAGCCGGTGTAGCTGAAAAGATTGGCATCGGATGCATTGTTGGTGTTTTCGATGGGAGCGTGACTGTGGAGGAAACTGTCGGCGTAAAAAAGTTTGAGGTGAAACCTGGCATGGTTGTAACCGTGAAGCCGCACGAGATCACGCCACCCAGAGCCATGACCAAGGCTGAAGCCAGCTATGATATCGGCTGCAAGCTGGCCGCATTAGGCAAAGACGTTCCGGCTAAACTGCCACCAACGATGAAGACTACACCGAAGAATCTGCCAGGAACCAAGGTCAATAGCCTCGGCATGACTTTTGTGCCGGTTCCAAAAACAAAAGTGCTCATGTGTGTGCACGAAACACGCGGTGCCGATTATTCGGCGTTCTTGGCAGCAGACCCTTCCAACCCGGCGGCGAAAGGCTATCACAACGAATTTGGATACTGGGGTTGGGAGGACTACCCGGTTAGTGTCAAATGGGATGATGCCAAGGCTTTTTGCGAATGGCTGAGCCGCAAAGAGGGCAAAAAATACCGCCTGCCAACAGACGAAGAGTGGAGCCAGGCGACAGGCGTGGGTGCCAGGGAGAATTTCCGCCCTGGGGTCTTCCCCGCTGACTTGGCGCTGAAAGCAGCCAGTGGTTATCCTTGGGGCAGCGAATGGCCCCCGAAGAACGCTGGAAACTTCGCTGATCTCTGTCGCAAAGCTGAGGGGCCACTTGCTGGCAAAGACAATGAATTCGGAACGGGTGACCCGGACCTGCTATCGCTTGATGATGGATACAGGGAGGCAGCTCCAGTGATGAGCTATCTGCCAAACAAGCTTGGAATCTATGATCTCGCTGGGAATGTGTCCGAGTGGTGCGAGGACTGGTATGATGCTACTCGTAGTGGCCGGGTAGTTCGTGGTAGCAGTTTCGAGGATGATCAAAAACAGGCACTGGCCTCCTCCTACCGTGTGCCCCGTGCCACCAGCACCGGGTATAACAACTCGCCGATTGGGTTTCGTATCGTGATGGAGATACCGTGACGAGGCTTGCTCCAAGATATGTTTTCGAATACGCAGATCCTAGCCCGCACCTTCATCGGCTGTCTCATCGGCCTCAGTGTGGCTGTGATGGTTTGGAGCGGTGTCTTGGACTCACTGGAAGACCTCACCGTGGACGCGCGGCTGCGGGCACGGAAGCCGCAGACGATTTCAGATGAGGTGCGGTTGGTGGGCATCGGCGACCGGGATGTGGGATCGGTGCTGGGACGCTGGCCGTTTCCACGGGCGGTGCATGGAGATGTGCTGCGCATTCTCAAGGCGGTGGGAGCCAAGCATGTGACTTTTGACGTGTTGTTCACCGAACCCTCCGAGGTGCCGGAGCAGGACGCCATGCTCGGGCAGGCGGTGAAGGACCATGGGCAGGTAACGCTGGCCTATCACTTCGAGAATGCCGCACCCGACGAGAGCAGTCGCGAAGCTGCGGAACGGCCGCATTTCCTGCCGGAAGGCAACCGCTACGGCCTGCGCGTAAGTGATTGGGACCTCGTGAAAGGGCATCTGCCAGTGCCGCCCTTTGCGCGGCTCGAAGCGGGCTACGGGGCCGTGAACGTGGTGCCGGATGGAGACGGTGTGATCCGTCGTGCGCCCTTGTTCTTTGCCCACGAGGGCAGGCTGTATCCCAGCCTTGCGATGCAGACGGTGATCTCCTTCCTCGGCCTGCGGGAGGACCAGATCCGCATCGTCCCGGGCCAGGAAGTGACGCTGGTGGACACGCCAAAGGGCACGTTGCACATCCCGATCGATGAGCATGGGCAGTGTCGGGTGAACTTTCTCGGGGACATCGGCATCTTCACTCCGGCGTTTGAATACCTCGACCTCAACCTGGCGGTCGAATCGAAGGAATTCGGAGAGCAAGTCGCCACCGCACTCAAAGACCGCGCCGTGTTGATCGGCCTGGCGAGCAGTGGCAACACAGACGTGGCCAGCACCTCCATCGGCCGCATGCCGGGCGTGGCCGTGCAGGCGATGCTGGTGAGCAACATCCTCACCGGCAATCACCTTCGATTCCTGCCCATCTGGCAGCAGATGCTGCTCATCATCGGTGCCGGTGCGCTACTTGGACTCGGCATGTGGCCCTCGCGGGTGTGGTTCGGCATCGGCCTCTTCATCTGTGTGAGCGCTGCGTGGTGCTGGGTGGCTTTTCAAGCCGCCAATGCCAACCTCATGCTGCCACTCGTGCCCGTGCTGGCGGCTTTCAGTGGTGCCACACTCGTTTTGCTGGGTCTGGAGGCAGCCTTGATGAAAAAAGACCGCTCACGCGTGATGAGCGTGCTCGGGCGCTACATCGCCCGGCCAGTGCTGAAAAGCCTTGTGGGCACTGACAAAGCCGCTCCAGCCTCCACCGAGCGCCGTGAGCTGACCATCTTCTTCTCCGACATTCGCGGCTTCACCGCCTGGACGGAACGCGCCGAGCCCGACGAGGTCGCCGCCCGGCTGAACGAATACTTCGCCGCCATGACGCCCCTCGTCGAAAAGCACGGAGGCACCCTGGACAAGTTTATCGGCGACTGCGTCATGGTTTTCTTCGGCGCTCCGTCTGCGGATGAAAAGCACGCACTGCATGCCGTACAGATGGCTCTGGAGATGCAGCAGGAGATGAACCGCCTTAACGAGGCCTGGCACAAGCGTGGTTACGAACCGCTCCACATCGGAATCGGCATTCACACCGGCTTCGTGACCGTCGGCAGCTTTGGCTCCGCCGAATTCCTTGATTACACCGTCATCGGTCGCGCAGTGAATCTCGCCGCCCGCATCGAATCCCAAGCGGAAGGCGGCAAGGTGCTCATCTCCGCCCGCACCCACTCGCTCGTGCGTGATGAGGTGAAGACCATCCCGCACCCTGATCTCACCCTGAAAGGCATCCCCGAGCCGCAGGTGGTGTGGGAGGTGTTATCAATGTAAAGAAACCTAGCAGGCCATGAACTTCACCAAAAGCTCGATCAAACATCTTATCGTTCTAGTCTATTCGATGTCGCTCTCAGCATCAGCCCAGGTGTTTGAAACACCAAAAATTCATGTGCGATACGCAGACGGCACGGTCACGAAACAGACTGCCGGAGGAACGACCATCGCCTTTAACTCGGAGAATACCACGCAGGTGTTTGATTCGAAGGAAACTCCTTTGGACGCCACAGCACTTCCAGGCGGCGGATTTATCACCGGATCTAACTCAACGGCTATCATAGCCATCCCTGGAGCTGGAGAGTGCCGGATGATGCCAGACACACAAATCAAGTTACCAACTAACTCCAGTAGCGGACACAGTTTGGAACTGCTTCGCGGCAAGCTTTTCATCGACATCAGTGCTGATGAAGTAAAAAAACGCGGCGAGTCTTCCTTTAGACTTAAAACACCAGTTGCTCTCCTTGCGGTAAAAGGCACCCAATTCTACGCTTCATCATCCAAACTGATGGATGGTTTTGGCCTGCACACTGGTTCGATAGGTGTCGTTAGCACCGCCAGCAGTGGGGTCACAAATCTTGACCAAGGCCGGGTTCTGGAGATCTCGGCAAACTCACAAACGTCTCGAGAAATGACCGCAGAAGAAAGCGAATCAGCCCAAAACTATGAGTGGTTGAGGGCTTGGCCTTTCTCGGTGGCTTCGAATTCTTTTTTTGCGAAAGGCTCGGTTCGAATTCGATCTGGCAAAGTGGTGGTCTTCATCGATTCCTGTCAGCTGACAGGATCTGACAAGTTGATTGCTGGAATTGACTTTCTACTAGCAACTGAGATTCCGGAAGAAAAGCGTATCAATGCAAAGTGGACTTCTGCTACTGACCCCAAGACAGGGAAACCGGTGGTCAGCACGTTGCATCCCATCAATCGAGCGATCGCGAAAGGTGACAAAATGTTCCTATCAGAGATCAAGATGGAATGCGATCTCCCAAATGATTCCGCCCAGGATATTCTGACTCGATACTGGCTTGTGATCCGGGAGCTTTATTCAGATGATGCGACAGTCCCCCGAGCGAGTTGGTCAAACTATCCCTTTTCGTCTTCACGATACCTCGATGGCTCCCGGAGACGTCCGCTTTGATTGAAGGAATGTCACCTTCATGCACCATGCAAGTATCCGATGCTCTTAAGCCCCTCTTCATCAACAGCGAAGTCTTCGACGTCTTCACCGACCCCACCGGCCAAAAGATCCCGAGCGACCGCAAATCCATCGCCTGGACCCTCACCTACCGCAGCCCTGAAAAGACCCTCGAAACCGCCGAAGCCGATGCCGCCCACCAGCGCATCCTCGCTGCGCTGGAGAAGGCGCTGCCTGCCACGGTGAGGCGGTGACTTGACCTTCCTTGGTGGGTTGTTTATCCTTTCGCATGATCGCCAACCGCACTCCGCTTCGTCAACGTGCCCTCAAATTGCCAGCGCGTCAGCGCATGAACTTGGCAGTGTTGCTGTTGGAGAGCCTGGAGGGCAAGACGGATGACGCGACTCTGTTGAAGGAGCTGAAACGACGCTCGAATGAGTTGCGCAGCGGTAAAGTGAAAGGCCTGACGACGAAGCAAGCCTATGGATTCGCGCTTTGAGCTCATCCATCACCCGGAGGCTGCGAGGGACTTTCAGTTATCCATGCAATACTTCGAGGAGATCGATGAAAGCCTGGCCAAGTTGTTTCAAACGGACTTTCAGACGGCACTGCGGGGAATCGCGAGTGGTAAACTGAAGGGTAGGCTGTTGGCATCAGGTCAAAGCATCCGCTGGGAGAAGTTGGATCGCTTTTCCCACAAAGTCTTCTTTGAGACTGCCGGGCGGGCAATTCTCGTGCTCGGAGTGATCAGCGGGCGGCGGCATCCGACACGCATCCGCCTGATGCTGGCCCGGCGAAGCCAGACTTCATCGTGAATATCCTCCAGCCATGACAGCCCGCGAAATGCTCGAAAAACCCGAGTTGCTTGCCCGTAGGCTCAAAGAGCGCCGCTGGGCGGATGTGGCTGCTCTCTTGCGCTATGTGAAGCACGATGTGCCTCCCAGCCTCGCTCAAACCGACCCTGCTCTCTACCGCACCTTGCGCGAGGGCATCACGCAATTTTATCTGCGCGGCGGCGGTGCGTTGAACTTGGAAAAGATCGAATCACTGGCAGCGGCCTGAACAAGCGCAGCATCATTGGCTGCACCCGCTGGCATCACAGCGCGTGCAGCAGCTTGTCGTGGATGCCGTCGAAGCCGCCGTTGCTGAAGACGATGATGACATCGCCGGGGCGGGCTTCGGATTTGAGGCGCTGGACGATGGCGTCGGTGTTCGGCTCGAACCAGCAGGGCTTGCCGCGGGCGGTGACGGCGGCGGCGACCTTGGCGGTGTCGAGGCGTTGATCGGCGGCGACCTTCTCGGGGTTCGCCACGGCGGCGATGACGCTGGCATCGGCCTCGGCGAGGGCTTCGATGAGCTCGTTTTGCAGCACGTTGCGGCGGCTGGTGTTCGAGCGGGGCTCAAAGATGGCCCACAGGCGGCGGCCGGTGTAGCGCTGGCGCAGGCCGCGCAGCGTTTCACGGATGGCGGTGGGGTGATGACCGAAGTCGTCGATGATGGTGATGCCATGCGCGGCACCGCGTTCCTGCTGTCGGCGGCGCACGCCGAGGAAATTCGAGAGGCCGGCGCGGATCTCGTTGTCGCTCAATCCACCGAAGCGGGCGGCGCAGACGCACATCGCGGCGTTGCGGGCATTGAACTCGCCGACCATCGGCACCTCGAAGGGCTCGCCATTGAGCGTGAAGGCGGTGCTGTCCGGCTTCGCGGCGGTGATTTGGATGCGGAAATCATTCGTGGGGCCAAGACCGACCGTTTTGAGCGGCGCGGGGCATTTCGCGCGGAGCGTGAGGCAGTTCGGATCGTCGCCGTTGATGAGCACGAGGCCGTTGCGCGGCACGGTGTTGAGGAAGCGCTGGAAGCTCAGCAGGATGGCGTCGAGGTCCGGGAAGATGTCGGCGTGATCAAACTCGATGTTGTTCACGATGGCGCACTCCGGCAGGTAGTGGAGGAA
>Ga0075163_10008900_pt1 | contig 13190 bp, 5 predicted proteins | sample JI1023141ADNA_FD_71478 | JGI IMG/M metagenome (GOLD analysis project Ga0075163, IMG submission 71478) | Wastewater effluent complex algal communities from Wisconsin, to seasonally profile nutrient transformation and Carbon sequestration -... | ecosystem: Engineered > WWTP > Effluent > Algae...
CGCCGGACCTGATGATGCGGCTGTGGGCCGGTGGCCTGTACGGCCTGAACCGGCTGTGCCGCACCGCGCTGGCGCAGGCCGCAGGTGCGGTGGTCGGGGCCTGCCGTGCCACCCAGGCCGACAGCGGGGTCCGGCCGGTGATCGGCATGACCTCGCTCGGTTCCAGCGCGCTGAAGTACATGACGCACCTGAAACCCGCGCTGGAATCGCGCGGCTACGAGCTGGCCGTGTTCCACACCACCGGCATGGGCGGGCGCGCCTTCGAGGACCTGGCCGCCAAGGCATGTTTCGCCGCGGTGATGGACTTCAGCCTGCAGGAACTGGTCAACCACCTCGGTGGCTCCTGCGTCACGTCAGGCCCCGACCGCCTGCGCGGCGCGGGTCGTGCCGGCGTGCCGCAGATCGTGGCTCCCGGTGCCACCGACATGGTCGACTTCCCGGCCTGGCAGGACAGCCCCGCGGCCTGGCGCGGCCGGCCGGTGCATGCACACAACCGGTTGATTGCCTCGGTGTGTATCGACCCCGCGATGCGCCGCCGCGTGGCCGGCGAGATCGGCCAGCGGCTGGCCGCCGCCAACGGCCCGGTCTGCCTGCTGCAGCCGCTGGCGGGCATCGAAGAATGGGACCGGCCCGGCCAGCCGATGCACGACCCCGAAGGCCTGGCAGCGCTGAACGACGAGCTGCCGCGGGCGCTGCAGGGCAGCCGCACGCACTGGCAGCCGGTGCAGGCGCACATCAACGACCTGGCCTTCGCCGAAGCCGCGCTGGCGGTGCTGGACGCGTGGGTGCTGGAAGGGCGTGTGCCGCCCGGCGTGCAGCCATGACGCAGGCCCTCGTTCTGGACTTCGGCGGTGTCGTCAGCCGCACGTTGTTCGAGACCCACGCGCTGACCGAGGCCGCGCTGGGCCTGCCCACCGGCACGCTGCGCTGGCGCGGCCCGTTCGACCCCGACGGCGACCCGATGTGGCAGGACCTGCAGGCCGAACGACTCAGCGAACGCGACTACTGGCTCGCTCGCACGCGCGAGGTCGGTCGCCTCGTCGGCGAGGACTGGGACCGCATGGAAACCTTCGTGCAGCGCGCCCGCGGTGCCGACCCGCAGGCCGTGATCCGCCCCGAGGCGGTGGCCGCCATCGAGGCCGCCCACGCGGCTGGTTGCCGCCTGGCGATCCTGTCCAACGAACTCGATCTCTTCTACGGCGCCGACTTCCGCCGCCGGCTGCCGCTGCTCGAGCGTTTCGACGTCATCGTCGATGCCACCCACACCGGCGTCCTGAAGCCCGACCCGCGGGCCTACGCGGCCTGCTGCGAGCAGCTGGGCCTGCGCCCGCAGGACTGCGTCTTCGTCGACGACCAACTGCGCAACGTGCGTGGCGGCGAGCGGGCAGGGATGCGCTGCGTGCACTTCGACGTCGCACAGCCGCAAGCCTCGTACGACGCCGCACTGCGGCTGCTCGGCCTGCCGCTGGCGGCTGCGCGCTGAGCCAGCAGGCAGCGCGCTCGGCGACGCTCCACCACGGTTCTGCAGTGCAATGACGGGCGCCGCCGGCGCGTGTACATCGCCCGCGATGGCGCCATCGCCACGGCGCGCCCGCCGCCCGCTGGAGTCGCCTTGACCCGTTGCCCCGTTCTCCCCACCATCGCCGGCACGCATGCCCGCTGTGCAGGATCGGAACAGATGAGCATTGGCATGTCGAGCGAGATCAAGGTCGCCGAAGGGTACAAGGTGTCAGTCCTCTCGACCGGCCTCGAACCGCGCAACGAGACTCTCCGCACCAACGCGCAGGCTGATGCGTGAGGTGCCGACCAGCGGCAGTCGCACCACGTCGACCATGAATATGGAGTCGACCCTCGAGCAGCCGTGCCAGGTCGGTCGTGGCGATCTCGGTCGTTCGCGACATCTCGCATCGCGCCACGGTCTCCTGCAGGCGTTTGCCGTCCAGCCTCATCTCCACCGCGCGCAGGCGGCGCTCGTTGAGCGCATCCACTGGCAGCGTTACTGGAGCGCGGAGCCTGAAATCGCCAGTTCTGCGACCGCTCGCCCGCGCCTGCACATAGGCATTTGACACAGTTGCCCCAAGGAAGTGCTCTGCGTAGAGTGGCTCCACTGGAAGCCCCGCTGTCGAAGGCCGCGCGGCGTGCAGGTCGTTCCGGCGGGCGGAGCATCATCGAATATCGGTTGGCGCGGGATCGCAGGAGGAAGTGTCAATCCCGAGTCAACCTGTTTGCCTACCGGACCGAATCCTCCAGTTTCGAAACGATCTGGACCGTCTGAAACTAACGGAGCAATCTCATGGATGATGGTGACGTTCTGGCGATTATCAACAGTATCAATACATCGTACATGACCAAGCAAACGATGCATATGCTGAGCAGCGAGCACTTCGACGAGTCCGAGGCCAGGTCCCGGCCGGAGAGGCCATGCGGCTACTTCACGGTACAGGCCTGGGAAACGCTGAAAAAGACCAAGGTGGTGAAGCAGCCGGACCCCAGCAAGATGAAGGAAAACTTTCCTGAGCTCGGAATGGCGTCCAAAGTGAAGCAAAAGCGCGGCTTCAATCCCGATACCAGCAGCGCGATGATCGATGTGACCGTTGAATATACTGAACAGTCACGAATCACCAATCTCAAACGAACGGACCTGAGCAAGCTGAATCAGAAGACCCACATGAATCAGCTCATGAAATCCTTCTTCTGGAGCCTGCAGGACCTGGCCTGGAGCATCGAAACCCAAACGAGCGGGCCTCACCTGGGAAGCCAGGTGGCGCTGGTTCGCGGCCCCATTCCGGCTCCCTACGGTGGAATGACAGATGCGATGGGTGGAATCTACAAGGCGACGAGTCGCATGGTGGTTGTACTGGGGGGGACGGGCGGCGCCAACTATCAGGTCATCACGGCTTATCCCGTTTGAGGTGAGCTGAGAAGGAGGGGGCGTTTCACATCGTTGCAGCGCGCCGGCCCTTCGCGACGTCTCCAACTCCGGCCTTCACAGGCCCTCCCGGAGTCCCTGCCGCTTGCCGGGCGGCCCCAGCCCGCATACGCCGACAGTGCTGTTCTGACGCGGCTAGAGACGACCCGTGTGTGACCCATCGAGGCCCGCCCCATAGGGCCGGCCGTCGCAAGGAAGGCACAGTCCGAAAGCACCGTCTGGTGGCACCGTTGCGCCTCGCTGTCGCTTCAGCGATCATCGACCGCTTTTCAATCGTCCGCCTCGAAGGCCTGGTTCCAGTCCGCCTCCGCTGCCTTCGGAGCCATGGGCGCACTCGACGGAAAACATCGTCCTGTGTTCTGTCGCCACAGGAGGCTCGATGAAGTTCATGTTGGTCTTGGGGCAGCTGCTGAGGCTGCGCCTGCTGTGCATCGTGTTGACCTGTACCGCTGCCAGCGCCGGCGCTCAGGTGACGGTCAAGGTTTCTGGATTTCAGGTCAGCGGCAACACGCTGCTAGATCCGGCCCGGCTCGATGTCGTGCTGATGCCGATGCTCGGCATGCGCACCGCCGAAGAGCTGCAACGCGCCGCTGCCGCCGTGCAGCACCTGTACGCGGCTGAAGGGTATGGCGCCGTCGTGGCCTACCTGCCGCCACAGTCGGGCGAGGGCGGCATCGTGACCATCGCCGTCGTCGAAGGCCGCATCGGCGAGGTCAGGGTGACTGGCATCTCGCGCTACAGCGCCGAGCGCATCCTGGGCGCGCTGCCCGACCTGGTCGTCGGCCAGACGCCGCGCCTGACCCGCATCGACGCCGAATTGCGCATGGCCAATGAAAACCCCGGACGTCAGCTGCAACTGTTGCTGCAGCCGGGGCGGAAGGCCGGCGAGGCCGAAGCCCGCATCAGCGTACAGGAGCAACCCGTCACCCGCACCACGGTCGGCCTGGACAACACCGGGAACCAGCGCACCGGCGACTACCGGGCCAGCCTCGGCTGGTCGCACGCCGACCTGACCGGCCATGACGACGTGTTCAGCGCCCAGGCCCAGACCTCACCCAGCGAACCGAGCCTGGTGCGCGTGCTCAGCGGGGGCTACCGTCTGCCGTTCTACAGCCGGCGCCTGGCGTTCGATGTGTTTGCGGCGTACTCCGACGTCGAAGGCGGCACCACGCCCACCGTGGCCGGCGACCTCAACTTCAACGGCCGCGGCCGGGTCGTCGGTGCGCGGGCGGGCTGGTACCTGCCGCGCTGGGGCGATTTCGACCAGCGCCTGACGGTCGGCGCCGACCATCGTGCCTATCTCAACACCTGCAGCATCGCCGGCTTGCCCACCGGTGCCTGCGGTACGGCCGGGGAGAGCGTGACCGTGCACCCGCTGTCGATCGACTATGCCGTGCAATCCGGGGGCTCGCCGGCCCTGGGCTTCAACGTCTCACTCAGCGGCAATCTGCGCCTGAGTGGCCGCCACACTGGCGTGGCGAGCTTCGAGGCCGTCCGGTCGGGTTCGACACCCGGCTACACGGTCTTGCGCTTCGGGGCCAACGCCGCCACCACCCTCGCCGAAGACTGGTCTGTGCGTGGCCGCGTGACGGGGCAACTCAGCCACGATTCGTTGGTGCCGGGAGAACAGTTCGGCATCGGCGGCGCCGCCTCGGTGCGCGGCTACGAAGAGCGCGAATTGGTCGGTGACAGCGGCACTTTCGCCTCGCTCGAGATCGGATCGAGCGCGCTGTGGGCCGATGCCCGGATGGGTCGGCTCCACATGCTGGCCTTTGCCGAGGCGGCCTACATCGCCAACCAGCAGGACACGCCCTGCGTCGAGGACCGCAGTCGCTGCACGCTGGCCTCGCTGGGTCTGGGCCTGCGCCACACGTTGGGCGCCCTGCAGACCCGCGTCGACCTGGCCTACGCGCTCAGGAGCGCGACGCGCACCGAGCGTGGCGACGCGAAGTTGCACTTTGCGGTGAACTACGGTTTCTAGGCCCCATCCGCCTGCGCCGCACTTCGCCACTGCGATCACTCTTGATCACTTTCGATCACTCACGACCACCGAGACCCATCGCCATGAGCGTGTCAACCAAGCCCACCGCCGCTGATCGGTTCCGCCTCAAGCCGCTCGTGCTGGCACTGTGCGGCGTGATGGCGCTGCCTGCGGGCCCGGCGGGCGCCCAGGCGCTGCCCGGCGGGGCCAGTGTCGTGCATGGCCAGGCCTCGATCGCGACCCAGCCCGGCCGCCTGACGGTGACGACCGGCAGCCAGAACACCATCCTCAACTGGCAGAACTTCTCGATCGGCGCGACCAGCAGCGTGCGCTTCGACCAACCCAATCCGAGCAGCCAGGTGCTCAATCGCGTGCTGGGCAACGACCCCAGCCAGATATTCGGCCAGCTCAGCAGCAATGGCCGCGTCTGGCTGTTGAACCCGAACGGCGTGCTGTTCGGCGCCAATGCCCGGGTTGACGTTGCGGGCCTGGTGGCCTCGACCTTGAACCTCAACGACGCTGACTGGCAGGCGCGACGCTACAACCTGCTGGCGCGCGAGACACCGGGCACGACGGCTTCGGCCACGGTGGTCAACCAGGGTGAACTGCGCAGCGCCTTCGGCGGCCACGTGATGTTGATCGGTGGCGCCGGCGGCGTGCGCAATGAAGGCCTGATCGATGCACCAGGCGGCCGCATCCTGCTGGCCGCCGGCCACAGCGTCGACCTCGGCGACAGCTCCATGCCCGACATCGCCGTGCGTGTCACCGCCCCGCAGGGCCAGGTGCTGAACCTCGGCCGCCTCAGCGCGGCCGGCGGGCAGGTGGACCTGCAGGCGGCAATGATCAACCAGAGCGGCATCGTGCGCGCCGACGCCCTGGCCGTGGGGCCGGCCGGGCAGATCATGCTGCGCGCCAGCGATAGCACCCTCGTCAGCGGCGACATCGGCGCCACGTCCGGCCACGGAACAGGAGGCCGGATCACGCTGCTCGGGCCACAGGTCGGTGTGCTCGACGGTGCGAGCGTGGATGCGTCCGGCCAGTTGGGCGGGGGCAGTGTGTTCGTCGGTGGTGGGCGCCAGGGGCAGGACCCGGGCCTTGCCAACGCCCGGGCGGTGTACTTCGCGCCCGGGGCCAGCATCCGCGCCGATGCCGGCGAACGCGGCGACGGCGGCAGCATCGTGCTCTGGAGCGACCGCGCGACCCGCGCCTTCGGCAGCCTCAGCGCCCGGGGTGGTCTGCTCGGGGGCGATGGCGGCTTCATCGAGACCTCCGGCGGCTGGCTCGACGCGCGGCCGGCGTCGATCCGCACCGACGCGGCCCACGGCAAGCCCGGCCAGTGGCTGCTCGACCCCAACGACATCCTGATCACCGATTTCCTGGGCTCTCCGCCGATCGACCCGAACTTCAACGTCGGGCCGGACTTCACGAGCACGGGCGACAGCGCGGTGATCTATTCGCAGAACATCACTTCGGCGCTGAACAGCGGCAACAACGTCACCATCACCACCGCGACGCAACCCGGCGACATCGGACTGGGTGACGTCACCTTCAGCGGTGCGAACATCATCGCCAACCCGTCCAAGGCGGTGACGCTGAAGGTCGATGCCCAGGGCAGCATCTTCCTGTACGGCAGCACGATCCAGAGCAACGGCAAGCCATTGAACTTGAACCTCAGCGCCGCGGGATCCGGGCTGGGCAGCATTCGCCTGGTGGCGTCGACCATCGACACCCGCGGCGGCAACATCACCCTCGGCGGGCCGTCGGCGACCTTCTGTGGCGTCAATGAATGTGTCAATGACTTCGCAGGTGCGATCGCGGTCACCGATGGTTCCTCGAGGCTCGCCGGAGTCGAGATCGTCGACTCGATGCTCGACGCGGGAAGTGGCTCGATCCGGATCACCGGCGCTGCGGGCCAGGGCCTGACCTTCTACGAGGACTATCCCATCGGCATCACCATCGGCTCCGGCAGCTCGCTGAGCGCCGCCGACATCACCCTCCGCGGCCGCGCCGACGTGAGCGGCCAGACCGGCGGCTACGGGGTCAGCGTGGAAAGTTCCGGGGGCGGAGACATCCGGGCCACCGGCAAGCTGAACATCACCGGCGACGTCGTCATCGACGGAGTGGGCGGCAATGAGTGGGGTGTGGCGGGCATCGGGATGGGCGCCCTGCTGCGCACCGACATCGGCACACAGTCCGGCGCGTCGATCACCTTGAAGGGCTCGTTCACGGGCGACCAGCCGCCCGGGGGGAACGAGCCTTTCGCCCCCCGCAATGCCATCTGGTTCGATGGCGGTGTGCGGGCCGGTGCGGGCTCGTCGGTCAACATCGTCGGCGATGGCGCGGCGATCACGCTCAGGGCGCTGTTCGGGTTCCAGACCGGCTCGGCGGCCTCCGTGAGCATCTCGGGCGACAGCTTCCTGGGGGTGCTGTCTCCGGACATCCAGGTCCCCAACGGCGGCCGGTTCTCCGTGCTGACGAAACGAGGCGTGGACTTTTCTTCAGTGACGGTCAACGGCAACCCCTCGAGTGCCACCATCGACGTCGGTGACAGCGACGTGATCGTCGGGGCGACCTGCTTCGAGTGTTTTCCGACCACACTCAACCTCGGCGGTGCCACGCTGTCGATCAGCGGCGGACGCCTGCTGATCGGTGACGGCGTCTTCCCGTCCAGCATCCACGCGGGCCGGATCACGATCCAGGCCGACGAAGTCCAGGTCCGCGACACTTCGAACATCACCGCCACCGTGAGCGGCGACGCCCTGCGCATTTCCGGCCTTTCTGGCAATACCAAGACCTTCATCAATGAAAGCACCTTCAGCGGCGGGCTCGTCACCCCGAACGGCCGCTGGCGGGTCTGGGCCGCCGACCCGCGCGACAGCCAGAACTTCCAGCCCGGCGGGCTGATCCAGGACTTCACTCAGTACGACGCCGTCTTCGGTCAGAGCAGCCCGCAGGGGTCCGGCAACGGCTTCCTGTTCAGCCTGGCGCCCAAGCTCACGCTGACCGGTCCCTCCGGCATCACCAAGGTCTACGACGGTACGACCACGGTCACGCCGGCCATCGACCTGGACCAGATCCAGGTCACGGGCCTGCTGCCTGGCGACAGCCTGAAGGGCACGTTCAGCGCGAACGGCGTCCAGTACACCGACAAGAACGTCGGAGCGGCGATCCCGATCGCCGTCTCCCTGGACGGCGGCAAGCTGTCGGTGGTCGATGGGTCGGACCGCCCGGTGTATGGCTACACGCTCAAGGACAGCAGTCGGTCCTTCACCGGCAGCATCACGCCCCGCCCCTTGACCCTGCTCGGCGTGACCGCCGCCGACAAGGTCTACGACGGCACGCGCACCGCCACGCTGACCGGCGGCAGCTTCTCGGGCCTGGTGGGCAACGAGACCCTGGGATTCCAGGACGGCGCGGCTCTGTTCGACACCCAGGATGCCGGCGTCGGCAAGACCGTCAGCGCCACGGCGCTGCTGGCCGACGGCAGCAACGGTGGCCTGGTCAGCAACTACGCGGTGACCGGCAACGGCACGGTGTCGACCACCGCCACCATCACGCCGAAGCCCGTCAGCGCCGGATCGCTGATCGTCGTCAACAAGGTCTACGACGGCAGCACCACGGCCACGGTCAGTGGCGGCACGGTCATCGGCACGGTCGGCGGCGAGACCTTGACACTGTTGCTCGGCCCGGGCCAGTTTGACAGCAAGGATGTTGGCACCTACAAGCCGGTGACCGCCACCGGCACGCTGGCCAACGGCAGCGGCCTGGCCAGCAACTACGTGCTGAGCAATGGTGTGGCCGCCGGCAGCGGCGACATCACGCCCAGGCCGGTCACGGTGTCGGGCATCAGCGCCGAGAGCAAGGTGTATGACGGCACCCGCACGGCCAGCCTGAGCGGCGGCAGCTTCGTCGGCCTGGTGGACGGCGAAACGCTGGTGCTGTCCAGCACCGGCCTGTTCGACACCAAGGATGCGGGCACCGGCAAGACGGTCACCGCGACCGTGACACTGGGCAACGGCAGCGGACTGGCCAGCAACTACCTGGTGGCCGATGCCGGGCTGCTGACCACCACGGCCAACATCACTCCCAAGTTGCTGACCGTGGCCGGCCTGAGCGCGGCCACGCGCGAATACGACGGCAGCCGCGCGGTAAAGCTGGCCGGGACTGGTACGCTGAGCGGCCTGGTCGGCACGGAAATGCTCAGCTTCACGCTGGTCAGCGGCCTCTTCGACAGCCAGGACGCAGGCGTCGGCAAGACCGTCAACGCCACGCTGAAGCTGGAGGATGGCGGCAACGGTGGCAGGGCTGGCAACTACACCCTGCCCAATGAGGGCAACGCCAGCTTCAGCGGCACCATCCTGCCGAAGTCGTTGACGGTCAGCGGCGTCGCCGCGGCCGACAAGGTCTATGACGGCAGCACGGCGGCCAGCGTCAGCGTCGGCTCGGTGCAGGGGCTGGTCGGCAACGAGACACTGGCGATCACGCCGCTGGGCCGGTTCGAGGACAAGAACGCCGGCAGCGACAAGACAGTGACGCTGTCTCTCGATCTCCAGGACGGCAGCAACGGCGGCAAGGCCGCCAACTACGCGCTCAGCGGCAGCGCCGTCACCTCGGCCGACATCCTGCCCCGGGCCGTGACGCTGAGCGGCCTGGCTGCCCAGAACAAGACCTACGACGGCACCGCCACGGCCACGCTCGCGGCCGCGACGATCGGTGGGCTGGTCACTGGCGAGTCGCTGACGATCGCTGCGCAGGCGACCTTCAACGACAAGAACGTCGGCCAGGCCAAGCCGGTCAGCGGCACCTTCACGCTCGGTGATGGGGTCGGCGCTGGCGGTGGCCAGGCCTCGAACTACCAGTACAGCGGCCCGACCACGTTCAGCGGCAGCGCGGCGATCGATCCCCGGCCGCTGGCCGTGACGGCGGCCACGGCCTCCGGAAAAGTCTACGACAGCACGCGCGTCGCCAGCGTCGGGAATTTCGCGCTCGGCGGCGTGCTGCCGGGCGAACAGGTCATCGTGGCCGCCGGGAGCGGCCAGTTCGACAATGCCAACGTCGGCGCGAACAAGGCCGTGCAGGCCACGGCCACCACGCTCGGCGGCGCCGATGCTGGCAACTACAGGCTCGGTACGGCGTCGTTCGGGACCACGGCCACGATCACGCCGGCCACGCTGAGCTATCTCGCCACACCGACGGCGCTGCCTGTCGGCACGCCGATCGCCGAACTGCCCGGCTTCGTCACCGGGTTCGTCGGCACCGACTCATTGCAGTCGGCCACCACGGGCGTGGCGAGTTTCACTTCGACGGCGAATGCGAGCTCACCCGAGGGCCGCTACCCGATCAACGGCAGCGGGCTGCAGTCCGGCAACTACGTCTTCGTGCAAGCGGCAGGCAACGCGAGCGCGCTGAGCCTGGTCAACCTGCCCACCGGACTGCTCGGCGACGTCGCGACGCAAGCGTTGATCACCCCGCAGATCGGCCTGGCCAACCTGCCGATGCCGGTGGTGTCGAGTTTCTCGGCCCACCGCAGCGCCGACGTGCTGCAGGCGCTGGCACCGGCGAATCCGACTTCATCGGGCCCGGTGTTCAGCACGGTCGACCTGTCGGCGTTGTCGATCAATGATGTCGGCGCCTTGCTGAATGCGCGAGACCGCTACAAGCGCGAGATCTTCGCCGAGGCGATCCTGCAACTCGAACGCGACCCGACGCTGGCCGATGCCCCGAGCTGCCAGACCGTCGAGCAGGCCGCTGCCGGCAACTGCCTGATCACCGAAGCTCTCAAGCCGGCGCTGCGCGCGCGCATCGCGCAAGCGCCCAAGACCCTGCCGATGCCGCTACCAGCGCCGGCGTCGGCAGCGGCACCTGCGACCGTTCCATCACCTGTGGTGGCGGTGGCCCCGGCGGCCACAACGGTGCCAGCCGCACCGGCTGCAGCGCCGCCGGTCGTCGCGATCGCGCGCCCCGCACCGCCGCTGGCGGCAACGGCGATCCCAGCCGTCAGCCTGCCGGCGCGGCGGCCGGTGAAATCGGCATCGGTGCCGCAGATCCAGCGCAAGCTGGCCCTCGTGATCGGCACCGACGACTATGCCGACGCGCGCATCCCGAAGCTGGACAACGCCGTCAGTGACGCGGTGGCGGTGGGCGAGGTGCTGGAGAAGTCACTCGGCTACCAGACGGTGGTGGTGCGCAACGGCAGCAAGCAGGCCATCGTCTCGGCCTTCAACCTTCTCGCGGCGCAGGTCGCACCGCAGGACTCGGTGATCATCTACTACGCCGGACATGGCGAACTGCTCAAGTCTTCGGGGCTCGGCTACTGGCAGCCGGCCAATGCCGACGCGAGCCGGCCCGAGACCTGGCTGTCGAACTCGGACATCGGCAAGCTGCTGGCCCAGGTCAGCGCCTCGCAGGTCGCGCTGATCTCCGACAGCTGCTTCTCCGGCAGCCTGGTCTCGGACGAGCGCATCCGCGGAATTCCGCAAACCGGTGACCCGTCGGCCCTGCTGAGCCGGCGTGCGGCGGTGGTGATGTCCTCGGGCGGCAATGAGCCGGTGTCCGATGCCGGGAAGAACGGACACTCGACCTTCGCGTGGAGCCTGATGCGCACGATCGAGAAGGTCTCCACCTGGCGGCCCGGCAGCAGCGTGTTCGAGCAGGTCCGTTTCGCCGTCGCCCGCGAGTTGCCGCAACGCCCGCTATACGGTGCATCGCGGCTCGGTGGTCATCAGACCGGTGCCGACTACTTGTTCGAGGAGCGTCAGCTCGAAGGCGGCCCGCGCTGAGGCGTGGCAGGGCCTGGTCGAACGCTTGGCGAAGGCCGTACCCCGGGCCGCGTCGACCGCCCCATCGCAAGCCAGAAAGACAAACGGGTCAGTGGCTTCGACCCCACTGACCCGCCTCGTTCCTTGGTGCCGATGAACGGAATCGAACTGTTGACCTTCGCATTACGAATGCGCTGCTCTACCAACTGAGCTACACCGGCTTAGCCCAAGATTATAGCCAATGATTTCTGCCGGCCGATCCGCCGCGGAGGCCCAGGCCGCGCAATCAGCGACGGACTGCACGTGCCGCCGCCAGCGTCGACAGTGCCGAGAGCGCGAAGCAGCCCCAGACCACGACCTGGTAGCTGCCGGTGTGGTCGAAGACCCAGCCGGCGACGAAGGGGCCGGCCAGATTGCCCAGCGCCGCGCCGGTGTACAGCGTGCCGATGATCGACGACACCGCCCGTGGGCCGAAGAAGTCCATGCACAGCGCCGGCAGCAGCGACACCACGCCGCCATAGCTCAGGCCCATCCACAGCGCGAACAGCGCCATCGCAACATAGCCACCGGCAAAGGCCCAGGCCAGGTAGGCCAGGCCCAGCGACGCGGTGGCGCCGATCAGCGTCAGCGGACGGCCGATGCGGTCGGCCAGCGCACCGATCGCGAAGCGGCCGCTGAGGCTGCCCAGGCCGATCAGGCCGACCAGGCCGACGGCGCGGGCGTCGTCGATGCCGAGGTCGCGCGCCGCCGCCGAGGCGTGGGCGAAGGGGATGAACATGCTCGGCGCGCCGAGCATCGTCATCAGGTACAGCCACAGGAAGGGCCGGCTGCGCACCGCTTCGCCGAGCGAAGCGCCGGCCACGGCGTGGCGCACCGCGCCGCTGGCCGAAGGCGCGCGGCGCAGCAGCCAGGCTGCACCGACGCCCACAGTCAGCACGCCCAGCGCCAGCCAGCGCATCGCGGCGCGCCACTGCAGCGATTCGATCAAGGCCGCAGCCAAGAGCGGCACCAGCAGCGTGCCCAGCCCCAGTCCGGCGCTGGCCAGGCCGGCCGCCAGCCCGCGGCGGCGGGTGAACCAGGGCTGCACGCAGGCGATGGCCGGGGTGTAGACCAGCCCGATGCCGACACCGACCAGCACGCCGTAGACCAGCGTCACCGTGCCCATCGAGCCAGCCCCGCTGCCGGCCAGAAGGCCGCCGCCGATGCAGAGCATGCCGGCGCAGGTGACGAGTCGCGGCCCGAAACGGTCGGCCAGCATGCCTGCACCGGCGCCGAGCAGGAAGTAGATCAGCCCCGACAGGCCGAACACCAGCGACACGTCGGCCCGCTGGGCGTGGAACTCGGCCGTGAACGACGCGAAGAAGGCCGCGAAGGAATACGAGATGCCGAAGATCACCGCCAGGCTGGTGGCGCAGGCCGCGACGACGACCCAGGCGTAGCGCGGTTCGTCATCGGCTTGGGCAGGCAGCATGGGCGCCGAGCATAAGGCGCGCCCGGGCCGCGCCGAACCCGGTCGGACCCC
>Ga0075163_10008901_pt1 | contig 13189 bp, 12 predicted proteins | sample JI1023141ADNA_FD_71478 | JGI IMG/M metagenome (GOLD analysis project Ga0075163, IMG submission 71478) | Wastewater effluent complex algal communities from Wisconsin, to seasonally profile nutrient transformation and Carbon sequestration -... | ecosystem: Engineered > WWTP > Effluent > Algae...
CTGCCGCCGCCCAGGCCGCACCATCCCAAGGTAGCCCGATGTCGTTGCTGGTGATGATGGTGCTGTTCTTCGGCGTTTTCTATTTCATGGCCATCCGCCCGCAGATGAAGCGCGCCAAGGAGCATCGTGCCTTGCTGGCCGGTCTTTCCAAGGGCGATGAAGTACTGACCAACGGCGGCATCGCCGGCCGCATCGAAGACCTCGGCGAAAGTTTCGTCAGTGTCGAAATCGCCACGGGCGTCAGCATCAAGGTCCAGAAAAACGCCATTACCGCGGTACTGCCCAAGGGCAGTCTGAAATCCGCCTGAAACACTCCTTCTAGAGGCTGCGGCCCGGGTTTTTTGCATGCTTGAATTTCCGAAGTGGAAGTACGCTCTGATCGTATTGGTTTTGCTGGCGAGCGTCGTTTACGCGTTGCCCAATATATTTCCGCAGGAGCCGGCCGTGCAGGTCAGTGCCAGCCGCGGACAGTTGGAATCCGATCTGCCGGTCCGCATCAAGTCGTTGTTGGAGGCCAATGGCATCCGGGCGCGTAGCGTAGCGCTTGAAAACGGCGATGTCATGGTACGTCTGGCCAGTCCGGAGGATCAGCTGAAAGCGGCCGATATCATCCGTCCTGAACTCGGCTCACGATACACGACCGCCTTGAATCTGGCCTCCACCGTGCCGCCATGGTTGAGTGCGCTCGGTGCAAGGCCAATGACCCTCGGTCTTGATCTCCAGGGTGGCGTGCACTTCTTGATGGAGGTTGACCAGAAGGCGGCTCTGGCTAAGCGCCAGAACGCCTATGCGGAAGAAATCAGAGTAGCGTTGCGCGAAGCCAAGATCGGCGGTTTCGATGTATCAAGCAATGCCGGCGTGATCCGCATCGGATTGGGTTCGGCCACTGAATTGGCCAAGGCCCAGTCCCTGTTGACGTTGACTTTCCCGCAACTGGTTTTCATGCCATTGCCGGAAGGCCAAGGCATAGGCCTGAACGCTTCGGTGTCGCAGTCCGAAGCGAAGTCCATAACCGACGGTGCCGTCGATCAGAACATCACCACCCTACGTAACCGTATCGACGCCCTCGGCGTTGCCGAACCGGTTATCCAGCGCCAGGGCGGCAGCCGGATCATCGTGCAGTTACCGGGCGTGCAGGATACCGCCGAAGCCAAGGACATCATCGGCGCCACCGCAACCCTGGAATACCGCGCGCAGATCGGCGATTACGCGCAGGCCGCCGAAGCCCAGCGCAGCGGTATCATCCCGGCCGAAGCGCGCATGTATTTCATGCGTGAAACCGGACCGGACGGCCAGCGAATCCCCATCCTGCTGTCGCGCCGAGTCATCGTATCGGGCGATCAATTGGTGGATGCCGTGCCCGGCACCGATCCCCAGACCGGGCAACCGATGGTCAGCATCAAGCTGAACTCGGCCGGCGGCAAGCGCATGTTCGAACACACCCTTGAAAATTCCGGCGACAACATGGCGGTGGTGTTTGTCGAACGCATTCCGGAAACCCGGATCGTCGACGGTGTTGAAGTCAAAAGCATCAAAATCATCGAAGATGTGATCAACTCCGCACGCATCAACGGCGTATTCGGCAAGGACTTCCAGACCACCGGTCTGGATCCGCAGGAAGCCGACCGCCTGTCCAAGCAACTCAAGGCGGGCGCCCTGGCGGCTCCGATGGATTTCGCCCAGGAACGCGTCATCGGCCCCAGCCTGGGTGCCGAAAACGTGCAGCGGGGCGTGCAGGCGGTGATGTACTCGTTCGTTTTCGTGCTGGTGTTCTTCGTGCTTTATTACAAGATGTTCGGGGTCATTACCAACATGGCATTGCTGCTTAACCTGCTACTGGTGGTCGCGGTCATGTCGTTGTTCGGCGCTACCCTGACGCTGCCGGGTTTCGCCGGCATCGCGCTGACGGTCGGCATGTCGGTCGATGCCAACGTGCTGATCAACGAACGCATACGCGAGGAGCTGCGCCTCGGCAATACGCCGCTGGCCAGCATCGCGGCCGGCTACGACAAGGCCAGCGGCACCATCGCCGACGCCAACCTGACAGCCCTGCTGGGCGGCATCGCGATGGCGGCTTTCGGTTCCGGACCGATCCGCGGATTCGGCATCACGCTCATCATCGGCATCCTGACCTCGATGTTCACCGCTGTGACGGTGTCGCGCGGCATTGCCAGCCTTATTTACGGCCGGCGGCGCAAGCTGACGAAAGTCTCGGTCTGAACCGTACGGAGCTGAAACAGTGGAACTCTTCCCATCCAATAGCAATTTCAATTTCATGCGCCTGCGCCATGTGTCGCTGGCTCTGGCGGCACTGGTCATGTTCATGGCCATCGGCGCGATGGTGTTCAAGGGCTTCAACTTCGCGCTTGATTTCACCGGCGGCCACGAAACCGAAATCCAGTTCGAAAAGCCTGTCGATGTCGCCCAGATACGCGGAAAGCTTGAAGCGTCCGGCTTTACCGGCGCACAGGTGCGCGTGATCGGATCTTCGAACGATGTCGTCATCCGCATGCAGACCCAGAAAGACGGCAGCCGGCAAAGCGGCGCGGCCGTCCTCGCCGCCGTGCAGAGTGCGGAAAATCCCGCCACCCTGCGCGACTACTATTATGTCGGTCCTCAGGTCGGCAAGGAGCTGGCGGAGAACGGAATCCTGGCCGTCGTATTCGTCGTCCTCGGCTTCCTGGCCTACGTCTGGGTCCGTTTCGAGTTCAAGTTCGCGGTCGCCGCAATCATCACCACCCTGCACGACGTGGTGCTCGTTGCCGGATGGTTCGCGTTCACCGGCCATGAATTCGACCTGGCGGTACTGGCCGGCGTGTTGTCGGTGATGGGTTATTCGATCAACGACACCATCGTGGTATTCGACCGCGTCCGCGAGAATTTCCGCAACCTGCACAAGATGTCGCCGTATGAAGTGATGAATCGCTCGGTCAACCAGACCCTGTCACGCACCATCATCACCTCGTTCGTGGCGCTGCTGACCGTGCTGGCCCTGTTCTTCTACGGCGGCGATTCGCTCAGGGGCATGGCTGAATCGCAGATCCTCGGTATCGTGATCGGCACGCTGTCGTCGATCTTCGTCGCCTGCCCGCTGTTGTTGATGATGGGCGTGACCAAGCAGGACTTGATGCCGAAGGCACGCGACGAGGCGGAATTGAACGCACGTCCTTGACCGTCCTTGCGCTTACGACCTAAAAAACCGCCCGATGGGCGGTTTTTTAACAGTGTTGAATTCATGAACACTTGCCGCCGACGCGGCTAGGCATCCGGAATCAAAAACTGCGACCGTATTCCGATTTGGCGATGGCGCTCTGCAGCGCCGGATTGATCCGGACATTGCCTGCGATGATATTGCCGGCATCGAGGATTTTCTCGCCCCGGCCCTTGAAATCGGAGACCCGGCCGCCGGCTTCGCGCACCAGCAACATGCCGGCCGCCACGTCCCATGCCTTGATGCCGGATTCGAAATAGGCATCGGCACGGCCGCAGGCGACATAGGCCAGATCGAGCGCGGCCGAGCCCGTGCGGCGGAGGTCTTCCGCACTGGCGAGTAGGTCCTTGCAGAAATCCAGATGTGGGCCGACACGTCCGCGGTCGCGCGGGGGGGTGCCGGTGATGACCATGCTGCCGGCCAGGTCCCTGCGGTCGCTGACCCGGATCTTGCGGTCGTTCAGCACGGCGCCTTTGCCTTTGCTGGCGGTGAACAGTTCGTTCTTGATCGGATCGTATATGACCGCTTCGATCGGCTCGCCGTTCTCGACCAGCGCGATCGACACGCAGTAATGGGGTATGCCATGCAGGAAGTTGGAAGTGCCGTCGAGCGGATCGATGACGAAAGTCTGCTTGCCCTTGCCCATGGCACCGGATTCCTCGCACAGGAAGGCGGCCTGCGGGTAGGCGCGTTTCAGTTCCTTGATGATTTCGGCTTCGGCAAGGGAATCGACTTCGCTGGCGTAATCCTGTTTGGATTTTTCGAACACATTCAAGCTATCGAGCTTGTTCATATGGCGTAAAATGACGGTGCCGGCCTGGCGCGCGGCTTTCACCATCACGGTGATGACGGGATTCTGCATGGGATTGCCCTTGGCTGATTGGTGAAGAACAGGATGTCGTCCGGCGACACCGCGTTATCATACCGCAAAGCACAGGGGCACCCAAGCTCCCGTACGCCGTTGATTCACCTTCCAGCGGGAATTTGAGCCCATGTACGCCATCGACCCCATCCGCATCGTGCTGGTCGGCACCCAGCATCCCGGCAATATCGGCTCGGCCGCACGTGCCATGAAAACCATGGGTCTGTCGAATCTGGTGCTGGTGGCGCCAAGGCGATATCCGGACGCCGAAGCCACGGCATTGGCGGCTGGTGCCGATGACTTGCTGGCTCGTGCACGTGTCGTCGCCACGCTGGATGAGGCCCTGGTCGGCTGCCGTTACGTTCTGGGCACCACAGCACGCGACCGATACATCAGCCTGCCGGAACTGCAACCGCGCGAGGCCGCGGCGGCTTTGGTTGAAAACGCCGCCGATGGCGGAGCCGCGTTGCTGTTCGGACGCGAGCGCACCGGTCTCGAAAATGACGAGCTGATGCGTTGCCACGGCCGGGTGTTCATTCCCAGCAATCCGGATTACGCCTCGCTCAACCTGGCCGCGGCGGTACAGGTGCTGAGTTATGAAATCCGCATGAAACGCCTGGAGTCGGGATTGTTGCAGGCCGCCATTGGCGCCGGACCGGACGCCTTGCCGGCGACCCACGAACAGCTCGAGCGCTGGTTCACGCATCTGGGCGAGTTCATGGACGAGGTCGATTTCCACAAAGGCCGCCCGCCCGATACGGTCAACCAACGCCTACGCAGGCTGTTCCTGCGTGCACGCATGGACGAACGTGAAATCAAGATCCTGCGCGGCCTGCTTTCGGATGCCCAGCGCCTGTTGCGTCAGAACAGATAGGCGAAGAATTTTTCGACCCATTGCAGGATCACGCCGGAAAATTCGGCGAGGATCAGGATTTCGGCGATGCCGAAAAACCAGCCGATGGCCAGCAGGATGCCGTCGCGTTCGATGAAACCCAGGCTGAAGGCCAGAATGATGGCACCGAACGGGTAATTGGTCAGCGGTATCGGCAATGCCAGCAACACACCCAGGATGACCAGCAGCAGGCCGCAGAAGAAACGCGCCCAGGCATGGTCAAAGGCGTATTCCCATCGCGGTTTACAGAGTTTCTCGACATAGCCGAGCCAGCGGTCGAAGTGGCGCTGGAAATTGATGATGTGCGCGCGTTTGAAGGTCTTTTGGCCGATGAATTTCGGCACCCACGGGTGTTCCATCTGCCACAGCAGCTGTAGGCCGATCAGCGATGTCAGCAGCCCGCTCAAACCGCCTTGTCCGGCCGGAATCGGAAAGAATACCGGGATCAGCACCATCAACAGGAACAATCCATAGCTGCGGTGGCGGAAGCGGTCCAGCACCAGATCGAAAGTCAGCTCGTCATCCGGGTTGCCATCGGCAAGCTGTTTGAGAAGTATGCGGGTGCTGATTTCATGGCTCATGGCTTATTGATCGAACACGGCTTCGGGTGCGGCGCGGCGGCCGACCAGCAGTTTATCGATGCGGGCGCCGTCCAGATCGACCACTTCCACGCGCCACAGGCCGAATTCAAACGCTTCGCCGGTATGCGGTATGCGGCCGAAATGGGCAATCACCATGCCGGCGACGGTGGTGAAATCGCTGTCGTCCTCGCCGGGCAGGGCCTGCACATTAAGAAGTTCCTGTAAGTCTTCAATCGCCAGACGGCCGTCTATCAGCCAGGAACCGTCTTCGCGTGACACCACCAGCGATTCGACCTCGGCGCTTTCCAGGCTTTGGATGCGGCCCAGAACGGCCCCGATCAGGTCATTGACGCTGACCAGTCCCTGGATGTCGCCGTATTCGTCGACGACCAGGGCGACGGTCTGTTGTTCTTCCCGGAAAATCTCCAGCAACTTGAGCGCATTGGTGGACTCCGACACATACAAGGCGGGCCGCAGGGTACTGAACAGCTCGTCGTTGCTGCGGCATTCACGGCCGACCAGTGTTTTAGCTTCCAAAATGCCGAGTATCTTGCTGTCATCGCCGTGATACACCGGATACCTGCTGAATGGGTGTTCGCGCAGCAACTGATGATTCTCTTCGATGCTGGCGTTGGAATCCAGCCAGGCGATCATGGTCCGCGGCGTCATCAGCGAGTCGGCGCTGCGGTCGCCCAGACGCAACACGCGGTTCAGCATGTTGCGTTCGTCGGCATCGATATTGCCCTGTTCATGGCTTTCGGCCACCAGATGGCGGATTTCATCGTCGGTAACGATGTCTTGTGAAGTATTGCTGATGCCAAGCATGCGTAAAAGGAAGCGGGTGCTGCCGGACAACAGGAAAACCGCAGGACGCGCGACGGTGGCCAGGAAGCGCATGGGCAGGGCGACGCCGACCGCGACTTTTTCCGAATGCAGGATGCCCAAGCGCTTCGGCAGCAGTTCGCCCAGCACCACCGAGATGAAAAGTATGCCGCTGAAGCTGACGGCATAGGCGATGCCATGGGCATATTTGGCCAGCCACGGCAGTCCGGCAATGAATGGCTGGATCATGCCGGCCAGCGATGCGCCGCCGACATAGCCGGTCAACAGGCCGAGCAGGGTAATCCAGACCTGCACCGCGGAAAGGAAGCTTTCCGGATGTTCGGAAAGCTCCAGTGCGGCTTTCGCCCGTTTTGACTGCAAAGCCAATTGTTTGAGGCGTGATTTCCGGGAAGTCACCACCGCCATTTCCGACAAGGCGAAAAACCCGTTCAGAAGCACCAACAGGATGACGATGAAGAGTTCAAACATGCGATGCGGTCGTTGCCATGGTCAATGCTAAGGATACCTTATGCGACCGTTGCTTGCCGTTGATTTATGACGGAATTGTCATAATTCCGTCATAATTGGACTACAATGACGCCAAGTCTACCACCGTTCAGGAGCGCACCATGTTTTCCCTGCAGACCATTTTCGGCAAAGGCGACAAGTTCTATGGATTGCTCGAGGCCAGTTCGGCGGCTGCCAGGGAAAGCGCTGTGGCGCTCTGCGAGTTGCTGGAAACGCCGCAGGCGCAACGTTCCCTGGAAAAATTCAAATTGGCCCGCCAGCGCGAAAAGCACCTCGCCGACCAGATCAGCAGCGAGCTGGTCAACACCTTCGTGACCGCACTGGAACGCGAGGACATCGAGTCGCTGTCGAATGTGCTGTACAGAATCCCCAAAGTCGTCGAGAAGTTCGCCGAACGCTTCACAATCGCCAGCGAGCGCGTCGGCGATGTCGATTTCCTGCCGCGTGCCAAGATGCTCGAACGCTGCTGCGAAGTGCTGGAGGAAATGGTCGGCCAGCTGCGCAAGGGCATGAACATCGAAACCAGCAAGGGCCTGAATGACCGGATGCAGGCCATCGAGGCCGAGGCCGACCGGCTGATTCTCGAGCTCTACCGCGATACCTACCGCAACGAAAACGACCCGATGCGCTACATGATCCTGAAGGATCTGTTCGAAATGCTGGAAAAAGCCATCGACCGTTGCCGGGACGCCGGCAACGTGGTGCATCACATCATCCTGAAGAACTCCTGAGGAGCGGTCATGGACCTCGCCTTGGTGCTCCTGCTGCTGGTGATACTCACCGCTCTGGTGTTCGAATTCATCAACGGCTTCCACGATACCGCCAACTCGATCGCCACGGTGGTCGCGACCAAGGTGCTGTCGCCGACCCAGGCGGTGATGCTGGCGGCTGTGATGAACCTGCTCGGCGCCCTGACCGGTACCGCCGTGGCGAAAACCATTTCATCCGGACTGGTCGATACCGATGTCGTACATGTCAGTTCGACCGTGCTGATCTGTGCACTGCTCGGCGGCATCATCTGGAACCTGATCACTTGGTGGCGCGGACTGCCGTCCTCGTCAAGCCATGCGCTGATCGGCGGCCTTTGCGGTGCCGCGGTAGCGGCCGCCGACAACAACTGGCAGGCGCTGGTGTGGTCGGAGCCGGCCGAGAACTGGACCAAAAGCGCCGGTCTGTTGTGGAAGGTAGTCATCCCGATGGTGAGTTCGCCGGTGGCCGGGTTCGTGCTCGGCGTGCTGATCATGGGCGGTCTGATGGCGGGCATCAGTTCGATGAACAGCGCCGGCGGCTGGCTGGCCCGGATTTCGCGGCCGCGTTGGGTCAATGCCGTGTTCGGCAAAGCCCAGATCGGCAGTGCCGCTTACATGGGATGGGCGCACGGGACCAATGACGCTCAGAAAACCATGGGTATCATCGCACTGGCCATTTTCGGCGCCCAGGCTTCCGGCACGCTGGATGGCCTGCCGGACTGGCTGCAGTTCCTGCACCCAGGCGGCGGTGAAAAGGACATCGATAAGTGGATCATCATCACCTGCGCGCTGGTGATGGCGGCCGGTACCGCCATGGGCGGCTGGCGCATCATCAAGACCCTCGGCCACAAGATGGTCAAGCTGCATCCGATCAACGGGTTCGCGGCCGAAACCAGTTCGGCCACCATCCTGTCGGTGGCGGCGCATTTCGGCATGCCGGTTTCGACCACGCACAGCATCTCGACCGCGATCATGGGAGTCGGTTTTGCCAAGAACCCGAGAGCGCTGAAATTCACCGTGATCGAACGCATCATCTGGGCTTGGGTGCTGACAATTCCTGCGGCCGGCGGCATCGCCTGGGGTCTGGTGCGCCTACTCAAGCATTACGGTTTGGGATTTTAATAGGCGTCGCCGCTCTGCAGCTGCCGTTCAATGGCATCGCCCATGCCGCCGATGGCCAATAACACACGCTCCAGTTCGGTCAGGCTGAGCCCTTCATAAGGCCGGTTTTCACACAGGTTGAGATAGGTTTTGCCATCCATCTGGCCCAAAGCGAGATAACCCGAACGCGACTGCCAGTTGAATGCCAGGGCTTTTTCCAGATGCCTGCTGCTGTGCTCGGCATCGGCCACCACCGTGCTGATGCGCAGTACCTTGCGTCCGTCATCATCGATCAGTTCCGACAGGAATACCCCCTGATGCCGTTTGCCGTGCTCGATCGAAAGTTCCAGGCCGAGCAGGAACGGTTCCAGCAGGGTGACCGTATAGTGTTGCGAGACCCAATCGGCGATTTGCTCGAAGCGTTTCATCAGCACCTCCATTTTTGGGTATGCTACGCCGTGATGGGTGAAAAAATCATTAAGCTGAAGATCATCGAGGCCATACGCGCCGTCCCGTCCGGCGCGGTCAGCTCCTATGGCCAGATTGCGGCGATGGCGGGTTATCCCGGACGCGCCCGCGCGGTCGCTCGCATTCTTTCGGAATCCGACCAGCCGGACCTTCCTTGGCATCGCATTCTGCGTGCCTCCGGACAGATCGCATTTCCAGCCGGTTCGGCGATGTTCACCGAGCAGTCGCAGCGACTGCGCGCCGAAGGCGTTGCAGTCAGGCACGGACGGGTGAAAATGCCGAATGCCGCGCCAGACCTCGATGCCCTGCTGTGGTCACCGCCTTGAGCCAATCGGGTATCATTGGGTCAGTCCGTCCGAGTCCAGTCCATGCACATACCGCCGATCACACGCAACCTGCTCTGGATAATGGCAGGTGTTTTTCTGGCGCAGCAATTCCTCGCCCTGCAGCTGTTGCCTTTCATGCTTTGGCCTTGGGGTGATTTCCCGGTCGGTAGCGGTCCGGACGGCATGCCGATGAGCGTAGGGTTCCAGCCCTGGCAGCTACTGAGCTACGGATTCATGCACGGCGGCATGGGCCACCTATTCTTCAACTGCCTGGCGCTGTTCCAGTTCGGCTCGCGACTTGAAAATACCTGGGGTGGAAGGAAATACTTGACCTACTTCCTGGTCTGCGTGGCCGGTGCCGGATTGTGCCAGTTGCTGGTCACCACTTACATGTTCGATCCTGCACAGGGTCCGATTCCCACCATCGGCGCATCCGGCGGGGTATTCGGCCTGCTGCTTGCCTACGGCATGCTGTTTCCGCATGAACGTGTGATGCTGCTGATTCCTCCGATACCGATGTCGGCGCGGACCCTGGTGATCGTATTCGGCGTCATCGAACTGGTGCTTGGCATCACCGGAACCGCCAGCGGCATCGCGCATTTCGCGCACCTGGGTGGCATCCTGTTCGGCTGGCTGCTGATCCGCTACTGGCGCGGCGATCCGCCATTCAAGCCGAAGCGTCGCGGTCCCTGGGGCGTTTAGCGAATTTGCTTGCCGAACAGCGCGAATTCCGAACCGACCACCAGTCGCAGCGCCTGCAAAGTACCCGCGCCGGAATTCGCGGCATGCTCCAAAGCCTTATTCAGCAAGACCGGGTACAGTCTTTCCAGGCTGCGTTGGTAGGGCTTCAGATCGTTCTGGCTGCCCCGAGAACGGAACAGGGCCTGTTCGTTCGGCCGGTAGTCGGACAGAACATTACCCAAGGCATCGATGGCAAGATGGCTGGCCGCCGTGCCATTGACGAACAGCGTTTCCAGCACCGCGCTGCGGGAAGCGAGTGTGTCGTCAATCAGGAAGCCGGCGTTGCCGGCATGGCTTTGCAGGAAATGCTCCGTGGTCGCGGAAATCAGCGGATGGTTCCTGTCGATGCAAACCATCGAAGCATCGCCGACGGCTTCGACATCGAAAGTGCAGAGTGAATCGACGGCGAACGGTTCCGGCAAGCGGCTTTCGTCCAGGGCGATGCGGAAGGCGTGTTCGGAGACGGGACTCAGGCGGCAGCCGTAGTGGTCCAGAAGTGCCATCGCGTAGGCCTCGAAATCCGCCTGCGGCAGGTCATGTCGCTGCAGTCCCATCCGGCGGAGGTCGAACAGATGCCCGGCATCGCATTGCCCGATCAGCAGGCGAAGTGCCAGAGGCAGCATGGGTTGGTCGGGGTCGATGGCACCTTCGATCATGTGCTCATTGCCGCATTGATAAACCAATACACCCTCGCTGTCACTAATCCCTTCAATTCTCAGCAACTGCTGGTCGATTGCGATCCGGTCACCCACCTGGAAAGTCACCCTCAACAACGGCGAAGCGGCATGGGTGAAGTGCTTTAGTTCGCCGCAGCCGGTGAAGATGATGTCGATCTGACGGTTGTCGGCCCGGAGAATGGTGCCGAGTCCCAGCTCAGGCTCTGCGGCAGAGATCCAACGTTGGCCGGGCTTGATGTTCAGCATCGGCGCATTGTACTGATATTGCCTCCAAAGGGCAAAATCATGGCTTGGCAAGCAGGGTTGTACCCGATCCGTCAGGCTTCAGGTAACCGTGCGCGGGTATTGGCCAATGATTTGATGGATATGGCCGACATTGACACTTTAGGACTAAAAGCAGGAAAATAGGCGAATAAAAGTTACAATCTGTAGCGTACAACCGCCGAATTGGAGCCCGTAAATGAATTTGTACCGAGTGATTCTAGCCGCCGCGGCACTGTCCGCACCGATAGCCGCAGCAAATGCCGGAGAAAACGACAGCCTGACCTGGACGTTGACGCCCTATATTTTCGCGCCAAGCATCTCCGTTGACTTGAAGACCAATCCGGATATCGATTTCGATGACCCGAGCATCAGCTCGCAATCGGATTTCAGCGATATCCTTGACAAGATCGACATGGCGTTCATGGGCCATCTGGAAGCCCAGGGCGACGGTTTCGGCGCCTTCGTCGACGTGATGTACATCGACTTGGGTGACAATAAGGATTTCGACCGCTTCTATACCAATTCCGAACTCAGCGCCATCGTACTGGATGCCGCCGGCGTCTGGAGTCCCGGCGAAGGCCGTTACAGCGGATTCGATGTCATCGCCGGTCTCCGTTACATTGATCTGGATTTCCAGGCCAATCTGGTGCCGAATGACCCGTTATTCGACCGGGTCTCGGTGGACAACAATAAAAGCTATTCGGACTTCCTGATCGGTGCGCGTTATGTCGGCGATTTCAACCCCAAATGGGGTTATGCGTTGCGTGCCGACGGATCCTTCGGACAGACAGACGGCACCTACAACCTGCAGGCATTGCTGACCTATAAATTCACGCATGGCGTTCTCTCGGGTGGTTACCGCTATTTCGATGTGAGTCTGCCAATCGGGAACAACGGTGGCGATCTGGACATGACATTGAACGGCGTTGTGATCGGCTATACCTTCGTATTCTGACGTTAGTGCTTTTGCTGCACGCCCACGGAAACCCCGCTTATGCGGGGTTTCTTTTTTGCGGGACTACAGCCGCTTGGCAAACGAACGGACACCTGCTACTCTAGATCCGTAGTGGTACAGGACTCCCATGCGTTTAACGCCCCGTCTCCTGGCCTCAGCGGTTGATATATCAGCTGCCGTAGCCCGTAAACACCGTTATTTTCACTCCCTGCATGGGGTTCTGGCGATCACTTTCCGCCCTAACTTACCCCCTTGGAGTTCCCATGAAAATCCTAGCTTGCGACGGTATACACGCCGACGGTCTTACCTTGTTCAAGGATGCCGGTTTCACCGTTGAAACCAGCGATCCAATCAAAGACGTGGCCATTCTGGCCGAAAAGCTCAAAGACTTCGATGGCATCATGGTACGCTCCGCGACCTTGATCACTGCCGAGGCCTTGGCGCAGGCCAAACATCTGAAAGTCATCGGCCGTGCCGGTGCCGGCGTCGATACCATCGATGTCGAAGCGGCTACCGCACGCGGTATTGCGGTAATGAATGCACCGGATGGCAATACCCTGGCGGCCGCCGAACATGCGGTCTCACTGCTTTTTTCCATGGCGCGCCATGTGCCGAAAGCCGATGCCGGCATGAAAGCCGGAGAATGGCCGAAAAACGGCCTGACCGGTTTTGAATTGGAGGGCAAACGTCTGGGCGTAATTGGACTTGGCCGAATCGGCGCTACAGTAGCGCGTAAAGCCGCTGGCATCGGCATGGAAGTGGCGGCGTTCGATCCGTTCCTGCCGGCCTCGGCATCAGGCCGGATGAGCGTGCCGATGAAATCGCTTGATGAGTTATTGGCATGGGCCGATATCATCACCCTGCATATTCCGCGCACGAAGGAGACCACCAATATCATCGGCGAGGAACAGATGCGCAAAATGCGCAAGGGTTCTTACCTGATCAACGCCGCGCGCGGCGGATTGGTCGATGAAGAAGCGTTGCTTCGGGTGTTGGATGACGGCCATCTGGC
>Ga0075163_10008903_pt1 | contig 13188 bp, 12 predicted proteins | sample JI1023141ADNA_FD_71478 | JGI IMG/M metagenome (GOLD analysis project Ga0075163, IMG submission 71478) | Wastewater effluent complex algal communities from Wisconsin, to seasonally profile nutrient transformation and Carbon sequestration -... | ecosystem: Engineered > WWTP > Effluent > Algae...
GCGGCGACACAGGCGCGCACGTCGGCCTCCGAATGAGCGGCCGAGAGTTGGACCCGGATCCGGGCCTTGCCCTTGGGGACGACAGGGAAGGAGAACGCAATGACATAGACGCCGTTGCCGAGCATGTGGTCGGCGATCATCGTCGCCTGCCGGGCCCCGTCCTCGCCTGGGAACATCACCGGCGTGATGGGGTGCGAGCCGGGCAGCAGGTCGAAGCCGGCCGCCGTCATCAGCTCCCGGAAGAGCGTGCTGTTGGCGCGCAGGGCCGCTCGGGCCTCACCGGAGGATGCCACGAGATCGAGGGCGGCCAACGAGCCGGCGACGACGGCCGGGGCGACCGAGTTGGAGAACAGGTAGGGACGCGAGCGCTGACGCAGCAGGTCGACCACTTCCCGGTGGCTCGAGACATAGCCACCAGAGGCACCGCCGAGGGCCTTGCCCAACGTGCCGGTGACGATGTCGACCCGATCGGCGACGCCGAAGAGCTCCGGCGTCCCCCGGCCGCCCTCCCCGACGAACCCGACGGCGTGCGAGTCGTCGACGAGGACCATCGCGGCATACTCCTCCGCGAGGTCGCAGATCTGCGGGAGTGGCGCGTAGGAGCCGTCCATCGAGAAGACCCCGTCGGTGACAATGACGACCCGGCGAGCCCCAGCGGCACGCGCGGCCTCCAACTGGACCCGGAGGTCGGCCATGTCGGCGTTGCGGTAGCGATAGCGCGCGGCCTTGGCCAGGCGCACCCCGTCGATGATCGAGGCGTGGTTGAGCTCGTCGGAGATGATCGCGTCGCCCTCGCCGAAGAGCACCTCGAACACCCCACCGTTGGCGTCGAAGCACGAGGAGTAGAGGATCGTCGCCTCGGTGCCGAGGAAGGCCGACAGGCGATCTTCGAGCAGGGTGTGCTGGGTCTGGGTGCCGCAGATGAAGCGCACCGATGCCATCCCGAAACCCCACTCGTCGAGGGCCGCCTTGGCTGCGGCGACGACGTCGGGGTGATCGGCCAAGCCGAGGTAGTTGTTGGCGCAGAAGTTGAGCACGGCCGGCGACCCCCCACCCACGCCGACGTGAGCCGACTGCGCCGTGGTGAGCTGACGCTCGCGCTTGTAGAGCCCCGCAGCGTCGATCTCGGCGAGGGTGGCGAGAAGTTCGTCCTTGATGGACCCGTACACGGAGGTCTCCTTCGGGTGAGAGCAGTTAGCGCGTCGGGGTCAGCGCAGCAACCGCCAGAAAGCGGCAGCCAGCGCGGCCTCATCGATGGGCTCGCCCTGACGAACGGTCAAGGCGTGCAACGCGGTGCCACCGACGAGGTCGACGACGTGTTGGGCTCGCGCGGCGGGGTCGGGGACGCCGATGGAGTCAAGGATGACGGTGATGACGTCCAGCAGGGCGGCCTGACCCTGAGCCATCGCCTGCGGCCGACCGAGGAACAGGGCGAACCGCGCCCGGGTGGCCTGCCCCATCAGCTCGATGTGGGACACGGTGAGGGCGGCCATCCGGTCGGCGAACTCGCGGGCCGAGGTCGGGTTGAGCGCGGTTCCGGTGGCGAGCCAGGCCTGCCCGTCGAGGGTGATCAGTCGCCCCAACATGGCCTCGACCAGCAGGTCCATCGTCGGGTAGAGCGAGAAGGTCGCGCCCTCCGCGGCCCCGGCCCGCTCATCGATCCGCTTCCAGGTCAGCCCCGGCACTCCGGCCTCTCCGACGACCGCCAGAGCGGCGTCCATGAGGTCGTCGGAGGGAGTCACGGCCGGAAGCTTATTCCGTCGGCGCGGGTCAAGAACGCAGGATTGGCCAGAGAGGTTGCCGAGGATTAACTGGCTCATCCCAAAGCAGGGTGTAGCCGTGGTCTGAATCCGCCGGCCTCAAAGAGGCAGCGGGCGATGTAGTTGGTGAGGTTTCGGAAGCCGAGGGCTGAGCCGCGTAGGTGCTCCAGGCGGCCGTTGATCGCTTCTGTTGGGCCGTTGGATGTGCCGGGTCGGTCGAAGTAGGCCAGGACGTCGTCGGTGCGCTGGTTGAGAGTCCGGCCGAGTTTGCGAGTCTCTGTCAGGACGGTGGGGACGCCTTCGCGGAGGCTGTCGATCACGGCCTGCATCAGCCCTTTCCCCTCGCGTGGGTCGGGCTCGCGGTACGCGGTGATGATCCGCTGATAGACACCCCAGGTGGCTTCGACCTGCGCGTGTTCGTCGGGCGTGAACAACACCATGAGTCGTTCCCGTTGTCGGTCGGTCAACAACGCGTCGCCGGTATGCAGTGTGCGGCGGGCCTGGAAGAGGGGGTCACCACGTCGGCCGCGGTGGCCGAGGGTGTCTTGTTGGACCCGCTGACGGCACTTCTCTAACCCCTCGCCAGCCAAGCGCACGACGTGAAACGGATTATCCCGAGCGCGGGATAATCCGTTTTATGCCGACGTGCTGGTTATGCCGAGGTCGTCGGGGCCGGGGCTGGCGGGGGCGGTGGCCGGGCTGGTGAGTTCGGCATAACCGGGTGTGGCGCATGGACGCTGTTGCCTTCATTTCCGATGAAGGGAGCACGATCATGCACAGCGCTTCGGATCCATCGAGAGTCCGGTTCCCGGGCCCGCTGGCGCCGTTCGCGGCGGAGCTGCGGGCGGAGCTGGCAGCGCTGGGGTACGCCCCGACGTCGGCGTGCAACCAACTGCGGCTCGCATCGCATCTCTCGCGGTGGTTGCAGGCGCAGGGCCTGGGCCCGGGTGATCTCAGCGGTCCGGTGCTGACGCGGTTCCTCGTGGACCGTCGCCGCGAGTACACCAGCCACTACTCGATCCAGGCGCTGGGCCCGACTCTGAGGTGTCTGCGTCGGGTCGGTGCGGCGCCACCTGACGACCCGAGCGCACCAGTGGGCGCCACGGAGGAGCTGCTGGCCAGGTTCCGGCGCTACCTACTGCTCGAGCGCTCGGTGAGCGTCCCGGTGGCGGACGCCTACGTGCGATGGGTGCGCCCGTTCGTCGACGCGGTCGCCGCCACCGACCCGGAGCTGACCCTCGAGCAGGTGGACGCCGCGACGGTGGCCCAGTTCCTGACCGGGCACCTGCCCGGGCTGACCCGCAAGACCGCACAGATGACGGCCTCCTCGTTGCGGTCGTTCCTGCGGTTCCTGCACGCCGAAGGCACGAGCGCGGTCGATCTGTCGACGGCCGTGCCGGCCTTCGCGTTCTGGCGGCTGTCCGGCATCCCGCAGCCGCTGACCCCCGCTCAGCTGCAGGCGGTGGTCGGCGCGTGTGACCCGTCCTCGCCGATCGGCCGGCGTGACCTGGCCGTGATCGCCTGCCTGCTGCGGCTGGGCCTGCGCTGCGCGGAGGTCGCCGCACTACGGCTGGAGGACGTGGACTGGAGCGACGGGACCGTCGTGGTGCGCGGCAAGGGCAACCGGATCGACCTGCTCCCGCTGCCCGTCGACGTCGGGCAGCAGCTCGTGACCTATCTGCGTGCCGGACGCCCGAGCTCCAGCTCGCGGGCCGTGTTCGTCACGGCCCGTGCACCGTTCGAGGCGCTGGCACCGAACAGCGTCAGCTGCATCGTCGGGCGGGCTGCCGCCCGGGCCGGCCTGGGCACAATCCATGCCCACCGGCTGCGGCACACCGCTGCGTCCACGACGCTGAACGCGGGCGCCACGCTGGAGCAGGTCGCGCAGCTGCTGCGGCACGCGAGCCCCTCCACGACGGCGGTGTACGCCAAGACCGACCTGACACGCCTCGCCGCCCTGGCCCGCCCATGGCCCACGACGCCCGTGACGGCCTCGACGCCGTTGAGCGGGGGCCGGTCATGAACGTCACTGGGCAGCCGCCGACCCCGCCGCCGCTGACCTGTTCGACCACCCTCTCGACACCCTCCGCGTTGACGACCTTGCTGAGCGACTACCTGCGAGTACGCCGGGCGCTGGGGTTCAAGCTGGAGGGCACCGAGATCCTGCTGAGCCAGTTCCTGGCCTACCTGCACGAGCACGACGCCGACACGATCACCATCGAGCACGCCCTGAGATTCGCGACCGCCCCGGCCGGGGCCTCGTCGCGGTGGCACGCCCTACGGCTGTCGGCGATCCGCTGCTTCACGCGGTGGGCCGCCGCCAGCGACCCCCGCATCCAGGTGCCCCCCAGGCGGCTGCTGCCCGCCCGGCCCACCCGCGCCGCCCCCTACATTTACCGCGACGACCAGATCCAGGCGCTGCTGACCGCGGCCCACCAGCTCCACCCGGCGATCCGGGCCGCCACCATCCACACCCTGATCGCGTTGATGGCCTCGACCGGGATCCGCACCGGCGAAGCCCTCGCGCTCGACCTGACCAGCCTGGACCTCGCCGCGGGCACCCTGCTGGTGACCGGCAAGTACGGCAAGACCCGCCTGCTGCCGCTGCACCCCACCGTGCGAGCCGGGCTGCTCGGCTACCTGGACACCCGCGCCCAGCTGCTGCCCGCCGGGGCCTGCCCCGCCCTCCTGATCTCCAGCACTGGCCGCCGGCTGCCACCGAGCACCGTGCACCCCGCCTTCCGTGCCGTGGTCCACGATGCCGGGATCGACCCCGGCAGCGGAGCCTGCCGGCCCCGGCTGCACGACCTGCGCCACACCTTCGCCGTCACGACCATGCTCGACGCCTACCGGTCCGGGGCCAACCCCGCGATCGTCCTGCCGATCCTGTCGACCTGGCTCGGACACGCCGACCCAGCCGACACCTACTGGTACCTGACCGGTACCAGCGAACTGCTCGCCGCCGCCGCCGACCGGCTCGCCCACCACCCAACGCCAGCAGGGACAGCAGGGACATCAGGTCCAACGGAGCCGGCGCGACGGGAGGGATCACGATGACCTTGCTCGCACCCACTTTGCAGGCGTTCTTCACCACCCGACTGATCGGTCAGGTCGGCGCCAGCCCCCACACCATCGCCGCGTACCGCGACACCTGGCGGCTTCTGCTGCGGTACGTCGTCGCGACGACCGGCACCCCGGCGCACACCATCGACATCGCCCAGCTCGACGCCGACCTGATCGGCGCGTTCCTGAACCACCTCCAAGACCAGCGCGGCAACAGCATCGCTACCCGCAACGCCCGCCTGGCCGCCGTGCACTCCCTGTTCACCTACGCCGCGATTCAGCACCTGAACACGCCGCATCGATCGCGCGAGTACTGGCCATCCCGGCCAAGCGGCGCCAGCGCCGCACCGACGTCACCTACCTGACCGAACCCGAAGTCACCGCACTGCTGACCGCCCCCGACCAGTGCACCGTCGCGGGACGACGTGACCACGCTCTGATCCAGGTCGCGGTCACCACCGGGCTGCGGGTCAGTGAGCTAACCGGGCTGCGCCGCAGCGACATCCACCTCGGCACCGGCGCCCACGTCCTAGCCCACGGCAAAGGACGCAAGGACCGCATCACCCCGCTGGACCACCAGACCGTGACCGTCCTGCACGACCTCCTCACCGCACCAGCGGCCGCCACCCCCGCTACATCCAGCGAGGGGTTCGTGTTCACCACCCGCGGCGGCACCCGGCTCAGCCGTGACGCCGTCGCGGTGCGTCTGACCGCGCACGCGCGCACGGCCGCGGCATCCTGCCCGAGCCTGACCGGCAAGACCATCACGCCCCACGTCCTGCGGCACACCGCCGCCATGCGCCTGCTCGCCGCCGGCATCGACAGCACCGTCATCGCCCTGTGGCTCGGCCACGAAAGCATCAACACCACCCAGGTGTATCTCCACGCCGACCTCACCACCAAGGAGAACGCCCTGGACCGGACCACCCCGACCGGGGCGACCCCGGGCCGCTACCACCCCGAGGACGACAGCCTTCTCACCTTCCTCCAAAGCCTCTGATTATGCCGACCTCACCAGCCCGGCCACCGCCCCCGCCAGCCCCGGCCCCGACGACCTCGGCATAACCAGCACGTCGGCATAAAACGGATCCATGACCGCGGTCGCGGTCGGTAGCTCTTCAGCGGCGGCGGTCTTGAACCCGGTGAACCCGTCCATCGCGACCACGTCCAGCCCGTCGCGCCAAGTTTGGGGTCGGGCGGCCAGCCACGTCTTGAACACCTTCTTGGATCGGCCTTCGACCATGTCCAACAACCGTGCTGGACCCCTCCGGTCGCGTACCGGTGTGAGGTCGATGATGACCGTGACGAACTTGTCGCCTTTGCGGGTGTGCCGCCAACAATGTTCATCCACGCCGATCACGGCGACCCCGTCGTAGCGGTGCTCGTCGTTGATCAGGATGCGTTTCCCTTCGGCCAGGACGGCGGTGTTGGCGGTGTCCCACGCGACCGCGAGCCCGGCCGCGACCCGGGCCATGCTCAAATGCGCGACGACGATCCCGGTCAACGCCCACCACAAGCCGCGGCGGGAGATCTTGGCCCGTGGCGCCGCTGCCTTACTGGTGTCCTGACGCCACACATGCCCACACCCTGGGCACCGGTACCGGCGCACCGTCACCAACAGCATCGTCGGTCGCCACCCGAACGGCTCGTGCGCCAGGCGCCGACGCACCGTGTCTCGTACCCGGCCCTGGCAGCCGCACCGCCGACACCAGTCATCCGGCTCGACGACCCGACACGCCAGCACCGCCCGACCTGGCTCAACACGTTGCCCCACGACCTCGAGGCCAAGCTCGTCCACGCGGGCGAACGTCGTCAGATCAGCAGTCGCGAAGGTAAGTTCAGACACGTCGGGGTCTTCCAGATCGAAGGCGTAGGAACCTCAATCATCGGAAGACCTCGACCCTCACCCCGTCAGCGACGCGCCGACCCGCCGGGACCTCACCCACACTCTCGATTGGGTAGAGCCGATTAACTCCAGTTAAGGACGACCTTGCCGCACTCGCCTGAGCGGGCCGCTGCGAAGGCGTCGGCCCACTGGCTGGCTGGGAATCGATGGGTGATGACCGACGACACCGCCGACGTGAAGGTCTCGGAGGTGGCGAGCATCGACGACATGAGGTACCAGGTCTCGAACATCTCGCGGCCGTAGATGCCCTTGAGGGTGATCATGTGGGTGATCACCCGACCCCAGTCGATCGGGTAGGGGTCCTTCGGCAGGCCGAGCATCGCGACCTTGGCGCCATGGTTGAGGTTGGCGAGCATCTCGGCCACGGCCGACGGGGCACCGGACATCTCCAGGCCGATGTCGAAGCCTTCCCGCATGCCCAACTCGCGCTGCGCGTCCTTGATCCGGGTCGTGGCCACATTGACCGTGAGATCCGCACCGGCGGCTTTGGCAAGCCCCAGCCGATAGTCGGAGATGTCCGTGACGACGACGTTCTTGGCTCCCGCGTGCCGGGCGATGGCTGCGGCGATGACCCCGATCGGCCCGGCCCCGGTGATGAGGACGTCCTCGCCCACAAGCGGCCATTGCAGCGCCGTATGGGTCGCGTTGCCGAGCGGGTCGAAGATCGCTCCCAGGTCGGGGTCGATGGTGTCCGGCTGGACCCAGACATTCGTCGCGGGCAGGACGATGAAGTCGGCGAACGCTCCGTCCCGGTTGACGCCGATGCCGATGGTGTTGATGCACACGTGGCGGCGGCCGGCCCGGCAGTTGCGGCAGTGGCCGCAGACGATGTGCCCCTCGCCCGACACCCGCGCGCCGACGGCGACGGCCGTCCCCGCCGGCACGTCCTCCCCGACCTCGACGATCTCGCCGTAGAACTCGTGCCCGATGACCATCGGTGCCTTGACCGTCGAGGCGGCCCAGTCGTCCCACTGCTCCAGGTGCAGGTCGGTGCCGCAGAGGCCGGCGCGCAGCACGCGCACCTTGACATCGAGCGGGCCGCAGGTCGGCTCGGGTCGGTCGACCAGTTCCAAGCCGGGTCCGGCGTTCACCTTGGTCAGGGCGCGCATCTGGGGATCCTTCCCGTATGCCGTGACACCGGCTCGCGAGTGCCCTGGCGGACCGGAGGCGGCCCGCGGGGGTGAGCGGGCGGCATACCGAATCTAGCGGGGGCCGAGCCCACTCATTGGGACGTTCGCTTCAGCGGTCGTGGGCACCCCCTCTGGCCCACGACCGGCCTAGGCCCCGCTACTCCGACGATCGTGACGTCCCTCCAGCCGCGGTACTGACCCGGTCAGGCCCCACAGTAGGAATTCCTGTCCCATTCCAAGGTGTGAGCGAACTCGCCCGAGCGGCCGACGCCGAACGCAACCATGTCCACCCGGTAACCCTTGGCAAAGGTCGCGGAGATCGTTCGTTGGAAGCCATCGGCCACGCTGTAACTGATCCGGTCGACCCACCCAATGTTGTGCTTATAGAACTGGACATAGACGACCCCGTATCGCCCGTCACGGACGTAATCCGCCAGGGTGATGCGGTAGGCCCCGCCGTAGTTGCTGCCCCAGGCCAAGACTCCGGAAACCCAGACCCCTTGGTTGTCCGCGTAGACCTGATCATTCGATCCGCACGTGACAGCGCTGGCTGGAGCGGCGCCACCGATCGCACTCACGACGACGAGCAGCAGGGCGATCAGGGCAAGGCGAAGACGTCGCACGGTGTTCCTCCTTGAGTTGAGGCCCTCTCTGCGGGCCTGTGCACCGACCCTCGTCGCAGCGCGCAAACGCGTCGCAAAGACACCAAGGAGGGTCTGGCCCTACATTGACGCCATGTCGTCCTTGGCGATCCGAGCGTTCGGGGAGTTCTCCCTGCACAGGGAAGACGCGGACGTTCCGCTGACGCCAACGCTGCGGACCCTGCTGGCGATCCTCGTCCTTCAGCGACACCATGGCGTGTCCGTCGAATCGGTCTCCGACGCCCTCTATCGAGGGCGCCCCCCGAAGACAGCCGACGCGGCCCTGCGCGTCCACCTGGCTAAATTGCGCGATGCCCTCGAACCGACGCGTGACCACGGGATGTCCACGCGACTGGCCACCTCCGGTCGATGGCGGATTCGAGTGGAAGACGAGGAGTTGGATGTCGCGACGTTCGAGAGCCGAATCGCCGAGGGTCGCGCGCTTCGCCGGGCCGGACATCACCAGGAGGGGGACGACCTCACAGAAGCAGGGCTCGCGCTCTGGGTGGGCCGCCCGTTCGATCTGCTCGACTCCCCAGAATCCATTGCGGAGCGAACGCGGTTGGCCCGGGCTCGACGCGACGCAGTGCTCGACCTGGCGGACTCCTTCCTAACCCGCGGCGAACCCCAGAGGGCACACGCGCTCACGGACCCGTTGCGCGCGGAGGATCCGTTCGATGACGGCATTCTTCGTCCGTGGGTGGTCAGCCTGGCCCACGTGCACGGACCCGAGCGGGGGTTGCGCGAACTGCGCCTGCACGCTCGCGCACTTCGGGAGGAACTCGGGCTCGATCCGTCGCCCGCCCTGCTGGAGTTGCAAAGACAACTCCTCACGCATGATCCGTCCGTCCTCGGTCCGCGCCTCGGCGAGCCCCCGACAGCCTCCAGCCACACACCGGCGCACCAGCCGCCGCCATCTCGGCAACGTCCAGCTGGCAGAGTCGAACTCGTCGGCCGCGAGACGCTTCTCGCGGAGATCGACAAAGTCATCGGCGAGGGACGCAGCGCGGTCCTCATCGGAGAGGCCGGAATCGGCAAGACCAGAATCCTCGAGGACCTCGCCGCTCGCCGGCGGGCCGTCTACGTGTCGGCGGCGACCCGGCCCACCCCCTATGGAACTGCCCTGGCGGTCATCGAGGCGTGCCTTGCACCCGACGACCTGCGAGGGAAAGACCTGTGCGTGCGGTTGCAGGGTCTCTCCAGCCACGCCACACCTCAGCCCGACGACGAGCAGCTTGCCCACCTCCTGGGGCAAGCCCTCATGGAGCTGGTCCTCCCCGCCTCGCTGATCCTCATCGACGACTCGGAGCAGGTGGACTCGGAAAGCGCCCGAGCTTTGGCGCTGGTTCGCGCGCCCGGGACGATCGTCGTCCGCGCCCAACGTCCGATCGTCGGAAGTTGCCCAGTCGAGCGTCTGGACACCGGCGCGAGACGGATCACAATTCCGCCGTTGACCCGCGACCAGGCCCGCATTCTTGCTGCGCGCCTGGCTCCCCACGGCGAGGTAGACGAGGCAACACTTGCCGCCACCGGTGGGGTGCCGTTGCTCATCGAGTATGCCGTCCGGTATCGATACGGCATTGAGAACCTCGCCGCCCGGGTCATGGAAGGAGCCCACACATCGGCCACCGACGCGTTAGAGAAACTCTCCGTCGTCGGCGGCCCATTGCCCCTCGGGACGGCGGTCGACTGGCTGGGTCTGGGGGTGGTCGAAGAGTTGCTGGTCCGGCAATTGGCCGAAGCCGCCGACGGAACGATTCGGGTCCGGCATACCCTCCTGAGCGAGGCCGTCCGGGCCAGTCTCCGCCCGATGCATCACGGGGCAGCCGCGGCCGCGGTCCTAGGCGAACCCGTCCTGGCCGATGTCTCCCCGCTCCTCTTCGAGGACATGGTGCAACGGTGCGGTGACCTCTTGGCGAAGTCTGTCGTCGTGGACTGGAAGCTGCGAGCGGCCCAGGCAGCCCTCAATGCTGGCGGGACCACCACCGCTGCTCGGCTCTTCCAGGACCTTCGTCACAACACCGCCCTGCTCTCAACCACGTGCGAGCCGACCCTCGGACTGGCCCGTTCCTGGTCGGCGGAAGGCCGCCTTGACGACTCTCGGCCACTGCTCGTCGAGGCGATGCAGTGGATGAGAGAACGCGGCGATGACGTCGGTGTCTGCGCAGCGCTGCGCGACTATGTCGGGATGCTCGCCCCGAGCACCGCCGACGGTTGGGTCGTTGATTCACACGTCCGTTGGCTCCTCAGGCGCGGCGCACTCGATGCCTCCTCAACCGTGGATCTGCTTGACACGTGGGTGGCTAGCGGGGCGACGACGGACGAGCTCGCCAACCGCGTGGGACTACTCACTCAGGCATGCGACGGTGAGGGATCGCCACGCTCGCGACTCGTGTCGCTGGGTGGACAGTGGCGGGCCTTGTTCTATTCGGGAGCGCCGGCCGCCGCCAGACTCGCCCTCAGCGAACCAGCCGTCGCGTTGGCCGAGCAGGTGAATGACGTCCCCCTGCTCGTGCGCAGCCTTCGCAACTACATCGACGATCTCGTCGCCTCTGCGCAGCGAGACCTGGCCGGGCGGTCCACGGCGCGCTTGCGGGAAGTGGGGACGACATCAGGGAGTGGTCAGGCGCGCTGGTGGGCCGACCTCCTGGATATCGCCAGGCAACTGCGAGAAGGAGACCCGGCAGAGGCCATGGCCGCCGCGACCGCCGCACACGCCCGCTGGGATCGCATGCCCTCGTCCCTGCGTGACGATGCATTGCGGCAACACCTGTTTGTCGGCATGTTCGAGTTGGGCGAGTTGAGCAGTCTGCTGGCGGCCCTCGACGCCACGCCCTCAACGCCGAGTTCGGCCGGCGTTGAGGACATCGTCTCGATCGCCGCAGTCGCCCTACGAGCTCGCCTCGGCCACTCAATCGTCGCCGAGACCCACTCAGCGATCGAAGCGGTGCTGGCCGCTCCGCCGCGTGGACGTCGACCAGCCGTGCTCTACCTCGCCGCGCGCGCCGCCGTCGATGTGAGGGTGGCACTCCCAGAACTGCGGATCGCGCTCGCCCCTTATGCGCGTTCCTGGGTCCTCCTTGGCACTGCAATGGCCACCTTGGGTCCCATGTCCGCCGTCTACGCCGGACTGTGGAAACTCGAAGGAAAGTGTGAGGAAGCAGAACTTTGGGCGGCTCGGGCTCTTGCGCAATGCGACCGGATGCATTCACCCTGGTGGCGCAGCGATACTCTCACCCTTCTGCGCTCTTAGGAGTCATTGTGACCGAGCCGCATCCCGAAAAGGTCAACCCCCTCATAGACGTCCAAGAGGGCATCAACAGATACGGGGCATCAATGCCTGTCGCGTCTGCCCCTGTCGGTAGAGACCTCGTCGCTGAACTCCTTGCGCGCGGGGTGACTCCCAGCCCAGACGCCGCGACTGACTTGAACGACGCCCACGTCTGGCCACCGGCAGTGACCGGAGGAATCATGGCGGTGGTTGAGGCCTGCGAGTCGGCCCATCTGCCCTTTCAAGTCGCCTACACCCATGTGGAGGCTGGCCACACGAATGTCGACCGTCCAATGATCGTCATCATGCTGGCTGGACCGTAATCGCCTTTGCGCCTCCTTTGCAGGGTCTGGCAACCCTGGATGTCACGCCGCTCCGTATCGGAGCTCGAGACACGAGGATAGGTGCGTCATGAGCAACACAGCCACCACAACCCTTGCAACCAAGCGAATCGCCCCCGTCATCGCCGGTGGCGTACTCGCGTTGTTCGTTGTCTTGTGGAGCATTGTCTGCTGGCAGACCTGGACCTACACCCCCACCGCCGACCATCCAACCCTGCCGCTCTTGGGGCCGATGGTCACCGCGATCGGCACGCTCGCAACAACCGTGACGACCGGCACCGCCGCTGTCCTCGGGATCGCCCTGGCAAAGCCAGCCACCGGAGCCGATGGCACGACACGCAGCCTGGTCTCGCGGGTGACGACCGAGGTCAACGACGACCGGCTGACCCGACTGGGCGTGTATAGCTACCTCCTCGTCGGGGTCGCCGTCTGCTTCACCTGGATCATGCGGCCGGCCGCGCCGGAGGTGGTCGCCACCTTTGGCCTCAGTGTCCTGGGCTGGGGCTCGGGTGCGTTCGCGGCCGTGTTCCGGTCTGATCCGGTCTGATCCGGCCCGATCTGGGACGGCACCACAACCGACGCTATCGGGCGGGGTCCCCGCGCGGCATCTAGGCCGTCGTCGCCGCGAGTTGGCCGCACGCACCGTCGATCTCGCGCCCGCGGGTGTCGCGGACCGTCGTCGGTATGCCGTGTGCCCGCAGCCGCTCGACGAACTGCTGCTGGACTCCGGTCCGCGACGCCGTCCATTTGGAGCCGGGCGTCGGGTTGAGCGGGATGGGGTTGACGTGCACCCACCCGCGGCCGCGGCGGGCGAGTTTCTCCCCCAACAGGTCTGCGCGCCAGGACTGGTCGTTGACGTCACGGATGAGGGCGTATTCGATGGAGACGCGTCGGCCGGTCGCCTCGAAATAGCGGTATGCCGCGTCCAGCGCCTCATCGACCCGCCACCGCGTGTTGATGGGCACGAGTTCGTCGCGCAACTCGTCGTCGGGGGCATGCAGTGACAGCGCCAAGGTGACGGGGATGCCCTCGCCGGCCAGTCGGTCGATGGCCGGCACGAGCCCGACCGTCGACAT
>Ga0075163_10008904_pt1 | contig 13187 bp, 10 predicted proteins | sample JI1023141ADNA_FD_71478 | JGI IMG/M metagenome (GOLD analysis project Ga0075163, IMG submission 71478) | Wastewater effluent complex algal communities from Wisconsin, to seasonally profile nutrient transformation and Carbon sequestration -... | ecosystem: Engineered > WWTP > Effluent > Algae...
AAAGGAAGCATTGACGAAAGCAAATACCGACCTTGCTATTGCCGAGAGTCTGCGTACAACACTTGCAGAAAACACTCCTGCACTGCGAGACCGTACCAATACTACATCAGAGGCGTTAGAACGTTGCAAACGAGAACTTTCTGAACAATGCGCTGCATTTGGGGAAACAATACCAGAAAGTCCGAACGCCTCACAAAACCTTGTTGAACGCCTCACAAAACGTTCAGAGACATATGTTGAACAAAACGCTTCGGAACTTCGTTTACGCGGAGAAGCCGAACAGTTGCAAGCCGGTCTGGAAGAGCTTAGACAAGCGTGTGTGGAGAAAGAACAAGCCTCTAAGCGGCTTATGGAGGAAGTGAGCAACAAAGAAAAACGTTTGACCGAGCTTCGCAAAGAACGAACAGAAATGTTTGGCACAAAAAAGCCTGATGAAGAGCGCAAACGCTTGGAAGCAGCTATACAATCGGCAGAGAAGGAATATGACCAAGCACAAAATGTCGCACGGACAGCAGAAACAGCGCTCGGCTCACTCCAATCGGCAACAGAAGAAAACAAGCGTCGGCACAAGGATTTAGAACGTGATGCGGAAAACAGTGTGAATGATATTCTCTCCGCCGCACGTGGTCAGGGTTTCGCTTCATTGGAGGACATTCGCGCGGCAATGCTGACTGCGGAAGAGGCTACTCGCCTTGAACTCCGCTCCAAAACTCTTTCCGATACGCTTCTGCAAGAGCAAACTGCGTTGCGTGATGCACTGGCGCGGTTCGAGAGCGAACGCAGTAAAAATCTTTTGGGAGAAATGTCCGAAGATAGTACAAAATCTCGTTTGGAAGAAGTTTCCGGCAAGCACAAAGAACTTTTGCAAGAAATAGGAAAGGTGAAGCAAATACTGGCAAACGACGAGACGCACAAACGAGAACACGCATCGCTTGCAGAAGAATGTGCGCAATTAAGCATGGAAAATAGTCGTTGGCAAAAGCTGAACAATCTCATTGGTTCGGCAAACGGCGATAAATTCCGTCGGTTTGCGCAAGGACTGACGCTGGCTCGGTTAGTGCGGCTTGCCAACGGTCAGCTTTCGCGCCTGAACGCACGGTACGAAATTCTGAAAGCCCCCGATGCTGACTTAGCGCTTGCTATCGTGGACAACGAACAAGCAGGCGCAGTGCGCCCAATGGAAAGTTTGTCCGGCGGGGAATCGTTTTTGGTTAGCTTGGCGTTAGCATTGGGGTTGTCAGATTTAGCAAGCCACAAAACCCGTATAGATTCACTCTTCGTGGATGAAGGCTTCGGAACACTTGATTCGCAGACGTTGGAAGAAGTAATGACGGCTCTCGAAAACCTCAGGATGCGCGGCAAAACAATCGGCATCATCTCGCACGTGGAAATGCTCAAGGAGCGTATCACCACACAGATTCAAGTGCGGAAACGCGGCGATGGTGTGAGTGATGTGCGCGTGGTCGGAAGAAAATATGAATGATGCAGTGCAAGCGGATGTATCTTGCAGACCCCAAATGACAACTCACGCTGCATTTTCGACAATTCACGCGCTTTGCTACGATTATTTACTATCTCCTGACGTAGATTTGGGGTAGATAATCAACTCAAACATATCACTTTTTGAGCAAAAGCAATGACTCCCCAAACCGCTACCGCACCTCGTTCCTACGACCTTGACTGGTTGCGCGTTCTCGCCTTTTGTATTCTTGTACCGTTCCACGCGGGTATGATGTTCAATACGTGGGGCTTTCATATCAAGAATGTTGAAACCGCGAGCCTACTCGACCACATTATGATTTTTCAGGGGCAGTGGCGTTTGTCGTTGTTGTTTCTCATTTCCGGTGCCGGGGTGTTTTTTGCTCTCAGAAAGCGCACCGTCGGTGAGTTCCGCCGTGAGCGCTGGAAACGGCTTGGTATTCCGCTTCTCTTCGGTATGGCATTTATCATCCCACCGCAAATCTGGGTGGAACGCTCAATGAAGGGGCACACCACCCTTGACTACGTGCAATGGTGGCTGCGCGATGCTTTCACACAAGGCACGTACAGCGAAGGCAGCACGACGGGAAATATCTCGTGGCATCATCTTTGGTTTATCGTGTATATTTTGGTCTATTCGATGCTCTTTATCGGGCTGCTCGCAAAATTGCGCACCCAATCAGCACAAGAAAAAATAAACCGTGCCGTAGATTGGCTCTCCAAGCCGTTTCTCTTCTTGCTTCCGGCGATTGTTTTCGGGATGTTTGAGCAATTAAAAACCTATTTTCCCGTAACGCACAATCTCACGTGGGACTGGTACAATCACGCGGTTTCGATACTCATGTTCTCCTGCGGTTTTGTGATTGCTTCCAGCGAGCGAGTGCGCAATCTCTTCCAGCGTCAGCGCTGGACGGCGCTGTCGGTAGGGCTTGTTTGTACGGTTATTTGTTATATTTTTTATTGGCTTCCTGAGGATAATTTCACGACTCTTCAGCTTGTGCCATACCGTTTCTTGAAGGCACTGAATTATTGGGCGTGGATATGCGCTTTTCTCGGCATGGCACGTCATTACTTGCAGTTCACTAATGGCTTTTTGCGCTATGCAAACGAAATGGTTATGCCGTTTTACATTTTGCATCAAACGATTACGCTGGTGCTGGGATATTACATTCTGCCGCTTCAAATGGGGCTTTGGGCAAAGTTCGCGCTTTCTACCTTTGGCACATACCTGATTGCACTTGCACTTGTGGAAATAATTCGGCGCGTGGCGTTCCTGCGTCCGCTTTTTGGGCTAAAGTCGCTTGGCAAAGCTCGTGATAAAGATTTCGCGCAACCATTGCCTACCAGCGCTTCTGAGCAAATTTCTGTTCCGGGTTGATAGTCAATTATGCACTTTACCGATACTCTTTTCACAATAATCATGCAAAAATCAATCCTGTCTGTTTTCATATCCCTTGCTTCGGTATGTTTTTCGCAGAAAGCATTGAGCCAAAGCGATAGTTTGCACCATCGTGATAAACTCTCCCTTGAACTACTGCAAATCAAAGAATCGCAGAATGGTGGTCATGTCTTCACGGGACCTCAGCTTCAGTATGCGCATGAATGGGCTTGGGAAGGCACTGGGTCGTTGTCCACGCTGAAATCACAAGTAGGAGCCGGTGCGGTATTCAGCAGAGGAATTTTGGGCGTCAATATTCACTTTATGCCTGGGGAATGGCTCTATAAGTGGAGCGTTGCGCCATCGTTTTTCATTGGTAGTGCTCTATCAGCCGATTATACCTATCAATTATATCCCGACTTGCAGAGCGGAGTAAGCTACTGGTTCTCACAAGTAAGTGCGGGCTTGGCGGTGGAATATCGTTTTCAAGTATTGGAAAGTAATTGGCGCGTTATGGGAACGACCTCTTTGCTGGGGTTTACCTCACGTCCGCCTGATGTTCGGAATCCCTACTTTTTTGATTTAGGCTTTGCGGAGGCATTGCGCTATTTGCACCAAAATATCGGATTTGGAAGCGTAAACCAATTCACCAGAACCCGTTTGGAAGTGCAGTGGCAAGAACGTAGCTCGGGCGCTGGCGAGACAATACGCCTTTCGTACACCTTCGATATTGATGCCTATTATTATTCTCCAAAGTGGATTTCGCTGCGTCATGGCTTGACTTTGACCTTTTAATCATTTTTGTATTCAAGACATTTTTATCATTTTCAATGCAGCATACAATATCTCATATTTTGACTCGAAAGCAGTTATTGCATTTTAAGACAAGACATCTGCTCTTTATCATCAGTTTTATCAGTGCGTGTGTGTTTAGTTCGTGTTTACAAGAAGATATGCTTAAAACGCAGTTTGTCTCGTTTCAACCCCAGCGCATGGACGACGGCTGGAAGCTCTCTACGCCTGAAAATGAGGGCATTGACGGGGTGGTGCTTGCAGATATTTATCGGCAGTTTCACACGGACAATGCGCTTTGGCAAGTGCGCAGTATGCTCGTCTTTCGCAATGGCAAACTGGTTGCTGAATCGTACACGAAAGACCCAAGCGACGCAATCATTCCTCGCGCTGTTTGGAGCTGCACGAAGCAAGTAATGGGCTTGCTTACGGGCATTGCCATTCAGCAAAAAGTGCTGGCGATTTCAGACTCGCTGGGTGAACTGCTACCGGAAGTAAAAAACTATCCCGATAAAGGTAGTATCACACTTCGTCATCTTTTGACGATGAGGTCTGGCATTGACTTTCAAAACGACGGTCTTTCGGGACAGACGCAAGCATTACTGCGGCAGTTGCCTAATAACAGTGTTAATTTTATTTTGGAGCGACCTCTGGAATCAACGCCCGGTGAGAAATATCACTACACCGACGGTAGTCCGCACCTTATCTCGGCGGTGCTGCAACACGCCACAGGGAAGCGGACGCGAGATTGGGCACAAGATGTGTTGTTTTCCAAAATTGGGGTTCAACATTTGAAATGGGAAGAGTACCGCGATGGCGTAACGTTTGGCGGATTCGGAATTTTGACCACTCCGCGCGAACTTGCAAAATTTGGTCAAATCGTCCTTGATAGTGGTCGATGGAATGGCGTACCGATTGTGAATAGCGCGTGGATTCAAGAAATGACCACAGAAGTAAGTAATGTGGATGTATATTCGGCGCAGTTTGGCTATCTCTGGTGGCTCTACAAATCACGCTCGTTGATTGCTATGGATGGGCACGGAGGACAATACGTTTTTATCGCTCCCCAGAAAAAATTGGTGATTGTGATGACTGCGGAAGTGAATACTCAAGGAAAATTTCAGTTCCTTAACACAGACGCATTGCGGTGGGTGGATAAGATTGTTGGCATCACTCGCTAACGCCCTTTGAATCTTTTCGTGAACGCAGTCGTAGTTGTTTACCGCAACAAACAGTTTTTTGACACAATCCGTTTTGCCTAAATGAAACAATTTCTTTCCCTCCTGCTTTTCACCATTGTCTGCCTGCAAGCTCCTTTTCTTGGGGCACAGACAACGACGGCGCAACAACCAATCACTATCAACCACAGCCCTGATGCGGTCTTGATAGAAAACGTCGGCGGACAAAATGTCGTTAATTTTGATTTCATCATTGAGAATACAAGCCAAGACACGCTGGAAGTAAGCAGTATTAAAGTGTCGCTTTTTGATGTTCAAGGAATGCTTTTGCAAGAGCGTTTTCTGGACAACAATGGTACTGCACCCAGCATCAGAACTATTCCTCACCGCATCTGGAGCGGGAAATCGAAAGAATTGGTTTTTAACCCATTTCCCGCGTACGGCGCATTATTGCAAGTGCAGACAATGGTGTTTGAATTTACCTTCGCGGACAATGCCGACAAAGAATATGTCGTGAAGCACACAGTCACGCCAAAGCGGTACGAGCAAAAAATCTCTCTTGTGCTACCGCTCCGCGAGCGTCTGCTGGTCTATGATGCACACGATTTTAACGCACACCATCGCCGTTTTAATTACGAGTTTCCGCCTATTAAGCAGCTGGGGTTTTCAGGCAATTTTATGCGCTATGCCTATGATTTTGTAGTGGTGAATGAAAACGGCTTGCAGAAAAAGACCGACGGAAAAGAAAACACGGACTGGTTTGGCTTTGGTACGCCCGTGATTGCTGTGGCAGCGGGTAAGATTGTTTTTGTGGCAGATACGCATTTAGATGATAAGAAATTTGACGTGCCATCGTTGAAAACAAATCCTCTGGCACTGTATGGGAATTGTGTGGTGGTTGAGCATGGAAGCGGTGTGTACAGCGTTTACGGACATTTGAAAAACAAGAGTGTTCCCGTGAGAATAGGCGATATGGTCAAACAAGGGCAAATAATAGGCGTTATTGGCACTTCCGGTAGTTCGTTTTTCCCACACTTGCACTTCGAGATGCGCAATAGCATCACACATAGCGCTGAAGGAATCCCTTCGTACTTTAGTAATTTTTCATTCCTTCGCGGAGGCCAAAAGCAAACGGTCAAGTACGGAACCGTTGATAGCGGCGACATTGTGAAGAGTGAAAAGTAAGTGCGTTGGTGTTTTGAGTACGCTACCGTTTCGGGCAAATTGGATGAATCTTTATTCTATCGCTGAGCGACGTAAAATTATCGCTCAATAGCTGCAACCTTTCTTGACCGCCGTCATTGGTTTGTACTAAAGTGGTTTTAAGCGAAAAGTCAGTTTCTATCTGCTTTTTATGGCATAGTTTTGTGCAATGTCATTTTTCTTCCGTATAAAACATGAGCAATACTATGAAAATCTTTCTGAAAATCTTTCTGAAAATCTGCCTTCTTTGCCTCGCACTTGTCGTCGTGCAATACGGCTATCTTTCGGCACAAAGACTACGTTCTGCAAAAAATGCCGCCGTCGCAACATCGGAACCTGTTCTTTTTGAGCCAAACATCATTTCTGATGGCGGCGTGTTTGGTTTTACGCTTTCTCCCGATGGCAAAGAAGCATTTTGGGTGCAAGCCAAGGGCAAGCGCGATACGCTTCTCATTATGCAATCACACTTGGCAGGCGGTACATGGCAAGCACCCAAGCCAGCTCCATTCTCTACTGGCGGCGGCAAATGGAAAGATATTGATCCTGTTTTTAGTCCTGACGGAAAAACGATTCTGTTCCAATCTAACCGACCCGTCCAGTCAATGCCCGCACGAAAGGGTTTTGATATTTGGGCAGTCAAAAAAACTCCCAAAGGCTGGAGTGAAGCCTTTCATCTGGGTAATGTCATTAATACCGATTCGTCCGAATCGTTTGCGTCTATGGCGAATAACGGCAACATCTATTTTATGAAGTCAAATGAAAACGGTGTTGGCTTGTCGGATATTTATGTTTCCAAATTTGTCAAAGGTGCGTATCAAAAGCCTGAAAATCTAGGCTTTCCCGTCAACACGAATTTTAGAGAATCCAATCCGTACATTTCACCAAAAGAAGACTATCTCATTTACTTTTCGACTGATTCGACCGGTTTCGGCGACGTAGATTTGTACATCAGCTACAACAAAAACGGGAAATGGTCACCGCCAACAAATCTAGGACAGCCCATCAATTCAGCAGTGGCAGAGTTCTGTCCGTTTGTGCATCAAAAGCAAAAGCGTCTTTATTTTGCCCGCCAAAGAAAAGAAGGCGACCGATTTGTTGAAAATATCTACTGGTATCCGTTCACGGCTTCCCGTTCTATCAAGCAAAAATAGTATTGCTTGTGAACCCGCATCATCTCATTATCCCAAATCGCACTAACCATGAAAAATGTACTCTCGTTTCTTTTCGCACTTCTCCTCGCGCTCTGTTTTCTAGGCAGAACGAACATACAAGCACAAAACACTTTCAAAGAAATTGATAGTTTCATAGAGCAGGAAATGCGAGTCTGGCGTATTCCGAATGTGAGCATCGGCATCACGAATAACGATAGCATCGTGTTCATCAAGGAATATGGGAGCGAGAGTGTAAAAGCGGGCGCGTCGTCGCAACGTGCGATTCAAGAAAATTATTTGCTGGGTTCGATCAGTAAACCGTTTACAGCCATTGCAGTTATGCAACTGGTAGAGCAGGGCAAACTGAAATTAGACCAACCAGTGAGAAACTATTTGCCGTGGTTTGAGACGAGCAATGCCGCGCTTTCTGCCCGGGTTACTGTGCGCCATTTGCTCAATCAAACAAGCGGATTGCCGAAAAATGCTGGATTTTTTACACCTCAAAGCGAGCAGCAATCAGCAATAGAACAAGAGTACCGCTCTTACCTGCTCTCGCTATCTCTTAATGAGGCGGCAATAGGCAACACGCACATATACTCAAATCTAAATTATCAAATTTTGGGGCAGCTTATCACAAAGGTAAGCGGACTACGGTATGCCGATTATGTGAGCACGTATATTTTCAAACCGTGCGGCATGAACAATACGTTTGCCACATACCAACAAACACAGCAACACGGTCTGCGCGAGGGGTATCAGTATCTTTTTGGCTTCCCAATCCAAAGCACATTTACCTATAAAGACAACGGAATTGCAGCCGGAGATATCGCCTCAAATACGGAGGATATGTGCAAATTTCTGCGGGTGATTTTGAACAATGGCAAAATAAACGGCGACAGCCTCTTGACTGCAAGCACGTTGCAGCAAATGCACCAGCCTTTTTCCAATCGCTACGGTATGGGGTTTTCGATTGGTGATTGGAATGGTTTACATTCGGTCAGGCATTCGGGCTTGACTAGGAATTACAGCGCTACCTTCAATATCCTTCCGAACCAGCATTATGGTATTGTAATTTTGACCAACATCAACAGTTTTTCTGCCGCGCGCAGCATGATGGATGGGGTTATCAGAAGATTGAACAATCAAGAAAAAAAATCTTCTCTGCCGTATGAAATTTATTTACGGTATGGTCTTTTGGCACTTTTGGCGTGGAATGTTATTGAATTTGCCCTTCGCTTGAATAAATGGCGCAAACAAGGCTTTGCCATTCATTTCGCCACTCATTTGAAGGCAATGCTCCGCCTCGCACTGAATACTATTTTTGCACTTGTTTGGCTAATTATTGTGCCGATATTTGCTGAATTACCGCTATCGGCAATGCCGGCGATGCAGCCGGATTTAGGCTATGGCTTGATTGGTGGCGCTATCATTGGAGTGTGTAGCGCTGTTGTCCAGCATATTCTTCAGTCGCAAACCCCGACAAGCCCAGCACCTTGACATGAATACTTCCACAAACATACTGTACCCCACGTATCCACGCACTGCTGTTCGCTTTGGTGCGCCGCCCATTGTGGCAGTCATAGTGTACACGGTGATTCGCATCATAGCCGACAGCAACAATAACGGCTTCATAGACTGGTCGCGTCCGGTATGGCTTTTTGCGCTGGAATGTGGCTGGACGATAGTGATGACGTTTCTTATTCACGAAACCGTGATGTGGCTTCGACAGAGACTTTACCAAAAAGTCTATGGCGATTTTTCTAATGATGCATTTTTAGGAGATGCCGCAGGTATTTCGCAAAACAGCTATTTGTGGCGCGAAGTTCGGATGATATATTTGATGACTCTGTTCCTTGTCAATGCGCTGGGGCTGCCGTTCACGGCATTGACCGACGACGGTTTGTCATTTTTTGATGGTTTTGTGAATAATCTTATCGGCTTGATGGTAACAACGGCATACCTTATTCTAACGCGCGGGCGAGACTACGTGCGGCTTTTGAATCAAGCAGAGCTGGATATTGAACGCTACAAAAATGAAACCGCGACCGCACGACTACAAGCTCTCCGCAGCCAACTGAATCCGCATTTTTTGTTTAATTCCCTGAACACCTTATCGTCACTGGTTCACAGGGACGCAGAGGCGGCGGACGATTTTATTCAGCAGCTTGCCAAAGTTTATCGGTACGTGCTGGAACACAGCGAACACGATACGGTCACGCTGCACACGGAACTTCAATTTGTGGCATCGTACCTGTGGTTGCTGCAAATGCGATTCAAGGAGGGTTTGCGCGTAGAAATGAGAATTGATGAGGCTTCGGAGGATTTGCACTTGCCCCCGATGACGCTTCAAGTGCTGATAGAAAACGCCGTCAAGCATAATATCGTTTCGCCCAAACAACCGCTCACGATTGAGATTGCCAGCGATGGGCAGGATTGTTTGGTCGTAAAAAATAACCTTCAAGAGCGCAGCGAAAAGGATGCTTCCTCGTCCGTGGGGCTAGCAAATATCACAGCGCGGTATGAACACCTAGCACAACAAACACTCACCGTCGTTCGCACAGACGATGCCTTTACCGTGCGCGTTCCATTGCTCCGCTCATAAATACAGTCTTTGCCGTGTGCCGTTCTTTGAGTAACTTCCGTCCAGCATTAGTCTGGACATTTCCTGCGGAGTGCGGAACGAGAGTTCCGCAAAAACACATCTAGAATTGGAACGGGTTTACGTATGTTGGCGGAACTCTCGTTCCGCACTCCACAAGACAATCTCCAGACTATTGATTCAGTCATGTCTTTCGTTTTCACTTTTTTACTATTCATGAACAATTTGCTTCAAAAAATATGTGCCAGTGTCGTAACGTGCATATCGGTATGGAATCTGTCATCGGGGCATCTTTGCGCACAAACGCAACGTGCCGCCGCCGATGAGCCTCGTCGTTCCTTGGTTTTTGCTCCCACGTTCAATATCCACACTGTTCAGGATAAAGTTCATTCGCCCTTGCGATATAACGGCAATTCGTTCGGGGTTGTACTGGGGTATGAGGATGTCGCCGATGCGAGGCAAAGCTATCTGCGGGCGGGATTCTCAACGGGTACACTCTTCCCCACAAGCGACCCCGGGCGGAGTAATGCCAGTATGCAAGTCTATCGTGCAGGCATTTCCAGTGGTGCGCTCTGGAATATTGCCTCAGATACGGTCGCTTCAAACCCGCTCCACATCTATCTTGGCGCGGCTATTCCGCTTGATGCCGAACTGCGTGTCCATTCGCTGTACAGCAACAGTAGCGTGTCGTGGGACATCTATCTCAATCTTGCTCTTGCCGCCGCCGCAAATTATACCTTCACCATTGGTGAAAAGCGGTTGTATGCCAGCATTCATGCGCAGTTGCCGCTTGTTGGCATAGCGTCCCGACCGCTCTACATCACGACGTTTCCGGTGAGCAGCATTACGCAATCGCTCAGTGATGCCTATACGCCGACCCTCGGCGTGGCTTCCATTCTCAATTATCCGATGCTGTCGCTCCGAAACGCCGTTCATCTTGAGCTTGGCAACGGCAATACAATGGGTGTTTCCTACGCATGGGATTTTTACAACGCTACAATTCGCAACCGTGTCGAAAATGCACGGCACAGCGTTGCCATCGTACTGCAATATAGATTGTAACGGCTCTTGGTACATTTCCCGTCACATTTTTCATCCTCTTTATTTCTCCCTCAAACAATAATGACGAAATTATCTCTTCTCAATCTCCGATTCCAAGCCGTCGCCGTTACTCTTTCGCTCGTTTTTCTTGTTGCGCTGAGTTCCTGCGAGTTGCTGCTTTTAAGCCCTACTCCCAGTGCCGATAATGCTGCGGTCTTCGACACCTTGTGGAGTACCGTCCGCGATAGGTATCCATTTTTTGAATTTAAGCGCGTGGATTGGCAGCTTGTTCGCACGAATTATCGTTCGCGTGCGCTTGCAGCCACGAGCAATGAAGAACTTTTTGCTGTCCTGCGTGACGCACTGAATGAACTGAAGGACGACCACACAAACCTATTTACGCCGTTTAATATCTCGCGGGCGCGACCCTATTTTCAGGACAGCACGAACGTTGACGACGAAATTATCCGCCTCGTTTATTTCCGCAATGAACAAATGTCGAATAGCGGTTTTCCGTTTATCATTCTTGAGCGCGGCGGCAAACGCTATGGCTACATTCGCTATACCAGTTTTAGCAATAACCTTTCCACGACGAACATCAGCTATGCCTTCAAACGCTGTAAAGATGCGGGTGTAGAGGGAATCATTATTGATATTCGGGGCAATGGTGGCGGACGTGGGGCAAACGGTGTACTGCTTGCATCGTTTCTCGCCAAAGCCCGTGCGCACGTATGGACGGAGGTACAAAAAACGGGGCAGGGAGCGAGTGATTACGGCACTCCGATTGAGGCATACGTTAGCCCAAGCACGACAGGCGAACGCTTTACGGAGAAGCGCGTGGCAGTGCTGACCGACCGTAATTCGTATAGCGCGTCGTCGTTTTTTGCGGCATCTATGAAAGCACCGGAGTTCAGCCATGTGCGGCTGATTGGTGACCATACAGGCGGCGGAAGCGGCAATCCGGCTGACTTTCAGCTTCCGAACGGCTGGACGTACCGCTTTTCTTCTACCAAGTGTTTTATACCTACGGGGCGAATTACCCGCGAACAGGCTCTTGGGGCTGCTCCCACAGCGAATCACGATGTGGACAAAGAGCTAGGCTATAATTTTGAAGCAGGCGTTCCGGTTGATATTTTTGTAAAAATCAATATCCGTGACCGCTCACGCGATGCAGTCATAGAGCGGGCTGTGGAGTATTGTCGAACAGGTCAATAAGGAAGCATAAACAAAACTGCTATGAACATTCTTATCATCGAAGACGAACAAGAAGCCGTCGAGCGTGTGCGGATGTTTCTCACACGCTACGAGCGCGAGAAGCATGATTCCATGCAGGTTGTAGAGGTACTGGATTCCGTAAAAGATGCTGTGGCGTGGTTTCAGTCACACACAGCACCAGACCTTGTTCTCTTGGATATTCACCTTGCCGATGGGCTTAGTTTTGAGATTTTCAATCATGCTACGGTGCAGTCGCCGATAATTTTCACGACTGCCTACGATGAATACGTGCTTCATGCGTTCAAAGTTCATAGCATTGCGTATTTGCTGAAACCCTTTAGTTATGCGGACTTCACGGCTGCGCTGGACAAACTTGCACAGCAAAAGGCACTCTTTACGATTGGTACGAGCGACAACAGCAACAACGAGTGGCAACGCGCCCTCCAAGCCTCATTGCAAGAAACGAGTGCGTCTGTCAAGGCGATGCAAAAACGCTACAAAGCCCGTTTTATGCTCTACGTGGGCGAAAAAATTGTTATTGTTCCCACAGAAAATGTTGCCTACGCCGAAGCCGAAGGAAAAATCGTCACCCTTGTCACGGCAAGCGGGAAGCGGCACATTGCCGACCAAACACTCGACGAACTCACGGAACTTCTCGACCCAACAGTTTTTTTTCGGATTTCGCGGAAGTTCATCGTTCAAGCCAGCGCAATCGCAGAAGCAGAGCCATATTTCAACGGACGGCTCGCACTCAAACTCACCCCGCAAGCAAGCGGGGAAGTGCTGGTGAGCCGAGAGAGAGTGCGGGATTTCAAAGTGTGGCTAGAAGGAGCGTAGAATCAAACGAAGCATCAATTATATGTATGATCTCTGAGAACTTCGGAAATCAAGATACTCATCTAGGATTGATTGGGATTATCTGGATTGCTGGGATGGAAAAAAGCATGAATTCATCGTATAATCCCAGTAATCATCTTCATCTCACATAATCCCAGTTCAGTTTCGTTTACAGAGAAAATTTTGCAGCGTAGTACATTGTTTACTTGATTTTTATAGCTTGCGGAGTGCGGAATGATAATTCCGCCATCACACAACGCAATAATTGAAGATTTTTGCGCCGATAATGCGGAGTTAACATTCCGCACTCCAAA
>Ga0075163_10008905_pt1 | contig 13187 bp, 13 predicted proteins | sample JI1023141ADNA_FD_71478 | JGI IMG/M metagenome (GOLD analysis project Ga0075163, IMG submission 71478) | Wastewater effluent complex algal communities from Wisconsin, to seasonally profile nutrient transformation and Carbon sequestration -... | ecosystem: Engineered > WWTP > Effluent > Algae...
TCGGAATCGTGGACGTCGAAGACGCTGCCGTCGTCCATGGATGCGATGCGGTTGGCGTATTGAAAAATGCGATTGTCGTGAGTGACGATGACGACGGCGCGATCTGGACTGCGAGCGACATGCTCGAACAACTCCATCACCAGGTGCCCATTCTTCGCATCGAGCGCGGCGGTGGGCTCATCGCAAATGATGAGGCGTGGCTCATGCACGAGCGCCCGTGCAATGGCGACGCGTTGCTGCTGCCCGCCAGAGAGCTGAGCTGAGCGCTTCTTCATGTGCTCCCCAAGACCGACCTTCTCCAGCACGAGCCGCGCCTTCTTCTCGGCATTGCGCGTCGAGCTGCCTTGAATGAGCAGAGGAACGCTGACGTTCTCGATGCAGTTCAGCGTGGGGATCAGGTGGAACTGCTGGAAGATGAAACCGATGTTGAAGGCACGGAAGCGGGTGATCGCCGATTTGGACATCGTGCGCAGATTGTTCCCAAACACCTCGATCTCGCCTGCGTCGGCTTCCAACGTGCCGGCGATGATGCTGATGAGCGTCGTCTTGCCGCAGCCGGACGGGCCGACGAGCATGGTGATGTCTCCGCAGCGCACGTCGAGATCGATGCCCTTGAGCACGAGAAGCTTTGCACCGCCATCGCCAAAGCTACGCGTCACGCCACGGATGCGGGCGGCAATGGAGTGCTCGGTTGCGACTGGAGTGGTGGCGTCGGACACGGTTGAAAAATTAGCCACGGAAAACCATTGCCGGTTCCAGTCGCGAGACACGCCAGATGCCCAGCAGCGCGGAAAAGCCGCAGATGAAAAGGATGACGCCCAGTACGGCAAAGGGCACCTGAATCGGCATGTAGAAGGGAGGCTGTTTGTTTGCCAGTGCCACGCGAGCGAAGCTCGCGGTAAGGAACATGCCGATTCCATACCCAACGAGGCCGACGGTGAATGCCTGCGTGACGAGCATCATGCAGAGCGTCCAGTTTGATGCGCCCATCGCCTTCAATGCGCCGAGGTGCTTCATGTGCTCCATCACAAACGTGTAGAAGGTCTGGCAGGAGATCGCCATGCCGACGACGAAACCAACCACGACGGTGATGCCAAACGAGATGGGGATGCCGGTGTTGCGGATGTACCACCAGACTGTTGAGGTGTTGAAATCCTTGTCGGAATCGCCAAAACCACGGTTCAGATAGGCGCGAAGTCCCGTCTCCCGTTCGATGTCGGCCACGGCTTGTTCCTCGCTGATGCCGGGCTTCGGAGCGGCGATCACGGCCGAGAGCATTTTCCGCTGGGCGGGTGTGTATTGCAGCGCGCGCTCGTAAGTCGTCCAGACATAGGGGCCACCGGTGAACGACATCATGGCGTCAGCAATACCGACGACGCGCGCTTCTTGATCGTTGAGTTCAAATACATCTCCCAAATTCACCAACTTGCCCTTTTCGCTGGCAAGCCTCTTGCGACCGAGGTCGTCGATGATCACGGCATGAGGCAGGCGCAAATCCTCGAGCCTGCCTTGTCCCGGTTGCAGCTTCGGCGGCGCACCCGCGAGGGTCGTGGCATCGATGCCGATGAGCTGGATCATCTTGAAGTTGCCGTTCGCCAGTCGCACGCGCTGGATGCCAGAGTAAATCGGTGCGGCCCATTCCACGCTGTCCACCGAGCGCACGCGCGCCACGTCGGTGTCGAGCAGCGGATTGGTTTCATTTACCTGCTCCACTTTCTTCTCCACTACCCAGATTGGTGCTGGCACGTTCTTGAGCGTGGCGGTGGTCCAGCTCATGAGTCCACAGAACACCGCAGCCTGCTGCGCCATGAGGAACGTCGCAAACACAAGCCCGGCCACCAGCATGAGGTACTTGCCAGTGTCACCAAAGAGCATCTTGAGAGCGAGTCGGAGCATGAAAAATGTTAGGGGAACAAGCGTCTGGCGGCATGAGATGCAAGGTGGCATCACACTCAGCGGATGACGATCCGCCATCATGCGCATATTCCGCCTCCAGGCATCCTGAAATACGCGCGAGACGCGGTTGGAGGCCGCCGATCTTGCTCAATGGCAAACCGCAATTGCGCGCGTCAGTCGGTGGCATGAAACGTGCTTTTGAAATCGACCGAGTTTTCTCTCTTTCCTTATGATCGAATATGCCCTCGAAAAGTTCCCCGTTCGTCGTTCGCTTCAAAACAATGTGCAGTGTCTGATCCGACCGTTGCAGACCGATGACAGGCAGTCGTTTGAGAAGTTTCATTCTGATGTGCCGGAGGCGGAGCGGTTTCTGATCAAGCATCGCTACACCGATAGCGCTCTGTTTCACGAGTGGCCGCAGGAGTTTGATTTCGAGGCCACCTTCCCGCTGGTCGCCTTTGCTGACGGGCAAATGGTGGGACATGCGACGCTGCATCAGCGACAGGGTGGATGGAAGCGTCACATCGGAATGGTTGGAGCGCTGACGCACCCAGAGTTTCGCGGGATTGGGCTTGTCGGGCTGTTGATCGACGAACTGATCGAGGTGGCGCGGCATTGCGGCCTGACGAGGCTGGAAGCCGAGTTCAATGGCGAGCGCGAGACGGCCATTCGCACATTTGTCGAGTGTGGCTTCGACGAACTGGTGCGCCTGCCAGACTATCTTCAGGACATGACTGCGCGTTATCACGATTTTGTTTTGCTGGGGATGAGCCTGACGACGGACATCGAGTTGACCGGGGCAGGGGATTGAGCTCGACGAGAAATCGAGGCAAAAAAAAGCCCCGCAATGTGCGGGGCTTTTCGTGATTGGATAAACGGAGCGACTCGGCTCGATTAACGCTTCGAGAACTGGAAGCGCTTGCGGGCACCTGGGCGACCTGGCTTCTTACGCTCCTTGGCACGAGGGTCACGGGTCAGCATGCCGCCCTTCTTGAGGACACCGCGAAGGGTTGGATCCTGCACGATGAGCGCGCGGGCGATGCCGAGACGAATCGCGCCGACCTGTCCGGTGACACCGCCGCCGTTGGTGTTGGCGAACACATCGGTGGTCTGGCGGGTGTTGGTGAGTTGAAGCGGAACGGTGACCTGATTCTGGAGGGTAACGGTGGTGAAGTAATCTTCGAAGGCGCGACCGTTGACGACGATCTGGCCGGAACCTTCGGCAATGCGGACGCGGGCGACGGCAGTCTTGCGGCGACCTGTGGCGGACTTGGTGGGGGTGCTCATGTAATGGGAAAGGGGACTGAGATTACGCGATCTTCACGGCCTTCGGCGCATTGGCCTCATGCGGATGCTCTCCTCCTGGATAGACGCGCAATTTGGTGAAGATCGACCGGCCCAGCGAGTTGTGAGGGATCATGCCCTTGATGGCACGCTCGATGATGACCTGCGGACGGCGTGCGCGGACGCGCTCGACGGACTCACGCTTCTCACGGCCAACATAGCCACTGACGGTCATGTATTGCTTCTGGGTTTCCTTCTTGCCGCTCAAACGAACTTCAGCGGCGTTCACCACGACCACGAAGTCACCGGTATCGACATGAGGAGTGAATACAGGCTTGGTCTTGCCACGCAGGATGTTGGCGGCGGTGACGGCCACATCCCCAAGGATCTGGTCTTTGGCGTCAATGATGTACCATTGGCGCTGCTGTTCTTCGGTTTTGGCTGAGAAGGTTTTCATAACTGGATAACGTGGACGGGAATTGGAAAACCGGGCGTTTATTGTGCCATGGCATTCCGGGGAAAAGAGCCGTGAGGATAGGTTTATGATCGGGAGTGTCAATTGAAAACTCAATGTGTTTCAGAATGGTTTTCACAGAAGCGAGCACCCTTGATTGTCATGCTCCTTGCCCCATGATCCGATGCATGAATGGCAACCAACTCCGTGACACCCCTGGCCGCATGATGCTGTTGTGGGCGATCTGCTGCCTGCCTGTCGTGGTGTTTGCTTGGCGCGTGCAATTGGGCCGGGGTCAGTTTGACTGGGCGGAATACCCGACGGCGCTCGGAGACACCCAGTATTACTCGGACTCGGCGATGATCGGTGAGAACGACTTCTTTGGCCCAAACCTGAAGTTTGCCGGACAGGAGAAGGGAATCTTCCGCCGCACACACGGGGCAAAGAGACGCAGCGATGAGGACATGGTGAAGGTCGCAAAGGAATCGACGGGCCGGTTTTATGTCTATACCGAAGCCCGTCCGCCGAAGTCGAAAGACGGTGCGGCAGCCGCGCGGCATTATTTGAAAAGCGGGGAGGACCTGTACATCGAGTTTGGTGCGCGGAAGTACTATCCGGAGTACAAAGGCGCTGAGCCGGTGCCGCCAACCGCGCCTCTCGGTGGTGAGCAAGATCGTTGACGAAAATCATCTTGGCATAGCGGGAATCCATCCTTTAGTCCCCACCCCCGATCACAACCACACTCATCCATGGCCATCCAGCGCGCGCTTCTTTCTGTCTCCGATAAAACCGGCATCCTCGACTTTGCCCGCGGCTTGGAGGCCATGGGCGTCGAGATTCTCTCGACCGGAGGCACTGCGAAGCATCTGGCTGACAATGGTGTGAAGGTGAAGGAAGTCTCCGAGCACACTGGCTTCCCTGAAATGTTCGACGGCCGGGTGAAGACACTGCACCCCAAGATTCACGGCGGCCTGCTCCAGCGCCGGGACAACAAAGAGGATCAGAAGAACGCGAAGAAGCACGACATCCCTGTTATCGACATCATCGTGATCAACCTGTATCCGTTTGAGCAAACGGTGGCGAAGAAGGATGTGACGCTGGAGGAGGCCATCGAGAACATCGACATCGGCGGTCCGTCGATGCTGCGCTCGGCGGCAAAGAATCACAAATGGGTCACGGTGGTAACTGACCCGGCTGATTACACCAAGGTACTGGCCGAGATGAAGGAGAACGATGGAGATACGACGATGGCCACGCGCGAGCATTTGGCCTGGAAGGTCTTCCACCGCACGTCGGAGTATGACGCCGCCATCGCGAGCTACCTGAACAAGGAGCAGACCACGCAGAAGACTTTCAATCTTAGCCTGCCGCTCTACGCCGAGCTGCGCTACGGCGACAACCCACATCAGGCAGCCTCGCTCTATGGTCACTTTGGCGACCACTTCGCGAAGCTGCACGGCAAAGACCTGTCCTATACCAATGTGATCGACATCCAGTCCGCAGCCGGTCTCGTGCAGGAGTTCCGTCGTCCGACCGTCGCGATCTTGAAGCACACCAATCCGTGCGGTGTCGGCTGTGCCGAGGAAGATTTGCGCGAGGCTTGGCAGAAGGCGTTCGAGACCGACAAGCAAGCGCCGTTTGGCGGTGTGATCGTCACCAACCGCTCGATGACACTGTCATTGGCAAAGCTCATCTCGGAGATCTTTACCGACATCATCATCGCGCCTGACTTCGATGCTGATGCGCGTGCTCACTTGCAGAAGAAGAAGAATCTCCGGCTCATCCAGATGCTGCCGACTGTGGCAGAGGCGCTCAGCGAGCCGGTCATCCGCTCTGCTCCTGGTGGAGTGCTCGTCATGGATGCGGATCCTCGCGCGATGGGACTCGATGATCTCGAAAATAAAGTAAAGACCAAGCGCCCGCCGACGCGCGAGGAACTCGAAGCAATGCGCTTCGCCTGGCGCGTCGTGAAGCATGTGAAATCAAACGCCATCGTGTTTGCGAAGCATGACCGCACGCTCGGCATCGGCGCAGGCCAGATGTCGCGCGTGGATTCGTGCCGCATCGCAATCTGGAAGGCCAAGGAAGCCGGTCTCTCGCTCGAAGGCAGCGTGGTTGCCAGCGATGCCATGTTCCCCTTCGCCGATGGCCTCATCGCCTGCGGAGAAGCAGGCGCGACCGCAGCCATACAGCCTGGCGGCTCGATGCGTGATGAAGAAGTCATCGCCGCCGCTGACGAGCGCAAGATGGCCATGGTCTTCACGGGGCACAGACACTTCCTTCATTGATCTCCATGCCGCTGCACCTCGGAGTAAACATCGATCACGTCGTCACGCTTCGGCAGGCGCGTTATCGCGAGATGCTGGAGTCGCCAAATGCCGAGCCGTCCGTTTTGCAGGCCGCTTTTGAGGCTGAGGCAGCGGGCGCTCATTCGATTACCGTTCATCTTCGGGCCGATCGCAGGCACATTCAGGATGCGGATGTCTATCTCCTGCGAAAAGAGATCGCGACGAAGCTGAATCTCGAAATGGGGAACACACCGGAGATTCTGGCCATCGCGCTCGACGTGCGGCCCGACTTTGTCTGCATGGTCCCAGAGCACCGTCAGGAAGTGACGACGGAAGGCGGACTCGATGTGGCCGGGCAAAAGGACGCGCTGCGTGACACCGTCTCGAAGCTTCAGGCAAACGGCACGAGCGTCAGCATGTTCATTGATCCTGACCTTGATCAGGTGCGGGCGTCCGCCGAGATTGGCGCGCGGATGATCGAGTTGCACACTGGCACGTTCGCCAACCATTTCGGTGCTGAGCGAGCGAAGGAAACCGCGCGACTCAAAGCCGCCGCCGTTCTCGGTCACTCGCTCGGTTTGCAGATCAACGCCGGACACGGACTCACGACGAAGAACCTCCCAGATCTCTTTGTGGTGCCGCATCTCGCGGAGCTAAACATCGGCCATCACATCGTCTCGCGTGCTGTCTTCGTCGGCCTGCGAGCGGCGGTGAAGGAAATGCTGGAAGCCCTAGCACCCTACGGCGCATGAGCGTGATTGGCATCGGCCTCGATCTCATCGAGGTTTCGCGCATTCGCGATCTGCTGGAGCGTCACGGCGAGCGATTCAAGCAGCGGACGTTCACCGCTGGAGAGATCGCCTACTGTGACCAATGCGCTGATCCCGCCATGCACTACGCGGCCCGCTTCGCCGCCAAAGAGGCGGCGGCAAAAGCGCTCGGCACTGGCTTTGCCGAAGGAGTAAGCTGGCAGGACATCGAAGTGACGCGTGCTGAGAATGGCGCTCCATCGCTAGTGTTGCATGGCGGGGCCGATGCGCTGGCGAGGAGCAAGGGCGTTACCCATTTTTTTGTTTCGATCACGCATGTCAAGGAGACTGCTGCAGCCCAGGTCGTACTCACAGGAGCGGCTTAGGTCCAATGTGGCGCGCGTGAAAGTCTTCGGTTGCCAGCGGGAGCTTCTCCCGTAGCTCTACGCGCATGAAAATTGTCATTCTCGATGCCTACACTGCCAATCCCGGTGACCTCAGTTGGGCTCCGCTCGAAGCCATCGGTCAGTGCGACATCCATGACCGCACGCCCGTGGAGCAGACCGTCGAGCGGTGCCGCGATGCGGAGATCGTGATCACGAACAAAGCCGTGCTGAAGCGGGAGACCATCCTCGCGCTGCCAAAGCTTCGCTACATCGGCGTGACGGCCACGGGCTACAATGTGGTGGACACCGCTGCCGCCACCGAGCGCGGGATCGTGGTCACGAACGTGCCGGGTTACAGCACGCCAGCCGTCGCGCAGGCCGTCATCTCCATGCTCTTGGAGTTCACCAATCACACCGCGCATCACGCGCAAACGGTGCGCGATGGCCGGTGGAGCGCCTGTCCCGACTTCTGCTACTGGGATCACCCGATCATCGAGCTGCGTGGCCGCACATTGGGCCTGCTCGGATTTGGCGACATCGGTTCCGCCGTCGCCCGCATCGCCGTCGCTTTTGGCATGAAGGTCATCGCCGCGCGCCGTTCCTGGACTGTGCCACCGCCCGAGGGAGTCACTGCCGCGACGGTCGATGAAGTCTTTCGCGAGAGCGACGTCATCAGTCTGCATTGCCCGCTGACTGACGACACGCGCCACATCATCAACGAGCGCAATCTCGCGATGATGAAACCCACAGCCTTCCTGATCAATACCGCGCGTGGGCCGCTCGTCGATGAACCGGCGCTCGCGCACGCGCTCAATCAAGGGCAGATCGCCGGTGCGGCGCTGGATGTGCTTTCGACCGAGCCGCCGCCAGCGGGTAATCCGTTGTTCATGGCCAAGAACTGCCTCATCACACCGCATCTGGCGTGGGCCAGCCGCGAATCTCGCGCGCGTCTCATCGACGTGGCGGCTGTGAATGTCCGCGCATTCCTCGCCGGGGCACCCGTGAACGTCGTGAAGTAGCTCACGGCGGGCCGAGGTTGCGTTCGTTAGGCTGACGAGGGCATCGGCATCGGTCGTCTTTGCTTCCGGCGCTCATTGAGAAACGCCGCGCCAAGCGATAGCGCAAGAAGGCCGGCAAAGAACGCCACCACCACCCACGGCGGCTGAGTGGGACCGATTTGTTTTTCCAGCGAACCACCGGGCCACGGCAGCGCGTGGATCAAGGTGAGGTGCGCCACATAGACGACCAGCGACTCCCGCCCCGCGAGATACAACCAGCCAGTGAAGGGCCGCGCGCGTTGGCAGAGCTTTTCGAGCACGGTGCTCGTGATGAAGGCCAGGAGCATGACCCAACCGAGCCGCTCCAGGAAGAAGCAGATCGACCAATCCAGATGCGGCACATGCCGGATGCCGAAGGCGAGCGAAATGGAGGCGACGAAAACGCGCGCGTTGGTGATGCCCGTCTTGCTAATGATGAAGCCTGCAAGAGCAAATCCGGCCCAAGGGAAAAGGGGAAAGAGCGAGCCGTGCTCCGAGGTCAGATAGGCATCGAGTGGAATGAAACCCGTGCGCCAGGATTGCGCGCGATCCGCCAGGACAACGAAGAACAGAAGCGCCAGCGCCGCCGCGGCATTGGTGAGCCTTGGCATGCGCTCGAACGCCACAAGCATCAGGCCCGAGACGGCCAGACATTGGAGCACATCGACCATGAACGCGCTCCAAAGCGCCGGTCCCGTGAACCCATCGTGAGCGAGCATCCCGTAAGGCATGTGCATCGCATACCCCACAGCCCAGATCAGGAGCAACCGTTTCACCGATGGCCAAGCTGGCTTTGGGACTGGCGATCGGTGAAACGAAAGCCCACGCACATAGCCCAGGATCCAGAAGAAAGCCGGGGCGATCAGCCCATGGTAATACGTCATCGCCTGCCACGTCTCAGCCTTCTGCATCGCCGCATCGAGAAACGTGTTCCCCGCGTGTGTCTCGATCATCCCCACCACCGCCAGCCCACGGAAGAGATCGATCCATTCGAGGCGAGGCTTGGCAGCAGACATGAGAGCGGGAGAGCGAGGTAGCCCACGATTGTGCAGCCGATTCCCACAGCCCGCCAGCCGATTCCCCAGCCCCATTCCCTCGGGAAGCGCTGAACCAATCAGGTGGCACCGCAAGAAGTCAGGAAGGCGAGAGAGGAGGTTCTTTTGATTCAGTCTTCTTGCTCCATTCTGATCCCTTGCGGTGTGGTGGTGTTCCGTGTTTCCCCGGAGCACGGATGCGCACCGACTTCGGGACCGGCTCAGCCTGAGTCCTCGTTCTGGAGAGGGTATTGAGACGATTCAGAACACCCTACTTGTCTGTGATCTAGAACATCGTTGGCCTAGTGATCAATGAGCCTGGGTGCAGAAAACGACCGCTTCCGCGTTTGGATCAAGGGTTGCCGCTCATGGCAGACATGTTTCACTTGTGGACGGGTGTTGTTTTGGGAAAAGGACATGGGTCTCCGCCTTGAAAGCCCCTCAATCGGCCATCGACAGAGTTTGATTCTTCGCGGACCGAACTCGGTCAGTCACGGACCAGACTCGGTCGATGACGGACCCAACTCGGTCCGTCGCGGACCAGACTCAGTCGCTGACGGACAAGACTCGGTCGATCATCGACTGAGTCTTCTCATGCCTGACAAGACTCAGTCGGTCACGGACCAGACTCGGTCGATGATGGACCGAACTCGGTCCGTCACGGACCTAACTCAGTCGATGACGGACCAAACTCGGTCAGTCACGGACCCAACTCTGTCGATGCCCGATTTGCGCCCTTCAGCGCACCAAAACCTCGCCTGCCGGGCGGAAAAGCCAGCTTCCGCCCCATTTTCAACCCTTTCAGGGCCAAGAGAGCCCTTTTCAGAGACCGACCAAACTCTGTCCGCGACCCAACCCGAACGGTCAACTTGGCACAAGTCCCCGTCATTTGGAATGGAATCGGTGCCCAAGGCAAACCAAAGCTTGGGTCCAGCAGCCTGACTTGGAAAGGCTGCGTGCCGCCATCCATGCCCATGCGCACGAACCAGCTCCGCGTACGGTCCCCGATTGCCGTCTCCTAGGGAAACGGTGATCAAATCATTCGGCACCGCAAGAGTTCAATAAGGGGCGAGAGGAAACCCTTCTGATTCAGTTCTCTCGCGACATCCAAATCTCTGGCGGTGTTTCATTATTCAGTGATTCCCTGGTCTCAGGTGTTTAAGACTTTTGGCACCCTGCTTGGCAATTCAGATCGTTTGATCCGATGTCTGTGCTTCTTGGGATACACTCAAATTGCCTCTCGATACAGTTGGCTAATGCCGTTTGATATTGGATCGTTCGTTCCGAGGTGCGGGCTGAATGGTGGTCCTCCTTCGGTCGTTCAATCTTCAATCCTCATCCTTCCACTCGCCATGCCCAAGTTCATCCTGCATCGCATCGTTCGCATGAATCAGAATCCCAGTGCGGAGAATATCACTCCGGGATTGGAGGCCGCGATGTATCTGCATTGGCTTTCTTGTCACGAGCATGATCCCCAGAAGTTTGATGCGATCGGGCCGCAAGTGCCGGATCTGAAGAAGCAGGTGGCTGACTACTTTGACCTGACGGCGCAGGAGACAGTGGCGCATCTCGAACTGATGGCGGCGACCGCTGATGGCGGGGATGGAGTGCAAGGCACGAAGGATTTCAGTCAGGCGGCGGTGGAGCCGGTGCCAGGCCGAGTGGTTGGCGGAGGCGTGCAACTCGGATACAACTGGGTACTGCTGTATTGGGATGCGCCCGCGGACGGCGGCAAGCCGTGGGGCTATCGGGTGTATCGCAAGGACCTGAAAAGCGCCCCGGTGCTGGTGGCGACGGTGTGTGACCGTGAGGCTCTCCTGCCTGACCAGCCCGAGCAGGTGAAGCTCTATTATTACGCCGTCGCCTTCAACGGCAGCGGGGAAGGCCCGCCCGGCATAGATGTGGGAGTGATGCTGAATGCGCCGGATCAAGGGGAGGCCGCTGCTGCGCGGCCGCTGAACTTCCCCGAGCGTGAGCTGCCCATCCGCCGGGAACTCGGAGCGGCAATGATTACCTTTGTGCAGAAGGTCGGTGCCGCCATGCATGGCGACGACGAAGACTCGGTGATGCGACAGGTGGCCACGGAGGAGTACCGGCAAGCCGTCGAAAAAGCCGCGAGACAAGGTGTCGGCAATTCGCTGTGCTGGCACACGCTGGCGACGTGGGCAGAGGAGGGCAAGGATAGGATCGGCTATTTCTCCCGCGCTCTCGAATGTCTCAAGGCTGAGTCGGAGGCTGCACCCGCCTCGACTCCGAAGGAAGAGTGGTCCGCCGCCCACACTGAAGCGGATTGCTTGTTCGAGATCGGTCGCGTGCACTTCCACGAAGGCACGCCTGAGGCAGCGCACCATTTTCTCAGCCAAGCGCTCATTCTGGCCCAAAAAGCCGACGCCCTGCGCGCAGCGGCGGGGATCGACCACGACGACCGATTGGAGGGACGCATTGCGGAACTTCTGCTGCAATTGCCCGACGAGCCGTGATCCGCCGCGATCGGCTCGAAAGAGCAGCCAATAATGAAGGGCCGCCATTCCCTCCCTTGATGGCAAATGCGCCCTTGCAAGGAACGGCAGTCTTGCAACACTGCCCGCCCTTTTCACGGCATGGCATTGATTGTACAGAAATATGGCGGCACTTCGGTTGGCACACCGGAGCGCATTCGCAATTGCGCACGGCGCATCCTCGAAACGCAGCGTGCGGGCAATCAGGTCGTCGCCGTTGTCTCCGCCATGTCGGGCGTGACGGACAGCCTGATCAAGCTTGCTCGTGAGGTTTCGCCTGATCATGATCCCGCCGAGCGCGAGATGGATGTGCTCCTCGCTACGGGTGAGCAGACCACCATTGCGCTCACGGCGATGGCGATCAATGATCTCGGTGGCAAGGCGGTGTCGCTCACTGGTGCGCAGGCCGGCATTTCGACTGACAAGGTTCACACCAAGGCCCGCATCGTGAACATTACACCCAAAGCCGTGCATGAGATGCTGGCGGCTGGAAACATCGTCATGCTCGCCGGCTTTCAGGGGCAGGCGGCCAATGGCGAGATCACCACGCTCGGCCGCGGCGGCTCCGACCTCACGGCGATTGCGATGGCTGGCGCGATCAAGGCCGACCTCTGCCAGATCTTCACCGACGTGGATGGAGTCTATACTTGTGACCCCCGCGTCGTCCCCAGCGCCACGAAGATCGAGGATCTCAGCTACGACGAGATGCTCGAGATGGCCAGTTCCGGCTCAAAGGTGATGCAGAGCCGCTCGGTCGAGTTCGCGAAAAAATTTGGAGTCCGATTTGAAGTGCGCAACAGCATGAACAACAACCCCGGCACGCTTGTGAAAGAAGAAAACAAAGGCATGGAATCCGTCGTCGTCCGCGGCGTCAGCATCGAGCGCAATCAGGCAAAGGTCACCATTGACGATGTGCCCGATCGTCCCGGAGTCTCCGCCGCCATCTTCGGTGCCATTTCCGAGGCGAACATCATGGTCGATATGATCGTGCAGAACGTCAGCACTGATGGACTCACTGACATCTCCTTCACGCTCAGTGCCGCCGATCTCCCGAAGGCTGAAAAGGCACTCGCCGCTGTCGTCGTTACCCTCGGTGACAAGGTCGCGCTCCGCACCCAGAAGGGCGTGGCGAAGCTCAGCGTCGTCGGCATCGGCATGAGAAGTCACTCTGGCGTCGCTGCCAAGATGTTCGGGGCGCTCTCCGCCGCTGGAATCAACATCCAGATGATCTCCACCTCGGAGATCAAGGTTGCCGTCACGGTGGACGAAGCCGAGATCGAGAAAGCCGCTCGCGCCGTGCATACGGCGTTCGGGTTGGACGAGAAGAAGGCGTGAGCCGGTCGGTCTCGATGGTGCTGGCTGATGCGTCATGGTTGTGACGTAAGGCCGACATGATTTTAGCTTGCTCTGATCTCGCGCGACCCCATAATGAGCGCCGTTGCATTGGCCTTAACCGATGCCGTTTCCGGTCTTGTTTGGGGATATAGCTCAGTTGGTAGAGCGTCTCGTTCGCAATGAGAAGGTCAGGGGTTCGAATCCCCTTATCTCCACCAGCCGGAGA
>Ga0075163_10008906_pt1 | contig 13186 bp, 16 predicted proteins | sample JI1023141ADNA_FD_71478 | JGI IMG/M metagenome (GOLD analysis project Ga0075163, IMG submission 71478) | Wastewater effluent complex algal communities from Wisconsin, to seasonally profile nutrient transformation and Carbon sequestration -... | ecosystem: Engineered > WWTP > Effluent > Algae...
GTTGCGACGAGAGCATTACAAACGTGAAGCGGCGAGTTCCGCAGAGTCACGACGACAGATAAAGTAATGAACAAACCAAAGCGCTACGAAGACGAAATCACGGACTACCGTAGAGGATTCATGGAAGGACAAGCCGGTGAGCGCGATGTTTACATGCTTTACACAGGATGTACTGACGTAGATGAGTATTGCCGTGGGTATTTAGATGGCTTAATAGGACAACCATGCGAAGACTAGAAGTAAAGCCTGGACATACTTACGGTGATCTCAAAGTCATCCGTGAGGTCGAGGCAAAGGGCAAAAGACATTTCCTATGCCAATGCGCATGCGGCAATAAAGTAACCGTCAGACTCGGACATCTCCGCAGCGGACATTCTACAACGTGCGGCAATTGCGGAATCGAACACGACGGTCAACGCAAGACGGTTTCGGAATGGGCATCGCTGTTCGGACTGAAAGAAAGCACGCTGCGAGCGAGGTTGAAGGTGATGGGAATAAGTGAGGCACTGAAAAGAACATGAGCGAGACACTGGACATAGGCAGAACTCTGGCTGATGCGACTTTTGACCAACATCGTCTCGGAGAATGCAAGAAGATGCTAGTTTCTCCGAGTCTGATGGAAGGATTTCGTGATGCACTTAAGGATCGAGAGATACGTCTTCCGATTGTAGAAACCATATACATTCGTGGAGTGCCGGTCGTAGAGTGCGAACAGCTTGAAGGCTTGGAATACGCTTTTGTGAAATAGTTGCTACTCAGTCTATTGACCCATGGTCGCAAGCTGTATAAAGTATTAAATGTTGGCTCCCGGAAGACTCAACAATACAAACCGTCGATTTGCTGTGCGTTTCTTTCCGGGAGCCAACGCAGTGAGTCGGCGGTTTTTTATTGGGAGTTAGACATGGCAATTGAAGTGAAAGTTTCATGGAAAGAAAAGGAGGCTGCGATTCGCGCACTGGAGAAAAACGGTCGCGTCGATCCAGTTGAGTTGATTGAAGCAGCTCGCAGCCCAGATCATCCTTGCCATTCAGATTTCACATGGGATGTTGAGCAAGCAGCTTCCGAACGATGGCGAGATCAAGCACGCGAGTTGATTCGCTCTGTCAAGTTCGAGGTGATAGTAGAAGACGTAGGTAATCCAGTTTGCATGTACGTTCCATCGGGCGATGAAGACTCCATGTTTGTGTCGTTGCCGAAAATTAGGAGCAAGGCACAGGCGTCTGCTGTTGTTCTGGCTGAAGTTGCAATGCTGCTTGGGAACGCTTCTCGCGCTTACGGAATAGCGCTATCGAAAACAAACATCGTCGGCGCTGACGTTGTTGCTCAATTGCTGTCGATACGAGAGCAGTTGGCATCATTAAAAACAGAGTTGGTAGACGAGTAAATCATTGGTCATGGTCTGGGCCGGAGAGGAGAGGCTAGGCCGAGTATGGACTGGCGGTCCAGGCGTGCTTCAGCACGGAATGGACAGGTCGGGCTGGGTCGGTCCTGGTAATGTGTGGCGGTCGCGGCACGTTGGGGTAAGCCAAGGTCTGGTGCGTTTTGTCGGGTCTCGGTGAGGCGGTCGAGGTGAGGTTGGGTACAGCGTGGCGTGGCTCGTTAAGTCCTGGTTGGTCGGGGCGGTCATGGTCAGTCGTGGAAAGGTCGGGCAAGTTACGGTGAGACGTGTTTAGGCGGTCAGGGACATGCTAGGTAAGGCGAGGTTTAGAGTGGACTGGCGGTCAAGACGGGGCGGGGTCTGACGTGATCGGGTAAGCCCAGGCGGTCGAAGAAACAAGAGGAAGCATTGTGATTGCGGAACGTTTCCGTAATCTTTTACGCAGCAGGGAGCTTAGTTCCCGCATTTTAGAAAGGTGCCATCATGGCAAAAGTAACTGGAGTTTTGGAAACAATTGAAGTTGAACCACTACGAGTTGGTAGCATGCAGGTCTGGTTGCGTGGTCTCACGCCGCTGATCTGCAATCGATTGGCCGCAAAGGCTAGGCGAGAGTTGTTGCTTCCGAAGGGACGAAAGTCGACGGCGGAAAAACAGCAATCGCTGAAGCATGATCCTGTCGCTGAGTATCGAGACAGCATGAATGTTCGCGCTGGTGTTGGTCCTACGAGGATTGTATTTCCTGCGCCGGCAATTAAAGGTTCGATGGCTACTGCCGCGCTCGAAACGAAAGGCACGAATCGAACGCAGATTGGTCGCCTGGTCTGGGTTAAGGACTATTCGGTTGATGTGTATGGAGTGCCTGAGTTGTTCATGGCCATTGTGCGTTCGGCGGATATGAACCGAACTCCTGATGTGAGGACGCGCGCCATTTTGCGTGAATGGTGCATGCCTGCGACTATTCAATTTGTTAAGCCGCAAATGTCCGAACAGGCGATCATGCAGTTGCTTTCCAATGGCGGAATCATCGTCGGCGTTGGCGATTTCCGACAAGAAAAAGGCAAGGGCAACTTTGGTCAATTTTCTGTAGTCACCGAAGCTGACTGCAAGGACATTATCAAGGCTGGCGGCTTGAAGCAGCAAGACGCTGCGATCAAGAATCCTGTCTGCTTCGACAGCGACACTGAAGAACTTTTAGGATGGTTCCAACAGGAAGTTAAAGTTAGAGGCAAGTCCGAATTGGTTGCCTAAGTATCAATTGGTCGCGGAGAGGCATGGCGTGATAAAGCATGGTAAGTTGAGTCATGGCTGTCGAGGCGAGTTAGTGCAAGACCAGGATGGGCCTTGTGTGGATAGAATAGGCGGTCGCGTCGGGGTACGGTTCTGCGAGTTAAGTCGAGTCAAGTCGCGTCGGGTCATGGCGGTCGTGGCGGTGTTCGGTGAGGCGGGGCCGGTCAAGGCCGGTTGCGTTTGGTCTGGCGGTCGCGGAGAGGAAAGGCTCTGTCTGGTGAGGTGCGTTTGGGCGAGTCGAGGCGGTCGAGTCGGGTCTTGCTGAGGTTCGGTCCGTTACGGTTTGTTCGGGCGGTCGAGTCGGGCTATGTTGCGGAGAGTCAGGGTACGTTCTGGCAATGCGGTTTGTCAAAGCTAGGCTGCTCGTGGCGGTCGTTGCATGGATTGGTAAGGTGTGCCGCTACTGGTCATTGTCTGGAGAGGCGGTCGCGTCGGGGGTAGGCGTGGAACGGCAGGTTAAGGCGAGTCGAGCCTTGGCGGTCGTGATTGACTAAAGAGAGGCCGTGCTGGATAATTTTGGCATGACCTCTCTTTTTTTTGATCTCGTCCCAAAAGACCAAGTAGCTAACTTGCGATGGAGAATCGCTTGCCGTGAACGTGCGATAAGCGATAGCCGGTTTCGCGATGCCCTGTGGCAAGCCTGCATGGAGGACATATGCTTCTTTTGTTCGTTTGCCCTATGGGTCTACGAGCCAAGGTCAAAACACAAGCGTAAGCCGATGATACCCTGGAGCCATCAAGTTCCGGTACTGCTGGCGATGAACGAGACAATCGACGAGGCAATGGTAACGGAACGCCCTGTCTCATTGACCCTGAAAAAATCAAGAGCGCAAGGTGGAACTTATTGTTACCTGGCTGTGACTATGCAGCGAGCGTTGAGAGAAGCGGGTTTCACGGTCGGTCTTGTGACGAGAAACGAATCGCTCGTGGACTCAAAGGTAGACGACTCGGCTGTGATGTTTAAGGCTAGTTGGATGTTGGACCGCCTGCCGGTGTGGATGTTGCCGGATGGGTATTCCAGGAGCATGACAGAGCACGTTATACGACTACCCAACGAATCAGGCTGGAGTGGGTACGCTGCGACAGGGGACGTTGCCCGTGGTGGTCGAACTAGCTTGTTCGTGTTCGATGAACCAGGGAGCGAGGAATTCGTCGCTGCGAACAAAGATTACAAAATGCTTTCGTCGGTCGCCCACGTATCGAATGCTGTCTTCCTAGTTTCGACGTTTGGTATTGACTCTGGTGTGTTCTACGATTCCGCTACGGATCCCGACAATCCAAGAGTCTACAATCTCTCGTGGATGGACAATCCTGACCACTCTCGGAATATCTATACTGTGCAAGCAGGCGTGGCAGTGGCGCATCGTTCAGAGGAACAGGAAGCAGTCACCAAGTACGTCGCCGAACACCAGAGGGAACTACGGTCTATTGAGCGACGTGGTCACAAGATCGAGGGCAAGGTTCAGTCGCCGTGGTACAACGCGCATAGGCTGCAACCAGGCGCTACACCACGATTCATCGCTCGAGAACTCGACGAGGATTGCCGTGGAGCAGTAGGCAAAGTGTTCGCCTCCGACCTCCTAGACAGGATGAAGCGAACCCACTGCCAGGGTCCAGTTTGGACGGGAAATCCAGTCTTTGATTCGGAAACATGCAAACTCACTGGGCTTATTCCGAGAGAGGACGGGGCTCTTAAATTATGGTTCCGTCCAGGGATTGATAATTCACCGCCTCTGGGACCGTTCACTGCTGGCTGTGACATCGCGTCGGGTGGAGTGGGAGCGTATTCATCGAATTCGGTCATCACGGCTTTGGATGACAGGACTGGTGAGCAAGTGATGGAATACGCTATCAAGGGACTAGAACCACGCCCGTTCGCGCGGCGATGCGTCGGACTGTGCATGTGGCTCAGGAACGCTTTGTTGGGCTGGGAGGATTCAGGAGTCTCTGGTGGTTTCGCTAAGGAAATCATGGAAGTTCTTTATTATGGCAACGTGTACTTTCGAGACGTGAACCAACTTGGTTCTCAGAAGAAAAGCCGCAAGCCAGGCTGGCCGTGCCGAGACGCAGACAAAGCTGATATGTTTGAGCAAATGGCACTGGCGATGGAGTCTGGGAAGTTCATTCCACGGTCGGCGGAGATGATTGCCGAGTGCGGCGAATATGAGTGGGATGGCGGAAAAATCATCCATGCACCAACGAAAAACAAGGGTGCCACCGAGAAAAACCACGCGGACAGAGCCATTTCAGCTGCTGGAGCTTGGATGGTATTTAACACCGACGTAGTGCTTGATAAGATTGACACGAGCGAAGAAACAAGTCAAACTCCAGAGTATGGGAGTTTCGCGTGGCGAGAAGAGCAAGAACGCCGACAGGTGAAATCTAGCAGTCCTCGCTACGGAATCCGTGATGTGATCAGGCATTATTGAATTCTTTTCCAGAGTTAGAACCTGGAGGGAGAGAGACATGAAAGAGCTGTTTGAAGAGAAGATGAAAGTCGTGCTGAACCTTATTCGCGTGAACAGCACGGGCGACGACGCGATGAAGATAACGCAAGCCGCCTGCAACCTCGCACAAGCGCGTAACACTTTTAATCTCATGCCTGAAACGCCAAAAACAGAACAAGAACCAGAAACAAACACAGGAACAAAAACTGTCAAGAAATTAGGGGTCGGCGCGTAAGGCGTCCGACAACGACAGGGCATATAGCGGAGTAGCTACCGCTTAGAGTGCCTCTAACATTCGCAGCCTTAGAGGGGTCGCGGCGCTGAAAAGCGGTTCGACCCCTCGTTTCTTTTTAGGCTGCGATATGATCGACCTCCAAAACGATGAAAAACGTGGTCGGCTACTAAAAGCCATCCGCTCATCGCGCGATGCGTTAGAGCCGTTTCGTCGTGTTAGGAAGGAGTTGATTAAAGATTATGTTGGCTCCTGGTATGCCGAGACGGGTGCGGAAAACAAAACGCTCGTCAATCTCATCAACCAGACGGCGCGTATCTATGTCGTTGCACTCGCCGCCAACAATCCTCAAGTTCTAGTCTCGACTCCGCGCACCGAAAATATCGCTTTCGCACGCAGGTTCGAAGTAAACCTGAACAAGCTCATTAGCGACATGACTCTCGACAAGACGTTTCGAGCAATAGTCTTGGATGCGTTTTTCTGCCTCGGGTGTGGCGTAGTGATGATGCGCGACACCGACACTCGCTTTCATGGATTACTGGAGTCTGAGGAGGACGTGTGGCTGGATCCTGGAGAGCCATGGTTAAATCGCGTGTCACTCGACGATCTCATTCTTGACATGCCGGCCAAAGAGCTGACCAAGATGCGGTATTGCGGACATCGCTACCGCGCTGACTACGAGAAGGTCATGGATGAGCCGGGCTACTCGAAGAAAGCAAAAGACAAGCTCAAGCCGACAACGCGATCACACCACGACCAGACCGGTTCAGCTCGAGACATTGCTTCGGACTGGGGAAGTGCTGAGGATAACGATCTAAAAGACATGGTGTGGCTGATGGATGTGTGGATTGCTGAAAACAATTCCATTGTCACCATGGCATGTGATCAGCCAGACATAGAACCTTTGATTGAGCGCGAGTGGATCGGTTCACAAGCAGGACCGTATAAGTTCCTTTCCCTGGGCGACACTCCCGATAACGTCATACCAACATCACCAGCAATCAACCTGAAGGGCATGCACGATCTTCAGAACAGGCTGCACCGGCGCATGGAGGATGACTCGGACGCTCATCGAGTCGTCAATGTCTATCCGCCAAGCATGGTTGATGATGCGAACCGCTTGAGGACAGCGGAAAGAAACAGTTGGCAGCGAGGCGCAAGCCCAGAGCAAATTAAGCAGTTCGAGATGGGCGGTGTTGATCAAAGAGACATGGCGTTAGCCACATTTCTTCAGGGCGAGTACGACCGGTTCGCTGGAAACCTTCAGGCGATGGGTGGGCTCGGAGCGCAAGCCGCCACTGTTGGGCAGGAAGAACTGATACACGGCTCGCTGTCTAAGAACGTGGCTGACATGCGCATGGCAGTAGTGAACTTTGCGGCAGACTGCATCCTCGATCTCGGCAGGCTCATGTGGGAGGATCAAACACTTGAACTACGCACTTCGATGCCAGTGGGGAACAGTGGGATTCAGGTCCGATCGGATTGGGAGCCCGAGTATCGCCAGGGGCAGTTCGATGATTACGAGTTCAAGGTTGAACCATACTCGATGGTCTTCAAGACTCCACAGCAGCACCTTCAAGAGTATTTCCAGGTGTTACGCGAGATTGCCCCGCTCTGGCCTATGTTCCAATCGTCAGGAGCAACTCTGAACGTACAGGTTCTCGTCAAGGAAATGGCGAGGCTAATGAACAAGCCTGAGATAGAGCAGTTGATTACCTTCGCTACGCCGGCGGACATGCTCGGCGGTGACCAGAACACGGTACGCCAGGCTGCTAACACCACCAGGACGAACATTAGAAAAAATGTCGGAACGGGTGGCACAGCAGAGGCACGAAACAACGCGCTCGTCCGCGACCTAATGTCAGGCGCTTCGAGCACGAATGGACAACAGCAAGCAATGATGGAAAGGACGCCTGCGTGAAGTGTTACGTGAATGTCAGATTGAAGAACGATGACCCAAAGGCTGAATTTCGGCACGAGTGGCGTCAGGCTGAGGCGCCGACTCTGAGAGAGGCGATGTCAAAAGCCGAGCGAATGCCAGATGTAGCTATGTGTCTTGAGGCGAGTATTACACCAGGGGGTATGGAAACGTGAGTGGAATTGTTCGTAGGTACAACGGCAGACCAGTAACCAAGGAAGAGTTGGACCAGTTGCTTCCACCGAAGGAGGACTGGCTTGCCGCGCCGCCAATGGTCACGGACACGTACAGCGAGCACGATCCATTGATTTCCGAGGGCTGCGGAGTCATGAAGTCACAAGTGAAAGAGACCCGTGACATGATTCGCCAGCACAATATTCAGGGTGCAGCAGTCCATGAAAACGGTCAGGTTCGCTTCACCAGCCGTAGGGCCCGCAAAGAATTCCTGGCGCGACGGGGATTAGTAGACAACGAAGCCTCGTACGGCGACTGATCGTTTCGAATTACCACACATAACGCAATTTAACGAGAACAATACCATGGCACTATCAGAACTTACAGAGGCAACGCCAGACACGAGCGCCGACGAAATCAAGCAATATGCAGAGAGCGTAGTGCAAGAGATCGTCCAGGAACGCCAGGGCGAAGGTAAGTCCGATGCACAAATCACGAACGAACAGTCAGGCACACCACAGCCTGGAGATAAAACACTTGCTGAGGAAAATTCCAGCGAGCAGACCGCCCCAGAGGGCGAGGACACCGGCGACGACACAGAGCGTCCTGAATGGATGACTGATGACGTAAAAGCCGAGGCAGCCGCGTACGGCATTGAAGAATCGGAACTAGCCGATTTTGCCAGTCGCGAGGAGTTGGATAGGGCATTACGCCTGTTTGACAAGACCGCACTTGAAGCAGGCCGCAAGGCAATGGCGGAAGGTGAGGAAACCCCGGTCAGAAATGAAAAGGGGCAGTTTGTCAAAAAGGAGGAGCCAAAAGCCGATAACGAATCTTCCGAAACGGGAGACAAGAGCGGGCGGTTTGAGGTCACTTTGGACAGGGATGTGTACGACGAGGAAATCGTAAACCACATAACTGGCATGCGTGATTACGTGAGTTCGCTAGAGGCTCGACTCGTCGAAGCGGAAAGACGCTTCGCAGAGGCCGACGCTATCGCAGAGGAACAGCGGTTTGACAATTATGTTGACACGCTTGGGCACTCAGACCTATTTGGCACGACCGGTAAAGAGTCAGCTAAAGAGTTAGAGCGACGCAAGGCTTTGCATGATGAAGTCAACACTCGCGTGCTTGGGCTTGAGCGACTTGGCCGTCCAACAAAAATTAGCGAAACATTGGTTAGGCTCGCTGCCCGCACAGTGTTCGCGGAAGAGCTTGAAAAAAAGAAACTTAAACAACAGACCAGCAAGGTTTCCAAGCAGAACCAGCTACGTCAGGGTGGAAGCCCGACGAAGCCAACTCCGCCACGAGACAATCCTCGTGATGAAGCGGATCGGCTCTACAGAGAACTTGCTAGTTCCTAACAAATAAGGAAGGTGCAACATGGCACTAGGCATTGAACAGATTGATGATTTCGTAAATTCGATTCACCAGAAATTTGCTGGTGAAGACATGCTAGCGGCGCAGGACATTTCTCTGCCGCTGCAAGAGTACAAGTACGCCTCACGCCTCTTCAGCGGAAACCTGAAGAAGGACACCATGGCGACTTCGCAATGCAAGTGGAAGGTCAAGGTGAATACCAACGACAACTTTCAGGTTGTCGGCTTGTATCACCGAGATTCATCGAGCCGCGTGAATGTGCTCAGCGAAGGTTCGTTGAAGTGGGGTTTGACAACCAACAACTACCACTACGACATCGATGAAGAGATTTTCCAGACAGGTGGTCGGCAAATTTACGACTACCTCGAATCGCTCGAGCGAGATTTGATGACCTCGTTCTACACCGGTATGGAAGACTTGATGTTTGGACCTGGACCTTCCAGTCCAACGCAAACGCCATTCCCGCCAGTGTCGCTGTTGTGGTGGATCACCGCGACGGACGACAGCACAACCGAGAACAATTCGGAAGAAGGGTTCGATGGTTATGCGCCTGTTGGCTGGGGCTCCAACGGTGTAGGTGGAATCGATCCGATCGTTTACGACCAGTGGAGGAACCGCACGTTCCCATACACAAACGTAGACCGTGACGATTTTGTCGAGAAGATTATCAATTCGATGGATCTTTGCAGCTTTACGCCACCTGTGCAGCGCCCTGACATTGTGGATCAGAAGCGGCACGATTGGGAGCTGTTGACCACCCATAGCCGTTTGGCTGCATGCCGTCGATTGCTCCAGCTTGGCAATGACAACATCGGCGATGATATGGCGAAGCACAGCGGTACGGTTTACGTCCGCGGTGTGCCATTGAATTGGGTGCCAGCGTGGACAAATGCTGCCAGCGCCAACGCGAGAACAGACGGCATTATCCTGGGTGTGAACTGGGCTACGTTCAAGGCGTACTACGCTCCTGGGCGTCAAATGCGCAAACGTAAGGCATTCCAGCATCCAGAAATGAGCAACGTTCGCGTTCGTGCCATGGATGACGCGGTACAAATGGTCTGCTTCAATCGCCGCGGTAATTTCCGTGGATACTGTACCAGCACTGTGACAGAAACGGCGTAAGGTTTGTCAACTAAAGTTGACACGACGGAGCAAACGTCTTTGGTGGGTGAGACGATATAAACCACACCCACCAGTTTTTTCCATGGGACCATGCCCACCCTTAGCTGGGTAACTCCCGCTTACAAAGAAGGAGTGCATTATGCACACACATTTCGACGAAATTGCGACTCGGCACTTTTCGCCCAAGCTCTGGAAAGGGTTCGGTGCGCCGACAGGCATGAATCCGTCTGGAAGTTCGTTTCAGACTCCTAGCGGGAATCCCGCCTTTGGGTTCTTTGATGACTTCCACACGTTCAATGCCACTACGCTAGTTGGTCCATACGCCAACCTGCTAACCACTGGTTGCACGGCTGCACTGGCGGCTGATACGGCAACGGCAAAGGGTGTTTTGGCTTTGGCTGTGGACGGTAACGCTGCCAACGACGAGGCTGTTCTGAAGTGGGGTGGAACTGCTAGCGCGCCGTTTTACCTAGCAAACCACGACTTAGCATTTGAATGTCGTTTGGCTGTTTCAGCTATCACGGCAGCCAAGTGGTCTGTTGGTATCGGTCTCGGTCAGGCTGACATGATTACGACTGACCTGTTGTTCGTGGATACCACGGGAGCCTTGGCTGACAAGAACTTCCTTGGCTTCAACAAATTGCTGGCTGAAGCTGGAGTGTTTGACGGTGCCTACAAGGCTGACGGTCAGACCTATCAGAACGGTGCGACCAAGACCAAGCTCGACGCGCTGCACACTGCCGTGGCAGCTACCTACGTCAAGCTCGGATTCCGCTATCGAGCTCATCCGAAGACGATTGAGTTCTTCGTCAACGGCGCTGTTCCTGGTGGGAATATCAGTCCAGCTAAGCTGACTGCCACCGAGATTGACGCAGCGACGTTCCCTGACGATGTGTTCCTAGCGCCGTTCATCGGCATCAAGGACATCGCCGGTGATGCGGCATTGAGCATAAGTATCGACTGGTGGGCTTGCGCTCAGTACGAGTAACATCCGATAAGTCACGGGGGGGGCGGGCACAGGCTCGCCTCCTCTGGCTATGCAAGCTTCAGTGTTCATCTGCAAATAAGGTGAGGCAGTGCCTACAAAAGCGGTAATCACGACCTACGCTACGGGCCAAACATTGTATTGGTTTCCGCTTAGTCGTTCGCTGGCCGACTGGGCGACATATCGTGTACTCGCTACCGAGGCGTCCGCGCCGAATCTTGGAAAATACTCAGCTACTCTGGATTCGGATGATGCTGACTTAGCATTGGATCCGGACGCACCATTCGTATTGTTTGCTGGCGCGACACAGCCAGCAGACTTTACTGAAGGGCTACAAACAACGGATGTCATTGGCTCGGTAGAAGCAAGTGGCATGAGGACTGTTCTAACGACAGGACCAGAAAGCGCAACGCTCTACTGGTATCCGCTCAGTAGATCTCTAAGCGACTGGGAGACGTATCGCACACTGGCTACCGAAGCGGCATCACCTAACTCTGGCAGGTACTCAGCCACACTGGACGCCTCCAATGCCGATTTAGCCGCGGATCCATACGGAACGTTTGTGCTGTTCAGTGGCGCGTCACAGCCAAGCAGTTTCAACGATGGCATACGCACGGTTGTGTTAGGTGCAGGGACAACGGCTATCTCAGCGTCGGAAACAACGAGTGTTAACTACTCCAACCTGCAGAGGCGTGTGGGGCACTATTTGTTTGGGATACGCAGTGGGTTTTCCGAAGATCAGGAGAATGACATCAATGATTGCTTGCATGATGGACTGCGACGGGTTTACGCAGCGCATGACTGGTCGTTTCTGCACCCTATAGCAGACGTGATTACGACAGCGCCATACGCGACAGGCACGATAACGATAGCGGCAGGAGTGGTAACGCTCACCGGTGGCACGTTTCCAACCTGGGCAGACGATGGTGTCCTGAAGGTAAACAACCGGTATTACTCAGTAGCCAGCCGTGGCAGCGCGACGCAAATCACGCTCGATTCAACGGCTATAACCGTAGCCACGGCATCTAGTTATCAGCTAGCCAGACCGGAAGTGCCACTGGACGATGCGTTTGACTCAGTGACAAACGATAGCGACCTAACCTACTATCCAAGTCCTGACTGCTGGTATCCTCCGGTGAAGTGGCGACATGACTCGACGATTCGCCATCTCGAGGGAAATAATCCAGAGTTTAATCGTCCAGTGTTCTATTCGGTCAGAACAGTAAGGTTTGATCCAACGGTCGGTAGCCGCAAGGTGCTAGTGCTGTATCCGGTTCCAGATCAGGCTTACACGCTTAGGGTGCCAATGTATTTGCGACCGGTGCTGATGGACGAAGTGAACCTCTATGCGATCGGTGGAGAGGTGCTAAGTCAAGTAATCCTGGAAGCTTGTTTGGCGTCCGCAGAACACAATTTCGAAGAGAGAGAACACGTCCATGAAAAACGATTCATGGAACTGATTGGACTGGCGATTCGCGATGACCAAGAGCGTTCAAGTCCGACAAGTTTAGGTCCAGACATTGGCGACCGTGGACGATTTGGAGTGGTTGATTATGAGTACCGACTGCGAGAGCAAAGACTAGGATCCGTTTCTATCGGCGGCATCACACAATAACGGCAATTATTAAAGACGAGACAATATCATGTTTTCATCAGCCAGTTCACCGATTGTCACAGATGCCAGCGGCAATGCGACTGTTTATCTCACGCCTGGAATCAACAGGGGACTTAATGGCTTTTTAGTAGCCATCAAGTACACGCCTGGAACGATTGCCACTGGAGCGGATTTGACGATTACCGGCAATAGTAGCGGTATTCCAATCCTGACAAAAGCAGACGCTGGAACCAGTCCAGTGTTCTACTATCCGCGTGCGCTGAACAATGCAGTGGCAGACGGTGCAGCGGCTTCGTCTGGAACAGAGCTAGTCCCGATCAAGGACGAAAGTATCAAAGTCGTTGTTGCTAACGGTGGCAACGGCGGGGTGGGTTCGATTGAAGCCATCTTGATAACCCATTCACCGTATTAGTGTTTCTCCGTTAGGACTCGGGAAGTCCCCGAACCATTTTTTGAAAGGATCGTTGCCATGTCGGCACACAGAGTTTTGAGAGATTTGTTAGCGGCATTTAGTGATGTTGGTCCAGGTCGTGTTGCAGTAACAGCCACGTCGACTGGAGTAGCGCTGGAGGAAAATAAGTTGGTGCAGTTCGTCGTCCCGACATGGGGCGCGGCGGACAACATCATCATTCTTCCCAGTGCGCAACC
>Ga0075163_10008907_pt1 | contig 13186 bp, 6 predicted proteins | sample JI1023141ADNA_FD_71478 | JGI IMG/M metagenome (GOLD analysis project Ga0075163, IMG submission 71478) | Wastewater effluent complex algal communities from Wisconsin, to seasonally profile nutrient transformation and Carbon sequestration -... | ecosystem: Engineered > WWTP > Effluent > Algae...
CTGCTTCGGCTATTGAAGCGCTGAGTGTAACTGCACAAAAAGCCAACAGTCACGGCTACCAGAATTACAAAGGCATTCCTGCTTTGCGTGAAGGTGTAAAAGCATTTTACAAGAATACATATGGTGTTAGCCTGAATGCTGAGAATGAAATCCTTCCGCTCATGGGTTCGAAGGAAGGCATCATGCACATTGCGATGGCGTTTGTAAATGAAGGCGAAGAAGTTTTAATTCCTGATCCTGGCTATCCAACCTATTCATCGGTAGCTAAGCTGGTGGGAGCAAAAGTAAGAACCTATAAACTACAGGAATCATTAGACTGGGGAATTGATGTGGCCGCCTTGCAGCAAACCGATTTATCGAATGTAAAAGTTATGTGGGTTAATTTTCCACACATGCCAACAGGGCGCGTTGCATCCAAAGAAGAATTGAAAGACTTGGTTGATCTTGCGCGCAAGAATAATTTTTTGATTGTGAATGATAATCCCTATTCGCTCATCTTAAATGATAATCCACAAAGTATTCTTGCTATTGAAGGTGCTGCTGATGTTGCTTTAGAACTAAACTCGTTGAGTAAATCGCATAACATGGCTGGCTGGCGAATTGGTTGGGTAGCTGGTAACAAAGATTTGGTTGATGCGGTTCTTCGTGTAAAGAGCAATATGGATAGCGGCATGTTTCTGGGTTTGCAACAAGCTGCAGCCGAAGCTTTGAAGAATGGAAATGAATGGTTTACAGAACTAAATGCAGTCTATAAAAAAAGAAGAACAGCGGCACGAAAAATTCTAGATGCCTTGAGTTGTTCCTATTCCGAAAAACAGTCAGGGTTGTTTGTGTGGGCCAAAGCCCCCGATGAAGTGGCCGATGTAGAAAAATGGATTGATGAAGTGTTGTATGCCACACATGTATTTATAACACCCGGCTTTATTTTTGGTGAAGGCGGTTCACGTTTTATTCGCATCTCGCTTTGCGCTACTGAAGAAAAACTGCAAGAAGCGCTTGCCCGGATTCAAAAGTTTGTGGCTGAAAAGTCTGTTGTCTCGAATCTAACCTCTCAAGTTTAACTCATGAAAACAACTATTGTTGGATTAGGATTGATTGGTGGTTCGGTTGCGCTGGGTTTGCGCAGAGCGGGCATTGCTACCGAATTGATGGGCGTAGATGCGAATACAGCCAATGGATTGAAAGCTGTAGAACTTGGTTTGGTTGACAAAATTGTTTCAGAAGATAAAGCTTTATCATCGGCCGATCTGATTGTGTTGTCTATTCCGGTAAATGCGTTGAATGCGTTTTTGCCTGCTGTGTTGGATATTGTAAAGAAAGGGGCAGTAGTGATTGATGCCGGTTCTACCAAAACTTCTATTTGTAAATCGGTAGCCAATCATCCTAAACGGAATCAGTTTGTGGCGGCTCACCCCATTGCCGGTACCGAAAACTCTGGCCCCACCGCAGCTTTTGATGGGTTGTTTAAAGGCAAAACCAATATTATTTGCGAAGCCAGTAAATCATCAGTGGAAGCGTTGAATACCGCCATGAAAGTTTTTGATGCGCTGGAAATGAAAACCATTTTCATGGAAGCCGATGAACACGATAAACATGTTGCGTATGTATCGCACCTATCGCACGTGAGCTCGTTTTTATTAGGGCAAACCGTGTTGGATATTGAAAAAGATGAGAAGAACATTTTCGATCTGGCCGGTAGCGGTTTTGCTTCTACTGTACGCCTGGCAAAAAGTTCGCCCGATATGTGGACGCCAATCTTTGAACAAAATGTAGAATACCTGAGCCAGGCCTTATTGGAATACATCATGCACCTGCAAAAGTTTCATTATCATTTAATGAAACGCGATACCAAAGAGTTGCATCGCATCATGTCGAAGGCAAATGAAATCCGCAGGGTGTTAGATCAAACCGATAAACAGAAAATTTCTTAAAGACCTAAACAACAAAATTTAAAAACCCGATTTATCCAGTTAACTTTATTGAATCATGACAAAGAAAGGATTACAACTCGAACCCATATCATCGTGGATGAAGACCAGCAGACCTGTTATCATTAGCGGGCCATGCAGTGCAGAAACAGAAGAGCAAACCATCGCGACAGCCAAACAGGTTGCCGCAACCGGCAAAGTGCATGCATTGCGTGCCGGTATCTGGAAACCACGCACGCGGCCCGGACAATATGAAGGTGCTGGCGATGTAGGTTTAAAGTGGTTGGTGCAAGCAGGTAAAGAAACGGGTTTACCTGTAACTACCGAAGTTGCCAATGCTGCGCACGTAGAAGCTGCACTTAAAGCTGGTGTTAATTTTCTGTGGGTAGGTGCACGTACAACAGTAAATCCATTTTCGGTACAAGAAGTGGCCGATGCTTTAAAGGGTGTTGACATTCCTGTGTTAGTAAAAAATCCGATTAACCCCGATGTGGAGTTGTGGTTGGGTGCGTTGGAGCGTTTAAACAAAGCAGGCATCACCAAGTTGGCTGCTATTCATCGTGGCTTCTCTTCATTCGAGAAAGGTCCGTTCCGTAATGCACCGATGTGGGATCTGGCCATTGAATTAAAAACCCGGGTACCAGAGTTAGATATGATTTGCGATCCGAGTCACATTGCCGGTAACCGCGATCTTATTTCATTCATTTCGCAGAAGGCGCTTGATCTGGATATGGCCGGTTTGATGATTGAAAGTCATATTAACCCCGATGCTGCGTGGAGCGATGCCAAACAACAAGTTACTCCGGCTGTGCTGGGTAAAATTATTAGCGAGCTGGTTGTGCGCACCGCTTCTGTTGAGAGCAAAACATTCAAAGACACACTCAGTATTTTGCGCGAGCAGATAGATCAGTTGGATGATGAGATTATGCAACGCTTATCGCAGCGCATGAAAATCTCTGAGAAGATAGGGCAATACAAGAAAGAAAATAATGTTACTATTCTTCAGGTTAATCGCTGGGAAGAAATTGTACAAACCCGTATTGCTTTGTGTAAGGCCATGGGACTGAACGAAGAGTTTACCAACGATTTATTGAAGTTGATTCACCACGAGTCGATACAGGTACAGACTAAAGTGATGAATTTGGTAACGGAAAGAGTTTAGCCTCACCCCCGGCCCCTCTCCACAGGAGAGGGGAGTAGAATGGATTAAATTTGATAGCATGAGAGTTTTATTTTTTTTTGTAGCGTGTGCACTTGCCCTTCAAGCCCAGCCAGTAGATAAAAACTATTTGCTAGGGAAATTTGATCCGGCCACGCATACCCAGTTTGTTAAACTTGCCGATGAGCACACGCGGGGTAGTGGGCGAGGAGCATACTTGCGCAAAGAAACCTACGAAGCTTTTGTTAAAATGAGCGATGCCGCTCGCAAGGAAGGTGTTGAACTCACCATTATCTCGGCCACTCGCAACTTCGAATCGCAAAAGCGCATTTGGGAAAACAAGTGGAATGGAAAAGTGCAAGTAGAAGGAAAAGACCTGACCACTGTTACTGATCTGAAAGAGCGTGCCCGACTAATATTATTGTATAGTTCTATGCCGTCCACCTCGCGCCACCATTGGGGTACGGACATGGACTTAAATGCATTAAATAACAGTTTCTTTGATTCAGGCGAAGGGTTAAAAATTTATACCTGGTTAAAAACTCATGCAGCAGAGTATGGTTTTTGTCAACCCTATACAGCAAAAGATACCGGCCGCACCGGTTACGAAGAAGAACGCTGGCATTGGAGTTACCTGCCCTTATCGGGCGAATTTTTAAATCAATATAAAAAGGAAGTCACCTATCAAGACATCACCGGCTTTGAAGGTAGTGAAGTTGCCAAGTCGATGGAGGTGATCCAGAACTATGTAGAGGGAGTGGCGTGTAAGAAATAAATCATCCTAACCAGCCAATCAGGTCTTCCCGCAGATTGCCAGACCAATTTCATTCTGTACAGAAATTTTCTGAATCCAATCGCAATATCTCTATCCCTTTTGCGATATTTAATTCTCCGCTTTTAACCTTCAATCCTAAACATGAAAAAAGTACTCATTAGCCTGTTGGCAGTTAGCGTGGCAGCCGCAGGTATCTACTTCTTTGCCTTCCGCAAAACCGAAAAGGTCTTCAACTCGGCAGTAAACCCGGCCTTTGGTCAGTACATTACTTCTTATACCGCTGGGGTTATCGGTTCGGGTTCGCCCGTTCGGGTGGTGCTTTCGCACGATGTGGCCGAAGAGACTGCGGTAGGTTCTGAAACAACACTTAAACTTTTTGATTTAACCCCGGCTGTAAAGGGCACAACCATTTGGGTAGACAAACGCACGCTTGAGTTTAAACCGGCAGCTCGTTTGGTATCGGGCCAGATTTATAAGATCAATTTTAACCTGCACCGGTTAATGGAAGTCCCGGTCGATCTCAAAACCTTTGAGTATTCGTTGCAGGTAATACCACAGAACTTTGAAGTATCGATTGACAATGTTAAGCCTTACGTAAAGACCGATCTTAAGCGGCAGAAGATTGAAGGCATGGTATATACAGCCGACTTTGCAGAAGGTGAGTTGGTTGAAAAAATGATTGCAGCCACACAAGATGGAACATCATTGAAAGTAAACTGGACCCATACGGGCGAAGGCAAAACGCACAGCTTTGTGGTGGAAGATGTGGCCCGTAAAGATGCAGCCAGTAAAGTAACGCTGGCGTTTGCCGGTGCTTCGCTTAATGTGGAGCATCAGGAAGAGCGCGAAGTGGAAATTCCTGCGTTGGGCGATTTTAAAGTAGTGAACGTTCGGGTAGAGCAAGGAACAAGTCAGCAGGTAATTGTTCAATTTTCTGATCCGCTTAACGAAACTCAGAATCTCGAAGGCTTAATCCGGATTTCGCAACTCAACTCGCTCGATTTTGAAGTAAAGGATAACGAGGTTAAAGTGTTTCCGCCCGTAAGGCAAACCGGTTCGCGCACGATTACGATTGAAGCCGGAGTAAAAAATATTCTCAACTATAAAATGAGTGATGCCGCTACCTTCGATGTAGCCTTCGAACAAACATTACCTGCGGTACGCTTTGCGGGTAAAGGAAGTATTTTGCCTTCTACCGATGGGTTGGTTATGCCGTTTGAAGCAGTCAACCTGAAATCGGTAGATGTAAAAGTGATTAAAATTTATGAAGACAACGTACTTCAGTTTTTACAGGTAAATGATTTTGATGGTAGCCAGGAACTTAGACGCGTGGGTCGGCCCATTCTCAGCAAAACTATTTCGTTGGAAAATGCAGGCGTGGCCGACCTTGGCAAATGGAATCGCTTTACGTTAGATTTATCAACATTGATTCAAGCAGAGCCGGGCGCCATCTATCAGGTGCGCATCAGTTTCAAAAAATCTTACCTGGCTTATATATGCGAAGGTGGTGAAGAAGGCACCACAACCGAAGGCACGTTTGAACAATGGGATGGTGAGGATGGCAATGGTGAAGAAAGCTATTGGGATTCGTACGATGACTATTATTACTACGATGATTACGAATGGTCGGAGCGCGATAACCCTTGCCACTCATCTTACTATACCGGCAATCGCAACATTAAACGAAACGTGTTGGCATCTGATCTGGGTTTGCTTGCCAAACGAGGTGGTGATGACAACACGCTGGTAGTGGTTAACGATTTGAAAACCACGTTGCCCTTATCGGGAGTGGAGGTAGAAATGTACGATTATCAACAACAAGTTATTGCCACGGCTAAAACAGATAGTGATGGTAAAGCAACTTTACAATCATCTAAAAAACCATTTGCGATTGTTGCTAAAAACGGAGTGCAGCGTGGCTTCCTGAAAGTGCAAGGTGGAGAATCACTTTCACTCTCCAACTTTAACGTGAGTGGAGAGTATGTTCAAAATGGATTAAAAGGATTTTTGTATGGCGAGCGGGGTGTGTGGCGTCCGGGCGATTCGCTTTATCTCAGTTTCATTTTAGAAGACAAAAACAAATTATTGCCCGCTTCACATCCGGTAGTGTTCGAGTTACAGAATCCGCAAGGTCAGGTTACTTCGCGTCTGGTTCGGTCATCGTCTGAAAATGGTTTCTACAAATTTGCTACTGCAACCGCCAGCGATGCGCCCACCGGTAATTGGTTGGGTCGCGTAAAGGTTGGTGGTACAGAGTTTCAACAATTTTTAAAAGTTGAAATGGTTAAACCGAATCGGTTAAAAATCAATCTTGATTTTGGTGTAGATAAGTTAACAGCGGGTAACAACAATGTTTCGGGTAACTTAAAAGTAAACTGGCTGCACGGTGCGCCCGGAAAAAATCTGCGCGCACAATTTGATGTGTTGCTTACCAAAGGCACTACAAAGTTTGAGCAGTACAAAGATTATGTATTCGATGATCCTTCCATTGACTTTTATAGCGAAGCTCAAACTATTTTTGATGATTACACCGATGCAAATGGTAATGCACAAGTAAATGCAAATCTGGAAGTAAACAGCGAAGCGCCCGGTACACTCAATGCAGTATTTCGCGGTAAGGTGTATGAAGAAAGTGGCAACTTTAGCATTGATCGGTTTAGTATTCCTTTTTATCCCTACGATGCACTAACGGGAATCAAATTGCCTAAAGGCGATAAGGCGCGTGGTATGTTGCGTACTGATACCACACAACGTGTAGATATTGTAACGGTTGATGCCAATGGCAAACCGCTTTCGCGAACAATCGAATTATCGCTTTATAAAATCAATTGGCGCTGGTGGTGGGATGGTTCCGAAGGTTCAGTAAACTTTATGTCAGGCAACTATTCGCAGCCTATAACCACTGGTCGCGTAAGCACGGTAAATGGAAAAGGCTCGTGGAATTTTGAAGTTAAATATCCGGAGTGGGGTCGCTTCTTTGTAAAAGCGTACGATCCTCAAAGTGGTCACACTACTGGTAAAGTGATTTACATCGATTGGCCGGGTTGGGCTGGTCGCGCCCGCAACGAAGGCGAAGGTGCTACTATGCTTTCATTCTCATCCGACAAGCAAGTTTATAATGTAGGTGAGAAAGCCATGTTGGTTATTCCAGGTGGCGACAAAGGCCGGGCACTCATCAGCATCGAAAACGGAAGTAAAGTATTGCAAACCTATTGGCTCGAAACGCAAAAAGGTGATAATCAATTTTCATTCGAAGTGACAAAAGAAATGACTCCGAATGTGTTTGTAAATATCACGTTGTTACAACCACATGCACAAACTACTAACGATTTGCCTATCCGATTATATGGTGTTATTCCTATACAGGTAGAAGATCCGAATACCCACCTTGAGCCGATCATCAGCATGCCCGATGTGTTAGAACCCGGTAAAGAAGTGGTGATTAAAGTAAGCGAAAAGTCAAAACGCAAAATGACTTACACACTCGCCATCGTAGATGAAGGCCTACTTGATCTTACTCGCTTCACCACACCCGATGCATGGAATAAATTTTATGCCCGCGAAGCATTGGGTGTTGCCACCTGGGATTTGTACGATCAGGTAATGGGATCGCTTGGCGGAAGAGTAGAACGATTGCTGGCACTGGGTGGCGATGGTGAACTGGCAGCCAAAGAAGACGATGCAAAAGCAAACCGGTTTAAACCTGTAGTAAAATATTTCGGCCCGATTACACTTTCGGGTGGTAGCAACGAACATAAGTTTATTATGCCGCAATACATTGGTTCAGTTAAAACCATGTTGGTGGCAGGACATGAAGGTGCTTATGGCAAAACTGAAAAAGCAACTCCGGTTCGCAAACCGCTAATGGTGTTGGCCACGTTGCCGCGCGTGTTAGGGCCGGAAGAACAAGTGAAACTGCCCATTACATTATTCAAGAGTGAAGCCGCCATCAAAAATGTAAAGGTTGATATTAAAGTAAGCGGGCCGCTGGGTGTTGTAGATGAATCATCGCGCACAGTGGCTATGGCCGAAAGTGATCTCACCTTAGACTTCGCATTGAATGTGAAAAGCGAAACGGGTGTTGCTAAAGTTCAGGTAACAGCAACTTCAGGAAGCTATTCAGCAACGGATGAAATTGAAATTGAAGTGCGCAACCCGAACCCACCGGTTACACAAGTACAAGATGTGGTGCTGGAAGCCGGTAAAACCTGGAACACAACCGTAACACCATTTGGTGTAGCCGGAACAAACGTAGTGACATTAGAGATTTCAAGTTTGCCACCGGTTAATCTTGGGCAACGCATGCGCTACTTGTTGCAATATCCGTATGGTTGCATCGAGCAAACAACCTCGGCTGTGTTTCCGCAATTGTATCTCGATAAAGCGAAAGCTTTAACAGATGCTGAGAAGACGGCAATTCAAAGAAATGTTACAGCGGGAGTTGAGCGACTGAAAACTTTTGTGAACACGGATGGAGGTTTTGCCTACTGGCCAGGCAGTGGCGATTCCGATAGTTGGGGAAGTACGTATGCGGGGCATTTCTTAATTGAAGCGGAAGCAAAAGGCTATTATGTGCCCAACGACATGATTAAGCGCTGGAAAAAATATCAGAAGAACAAAGCACAAGGCTGGCGCAAAGCACAAGAGTATGGTAGCAGCGAATTGATACAAGCTTACCGACTTTACACACTCGCGCTCGCAGGCGATGCTGAGTTAGGTGCGATGAACCGCTTGCGCGAACAAGGCAACTTGCCGGCAACAGCTGCGTGGATGTTGGCAGCCGCGTATGTAAAAGCTGGGCAACCGGAAGCTGCAAAAAAACTAATTGAGAAATTGCCCACGCAGGTTAAACCGTATCAGGAGTTGGCTTATTCGTATGGATCGGATTTGCGCGATAAGGCGATTATTCTGGAAACACTGGTGTTGTTGAATGATCGCACCAGAGCGTTTGAGATTGTGAAAGAACTTTCAGTGGCGTTAAGTGATTTTAATTACTGGATGAACACGCAAACTTTGGCGTGGAGCTTAAAATCGGTTGGCTCATTTGCCAGTGGCGAAAAGGGCGATCTGAAATTTTCTTATACCTATGATGGTGGAAAAGAAATTACTACCGGCACGGAATTACCGGTAGCCTCGTTAACGTTGCCTGCAGGAACAAAACCTGCTAACCTGAAAGTGGTAAGCGCGAGCAAAGGAGTTTTATTTGCACGCGTAATACAAGAAGGTGTACCCGCGCGCGGCACGGAAGAAGAAAGCGAAAAAAATCTAACCTTGAATGTTACATACACCAAGACCAATGGTACCCCTATTGATCCAACTACTTTAGAACAAGGGACAGAGTTTGTGGCCACGGTTACTGTATTTAATCCGGGTATGCGTGGGTTGTATAAGAACCTTGCACTCAACCAGATTTTTCCTTCCGGTTGGGAGATCAATAACTTACGTTTAACAGGCGATGACGCAGCAAAAATTACGGGCGATGTACCAACGTATCAAGACATCCGCGATGATCGGGTTTATACTTACTTTGACATAAGTGCACGACAATCCAAAACCTTTAAGGTAATGCTTACAGCAAGTTATGCGGGTTCGTATTACTTACCGGCAGTAAGCTGCGAAGCTATGTATGATAACAGCGTATATGCCCGTAAGAAAGGAAAAGTTGTGGAGGTAGTGAAAAGGGTGGTGCAGTGAGATCATTTGATCAAAAGAAAATTTAAACGTTTTGAGGGAAACTAATGCTATCAAGAGTAATAGAGTAATTTATCTCTCAACGAGATATGGTCCAATGTTGTTTGGAGTATTTTTTCTTATTAAGAATTTATATCTCAGATTTATTAACAACGAAAGTAATAGTGGTCACTTGTTATTTGGAGTAGTTATTTTAAGTATTGGATTAGGTTTTATTATAATAACTAAATTTGGGAACATAAGTATTAATCATCTCCAATTCGGAGAGAATAAAATTATTAATTGGTCTGATGTAAGGTATGTTGAGCGGGTGGGATTTTTAATTCTCATTTTAACAAAAACCCCTCGGAGAATAATTTTATTTCCGGTTGATAAAATTGGTTTTATAGGTTGGTATTACTCAGACTCATCAATGATCCAATTAATTGAAAAGGCTAAGGAAAAGCATGGGCTTTAAGTAATTGGGAGTAAATGAGAGTTTAATGAAAATCGCACTTGTTCAAACGCATCCAATTACCGGTAATATAAATGCTAACATTACAGCGCACGAACAATTTATACTAAATGCAAAAGCGCTTGGTGCTGATGCTATTATCTTTTCTGAATTATCATTAACCGGTTATGAACCGGCTTTAGCTACTTCATTAGCCTTAACCCCGCACGATGATCGGTTGCAGCTATTCCAAACGCTGAGCGACACACATGGTGCCACGATAATGATAGGCGCACCGCTAAGAGTTGCAACTGGTGTTCAGATCGGTTTATTAATTTATCAACCGCAGATACCCGTAAAAGTTTATGGTAAACACTTTTTACATGCCGATGAAGAACCCTGGTTTGTACCAGGACTAAATCTACCTCCGGTTTTAATTGGCGATAGTCGCGTGGGGTTGGCCATTTGTTATGAACTTTCCGTAGATGAACATCTAAAAAAATTATTGCCCGAAAAGCCTGATGTTTATGTAGCCAGTGTTGCCAAGTTTGGTAAAGGCATAGTGCCATCGTATAATCGGTTAGCCGAAATTGCAAAGAATGGATTGCATACATTATTTGTGAATGCAGTCGGCACTGCCGATAATGGAGTTTGTGCCGGTGGCTCAGCTATCTGGAATAAAAAAGGCGAGTTGCTCGCAAAGTTAGATGATGTACAGGAAGGGATTTTAATTTTTGATACAGAAACTGAAACGGTTATAAAATGAAGCAAGTATTGATTGTGAATTTATTTGTTGTTGCGTTTGGTTGTACTCCAAAGGATAATTCCAATGTGGTAATAACCAAAGCGGATAATGTTGTTGTCTATCAGACCGAAGCACTGGTGATAAAAAAATTATCCGATCAGGTTTATCAACACATCAGCTTTCTCAACACTGAAAGTTTTGGTCGTGTAGAATGCAATGGCATGGTAGTAACCAATGGAAACGAAGCTCTTGTATTTGACACGCCTACGGATGACAACGGTTCTGCTGAATTGATTAAGTTCTTCACTAAACAAAATTTAAAAGTAACGGGTGTAGTAGCCACACATTTTCATGCGGATTGTGTAGGCGGCTTGAATGAGTTTCATGCGCTGGGAATTCCTTCCTACGCCAATAATCTCACCATTCAATTGATAAAAGAAAAAGCGGAGGGCATTGCTCCCCAACAGGGTTTTGATAACGAGCTTGAATTGCGTGTAGGTGAAAAGAAGGTAATCACTTCGTTTGTGGGTAAAGGCCACACCATGGATAATGTAGTCGCTTACTTTCCTGATGAAGAAACGCTGTTTGGTGGCTGCCTTTTGAAAGAAGTTGGCGCAAGCAAAGGGTTTTTGGGCGATGCCGATACGTTGGCGTGGTCGGCTACCATGGTAAATCTGAAGACAAAATATCCGAATCTAAAATTCGTTATTCCCGGCCACGGAAAAACAGGTGGCGCAGAATTATTGGATTATACGGAACAACTTTTTCTACAAAAGAATCATCCTTAATCTATTCATTGTTTTAACAAGCGCAGTGGATAATTACCGATGCAACGAAACCTAAACCTAAGAACGAACTATTTTGCACTAGTATTACTTCTTCTACTGCCAGTGTTCACTACTTTTTCGCAGGTAATGCTTACCGGAAAAGTGTTGGATCAAAGTAACCAATCTCCGCTAGCCTATGTAAACATTGGTTTGAAGAATACTGCCATAGGCACTATATCCAATCCGGATGGTACATTCTCAATACGCATTCCTGAAAAACACAGAAAAGATACGTTGTTGTTTTCGGCATTAGGTTATGGAAAGAAGGTAATACCCATTCGCTTTCTTAGAGTTGATGAACAACAAATAATTTTACTTGCTGAGCGATCTGTTGTTTTAAATGATGTTGTGGTATCCGCCAGAAAGGAAAAGAACAAAGTTTATCAGTTGGGTAATCGCGATGTGAGCGGTGGTGTTTTGGAAACCGATACACTTTATGCGGGTTATGCCACGGCCTTGTTAATTGAAAACACAGAAGACTTAAAGAAACAAGGACTTGAGTTTCCGGTATATCTGGAAAAAGCACGGCTAAGAATTTTAAGAAACAACTTACCTGCATTCAAGTTCAGGGTTAGGCTGCAAGAGGTTGACAGTATTTCGGGCGAACCGGGTGCTGATATTTTACAACAGAGTGTGGTGGTGGAATCAACCATGCGAAAAGGGTGGCTGGATTTTGATCTTACACCTTTTAAGTTACTTATCACTAAACCATTTTTTGTAACCTTCGAGCAGATACTGGATAAGCAGGATCGTACCATTATTGCTGATGGCTATCGGGAATTTATGCAGACAAATCCCGACAGGTTGGTAATTGATACCATTGAGTTTGAAGGCAAGAAAGAACCACACTTAATGATCAAGAGAGGGGGTATTGATTTACCGGGCACATTCATCGCCATTACTTCCAAAGATTGGGCTGCTAAAGAGTTTACCTGCTATACACGACAAACTAGTTTTGCGGAGTGGGTAAAAGTGCGCGGCATTGTTACGGCAATGGTTTCTGTTAGCAATCAACCAATCACTAAAACAGAAAGACCTAAACCTTGTGCTGATACAGACTTAGCCTGCAAGGCAACGAAACTGTGCGAAGCATTTATGGACGAAACCGGTGTGAATGGTATGCAGATAAGTGTGAGTAAGAGTGGTGAGTTAAAATGGTCCAGGGTTTTTGGCTATGCTGATGTTGACACGCACAAACTTGTAACCGCACAAACCAAATTCCGGATTAACAGTATCTCCAAATCACTTACTTCTTTGGCTTTGGTCAGATTGGTGGCAGATGGTAAACTCGATTTAGATGCACCCATTCAAAAGTATGTGCCTGATTTTCCTGAAAAGAAATATCCTTTTACGGCCCGGCAGTTAGCGGGTCATTTGGCTGGTATTCGCGATTATCGAGAAGATGTTGCTGGTGATTTAATTCGTACCGAACATTACGCCAATGCTATTGATGCACTTGCAACTTTTAAAGAAGATAGCTTATTATTTGAACCGGGCACGCAGTTTCGCTATTCATCGTTTGGTTGGAATTTGTTAGGGGCTTTAATCGAAAAAATAACGGGTAGTCATTATCTCACTTATATGAGTGAAACCATCTTTAACCCTTTAGGCATGGAGTCTACTCTTGG
>Ga0075163_10008908_pt1 | contig 13186 bp, 18 predicted proteins | sample JI1023141ADNA_FD_71478 | JGI IMG/M metagenome (GOLD analysis project Ga0075163, IMG submission 71478) | Wastewater effluent complex algal communities from Wisconsin, to seasonally profile nutrient transformation and Carbon sequestration -... | ecosystem: Engineered > WWTP > Effluent > Algae...
GCAGCCGAGTTCACCTTCCACCGTGGCGCCGATCTTGTGGGCCATGGCCACCACCTGCTGGGTGACGTCCACGTTGTACTCAAACGACGCGGGGGTCTTGCCGTCGGACATCAGCGAGCCGTCCATCATCACCGAGCCAAAGCCCAGGTTCAGCGCGCCCTGGCAGATTTCGGGGGAGGTGCCGTGGTCCTGGTGCATCACCAGCGGGATGTGGGGGTACATCTCGGCCGCGGCCTGGATCAGGTGTTTGATGAAGGGCTCCCCCGCGTATTTGCGGGCGCCAGCGCTGGCCTGCAGGATGACGGGGGCACCCACTTCGTCGGCGGCTGCCATGACGGCTTGCACCTGTTCGAGGTTGTTGACGTTAAAAGCCGGAATGCCGTAGCCGTTGGCGGCCGCGTGGTCCAGCAGTTCGCGCATCGAGACGAGTGCCATGGTGAATGTCCGTTGAAAAGTTGGAAAGTTGGAAGATTGGAAATGGGGGGTTGTGCGTGGGGCGCCGGCCTGCACGGGCAAGCGATGTAACCACGTGGTAACTCCTCCGATTTTACCCATGCCAGCGGTATCTGGCATGGGCGCCTGACCATGCCGGGGGGTCTCTGCGAACGCCTTCGGCCTCAAGCGGAAGGCGGCTTATCTGCTGCCATCGCCGCCATCGCCCTGAACCGCAGGGCAAAACAGGTGGTGAAAGGCGGCTGGGCCGGCTCTGCGCCAAAACGGGCGCCGTGCAGGTCGGCCACCCGGGTGATGATTTCGTGGCCCAGGCGCAGGCTGTCGGTGGCCCGCGCGCGCAGCTCGGGCAAGCCCGGCTCGGCGGTGCCTGCACGTGCGCCGTCGTCGCTGACACGCAGCCAGGGCACGTCACCGTCCGCAGTGGCGTCGAGCCCCAGGCGCACCTCGATCTGAGTGCCGGCAGGGGTGTGTTTGAGGGCGTTTTCCAGCAGGTTGCGCAGCGCCTGCTCCAGCAGCAGGGGGTGGCCCTGCAAGGGCAGGGTGTCCAGGCCCGCCACCGCCATGTCGTCCTGGCGCTCCCAGGCCTGCTGGGCGTATTCGGCGCTCACATCCCGCACCAGGGCCGCCAGGTCGAGCGGCACGGCGGATTCGTGCAGTTCGGCACGGCTGGTGCGGGCCAGCATCAGCAACTGGTCCAGCACGCGGCTGGCGCGCAGTGCGTCTTCGCCGATACGCGCCTGGGCCTGGAGCCGGTCGGCATCGGTCAGGGTGCCGCCGAGCGCCCGGGCCTGCAGCACGATGGACGCCAGGGGGGTGCGCAGCTCGTGGGCCACCTCGTTGGCCAGGCGGCGCTCGCGCAGCAGGGCGGCGTTCTGCTGCTCCACCAGGTCGTTGATGGAGTGCACCACCGAGTTGAACTCGCGCATGGCATGGTGGGCCGGCAGGCGCTGGCCCTGGCCCACGTCCAGCCGGGCCACGTCGTCGGACAGGGCATACAGGGGGCGCAAGCCGCGCCAGATAGCCAGGCCCAGCGCCAGAAACACCACCGGCAGCAGCCACAGACCGGGCTCGATCAGCTGGCCGGCGATGTCCTTCACCAGGTCATCGCGCTCCTGCACGCTGAGCAGCACCATCACCTTGCGCTCACGGTTGCTGTCCCAGTGGGAAAAGCTGCGCCACAGGCTGGGGGGCTCACCCAGGCGCAGGTCGGCAAAACCTTCGGTGGCATCGAACACGGGTGGCGGTGCATCACCACTGCTGCCGATGAGCCTGCCCTCGGCGTCCCACAGGACGACGCTGAGGGACTGCTGGTAGTCGTGGTTCTTGAGGTCGGGCCGGTTCACCTTGAGGGCCGGGTTGCCGGGGGCCACGAATTCGATCGAGCGCAGGCTCAGCAGCACGCTGGCCACGCTGGCCAGGTGGCCGTCGGTCAGTTCGTCGGCTTCTTCGATGCCGGTGCTGTAGGCCTGCGCCACAAAGCTCAGCCAGACCACCAGCAGGGCGCCCAGCGCCCAGACCAGCAGGCGCCGGGTGAGGGTGGGCTCGGGCCGGCGCCAGCGCCGCGGGGGCGCAGCCGGCTTCACGCGCCGCTCTCCCGGGGGATGAAGTAACCCACGCCCCGCATGGTGTGGATCAGGCTGCTGCCCAGCTTGCGGCGCAGGTGGTGCACATGCACCTCCACCGCATTACTCTCGATCGAGTCCTGCCAGTTGTACAGCCGGGCCTCCAGCTGCTGGCGGGACTGCACCCGGCCGCGGGACTCCAGCAGCACCCAGAGCACCGCGAATTCACGCGGTGACAGATCGACCAGCGTGCCCGCCCGCAGCACGGTGCGGGCGGCCGGGTCCACCTCCAGCTCACCGTGCCGGATGACAGGTGCCGCCCGCCCGGCAGCCCGGCGCAGCAGCGCGCGCAAGCGGGCTTCCAGCTCGTCCACATCGAAGGGTTTGACCAAGTAGTCGTCGGCGCCCAGGTTCAGCCCGGCGATGCGGTGCTGCACCTCTTCGCGGGCCGTCATGATCAGCACCGGGGTGTCGGGGTGGGGCAGCTTGCCCGAAGCAGCGCTGGCCTGGCGCAGGCGCTGCAGCAGGCTGCCACCATCGCCATCGGGCAGGCCCAGGTCCAGCAGCACGGCGTCGAAGGCCTCGGCCTGCAGCGCGGCCCAGGCATGGGCCAGGGTTTCGCACCAGTCCACCGCATACCCGCGCTGCTGCAGGTTGGCCTGCAGGCCGGCGGCAATGCCGGCATCGTCTTCCACCACAAGGATTCGCATGGGGCCATTGTCGCCTTTTGAATGCCCTGGCGTGGATGCAAGGCCTGCATCTATCGAAGCCGCCCCACCGATGGCATTCTTATGCCAATGAGCGCTCAAAACCTGCACAGCCTAACTTGTTAACGCAGAAAATAGCATTAAAACTGCACCCTATTTACGGAATGATTGCGCCATTCATTTTGATAGGAGACAGCACGATGAGCGATTTGTTCGACAACCCGATGGGGCTGATGGGTTTTGAGTTCGTGGAATTCGCATCCCCCACCCCCGGCGTGCTGGAGCCGGTGTTTGAGCGCATGGGCTTCACGCTAGTGGCCCAGCACCGCTCCAAAGACGTGGTGCTCTACCGCCAGGGCGACATCAACTTCATCGTCAACCGCGAGCCCAAAAGTGTGGCTGGCTTTTTTGCCGCCGAACACGGCCCCAGCGCCTGCGGCATGGCGTTCCGGGTGAAGGACTCGCACCATGCCTACCGCCGTGCGCTGGAACTGGGAGCCCAGCCCATCGAGTTACACCCCGGCCCGATGGAGCTGAACCTGCCGGCCATCAAAGGTATTGGCGGCGCGCCGCTGTACCTGATCGATCGGTTTGAAGACGGCAAATCCATCTACGACATCGACTTCGACTTCATCGACGGCGTGGACCGCCACCCGGTGGGCCATGGCCTGAAGCTGATCGACCACCTGACACACAACGTGTACCGGGGCCGTATGGCCTTCTGGGCTGATTTTTACGAGCGCCTGTTCAACTTCCGCGAGATCCGGTTCTTTGACATCAAGGGCGAATACACCGGCCTCACGTCGAAGGCACTGACCGCACCCGACGGCAAGATTCGCATCCCGCTGAACGAAGAGTCACGCCAGGGCGGTGGCCAGATCGAAGAGTATTTGATGAAGTTCAACGGCGAAGGCATCCAGCACATCGCACTGATTTGTGACGACCTGATCACCACCGTGGACCAGCTGGCCCTGGCCGGTGTGCCGCTGATGACGGCGCCCAACGACGTGTACTACGAGATGCTCGACGGCCGCCTGCCGGGCCACGGCCAGCCGGTGAGCGAACTGCAGACCCGCGGCATTCTGGTGGACGGCAGTACCGAAGGCGGCACCCCCCGGCTGCTGCTGCAGATCTTCTCGCAGACCCAGCTCGGCCCGGTGTTTTTCGAGTTCATCCAGCGCCAGGGCGACGAAGGTTTTGGCGAAGGCAACTTCAAGGCCTTGTTTGAATCCATCGAGCGCGACCAGATCAGCCATGGTGCGCTGGAGGCCGCGTGAGCGCTGGCCCCGTTGCGCATCACGGGGCCGCACCCATCCGCAGTGGTTAAGCGGCTGTTAAGCAGCCGTGCCTATGGTGCAGGCAACAGCTCTGTTGGCCCGCGCCATGCACTCCACTCCCCGACCCCGCTCTCTCCTGTCGTCATCTACCCTGCGCTGGACCGCAGGCAGTCTGTTGTTTTTGCTGGCCTGGGATGCCAGCGGGCTGGACTTGGTGCTGGCGCACTGGTTTGGCACCGCGCAGGGCTTTGCGCTGCGTGACCACTGGCTCTTCACCACCGTTCTGCATGAAGGCGCACGGCGTTTGTCGTGGCTGCTGGTCGTCGGGCTGAGCCTGGCGGTCTGGTGGCCCGTAGGCGTCTTGCGCCAGCTGGACCGCTGGCAACGGCTGCAGCTGGTGGTCAGCATCCTGCTGGGCCTGGCCCTGGTGGTCGCCATCAAACGCATCAGCAGCACCAGCTGCCCCTGGGACCTGGCGGAATTTGGGGGCCTGGCGCGGTATGTGTCGCACTGGCGTTTCGGCCTGGTCGATGGCGGCGGGGCCCACTGCTTCCCGGCAGGCCATGCGTCGGCGGGTTTTGCCTTTGTGGGCGGGTATTTCGTGTTGCGTGACCGGGCACCCCGGGCCGCCCGTATCTGGCTGGCCACGGCACTGACCGCCGGCCTGGTGCTGGGGGTGTCGCAGCAGATGCGCGGCGCCCATTTCATGAGCCACACCTTATGGACCGCCTGGTTGTGCTGGACCGTGGCCTGGGCTTGTCACAGCCTCGTCACTACCTGGCGCCTACGCTCGGGCGAGAAACGGAGTTCCCATGTGGTTGCCTGATATTGCCCTGTTCCATGCCCTGAATGCCGGTGCCCAGTCGCCCGGCTGGGTGCTGGCCCTCGCCCGTTTTGCGTCCGACATCTTGCCGGCGCTGATGGTGTCCACCGCTTTTCTGCTGCTGGTGCCCAACCGGGGTGCCGCGCGCCGCACCGGCGTGCAGCTTCTGCTGAGCATGGCGTTGGCCTGGTGTGTGGTGAGTCTGTTCCGCAACCACCTGCCCTTTCCGCGCCCGGCAGAGCTGGGAATGGGCATCCAGTGGGTGGCCCATGGCGCACGGCCCGGGTTCCCCAGCATGCATGGCACCGTGGCCTTCGCCTTCTGGGCCTGTCTGGCCTGGGGTGGCTTTCGCATCGCTGCCCTGGCGGTGCTGCCGGCTGTGCTGCTGATCGGCTGGAGCCGGATCTGCCTGGGGGTGCATTTCCCCTCCGACATCCTGGCCGGTGCGCTGGTCGGGACTTTGTGTGCGGGGCTGGTGCTGGCCGGCTGGCGCAGTGCACATGCCTGGCGCGGCGCACGGCGTCTGGCTACAGCCCCCGCCGTGCTGCTGCCGCCACGCTGACAGCACCTTGCGCCGTCAGGTTGCCCGGCAGATCTTGAGCATGTTGGTGCCGCCGGGCGCGCCCATGGGTTCGCCACAGGTGATGGCGTAAACGTCCCCCGTCTGCACGATGCCGCGCGTCTTGAGGTGGGCCTCTGCCTGCTCGAGCGCGGTATCGCGGTCGGCGCTGGTGTCCATCAGCAAGGGGCGCACATTCCGGTAGAGCGCCAGTTTGCGCTGCGTGGCGATCTTCGGCGTCAAGGCAAAAATCGGCACGTGGATGCGGTGGCGGCTCATCCACAGGGCGGTGGAGCCGCTGTCCGTCATGGCTACGATGGCTTTGGCGCCCAGGTGGTGGGCCGTGAACAGGGCGCCCATGGCGATGGACTGGTCGATGCGCCCGAAAGTCTGGCCGGTGAAGTCGGCGTCGAGTTTGACGTCTTCAGCCTGCTCGGCGGCTTCGCAGATGCGGCTCATCTCCTGCACGGTTTCCAGCGGGTATTTGCCGGAAGCGGTTTCGGCGGACAGCATCACCGCATCGGTGCCGTCCAGCACGGCGTTGGCCACGTCGCTGACCTCAGCGCGGGTGGGGACGGGGTTGGTGATCATGGACTCCATCATCTGGGTGGCGGTGATGACCACCTTGTCCATGGCCCGTGCCATACGGATCATGCGTTTCTGCAGCGCGGGCACGGCGGCGTTGCCCACCTCGACAGCGAGGTCTCCCCGCGCCACCATGATGCCGTCGGACGCCTGGATGATTTCTTCCAGACGCGGAATGGCTTCGGCGCGTTCGATCTTGGCGATCAAGCCGGGCTGGTGGCGGTATTCAGCGGCAGCCACATTACACAGCTGGCGCGCCATTTCCATGTCGGTGGCGTTCTTGGGGAAACTCACCGCCACGTAGTCGGCCTGAAAGGACATGGCGGTCTTGATGTCGTCCATGTCCTTGCCGGTCAGCGCTGGGGCCGTGAGCCCGCCGCCCTGCTTGTTGATGCCCTTGTTGTTCGACAACTCGCCACCCAGGCGCACGGTGGTGTACACGGCTTCGCCCTTGACCGAATCCACCGTCAGCACGATCAAGCCGTCGTTGAGCAGCAGCGAGTCGCCGGGCTTCACATCACGGGGGAGGTTTTTGTAGTCGAGGCCGACGGCGTCCACGTCACCCAGCTCGGTGCGTGCAGCGTCCAGCACAAACCGGGCACCCGGCTCCAGCCAGATCTTGCCTTCAGCGAATTTGCCGACCCGGATCTTCGGGCCTTGCAGGTCGGCCATGATCGCCACCTCGCGCCCGGCGCGGCGAGCCGCCTCACGCACCATCGCCGCGCGGTTGATGTGGTCCTGCGCCGTGCCGTGGCTGAAATTAAGCCGTACCACGCTGACTTTGTTCAGGATCATCTGCTCCAGCAATTCAATGGAACTGGAAGCAGGGCCAAGCGTTGCCACGATCTTGGTGGCGTGGCGGGCAGTGAGGCGCGACATGGGAAGGTCTCCGTGTAATTTAGTTTCGCATTCTCACACAGGACACCCGGCAGATTTCAGGATTCGCCCATCTTTGGTGCAAGAAAAAGGGCCACAACCGTGGCCCTTTCACAGCGGCGATACCCTCGGCCGCATGGGAACATCGTTACAGATTTATTTCTGCGCCTGGGCCAGCAGGGTGGCCGCATCGCTGACCTCGAACTTGCCCGGGCCTTCGATGTTCAACGCCAGGACCTTGCCGTCCTTGACCAGCATCGAGTACCGGTTGCTGCGCAGGCCCATGCCACGGCCTGTCAGGTCCAGCGTCAGGCCGGTGGCCTTGGCGAAGTCGGCGCTGCCGTCGGCCAGCATACGCACCTTGCCGGCGGTTTTCTGGTCACGCGCCCAGGCCCCCATCACAAAGGCGTCGTTGACGCTGAGGCACCAGATTTCATCCACGCCCGCCGTCTTGAACGCTTCTGCGCTCTCCACGTAGCCCGGCACATGTTTGGCCGAACAGGTGGGCGTGAAGGCGCCAGGCAGGGCAAACAGGGCAATCGTCTTGCCTGCGCTGGCTTTGGCCACGTCCACGGCGTTCGGACCGATGCTGCAGCCCTCGCCTTCGATTTCGCTGTATTCCATCAGGGTGGTGGAGGGAAGGGTGTCGCCGACTTTGATCATGGAAAAGGTCTCCGCAAGGGTGGGGGGAAGGGTGCGCCAGTATCTGAAGCACCCAGAAAAAAAGCGACCCACATTGTGGGTCGCTTCAGGCAGTTGCGCTGCGTAAATCCGTAAAGGCTTAAACCGACGCGGCCTTTTCAACCAGGCGGGTAGCCACCCAGTTCTTGGTCTTCGAGATCGGACGGCTTTCCGTGATCTCGATGATGTCGCCCAGCTTGTACTCGCCCTTTTCGTCATGGGCGTGGTACTTGCTCGACTTGCCCACGATCTTGCCGTAGAGCTCGTGCTTCACGCGGCGCTCGATCAGTACGGTGACCGTCTTGGCGCGTTTGTCGCTGACCACCTTGCCAATCAAGGTGCGCTTGAGGGATGTCTTAGCTTCCGTCATGTGTGCTCCTGATTACTTGGCGGCTTGCTTTTCAGCAAGAATGGTCTTGGCACGTGCGATGTCGCGGCGGGTCGAGCGCAGCGTCGCGGTGTTGTTCAGCTGTTGCGTAGCCTTTTGCATGCGCAGGCCGAAATGGGCCTTTTGCAGTGCTTTGACTTCGGCTTCCAGACCGGCAACGTCTTTTTGGCGCAGTTCAGTAGTGTTCATTGCTTCGTTCTCCTGAATCAAGCGCCGATCATGCGGCTGACGAACGTGGTGCGCAGCGGCAGCTTGGCAGCAGCCAGGCGGAACGCTTCACGGGCCAGTTCTTCCGGCACACCCACGATTTCAAACACGATCTTGCCGGGCTGGATTTCAGCCACGTAGTACTCGGGGTTGCCCTTACCGTTACCCATACGCACTTCAGCAGGCTTGTGGGAGATCGGCTTGTCGGGGAACACACGAATCCAGATACGGCCACCACGCTTCACGTGGCGGGAAATTGCACGACGTGCAGCTTCGATCTGGCGGGCCGTCAGACGGCCACGGTCGGTGCATTTCAGGCCGAAGTCACCGAACGCCACGGAGTTACCCCGTGTAGCGACGCCGGTGTTGCGACCCTTTTGCTCCTTGCGGTATTTTCTGCGAGCAGGTTGCAGCATGGTATTTCTTCCTTAACTCGGCTGATTACTCAGCCTTGGCACCGTCCGCTGCTGCAGCGGGCGCGCCAACCTTGCGGACGCGCTTAACGGTGGATTTGTCATCGGCACCAGCGGCGGCTGCAGGCTTGTCGCTGCCGTCAGCAGGGGCCGCATTGGCACCAGCAGGACGGCGCGCACCACGTGCAGGGCCACGGTCATTCGTACGCTCACCAGGACGGCCGTCACGGCGCGGGCCACGGGGGCGACGCTCTTCGTCCGGACGCGGCGTTTCCACGGCGGGCAGGTCGTTGCGGCCCAGGGTGTCACCCTTGTAGACCCAGACCTTCACACCGATCACACCGTAGGTGGTCTTGGCTTCGGAAGTGCCGTAGTCGATGTCGGCGCGCAGGGTGTGCAGGGGCACACGGCCTTCGCGGTACCACTCGGTACGGGCAATTTCGATACCGTTCAGACGGCCAGCCGACATGATCTTGATGCCCAGGGCACCCAGACGCATGGCGTTTTGCATGGCACGCTTCATGGCGCGGCGGAACATGATCCGCTTTTCGAGCTGTTGCGTGATGCTGTCGGCGATCAGCTTGGCATCGATTTCAGGCTTGCGCACTTCTTCGATGTTGACTGCGACCGGCACGCCGAGCTGCTTGCCGAGTTCCTTCTTGAGGTTCTCGATGTCCTCGCCCTTCTTGCCGATCACCACGCCCGGACGTGCCGAGAAAATCGTGATGCGGGCGTTCTTGGCGGGGCGCTCGATCAGCACGCGGGAAACCGCTGCGTTCTTGAGCTTGGCCTTCAGGTACTCACGTACCTTGATGTCCTCCGCCAGCATGCCGGCGAAGTCCTTGTTGCTTGCGTACCAGCGGCTGGACCAGTTACGGCTGACCGCCAGGCGGAAGCCGGTAGGATGGATTTTCTGTCCCATAGTCTTCCTAAAGCCTCTTAGTTGCCAACGGTCACGTACACATGGCACGTAGGCTTGCTGATGCGATTGCCGCGGCCCTTGGCGCGCGCGGTGAAACGCTTGAGCGTGGTGCCTTGTTCGACGTAGATGGTCTTGACCTTCAGTTCGTCGATGTCAGCGCCATCGTTGTGTTCCGCGTTGGCGATGGCCGACTCGAGAACCTTCTTGATGATCACTGCGGCTTTTTTCTGCGTGAATTGCAGGGTGTTCAGCGCTTGATCAACCTTCTTGCCGCGGATCAGGTCCGCAACCAGACGGCCCTTATCGACCGACAGACGGACGCCCCGGAGGACTGCACGTGTTTCAGACATGGTCGTTCCTTACTTCTTCTGGACTTTTTTGTCCGCGGGGTGACCCTTGAAGGTGCGCGTCAGGGCGAATTCGCCCAGCTTGTGGCCCACCATCTGGTCGGTGATGTAGACAGGCACGTGCTGCTTGCCGTTGTGCACGGCAATGGTCAGACCGATGAACTCGGGCAGAACCATGGAGCGACGCGACCAGGTCTTGATCGGCTTTTTGTCCTTGGTCGTCACGGCCTTGTCGGCCTTGGCGATCAGGTGATGGTCAACAAACGGACCCTTTTTGAGAGAGCGAGTCATTTGCTATCCCTTACTTCTTGCGACGCGACACGATGAAGACTTGCGTGCGCTTGTTGTTACGGGTGCGGTAACCCTTCGTCAGGTTGCCCCATGGGTCAACTGGATGACGACCTTCACCGGTCTTGCCTTCACCACCACCGTGCGGGTGATCCACAGGGTTCATCACCACACCGCGAACGGTCGGGCGGATACCCATCCAGCGCTTCACACCGGCCTTGCCGAGTTGGCGCAGGCTGTGTTCTTCGTTGGCCACTTCGCCGATGGTTGCGCGGCAGTCCACGTTGATACGACGGACTTCACCGGAGCGCATACGCACCTGGGCGTAAACACCTTCACGGGCGAGCAGCGTGGCAGAGGTGCCAGCCGAACGCGCGATCTGCGCACCCTTGCCCACTTGCAGTTCGATGCAGTGGATCGTGGAGCCCACGGGGATGTTGCGGATAGGCAGGGTGTTGCCAGCGCGGATAGGCGCTTCGGCGCCGGACAGCAGGGTGCTGCCGACTTCCAGGCCACGCGGGGCGATGATGTAGCGACGCTCGCCGTCGGCGTAGCACACCAGAGCGATGTGCGCCGTGCGGTTCGGGTCGTACTCGATACGCTCGACCTTGGCAGGGATGCCGTCCTTGTTGCGGACGAAGTCCACCACGCGGTAATGGTGCTTATGACCGCCGCCACGATGGCGGATGGTGATGTGACCATTGTTGTTACGGCCAGCCTTCTGGAACTGGGGTTCCAGCAGGGCAGCGTGCGGAGCACCCTTGTACAGGTGGTCACGCGACACCTTCACCATGCCACGTTGGCCTGGTGAAGTGGGTTTCATTTTAATGACAGCCATGATTACGCAGCCTCCCCGGAGAGGTTGAGTTCTTGACCGGGCTTCAGCGTCACATAGGCCTTGCGCACGTTGTCGCGGCGACCGATGGACTTGCCAAAACGCTTGGTCTTGCCTTTGGTATTCACCACAGACACGCCCTTGACTTCAACCTTGAACATCAATTCCACAGCGGCCTTGATCTCAAACTTGGTGGCGTCCTGCAGCACCTTGAAGGTCACGGCATTGGACTTTTCGGCAACCATGGTGGCCTTTTCGGACACGATGGGAGCGACCAGAACCTGCATCAGGCGACCTTCGTCAAACTTGGTAGGGGCGGTGCTCATGCGAACATCTCCTTCAGCTTGTCGACAGCGCCCTTGGTGACGAGCACTTTCTTGTAGTGCACCAGCGACAGCGGATCGGCATAACGGGGCTCGACCACGAGCACGTTGACCAGATTGCGGGACGCGAGGTACAGGTTTTCGTCGACTTCGTCGGCGATCACCAGAACGGATTCCAGGTTCAAAGCCTTGAACTTGGCAGCCAGGGGCTTGGTCTTGGGGGAGTCCACCTTGAAGGACTCGACCACGGCCAGACGACCTTCACGCACCAGTTGCGAGAAGATGGACGCCATACCGGCGCGATACATCTTCTTGTTGATCTTCTGGGTGAAGTTTTCTTCCGGGCTGTTCGGGAAAATACGGCCACCCCCACGCCACAGCGGGGAAGAGGTCATACCGGCACGGGCACGGCCCGTTCCCTTTTGCTTGAAAGGCTTCTTGGTGGAGTGCTTAACCTGCTCACGGTCCTTCTGGGCACGCGTGCCTTGACGGGCATTGGCTTGGTAAGCAACCACGATCTGGTGCACCAGATCTTCGTTGTATTCACGACCGAACACGGTCTCAGGGGCTTCGTACTTCGAAGCGGCTTGACCCTGGTCGTTCAGGAGTTCGAGCTGCATTAGTTCGCTCCTTTGGATTCTTTGGCCTTCACAGCCGGATGCACGGTGACAAAGCCACCTTTGGAACCGGGAATGGCACCCTTGATCAGCAGCAGCTGACGGGCTTCGTCCACACGGACCACGTCGAGATTCTGGGTCGTGACCAGGTCAACACCCAGATGGCCCGTCATGCGCTTGCCGGGGAACACGCGACCGGGATCCTGAGCCATACCAATGGAGCCAGGCACGTTGTGCGAACGGCTGTTACCGTGCGACGCGCGCTGCGAGCTCATGTGGTGGCGCTTGATCGTGCCAGCGTAGCCCTTACCGATGGTGGTACCTTGCACGTCGACCTTTTGGCCCACAGCAAAAAGGCTGGACACCTGCACCACACCGCCTGCCTGGTACTGCGCAGCAGCATCAGCAGTGACACGGAATTCACGGATGATTTCACCAGCTTCGACACCCGCCTTGGCGAGGTGACCGGCAACAGGCTTGGTCACGCGAGAGGCCTTGCGCGAACCAAACGTAACCTGCAAGGCTACGTAGCCATCATTGTCCTGGGTCTTGATCTGGGTCACACGGTTGTTGGACACATCCACCACCGTGACGGGCACTGCGTCCCCGTCATCGGTGAACAGACGCATCATGCCCACCTTGCGGCCCAGCAATCCCAAACGATTGCTTTGACTCATTGTTTTCTCCAAAACTTCCACCGCTGCAACTTCAATTGGCTGCAGCGTTTGACGTGAAAGACGGTTAATAAAACCTCGCCCAAAGAAGGCGAAGCCCTAAAGTATAACGCGAACCTGCCAAAACAGCAAGTTCGCGTTATATGGGTCATCGAAGCCGGGCATAAACCCGCTTCGATAACCGTCAAAACAACAATTTCTTATTGCAGCTTGATTTCGACGTCCACACCTGCGGGCAGGTCGAGCTTCATCAGGGCGTCCACCGTCTTGTCGGTAGGGTCCACGATGTCCATCAGACGCTGGTGGGTGCGGATTTCCAGCTGGTCGCGGCTCGTCTTGTTGACGTGGGGCGAACGCAGGATGTCGAAGCGCTTCATGCGGGTCGGCAGGGGCACGGGGCCCTTGACGATCGCACCAGTGCGCTTGGCGGTATCCACGATTTCAGCGGCCGATTGGTCGATCAGCTTGTAGTCGAATGCCTTGAGGCGGATGCGGATTTTTTGCTTGCTGGACATGCTCAAACTCCGTTTCAGGCCAGGATCTTGGCCACGACGCCAGAGCCCACGGTACGACCGCCTTCGCGGATAGCGAAGCGCAGGCCTTCTTCCATGGCGATGGGGTTGATCAGCTTGACGATGATCGACACGTT
>Ga0075163_10008909_pt1 | contig 13185 bp, 8 predicted proteins | sample JI1023141ADNA_FD_71478 | JGI IMG/M metagenome (GOLD analysis project Ga0075163, IMG submission 71478) | Wastewater effluent complex algal communities from Wisconsin, to seasonally profile nutrient transformation and Carbon sequestration -... | ecosystem: Engineered > WWTP > Effluent > Algae...
CAAGGAGATTTCATAGATAAGAATATTATTCTGACAAAAATTGGAAGTCTTCGAATTGTAGATTTGGAATTTGCTCGTGAAACACATTTTTATAAAGAAGAAATGATTCGATTTTATAATCATTCAACTTCTCTTTCTACTAAAATCAATAATCAGTCTATAGCAGATAAATCAGATGAAATTTATTCACTTTTAAATCAGATTCGCCTTTTAGATGAAACTCATAAAGAATTTATTGCACCACCTAGCTTTGATCATCAATTTCATCATACGTTAGAAATAATTAGAATCGAATCGGATGATTTTGCTTATTCAAGAATTGTTAAGTTATTAAATGGAGATATTTTGAGATTAACTCAGCGAATTTCAGAACTTGATAAACAAATTATCGAGAAAGAACAGAAAATATCTGCATTGTTAAATAGTTATACATGGAAACTAGGATACTTTTTATTGTGGCCTATCAGAAAGATAGTGTTATCTTTCAAATCATAGTGTAATTTAATTTGGTTTTCCTTCTAAATAAAATGAGGTTTTCTTGTAATGCTTAAGCGCTTTTTACATCTCTTTACCATATCCTACAAATTAGTCATTTTTTTCTTATTTAAACCTAAAAGCATTCGTATATTTATTCATAATATACTCCGGTATGTTCGAAGTTATGGCGTTATTGGTTTTTTAAAGATTTATTTAGGGAAAGTAAAGGGTTTAGTTTACGGATCTGCCCTGTTTGCTACTCAATACGGTGAATGGTTAAAAAAATATGAACCATCCAATCGAACTGAACTAACAGTTATAGATAATTTTATAAAAACCCAAAAAAAACTTCCTAATTTTTCCATTATTATTTCTACTTATGGGAATTTAAATACATATATAAAAACATCGCTTGACTCTGTGCTAAATCAATCTTATCCGCATTGGGATGTTTGTATTGTTGATAACAATTCTAGTTCTAAAGAGACAAGAGAAATTTTGGAAGATTTCGCTACAAAGGATAAACGATTTCGAATAATTTATCTGCAAGAAAGTATTTCTATCTCTAAAGCTTTAAACCTTGGCATTGAGAATTCAAAGCATGAGTTCATCACAATTTTAGGTAAAGAAGACGTTTATGATAGAGATGCTTTGTATGAATTTGCTAAAATCATTTCCGAGAAAGATGACGCGGATATTATTTATTCAGATGAAGATAAAATAAACCAAAATGGAGTCCGATTTGAACCTTACTTTAAACCAGATTGGTCTCCTGAGTTATTGACATCAACGATGTTTATTGGTAATCAAACAGTATATCGAAAGAATTCAGTAAAACAAGTAGGGATGTTTCGTTCTGAAATTGATGGAATGCATGATTATGATTTAGTTCTGCGAGTTTCCGAAGTGGCAAAAGGAATTTACCATATTCCTAAAATTCTTTATCATTCTCGAAAAATTTCTAATTCTACCGACACGAATAATACAAAAAAAATAGGTCAAAAAATTTTAGAAGAAACTCTAACAAGAAGAGGCTTATCTGGTAAAGTCTTAACTACTAGTTACTCGGACAAATGGAATGTTAAAATAGATGTCAGGGGGTTACCGAAGGTAAGCATAATTATCCCAACAGCGGCAAAATCTGGTTATGTGCGTGGAAAGAAAATTCACTTTCTTATGAATTGCGTAGAAAGCATTATTAAGAAAAGTACCTATACAAATTATGAAATAGTAGTGTTGCATAATGGGGATTTGTTGCCTGAAATAGAATCTCAAATTTCTAAAATGAAAGAAGTTTTATTGGTTCACTATGATAAGAAAGAATTTAACCTTTCTGAAAAGATGAATCTTGGGGTGGAATCTTCATCTGGCGAATATGTAATTATTTTTAACGATGACATTGAAATTAAATCTCATGATTGGATTGAATCTTTATTGGGATTGGCTCAATTAAAAGGAGTAGGTGCGGTAGGAGCAAAGCTTATATTTGAAAATAATACAATACAACATTTAGGAGTCGTATGGACTTTGGGGGGACCAGGTCATGTTGCATACGGTTCTATAGAAACTGAAGAAGGGCATCAATGTATTAATGTATTAACTCATAATCTACTTATGGTTACAGGTGCTTGTATGATGGTTCGCAAAACAATTTTTATGGAGCTAAATGGCTGGGATTTAAATTTTCCACTAAATTATAATGACGTAGATTTTTGTTTGAGATTAGTGGAAGCTGGATATAGAAATATTCTTTGCCCTGATTCTGTTCTATATCATTATGAATCAGCAAGTAAAGATGGAACAAGCACTTTAGAATTACTCATGTTAATCGCTAAATGGGGAAATGTAAACGATCCTTACTACAATCCAAATTTTTTTAGAATCAATCCTTTCTATACTCTAAATTGGGGTACTGCACAATATTTGAAATATAATTATGAATTTTGGTTGCTACGTAAACTTGGAGACCGTAAATTAAGTTACCCTCTTAAAGAGAGTTCTTTGTTTTTTTCAATTATCACTCCCATGTACAATACCAATAAAAAATTTCTAAGTGAATTAGCTAAAGCCATTTTAAACCAAACCTATAAAAATTTTGAATGGGTTATCGTTGATAATGGCTCGACTGACAAAGATACATTGAATTTACTGAACCATCTTTCTTTGCATAAGAATGTTAAATTAATTGATGCTGGTTCGAATCTTGGTATCATAAAAGGAACTCAATTAGGATTTCAAAATTCTAAAGGTGATTATGTTTTGCCTGTAGACCATGACGATTTAATTACTTATGATGCCTTACAAGTAATTTCAAATGTGATAGCTAATAATAATTATCCACCAATTCTATACAGTGATGAAGACAAAACAAATCCAGAGAGTAAATTCAGTGCTCCATTTTTTAAACCTGATTGGGATCCATTGATGTTTTTTAATAATTGCTACATTGCACATTTATGTGCGATTGATAGAAAAATAGGTATTGAATTGGATATCTATTCTGATATTAATGCCGAAGGCTGTCATGACTGGGATACATTGTATCGTTTTATTCGCAAAGAAATTGCTCCGATGCATATACCGGAAATTTTATATTCTTGGCGAATTCATCCACAATCGACAGCCTCAGGGGTAGTCGGTGTTAAGCCTTATACCACTACATCACAGACTTATGTTTTGAACAAACAATTAGATTTTTTAGAGAAATCTGATGACTATGAATTGATTGAAAATAAACTGAATCTGAATACAGGAATGTGGTCTCTTAAACGGAAAACAAATTTTTCAACTAGAATGGCAATTGCTCTAGAGTATAACGGTAATAATGTAAATAATCTAACTTCTCAAATTAAAGATTTAGATAAAATTCTTGGCGACAATTTATGTGATCTGTTTATAAATATAAATGGTTTTTCATTTTCACTTTTAGAAAGTTTAAGTAGAATTTATTCAAAAGGGAAAATATATCTAGATGATTTTTTTGAAAATTCGAGTTTTTTTTCATCTTATGATATTGTTTTCTTTTTTTCAGATAAATTAAATTTAGCAGATTCAAAATGTATATCGGAAGCTTTAAGTATGTTATTTTTCTTAGATGATTGTGTTCTTGTATCTGGTAAACTTAAATTGGATAATTGCTTTTTATTTGCAGATTCTTATTTTGATGACAAAGGTGATATCATTAATCCGGGGTTCGGAAAACCTATTACCTCTGGTGGGTATTATGCGCATCACATTGTTCAGAAAACGGTAGATTTAGTCTGCCCCGATTATTGGGCAATGAAGACTTCTTTCCTAAATGAAATATACAAAGAAGAGAATTTGAAAGTTGAAAGAGATGAACTTGGATTTGCTCTTTCCATTATCGCAAAAAATCGAAATAAACGAGTTGTATATTCTCCTTATATTGAACTAAAAATTGATTCAATTAAAAAAGAGGATAATCGTTATTCTGCGTTAATGAAGAATAACACAAATTATATAATAACAAATTTTAAAAACAAATATTTTAGAATTCCAGATAATTTAGAGTTGTGATGATTAGGCTAAATAAATAAAGATTTTTATCTTGGTGAGAATATTGCAGATTAGCTTCAAAAAATTCATTAGAACAAGGCTCGCATCTTCTTGCTTCCATCGGATAATTTAAGAAAGTAGTTCTGTATGGTGTTAAGAAATTTAAAGAGGATGTAATGAAAACCGACTTAAAAAAAGTTTTAATAATAAGTTTAGGCGAAAAAATAGTAAATATTCCGAAGGAATTCGAATTTTCGGTAGGTGAAAAAAAATTTTTGGCTATTTCAATTATTGTAGAAAGCATTCTTGACTCTTATCTTGAGTTTTTAAAATCTGAATATTCATATATGGTTATAGTAAAACCAGAAAGATGGAAGAAAAAAATAGATGTAATTGCTTATTTAATTCTCTGTATTCAATCTCTTGAGAATACAGAGCATTATGCGATATGTCAGCCTGCAATTCTATATGGAGACCTTTTAGAAGACCAAAAGCATGTTATCTCTCAAAGGAAAACACATTCTTATATAAATTTTATTGATGATGCTTTTCTGGTTCTCAAAGGAAATACCGTTAAGAATTTTAAATTAGACCAGTTTATGCAAAATAAAAAAATGAATTGGAGTCAGTTCAATGACGAAATTAATCTTTATGGATTTGAAACATACCGACTTTCCTCTTGTATGTTGGAGGTAGAAATTGACAAAGAAATTCAACTGAATACTACATTTCCAAATGATTCGATTGATTTATTAAATAAAAGCAAGTTAAAGAAAACATATGATGTTGGAATTGAATTTTCCTTTTTGGAACCGACGTATAGTGGAACCAGTGAATATGCTACAAATATTTTAAAAGTATTGGTGAAAATTTTTAAAGAGAATAAAACTAGTTTTCAAATCATTGTGGATTCGCAAATTATTAAAAAATTTAACCTGAACGAATATTCTGATTTTATAATAGAGCCTGCGAAAAGTGAGGAGAATTTTTACAAACTTTTATTTATTCCTCATCAAATATATTCAATAAGTGCGCTTGAGAAAATAAATAGAATATGTTTTAAATTTGTATTTACAATGCTAGACGTAATTGCTTTGCGATGTAGGTATTTGGGACCGCCTCGTGGCTTAGATATTGCATGTACGTTGGCTTATAAATATGCAGATAATGTGATCGGTTTATCCAAATCGTCTTCTGAGGATACGGAAGCATTCTTTAACGAACGAATGATACATAGAACTGTAATTCCTATCCTACTAACTAAAGAGATGAATAAGAGTAATTCAGCTTTGAATTTAGTTGATAAAGCTGTTACTGGAGAGAAATTTGTTTTATTAATGGGAAATGGATTTAAACACAAAGCGATTGATAAGGCATTGGATGCCCTATATGATTCAGATATAAAAGTGATTGTGGTTGGAATTGAATCCGGGAATAGTAAATTTAGAAAACGTTTTAAATTTTATGCGAGTGGTCAGCTTTCTAATCATATGATGGATTCGCTTTATAGAAATTCTAGTTTAATTCTTTATCCAAGTTTGTATGAAGGCTTTGGTTTACCGGTAGTAGCCGCTCTTCAAATTGGTAAAAGAATATTAGTCTATGATTCGCTTATCAATCGGGAATTAAAACTAGAATTTGATAGCAGTGATTTAATTTCTTTTTTTGATTCATTCTCTGACCTTACTTTAATTATACAGAAAATTTTAAATTCTCCTATAGCAATAAAAAAAGAATTTATTGTAACACGGACTTGGAAACACGTAAGTGAAGAAACGGCGGCAATTTTGTTAAGTGATTTAAAAACAACTTTAGACTTCGATATTATTAATCAGAGAATTTATGATATACGAGAAGTAAGAAAAATAATAGAAAATTCGCCTTTAGTCAAGTTACACCGTTTAAGATCCCTTGTTAAGTTGGTCTTAGAAATCACTCTAAGAATTTTGAATGGTTATCGCGAAAGGGTGGTTGGTGTTTTACTCAAATTATTAGGGAGGAAAAAATGATCCTTAGAATTAAACGATCCATAGCTTATAGATTGAAAAAGTTTTTCAATAAGCCCAAACTTACATTTGTTAAGATTGCACCAGAGGCTATTCAGTCTTTGCCTTATAAGCCTTTGATCAGTATTATAGTTCCTGTTTATAACATTGAAAGAAAATACTTAATCAAATGCATTGAATCAGTTAAAAAGCAAGTATATCCAAATTGGGAACTCTGTCTTTTTGATGATTGCTCTACTTTAAAGGAAACTCTTTCTACTCTTAAAAAACAGGAAGGAAAAGACTCGCGAATCAAAATAAAGTATTCTGATAAAAACCTTAATATTTCAAATGCTATGAATCGATGCGCGGAGTTTGCGACCGGTGAATTTTTATCATTCTTGGATAATGACGATGAGCTGCAAGAAAATGCACTTTACTTCGTTGCCTTAGCTCTAAATAAAAATAGAGACTTAGATTATTTATATACAGACGAAGATAAAATTGATATGAAAGGAAATCATTCTGAACCTTATTATAAGCCGGACTACTCACCAGAGTTACTCACGACTGTCATGTATTTTTTGCATCTAATTACTGTTCGTAAGAGCCTTTTCCAAAAGATCGGTGGGTTCAGGGATGAATATGCCGGTGCGCAAGATTACGATTTGGCGCTGCGTATTACAAGGGAAACGAAGAAAATTTACCACATTCCAGAGATTTTATATCATTGGAGAATGATTCCGGGCTCTGCTGCTGCAAAAGTTGACGCAAAGCCACAGGCACTTATTAATGCAAGGAAAGCTCTAGAAGACCACGCAAAAATTATTTCGAGCGGTAGTGCTTATGTAGAATCTGGACTACTTACTGGAACTTTTCGTTTACGTTATAAAATTTCCGCCGAACCTGAAATAACAATTTTGATTCCTACAAATAACGGCAGACGAATATTACCCGGTAGAGGCAATATTTCGTTGATAGAGAATTTGGTAAAAAGTATCGTAGAAAAAACGAATTATAAAAATTATAAAATCATAGTCATAGATAATTCTAATTCTACTGATGAAACGAAAGAGCTTTATAAAAAATTAGGAGTTGATTTAATTCACTATCAATTTGACAAGGCGGCTAGCTTTAATTTTGCGCAAAAAGCCAATTTTTGTTTTTCAAAGGCAACTTCAGATTATGTTCTATTCTTAAACGATGATATGGAAGTTAGAGATCCAGGCTGGCTAATCGCGCTTCTTGAACCGTTACAGAATAAAGAAGTTGGTATCGTAGGAGCTAAGTTGCTTTATCCGGATGAGTCAGCCCAACATGCAGGTATTGTATTGAATCAAACTAATTTAGTTGCCCATATTTTTCATGGGCTTGCCAAGAATGCAATTGGACAATACGGTTTTTCCCATATGATGCGAAATTACTCAGCCGTAACTGGTGCTTGTTTACTGACGAGAAAAAAAATCCTCGACGAAGTAAAAGGGTTTGATTTAAAACTTGGAATTGATTTTAATGATATAGATTTTTGTTTACGAGTAGGGCAGAAGGGATATAGAACGGTGTATACTCCTTACTGTGAATTATTTCATTTTGAACAAAGTACATTGAAACGATCAGATCAAAAATTAGAAGAGAAGGATTTATTTATTTCTCGTTGGAAATCATTTCTCGAATCAGATCCATATGCAAATAAAAATTGGAATCATTAAGAAATAGATAGCAAAAACTTATTTTCGATTAAATAAATTTTTTAAAAGGGATAGCGATAATGAAAGCAGTAATATTGGCAGGTGGCTTAGGAACACGAATCAGTGAGGAAACTCATCTGAAACCTAAGCCTATGATTGAAATTGGCGGAAAGCCAATACTATGGCATATCATGAAGATTTATTCTTCTTATGACATAAATGACTTTATCGTATGTTGTGGTTACAAAGGTTATGTTATAAAAGAATACTTTGCAAATTATTTTTTGCATATGTCAGACGTAACTTTTGATATGAGTCACAATAAGATGGATGTCCATCAAAAGTATGCAGAGTCATGGCGCGTAACGTTAGTGGATACTGGCGATAATACTCTAACGGGAGGGAGGCTTAAGCGGGTGAAGGAATATCTCAAAGACGAGGAAGCCTTTTGCTTTACTTATGGAGATGGGCTTTCGGATATTAATATTTCTGAACTAATCGAATTTCATAAAAGTCACAAAAAACTTGCAACGGTTACCTCCGTTCAGCCTCCAGGTCGATATGGTTCGCTAGCCATTGATGATTCGAGAGTGACTGGTTTTCTTGAAAAGCCAAAAGGAGATGGAGCTTGGATCAATGGTGGTTTCTTTGTATTATCCCCTAAAGTGATTGACTATATAGATAGTGATGAAGATAGCTGGGAAGCAGCACCGTTGACTAATTTAGCTCAAGAGAATCAGTTGATGGCTTTTTCTCACACTGGATTTTGGCAACCAATGGATACTTTAAGAGATAAAAATCATTTAGAAGATCTCTGGCAGTCGGGCAATGCGCCTTGGAAAAAATGGAAATGAAAATTAACTGGCAAGGAAAAAAAGTTCTCGTAACCGGTCATACAGGATTTAAGGGAAGTTGGCTAAGTCTTTGGTTGAAAAAAATGGGCGCAAAAGTTTACGGAGTTTCCTTGGATCCCGCTACAAGCCCTTCCATTTTTGAAGTGGCAAAAGTATCAGGAGAGGTTGAAAAGGATGTCCGTATTGATATTCGTAATCTGAATGAGCTTAAAAAGTTTTTCCAAGAAGTCGAGCCAGAAGTAGTATTTCATTTAGCAGCACAGGCTTTGGTTTTAGATTCTTATGCCAATCCTGTGGATACCTTTGCAACTAACGTTATGGGAACTGTAAATGTCTTAGAATGCATTCGCATGACATCCTCTGTCAAATCAGCCGTAATTGTAACTACAGATAAGTGCTATGAAAATAAGGAATGGTTTTGGGGATACAGAGAAACCGAACCAATGGGTGGGTTTGATCCTTATTCTAGTAGTAAGGGCTGCGCAGAATTAGCCACATCTGCATTTAGATCTAGCTATTTTTCTAATGGAACGGTTTCCATTGCATCGGCTAGAGCTGGGAATGTAATAGGTGGGGGAGATTGGTCTAAGAATAGACTAATCCCTGATTTTTTTCGCGCCATTGAAAGAAAAGAGCCTCTTTTTTTACGTTATCCGCAAGCGATTAGACCATGGCAGCATGTTCTTGAACCAGTCGGAGGTTATATACTATTAGCCGAAAAACTTTTTGGACTGGAAGGAAAAACGTTTGCAGAGGCTTGGAATTTTGGTCCTGCGGAAGATGATGCCAAGACAGTTCAATGGATCGCTGAATCTATCTGTAAGCATTTTCCTGGCAGTTCGTGGCAGACAGAGACCGGAGAAAAAAAACATGAAGCAAACTACTTGAAGCTAGATATTAGCAAAGCAAAAATGAAATTAAAATGGATTCCTAAATGGGGGACTGAGGAAGCGTTACGAGCTACAGTCGATTGGTACCAAGCGTTCCAATCAGGTAAGAACATGAATGAGTTTACTTATAACCAGATTAGCTCCTACGAATCTTTGCAGACATAAGGAAATATAATGTCATCTAATCTTACATTTAAAGCTACTCCGATAGAAGGTCTTTTTATTATTGAAAGAAATTTAATAAAAGATAATCGCGGTTTCTTCTTTCGGTTGTTTGCTGGATCTGAATTAGTAAGCATTGGTTTAAAAAAATCCATCGCACATATAAACTTTTCTCATACAAATGATTTGCATTCTACTCGCGGATTACATTTTCAATATCCTCCACATTCAGAGACAAAAATTGTTACTTGTCTTAAGGGAGAAGTATTTGATGTCGCAGTAGATTTGCGAAAAGATTCGCCTACTTTTCTAAAATGGTTTGGAATTAATTTATCTCCTGAAAATAATAGGAGTTTTTTTATTCCAGATGGCTTTGCGCATGGATTCCAAGTTTTAAAAAAAGATTCTGAATTAATTTATTTGCACACTGATGAATATGTAAAAGAAAGTGAAGGCGGTTTACATGTATTAGACCCCTTGATTGGAATTAAGTGGCCTCATGAGCCAACAAAGTTATCTGAAAGAGATAAGGGATTTGTTTTTTTGAATAATAGTTTTAAAGGTATTGAAATTTTATGAAATGTAGACATTGTAATTCTTCGTTAGAGCATATATTTGCTGATTTAGGAACTTCGCCTCCCTCCAATTCTTATTTGCGAGAAGATCAATTAAACAAGCCTGAATTGTTTTATCCACTTCGAGTCAAAGTATGTGAATCGTGCTGGCTTGTTCAGGCAGAAGACTTTACTAATAGAGAGGAATTTTTCTCTAATGATTACGCATATTTTAGTTCATTTTCTACTACTTGGCTTGTGCATGCGAAGGAATATGTTGAAAAAATGGCGGAGAGATTCGCTTTGGGGAAGGAGAGTTTTGTTGTAGAGGTTGCGTCTAATGATGGGTATCTTCTTCAGTATGTGAAACATCTTTCTATACCGTGTCTCGGTATAGAACCGACTAAGAGCACGGCTGATGCTGCAACTATTAAAGGAATTCCGACCTTACAGGATTTTTTTGGCGTAAAGTTAGCTGAATCACTTGCTAGAGAAAATAAGAAAGCAGACTTAACTGCGGCAAATAATGTTTTGGCTCATGTTCCAGATATTAATGATTTTATTTCTGGATTTTCTATTCTTTTGAAAGACAACGGAGTATCTACCTTTGAATTTCCGCATCTGTTGCAATTGGCTGCTCATACACAATTCGATACGATTTACCATGAGCATTATTCATATTTATCGTTAATAGCTGTTCAAAAAATATTTCTAATCAATGGATTAGAAGTATTTGATGTAGAAGAAATTCCAACGCACGGAGGAAGTCTTCGAGTATTCGCACAGAAAGCAAATGTGGGTAAACACAGCGTATCCGATCGAGTCAAAAGTCTCTTAAATGAAGAAAAAAAAATCGGTATTGATACTCTTTCCTTTTACAACGGATTTCAAAAGAAAATTAATGGAGCAAAGAATCAAATGCTAGAATTTTTAATTCAAGCTAATCGGAATAATTCGGTAGTAATTGGTTACGGAGCTGCAGCAAAAGGAAATACTTTTATCAATTATGCAGGTATTCGTTCTGATTTAGTTTCCTTTGTGGTTGATAAGAATCCGCATAAGCAGGGTAAATTTTTACCGGGCAGTAGAATTCCAATTTACAGCGAGCAAATGATAAAAGATAAAAAACCAAACTTCGTAGTAATTTTTCCATGGAATCTTAAAGCCGAAATCAGTAATCAATTGGCATATATAAGAGAATGGGGAGGCAAATTCGTAGTAGCCATTCCAGAGCTAGAAGTTTTTTAGGATGCAAACGAGAAAGGTTCTTGTTACCGGAGCAACTGGCTTCATTGGTCAATACGTAATTCGTAATCTACTCCAAAAAGATGGCGTAGAAGTTTTTGCTATTACGAGGGATATCCAGAAAGCCTCTTTGTTAGATTTTTTTCCTAAAGTAAAATTTGTTGAATCTGATATCGCTTTAGAAAGCGCAAAGATTCTACAAAGTATAGGTAAGGTGGATGTCGTGATTCATCTTGCTTGGGACGGACTTCCTAATTACAAAGAGTCATTTCATATCGAGAAAAACTTATTTGCTAATTATAGATTTTGTAAAGAGATGATTGAGTCTGGAGTAAAAAATCTTACTGTAGTAGGAACCTGCTTTGAGTATGGAATGGTCGATGGCTGTTTGAAAGAAGACATGTATCCAAAGCCTAATAATGCTTATGCGCTAGCGAAGGATTCTCTTCGAAAATTTATCGAACAACTTTCAACCAAGCATTCGTTTTCGTTTAAATGGGTGCGACTTTTTTACATGTATGGTGTTGGTCAGGCCAAAACTTCTTTGATTTCTCAATTAGAGCAAGCAATTCTGAGAGGGGATATTGAGTTTAATATGTCCGGCGGTGAGCAACTTCGCGATTACTTACCCGTAGCCGATGTTGCGGCAAATATCGTTACCTGCTCACTCCAAGAGAAAGTGAATGGAATTATTAATTGCTCTAGTGGTAAGCCCGTTTCTGTTAGAAATTTTGTAGAGAATTATTTAAAGGAGCATAATGTAGCTATGAAATTAAACTTTGGCTACTACCCGTATGCCGATTATGAGCCAATGGCTTTTTGGGGAGACAATACAAAACTAAAAATGATTCTTTCTAATAAAGAAATTTAGTAAGGGATTGTGTAAAAGCAAATAAAATATCTCTCACAGAGAACACAGAGTTCGCAGAGAGTATTGATTCTATTGACTCTTTACTGCGTGTTCTCATTGCGCTCTGTGATAAAATCTTGCTTTTACACAAACCCTACCAGCGTTCCTCTCTGCTTGATTTTTTTATCTAAAAACTTTCATCCCATCTTTTATCCCTAATAAAAAATATTTAAAATTATCTATTCGATTTTTTTCAAATAAAAAAACTCTTAGATTGTCTACCAAGAAATTTCCTACATCAACAAGAAACCAGCCCGGAAATGTAAATGCGTATAGTTTCCACGTCCAGATTCGATTGCGAATCATATAAAATCTTCTCTGTGGACTGTGATTGGTTGGATGAAAAAGCAATTTAGAAAATTGAATGCTTCTGGTATTCCCTAAATTATGCAGAAGCTCCGCTTCGCGTATCACTGTGATTGAAAAACCATTTGCCCTTACCCGCAGACAATATTCAATGTCAATATAATCTATAAAAAAATCCTCTCTCATAAATCCGCATTTCTCGATTACTTCTCTTGTAATGAGTGAGCCTGAAGATATGACTGTATTTATATTTTCAAGTTTGCGCAAATCATCCCTTAGCTGCACTCGCTTATAAAAAAAATTTGATTTAATCCAATACTTTTGTTCTTTCCTAGAATCGTTGTGCACTATATGGCAAGCGGCAATTCCTAGGTTTGGATTTATTTCAAATTCCCTCCGCAAATTTTCCACACTGTTCTTGCTCATACTCGAATCGTCATCTAGAAATAGGAAAAAATCTCCTCCCAATTCGAGTCCTTTTTTAATTCCAATGTTTTGTGCTGCTGCTAGACCTAGATTTTTTGATTCCATGTGAATTGTAATCTTAGGATCCTTGATTTCTGTTTGGATTTGAGCTTGAATGTTTTTATCTGAACCA
>Ga0075163_10008910_pt1 | contig 13185 bp, 14 predicted proteins | sample JI1023141ADNA_FD_71478 | JGI IMG/M metagenome (GOLD analysis project Ga0075163, IMG submission 71478) | Wastewater effluent complex algal communities from Wisconsin, to seasonally profile nutrient transformation and Carbon sequestration -... | ecosystem: Engineered > WWTP > Effluent > Algae...
TCGCGGCAAATCATGCAAGTCGCGCTCGAGAGCGCTCCTACAAAATCAGGTACCGCCATGGCCAATGCTTCTCCGCACGATAACTTCCGCCAGAGCGAACTCGACAAGTTCGACGAACTCGCGCAACGGTGGTGGGGCGAGGCGGCGCGTTCGCGAACCACTGGTTCGCGCGACGCCGAGCGCCTGTGCATGGATGCGCAGGCAGGCGCCATGCGCCATGGATGGCTCGGAGATATTGCATGAACGCAACGCACGACAACTTCCGCCAGAGCGAACTCGACAAGTTCGACGAACTCGCGCAACGGTGGTGGGACCCCCAAGGCCCGCAGAAAGCCCTGCACGCGCTGAATCCCGCGCGCCTCGGTTATGTCGCCGAACGCGTCGCGCTGCGCGATGCCGCGGTGCTAGACGTCGGTTGCGGCGCCGGTTTGCTGAGCGAAGCGCTGGCGCAGGCCGGTGCGAAGGTCACGGCCATCGACCTCGCGCCCAACCTGCTCAAGGTCGCGCGCCTGCACGGGCTGGAGTCCGGCATCAAGGTCGATTACCGCGAATCCCCGGTCGAGGCGCTCGCCGAGGAAATGCCGGCGGCGTTCGATGCGATCACCTGCATGGAAATGCTCGAACACGTGCCGGAGCCGGCATCGGTGATCGACGCCTGCGCGCGATTGCTCAAGCCCGGCGGACGCCTGTTCCTGTCCACGCTGAACCGCACGCCCGCCGCGTTCGCGGTGGCCATCGTCGGCGCCGAATATGTTGCGCGACTGCTGCCGAAGGGCACGCACCAGTACCGCGATTTCATCAAGCCGTCGGAACTGGCCGGCTGGCTGCGCGAAACGGGGCTGGAACTCGAGGACGTGAGCGGACTCGCCTACGAGCCGTGGCGCAACAGCGCGAGGATCGTGTCGCGCACCGACGTGAATTACCTGGCCTGCGCGGTGAAGCCGTGAACAGCATGGATCGGGGACCAGGGGCCGGGGACCGGAAGCTGTTCGGGTCCCGGGTCCCGGGTCCCGAATCCCGGCATTTCCCCAGGCTCGCGCTGTTCGACCTCGACGGCACCCTGCTCGACAGCGCGCCGGACATGGTCGCGACGATCAATCGCATGCGCGAACGCCGAGGGCAGGGGCCGATGCCGCTGGCCGAACTGCGTCCGCACGTCTCGCGCGGTTCGCGCGCGATGAGCGCGGCGGCGTTCCCCGAATTCGGCGGCGACGTGCCGCAGGAGATGATCCGCGAGTTCCTCGATACCTACGAACGGGAACTCGGCAAGCACGGCGTCCTGTTCGATGGCGTTGCGGAACTGCTGCAGGCGATCGAGGCCGATGGCGCGCGCTGGGGCATCGTCACCAACAAACCGGAATACCTCGCCAGGCAGGTGTTGCCGCAGCTCGGCTGGGACGCGCGCTGCGCGGTGCTGGTCGGCGGCGACACCTTGCCCGAACGCAAGCCGCACCCACTGCCCTTGCTGCATGCAGCCGAATCGGTGGGAATCGCGGTCGAAAATTGCGTCTACGTCGGCGACGACCAGCGCGACATCGACGCCGCGCGCGCCGCCGGCATGCGCTCGGTGGTCGCGCTGTGGGGGTATCGGCTGCCCGAAGAAACCCCGGCGGGATGGGGCGGGGACGTACTGGCGGAAGTGGCGTCGGACCTGCACGATCCGTTACGGTGGCCGTGATGGACATCGATGCCGCACCCGCGGAGTTCATCGCCAAGTGGCGCGAGCACTGGCCGGAATGGTCGGTGGCGGAGGCGTTCGTGCCCGAGGAACAGCGCGAGGTGGCTTCGGCGTGGTTCGCGCTGCGGCATGAGCTGACCGAAGCGTCCTGGGCCGGCGAGGACCCGCGCCCGGGCGAGGCCAAGCTGGCCTGGTGGAGGGAAGAGCTGCAGGGTTGGGCCCAGGGCCGGCGTCGGCATCCGCTCGGATCGGTGCTGCAGAAGCAGCCGGTGCCGTGGATCCTGCTGGCCGATTCGATCCCCGCGCTGTTCGCGAGCCGCGGCACGGCGCCCGATCCCGACCAGGCCGCGATCCGGCTGGAGCCCTTCGCCGAGGGCGTGGCCGGCATCGGCGTCACCCTGTTCGCCGACGCCGCGCAGCCGCCGCCATCCCCGCCGCCGCCGCGCAGCGTGGTGTATGGCCTGCTGGCGGAGCGGCTGCTGCGCCAGGGCGAGGTCGCGGTTCCGGATTCGGTTCGCGCCGAAGCCGGCGGCAACGCGGTACGGGCCTGGGCCGCGCGCCTGCTGCAGCGCTGGGCACCGCCGCACCACGGCTCCCTGCCGGGGCGTTTGCAGGCCCTGCTGGTGCGCGAACGCCTGCAGGCCACCGCCGATGGCCGTTCGCCGTCGTCGTGGTCGCGCCTGACCCTGCCCTGGCGTTGCCGCGTCATCGCCCGCAGCTGAACGCAGCGTTCCGGGGGTGTTCCCGCCCGGGCCGGTAGAATGGCCGGCATGTCGAATCGCCATCCTTCCCCGCTGCCCGATGTCGCCGGCGACGCCGTCGCGCTCGCGCGGCCGCTGGACTGGGTCGGCATGGACCACATCGCGCTGCCGGTGCGTATTCCGGATGGTGCCGGCGGCCAGCTGCAGGTCGCGGCCGACATCGATGTCGCGGTGAACCTCGGTCGCGCCGACGCGCGCGGCATCCACATGTCGCGGCTGTACCTGCAACTGCAGGACGGCCTCGCGCGCGAAGCCATCACCCCGGCCGGCCTGCGCCACCTGCTGCAGGACGGCATCGCTTCGCAACAGGGGCTGGCGACGCAGGCGCGGCTGCGCATCCGTTACGACGCGCTGCTGCAGCGGCCCGCGCTGGAAAGCGGCTTCAGCGGCTGGAAGCGTTATCCGGTCGAAATCGAAGCCACGCTCGCCGAGGGGCATTTGCGCATCACGCTCGCGTTCGAAGTCGAATACTCCAGCACCTGTCCCGCGTCGGCCGCACTGTCGCGGCAGGCGAACGCGGAACGCTTCGCCGAGGACTTCGCCGCCGCGCGCCCGTTGTCGGTGGGCGTGGTGCGCGATTGGCTCGCCTCCGATCGCGGCATGGCCGCGACCCCGCATGCGCAGCGCAGCCGCGCGCAGGTGCGCGTCGAGTTGAAGCCGCAGTTCGACGAATTGCCGCTGATCGCGCTGGTCGATGCGCTGGAAGCGGCATTGGCGACGCCGGTGCAGACCGCGGTCAAGCGTGAGGACGAACAGGCCTTCGCGCGGCTCAATGCCGAGAACCTGATGTTCTGCGAGGACGCCGCGCGCCGCGTGGCCTCGGTGCTCGCGAACGATCCGCGGGTGGAACGCTACGACGCGACGGTTTCGCATTTCGAAAGCCTGCACCCGCACGATGCAGTGGCGCGGGTGAGTGGCGTCAACGCCTGATCCGGCGTTTCTCCTTCCCCTTCAAGGGGAAGGCAGGGATGGGGATAGTGTTTTCGTGCGACGGAACAGCAACCCCATCCCCACCCAACCCTCCCCTTGAAGGGGAGGGCTTGATCGCACTTCGAGAGCCCGCATCCGCACGATGCGGTGGCGCGGGTGAGTGGCGTCAACGCCTGACCTGTAGGGCGGAACCGCCGTAGGCGATTCCGCCGAATGCGTTTCGGCCAGGATTCCGGCGGAACCCGCGTAGCGGTTTCCGCCCTACGGGCTTCGGATGCGATGTCGCTTTTGTAGGAGCGGCTTACAGCCGCGACCGTATCGATCACGTCGCGTGAATGCTGGGATTTCATCCCAGCCTACGGCTATTCCGAGAAGTAGTGGTATTTCGACACTACGTGGCGATCGACGGAATAACCGACTGCCCATGCGCTGAGGAAATATTCGTAGCGGACTTCCGTTACGCAACGGCCATCATTCTTGCCGCGGTAGTCGCCATCTCCGCCCCACCAGAGATTGTCTCCGCAAGGTCTTTCCACGTCGGGTTTTCCCAGTAAAGCGACCACCGAAGATTCCGGTGCGTTCATTTCTATACGCTGGAATACCTCTCCGGCGCGACTATCGAAAAACTGGTTGACGAAGAAAACGACAACAAGCACGCCCGGTATGACAACTGGCGCGGCAATGATGACCAATAGGGATCGATGCAAGATTCGCTTTCGATTCGAAGTGATCACTTCCCGCGCCCCAACACCAGCAACGGATCGATCCTCACGTCGAACCAGCTCATGCCCCAGTGCAAATGCGGGCCGGTGGCGCGGCCGGTCATGCCGACGGCGCCGATCACATCACCCTGTTTCACCGCGTCGCCGACCTTCACGTCGATGCGCGAAAGGTGCAGGAAATTGCTGCTGATGCCGTGGCCGTGGTCGAGCAGCACGGTACCGCCGGTGAGGTAGAGATCGGGCGCGACGAAGGTGACCACGCCCGAGGCAGGCGCGTGCACCGGCGTGCCCTTGGGCACGGCGATGTCCATGCCCGAATGCGGCGATTTCGGTATGCCGTTGTAGGCGCGCGCGTTGCCGAAGCGGCCGCTGATGCGGCCTTGCACCGGCCATTGGAACGTTTCGGCGAAATCCTCGCGCGGGTCGTCGCGGTCGCGCGCGGCGGACACCTGCGCCTGTTCGCGCTCGATCCGCGCGGCGATCTCCGGCGGCGGGTTCACGGTCTTCGGCGGAACGCCCCTGATGTTCTCGATCGGCCAGTCGCGCGGGGTCACGGCGATGCGGTGCTCGATCCAGCCGGTCGCGGGCTGCTTGATCTTCACCACCAGCGGGCCTTTCTCGTCGCGGCCGACGCCGAACACGAAATCGCCGTCCGGCGCGACGGAGAGCGTGTGTCCCGCGTATTTCACGATCGCGGCCGGATGGGTGTTGCCGACCACCATCGCGCCTTGCGACACGGACGCCGGCAAGCGTGTGGCGCGCGCCGGGATCGCGCCTCCGCCGCCGACCATCGGCGTTGCCGGCGGTGCCGGCGTTTGCGCGAAGGCGGCGCAGGCAACGAGCAACGACGCCGCCGCAATGCTCGCAAGAGCTGCTCTGGTTTTTTCCCTCTCCCCTTGAGGGAGAGGGTGGCGCGTAGCGCCGGGAGAGGGGATGACTCGCGCCCCCTCTCCTGTCCCTTCGGGGCATCCTCTCCCACGAGGGGAGAGGAAAACGCCAAGGCGAGAGCGAATCGCCCTCACCGCGCGAACGCCAGCCGCGAACCCACCGGCTCACCGACCAGCTTCGCGCCGTCCCAGGCGAGTTGCCCGTTGACCCAGGTCGATGCGATGCGCGAATGGAACGTCGTGCCTTCGAACGGCGACCAGGCGCATTTCGACAACACGTCCTCGCGGCGCACCATGAACGGCGTGTCGTCGATGAGCACGAGGTCGGCGAAACAGCCTTCGCGCAGGAAGCCGCGTTCGGCCACGTCGAACAGCTGCGCCGGCGCGTGCGCGAACTTCTGCACCACCTGCGCGTTGGTCAGCCGGCCCTCGTGCACCAGTTCCAGCGCCGCGACCAGCGCATGCTGCACCAGCGGCAGGCCGCCCGGTGCCTGTGCGTAGGGTTTCGATTTTTCTTCCAGCGTGTGCGGCGCGTGGTCGGTGGCGAGGATGTCGATCACGTCGTCGGCGAGCGCGGCGATCAGCGCCTCGCGGTCGGAGGCGTCCTTGATCGCCGGGTTGCACTTGATCAGGTTGCCGAGCCGCGCGTAATCGCCGCGGTCGAAGCGCAGGAAATGCACGCAGGTCTCGGCGGTGATGCGCTTGCGCGAGCCGTCCGCGCGGATCAGCGGGCCGCGTTCGAACAGCGCCAGTTCGTCGGCGGTGGAGATGTGCAGCACGTGCAGGCGCGAGTCATGCCGGCGCGCCAGCGACATCGCCAGCCGCGTCGACTTGATGCAGGCCTCGCGCGAACGGATGTCGGGATGGCATTCCACCGGGATGTCGTCGCCGTATTTCGCCTGGAACGCGGCGAGGTTGGCGTCGATCATCGGCGTGTCTTCGCAATGGGTGATGATCGTCACCGGCGATTCGCGGAAGATGCCGTCCAGCACTTCCGGGTCGTCCACCAGCATGTTGCCGGTCGAAGCGCCCATGAACACCTTCACCCCCGGGGTGGCGCGTGGGTCGATGGCGCGGATCGCCTCGAGGTTGTCGTTCGACGCACCCATGTAGAAGCCGTAGTTCGCGCGTGAACGGCCGGCGGCGCGGCGGTACTTGTCCTCCAGCGCGCCGGCGTCCAGCGTCGGCGGCCGGGTGTTGGGCATGTCCATGAAGCTGGTCAGGCCGCCGGCGACCGCGGCCGCGGATTCGGTCGCGATGTCGGCCTTGTATTCCATGCCCGGTTCGCGGAAATGCACCTGGTCGTCGATCATCCCGGGCAGCAGGCGACGGCCGTTCGCATCGATCACGGTTTCGCCGCGCGCGGACAGGCTTTGGCCGATTTCGGCGATGCGATTGCCGGAAATGCGCAGGTCGCCGTCGAATTCGCGGCCCTCGTTCACGAGCCGTGCATTGACGATCAGGGTGTCTGGCATCGGTGGTCTCCGGATGATGAGGCAGGGCATCTACCTTCTCCCCATCCACCTGCCGCAAGCGGGAGAGGGGGAGCAGGCGCCAAGCGGGAATCGCTTCGTTTCGAGGGAAGCATTGTCAAGCCGGCGGATTTCGTTCGGCAATGGAAGGAACGGGGTCGTGGCCGCCGGGACTGAGGGGATGGCAACGGCCGATGCGACGCAGCGCCAGCCAGCCGCCGCGCCATGCGCCGAAGCGTTCGACTGCGGTCATCGCATATTCCGAGCAAGTCGGCGTGAATCGGCAACGCGGCCCCAGCAGCGGGCTGATCCAGCGCTTGTAGCCGCGCAGCAATGCGATGAGGATGCGTTCGATCACGGGGTTTGTACGCGGTTTCGCGCAGGCTTGCGCGGTTGCCGCTGTAGTCCCGGCAGGGTATAACAGCGCGCTTTCCCGGCTCAAGGGAACCAGAGGAATACGTGCAAGTGGCAGCGAAGAAACCCGCGAAGAAGGCCTCCAAGCCCGCCAAGAAGACCGTCAAGCCTGTGAAGGCGGTGGCGAAGAAGCCCGCGACGAAGAAACCGGCGGCGAAACCCGCGGCGAAAAAGGCCGCACCCGCGAAGTCCGTGGCCGTGAAGAAGCCCGTGGCCAAGGCCGCGAAGAAGGTCGTTGCGAAAAAGCCCGCGGTGAAACCGGCCGCGAAGCCCGCGTCGGCGAAAAAACCCGTGGCCAAGTCCGCGCCCAAGCCGGAAAAGAAGGCCGCCGTTGTCGCCAAAACGCCGGCCAAACCCGCGAAGCCGGCGCCTGCGCCCAAGCCCGCAGCCGCTCCCAAACCCGCCCCCGTCGCCAAGGCCGTCAAGCCACAGGTCGATCCCAAGCCGACCAGGCAGGGCGTTGCCGTGGCGCTGGCCGGCAATCCGGCGTCGCCGATGACCGCGACCCGCCCGGCACCCGCGCCGCGTCCTGTCGGCAAAGTCGCGGTGGCGGTGGTCGCGCGTGCGCCCGCGCCCGCGCCCAAGGGCAAGGTGAAGGTCGTTTCCTACCAGACCGACGACACGGGCCGCCCGATCCTGCCCAAGGGCTACCGCCCGGATCCGGCCGAGGAATACATGGGTCCGTTGCAGCTGGAGTATTTCCGCCAGCGCCTGCTGCAGTGGCGCGACGACCTGGTCGAGGAATCCAAGCAGACCATCGAGAACCTCAAGGATGAAGTGCGCGACATCGGCGACGAGGCCGAACGCGCCACCCGCGAAACCGAGAACTCGCTGGAGCTGCGCACCCGCGACCGCTACCGCAAGCTGATCGGCAAGATCGATTCCACGCTGAAGCGCGTCGATTCCGGCGAATACGGCTACAGCGTCGATTCGGGCGAGGAAATCGGCCTGGATCGGCTCGAGGCGCGCCTGACTGCCGAGCGCACGATCGACGAGCAGGAACGCTGGGAGCACTTGCAGAAGCAGATCGGGGATTGATGTTCCGCCGTTTGCAACGGCAGAACATCGCCCAAAGTTCGCTACGCGAACTTCGGGTCCCGAGGAATGCAGCCATACCCCCGATTCGTGCTGCGCACGAATCCGCCCCCTAACTAAGGGGGCTTGCAAGCTGGGTTCGCATGGTTCAATTCGATGCGAATGACGAAAACCCCGCTTCGGCGGGGTTTTTTGTTGCGTCAGTGCAGTTCGCGCAGGTCCAGCCGCCGCAATCGCGGCGCGAGCCGTGCGGTGGCGGCGACCACGCCGAGGGTGACGAAACCGCCCATCATCACCGCCGGAACCAGGCCGAGCAGGCGCGCCATGGTGCCGTCGTAGAACGCGCCGAGCTCGTTCGAGGAACTGATGAAGATGCTGTTGATCGAGGACACCCGGCCGCGCATGTCGTCCGGCGTCACCAGTTGCAGGATGGTCGATCGCAGCACCACAGACACGCCGTCGCACATGCCGTAGGCGACCAGCAGCGCGGTCGAGAGCCAGTAGTTGCGCGACAGCGCGAACGCGATCGTGCACAGGCCGAAGCCGCCGACCGCGAACAGCAGGATGCGGCCGGCGTTGCGCTGCAGCGGATGGCGGGTCAGCCAGATCGCCACGCAGATCGAGCCGATGGCCGGCGCCGCGCGCATCACGCCCAGCGCCTCGGGGCCCTGGTGCAGGATGTCCTTGATGAAGGCGGGCAGCATCGACACCGCGCCGCCGAGCAGCACCGAGAACATGTCCAGCGCCATCGCGCCGAGCATGATCTGGTTGGAAGCCACGAAACGCATGCCCTGCGCGATGCTCGCGAACACCGGTCCGCGCTGCATGGTCTGCGCCGGTTCGGTGACGCGCATCCGCAACAGCGCCAGCGCCGCCGCGATCGCGAAGACCGCGGCAAGACCGTATGCCATCGACTTGCCGGCCACGCCGACCAGCACGCCGCCGAGCGCAGGCCCGAGCACCAGTCCGGCCTGGAACACCACGCTGCCCATGCTCGCGCCGCGGCCGAACTGCTCGCGCTTGAGCACGCGCGCGAACAGCGCGTTGTAGACCGGGCCGAGGAACGAGCGGCCGACGCCGCCGACCGCGACCGCGGCATAGATCGGCCAGAGCGCGGAAGTCGGCAATGCGCCATGCGCGATGAGTGCGAGCGCGCCGGCGTTGATCGCCAGGCCGAGGCAGGCCGCCGCGCCGAGCTTGCGCCGCGGCAAATGGTCGACCAGGTAGCCGGAGAACGGCGCCACGCAGAAGAACGGGATGACTTCGGCGAGGCCGACGAGGCCCAGCGACCACGGATCTCGGGTGAGTTCGTAGATGTGCCAGCCGACCGTCACCGCCGCAACCTGGTACGACAGCAGCGTGCAGATGCGGAACAGCATCAGCCAGCGGAAACCGACCGACTGCAGCGGCGAATCCGGTCGAATGGCTGATGTCGCGGTGGCGTCGCTCACGCGGCCAGCGCGTCCTGCGCGCGTTCGCGGATGGAAGCGAGCAGGGCGGCGAGGCCGTTGCTGCGCGTCGGCGAGAGGTGCTTTGCCAGCCCGATCGCGGAAATGTAGTCCGCGGGCGTGTCGAGGATCTCGCGCGCGCTGCGGCCGGAATACACCCGCAAGGCGAGGAAGACGAGTCCCGACACGATGGCCGAATCGCTGGCCGCGGCGAAGTCGAGTTTCGATGCATCGCCCGACGGCACGATCCACACCCTGGACTGGCAGCCGAGCAGGCGGCGGTCCTCGGTTTTCCATTCCTCCGGGAACGGCGGCAGCTTGCGGCCGAGGTCGATCAGGTACTGGTAGCGCTCGGACCAGTCGCCGAACAGCGCGAATTCGTCGGCGATGGCGGCCTGCGCCTCGGCGGCGGTGGGTTCGAGGGGGAAGTGGTAGTCGGTCATTTGTTGCTCGTCATTCCCGCGAAAGCGGGAATCCATTTTGATTTTCGTTCTCGTCGTGGGAATAACGGCAAAACGGGTCCCAGCTTTCGCCGGGACGACGATAGGTCAAGCGCGTTTCCAGCGTACGCCCTGCGGCGTGTCCTCGAGCAGGATGCCTTCCACGGCGAGCTGGTCGCGGATCGCGTCCGCGCGGGCGAAATCGCGTGCCTTCTTCGCGGCGTTGCGCTCGTCCACCAGCGACTGGATGCGCGCATCGTCATCGCCCGACGCGCCGCGCGCGAACCACGCGGCCGGATCCTGCTGCAGCAGGCCGAGCACGAGCCCGGCACCCAGCAGTTGCGATTTCAGCGTCGCCTTGTCCGCAGTGGACGTCGCCTTGCGCGCATCGCCGGCGAGGCGCGAGATTTCCGCCAATGCCTGCGGCGTGTTGAGGTCGTCGTCGAGCATCGCTTCGATTTCGGCCGGGATCGTCGGTGAGGCGTCGATCTCGGCGAGGTCGCGCAAGGTGCCGTACAGGCGATCGAGCGTGCGCACGCCCTGTTCGATCAGTCCGTCGCTCCATTCCAGCGGTTGGCGGTAATGCGCGGACAGCAGCGCGTAGCGCAGCGCCTCGGGCGGGTGTTCGCGCACCAGTTCGTGCACGCGCTGGATGTTGCCGACCGACTTCGCCATCTTGGCGCCGCCGAAATTCAGCATGCCGTTGTGCAGCCACCAGCGCGCGAAGGGCTTGCCGCCATGCGCGCACTCGCTCTGCGCGACCTCGTTCTCGTGGTGCGGGAACTGCAGGTCGATGCCGCCGGCGTGGATGTCGATGGTGTCGCCGAGGTGGGCTTCGGCCATCGCCGAGCATTCGATGTGCCAGCCCGGGCGACCACGGCCCCAGGGCGAATCCCATCCGGGGAGGTCGTCGGTCGAAGGCTTCCACAGCACGAAATCGCCGGGATCGCGCTTGTACGGCGCCACGTCCACGCGGGCGCCGGCCAGCATTTCCTCGGGATCGCGGCGCGAGAGCTTGCCGTAACCGGCGAAGCTGGCGACCGCGAACAGCACGTGGCCTTCGGCGGCGTAGGCGTGGCCGTCGGCGACCAGGCGTTCGATCATCGCCACGATCTGCGCGATGTGTTTCGTCGCCTCCGGTTCCATGTCCGGGGCGAATTCGCCGCTCACGCCCAGCGCGGCCATGTCCTCGCGGTAGGCGGCGGCGTACCTGTCGGTGATCGTGGAGATCGGCGTGCCCAGTTCCTTCGCCGCGGCGTTGATCTTGTCGTCGACGTCGGTGATGTTGCGCGCATAGCGCAGGCCGCCGTAGCGCCGGCGCAGCGCCGCGGCCAGCACGCCGAACACCACCGGCCCGCGCGCGTTGCCGATGTGCACGTAGTTGTAGACCGTCGGCCCGCACAGGTACATGGTCGGGCTGGCGGGATCGAGCGGCGCGAACGGCTCGACCCGCCGCGTCAGCGTGTTGTAGAACTGCATGCCGTGGAGAGACGTGCCCATGGACGGGTCGCGCGTGGGGAACGTGGATTCTAGCGGTCGCATCCCCGGCGCGACAGCGGCGATTCAGCAGGCGGTGGCCCTGCGCGCCTAAACTCGTGCGATGCCCGTCTTCCGACCCGTGCGCTTCCGGCACCTCGTCGTCGCCTGCCTGCTGGCGGCGCTGCCGGCGTCCGCGCAGCAGGTGCGGGTGCTGCCGGTCGAGAACGTGCGGGTCGGCTACGCGCAGGTGCTGCGCGTCGAGCCGGTGTACCAGACCCTGCGCGCGACCGCGGTGGAACAGGATTGCAAACCCGAGGATGCGGCCAGGGCCAAGCCGGCCGGGACGCTGTCGCGGATGGCGCAGGCGGTGAAGGGCGCGATCACCCGCGACGGGCACAAGGCCGCCGAGGCTTCGCAGGATTGCCAGCCGACCACGGTGCAGCGCACCTTCCGCACGCCCATCGCCTACGACGTGGACTACATCTACAAGGGCATGAAATTCCGTTCGCGACTGGCCAGCGATCCCGGCAACATGCTGCGCGTGCGGGTGTCGGTGACGCCCTACGAAGCCACCGAAGCGGACAACTGAGCTTGCGCCCCGATGGGGCGCATGCGACGATTGCATCGATGCCGTTGAACCGCGCCACCGCCGTTGTCCTGACATCCGCCCGCATGGCGGCGGGGATGACTTCGCGCGCGCGCCGACTGACGACCCGACGCCTCGCCGGATAACGCACGCATCCCCGCGTTGCAAGAACCCGGCCATTGCGCCGGGTTTTTCGTTTCTGGCCCGCTGATTTTCCACCGGAACCCTCGATGAAGCCTGCCCTCGACAAGCATTTCCTCAACACCCAGGACTGGAGTCGCGCCGACCTCGACGCGCTGCTGGCGCAGGCCGCAGCCTTCAAGCGCGGGAAGCCGGGCGATACGCTGAAGGGCAGGTCGATTGCGCTGGTGTTCTTCAATCCCTCGATGCGCACCCGCACCAGCTTCGAACTGGGCGCGTTCCAGCTCGGCGGCCACGCGGTGGTGCTGCAACCCGGCAAGGACGCGTGGCCGATCGAATTCGACTTCGGCACGGTGATGGATGGCGAGGCCGAGGAGCACATCGCGGAAGTCGCGCGGGTGCTGGGCCGCTACGCCGACCTGATCGGCGTGCGTGCGTTCCCGAAGTTCGTCGACTGGCGGCGCGACCGCGAGGACCTGGTGCTGAAGTCGTTCGCGAAATATTCGCCGGTGCCGGTGATCAACATGGAGACGATCACCCATCCCTGCCAGGAACTGGCGCATGTCCAGGCGCTGCAGGAGCATTTCGGCACGACGGATCTTCGCGGGAGGAAATATGTCCTCACCTGGACCTACCACCCCAAGCCGCTGAACACCGCGGTGGCGAATTCCGCGCTGACCATTGCCACGCGCATGGGCATGGACGTGACCCTGCTGTGCCCGACGCCGGACTACGTCCTCGACGAACGCTACCTCGGCTGGGCGAACGCCAACATCGCCGAGAGCGGTGGTTCGTTCGCGATCAGCCACGACATCGAAAGCGCCTACCGCGGCGCCGACGTGGTCTACGCCAAGAGCTGGGGCGCGCTGCCGTATTTCGGCGACTGGGAGCGGGAAAAACCCATCCGCGACCAATACAAGCACTTCATCGTCGACGAGGCGAAGATGGCGCTGACCGACAACGGCGTGTTCTCGCACTGCCTGCCGCTGCGCCGCAACGTCAAGGCCACCGACGCGGTGATGGACTCGCCCAATTGCATCGCCATCGACGAGGCCGAGAACCGCCTGCACGTGCAGAAGGCGGTGATGGCCGCATTGCTGGCATAGGGTGGGCTTCAGCCCACCATTTTTTCCGATCACCACGATGGTGGGCCAAGGCCCACCCTATGAGAAGACCGAATGATTCCTTCCGA
>Ga0075163_10008911_pt1 | contig 13184 bp, 4 predicted proteins | sample JI1023141ADNA_FD_71478 | JGI IMG/M metagenome (GOLD analysis project Ga0075163, IMG submission 71478) | Wastewater effluent complex algal communities from Wisconsin, to seasonally profile nutrient transformation and Carbon sequestration -... | ecosystem: Engineered > WWTP > Effluent > Algae...
CGGCACCGCCGGAGTAGCCGAAGATGTACTCGATGCCGAGATCGGCGAGGGTTTTGATGAGCGCCTGTGCGCCGTCCATTTTTTGCTGACTCATGGTTGTGTTTCTCCTGAAAATTGAAGTTTGAGGCGCGAAAATAGCCTCAATCAGTCAGATCACAAGTCAAAGATTGCTGTTTTTCCAGCAAATCAAAGGATCAAGCCATCAATCAATGACGAAAAGTTGGATAATTATGCCAAGTATCCAAATCCAACCTCAAACCTCAAGAAAATCAAAGCGATCGACAACAGAATCCTCTCCCCGCTCTTTGATGAGCCACCAAAGCCCGGAAAGAGCCTGAACGCGGGGCCGCGCGTCCCGGTCCGATGCCTTCCCGCCGAATTGAAACCTTCCAATTCAATCGTGGTTCATTGAAACATTGTTCTCGACACGGAAGCCAACTTTCCCTCACAATCCGCCGAACAACCCTAGATCGATCCCATGAAGAATCTCCCTTCCCTTTATCCATCGCGCGGACCTGCTGTTTTGTCAGGCGCGCTGCTGACCTCGCTCGTGTATTTGATCGGGATGTTTGCTTCCACGGCGAGTGCGGTCATCGACAATGCAGCCACGCAGGGTGTGTGGAAATCGAAGTACGGGGTGACGTCCACTCAACTCGGCGATATCAACTGGCTGGCCGCTGATGCAGATGGCGATGGACTCTCGAACGGATCTGAGATCGCGTCGGGCACGAATCCATTTGTCTCGGGGTCGGTGGTGCGAATCACGACAATCACGACGGACGGCTCCAACGTCAGCGTGACTTTCCCCACCGTCGCGGGGAAGCGCTATGTGCTGCAGGGATCGACGACACTGACGGGATTTGCCTCACTGGTGCCGACGGTCGCGAATGCGGGGACGGGTAGCGCGCTGACGCTGACGGGGCCGATGAATGCACTCAAGTTCTTCCGCGTGCTGGTAGAAGATGTGGACTCGGACGGAGACGGGCTTAGTGACTGGGTGGAGCTAACGACGGATCTTGATCCCAATAGCCCGACGCTAGCGGATGGGCAGGCAGACCACGCCTTTGTCACCACGCAGATCGCGCTGCCGCACAAGGTGAACATCAATCCGTCCGAGACTTTCGCGTCCGAGGACGGGCCGGTGAAGGGCCGCTTCATCGTGACGCGCACGCAAAAACTGGTGCCAATTACGGTGAATCTGACCACGGCTGGCACGGCGGTGGCGGACACGGATTACGCGCCAGCACTGCCGGGGTCGGTGAGCTTTGCGGCGGGAGCGGACAGTATTGAAATCGAGGTGACGCCGACGGCGAATCCAGAGGTGGAAGGCAGTGAGTCGGTGACGGCGACGCTTCAGGCCTCGACCGAGCCTCAGCCTGCATTTGAACTGGGGGCAAACAGCAGCGCGACGGTCATTATCGGTGACTCGACCGTTCCGGCCGGGACGGGGCTGACGGCGCGGTATTATGATCACGCCAACGGCACCTATGCACACGCGGCTAATTTTGGAGACGCGGCGAATTACGCATTCACCCGCGGCACGCCGACGACTACCGGCACCATCGTGGTGACGCCGACGACCGGCAATCTCACCGCGATTCTTGCCGCCGTGTCCGTGGGCACGCAGGTGAAGCTCACGTTCCTCGGCGGAAACCTGAACAACGCGCTCTACAACAATCTCAACTATCAGGTCACCGCCGAGACAGCAGCCAACTTCACGGTTTCGATCACGGCGGCGGCGGCCCTGCCGACCAACAGCAGCAGCACCGCCAATTTCAGCATCCAGCCGATCCATCCGGCTGTGATCCAGCGGCTGGACCCGACGGTGAACTTCGACTGGCAGCACGGCACGCCGAACGGCGTGGTGATCGCGCCGAACAACTCGCCGGAGAATTATTCCGCGACCTGGGAGACGTATCTCCAGCCGACGACGGCGGGCAATTATGTCTTCCAACTCGACGCGGATGACAAGGCGCGTGTGCTGCTGGACACGGGCAGCGGGTTGACCCAGATCTTGGAGCACGGCTGGGACGGGCCAGCGACGGTTGGCACGTTCAAGCAAAGCGCCTCGATCCCGCTTGTCGTCCCCGCCACGCCAACCCAGCGCTACAAATTGCGCGTGGAGCATGTGGAGACCACAGGCGATGCGCGATGCCGTTTGCAATGGAGCGTGAATGGTGGCGCGTTCGCCAACATCCCGCAGGCGAATCAGTTCACGCACACACAGGCGCTGACGAATTACAGCTACACAACGGGCAGCGCAGTGATCACGCCGAACGGAGGTCACTCCTTCATTGTCGGGGATTCGGTGACGCTTGCCTTCTCGTCCGGGGTGCTGTTCACGCCCGGCGCGGCCTCCACATACAATGGTGCCTATGCGATCACGGCAGTCAACGGCACGACCTCCTACACGGTCGGCATCACTCCATTCCCGATCACCGTCAACAGCGCCGTCACGACGGCGGGCAGCAATCTCATCACCGTGCCATCCACGACGGGGCTCGCCGTCGGCATGGCCGTCAGCGGCGCAGGGCTGCCAGCCGGTGAGTTCATCACGGCAATCGGCATCGGCACGATCAATGTGACTACCGGTGCCGGTGTCACTGCCCAAGCGAGCACGACTCTCACCGCGGTGCTTCCCGCCGGTCCGGTCACAGGCAATGGTTTCGTGCTCAACAACAGCACGAGCACGACGACGGGGGCGTATAATCTTTGCTACTCCAACACTTCCTTCTCAAACTCTCCGGGTCGGGTCGGTGTGGATGGGAACGGCAACAACGGCACGGTGACGGCGCAAAACAACGGCATCTGGCTGACGGGCACACCCGATGTGGCGCTGATCCAGCCGGAAACTTTCTCGATCCGCTGGACCGGACAAGTGCAGCCTCAGTTCACCGAGGATTACACATTCGTCGTGCAAGGTGACGACGGCGTTGCGCTCTGGATCAACGATCAGCCGCAGGTTTTGAAGATGGTACCAGCGGCCAATACGGGCGGGAGCACCTACACGTACAATGCCACCACGGGTGACCTGACCGTGAACTATGCGGGCCTCGCTGCTGTCGCGAACAGCTTTGTCGTGGGTGAGACGGTCCGCATCGACCCATCGTCCGGCAATCTCAACCATGCGCCGACAAATTCGCCGACATACAATTACGATCCGACGACCGGCGTCATGGTGGTGGACTACACTAACCTCGTGCCGCCGCAGTCTGGCGGGACGCGCACGGCAGGCAGTTACGTCGTCGGTGAAACGGTCGAGTTGGACCCGACAAGCGGCAGTCTCAATCCGCTCGCCGCTCTGCCGTATGAAATCACGGCCGTGGCGGGAAACACGTTCTCGATCAACGCGGGCACACTGACCTTCACTCCATCGGTGAGCATCTCTAGCATCGCCACTGGTTCGTCCTGTCAGATCACGACGGCGGTGAATCACGGCCTCGCCACCGGCGCTCAGGTGCGCATCGCGGGCGTGAGCGGAGGGACGTTCGTTCCCGCGATCAACAACCTCTACACGATCACGGTCACTGGATTGAACACCTTCACCGTGGCATCGAACTGCTCGGCAGCGCCCACGGCTGGCACCGGGACTCTGAGCGCGTCGGGTAACGTGACCGTCAGCGACAACCGCAATCTCGTGATCGCGAGCACACCCACGACCACGAGCTTCGTGGTGAACATCGGTACCGGCAAATACACCGACGCAAGCACGGGCAACATGAACTTGGACATCGTGAACAAGTCACTCAAAGACTGGTCGTCCAATGGCAACGAGCGTTTCGTCCGCCTCCCGATGATCGGTGGCCAGCGGAACAACATCAGGCTCGAGTACTATGAGAATACCCTCGCAGCACGCTGCTTGCTGTCTTGGTACAGCGCCAGCCAGCCTAAGCAGATCATTCCAGCGGAGCGCTTGTATCCGTCCGAGGGAGTGCTGCAACCGGCTGCGAGCATGACGCCCACGGTGGCGGAGGCGCTCGTCGGTGGTGCCTTCTCTTTGCCGATCACAGGCAGCAATGGAGCGAGCGTGACCGTGAGCGGTTTGCCCGCATGGCTCTCGTATGGCGGCGGCGTCTTGACCGGCACACCTCCCGGTGGCTCTGCGGGCGATTACCAAATCACGCTCACCATGACGGGCGGCGCTGTCTCGGTGGTGAATCTTCATGTGCAGGACGCTGGTGGCACGATCACGCGCGATGTGTGGACCGGCGAGACCGGCACCGCTGTGGCAAACATTCCCACCGGCACCACTCCAGACCTCACGACGACACTGACCACACTCGAAGCACCGGCCAATTACGGGGACGACTACGGTCAGCGCATTCATGGCTGGATCACCGCACCGACGACGGGGAACTACTATTTCTGGATCGCCGCCAGCAATGCCGCAGAACTCTGGATCTCCAACGACGCCGAACCTGTCAACATCTTCAAACGAGCTTATGTGACGACGGGCACTGCGGCGCAAGAGTGGGCCGCAGCAGGCGAGACGCACCAAAAGTCCGCTTGGCTCGCGCTTGAGGCTGGGCAGCGCTACTACGTCGAGATTCTGCACAAGGCTGGCGTCGGCAGTGACCACGTCGCCGTCGGCTGGTCCAAGCCCGGAGAGTCAACCACTGCGCCGAGCCAAGTGGTGCCGAGCTATGTGCTCTCGCCCTATGCCGCCCCGCCGCCGGCGACGCCGGGTACGCTTTACGTTGCGACGATGCTGGCGCAGGCCGGAGCCGTCACGAGTGGCGTGGGCACCGCAACGGTGCGCCTGAGCGAGGACGAGAACACGGCCATCATCCGGATTCAGTACAGTGGATTGTCAGGGGCGGACCAGATTTTCTCTCCCCTCAATCCCGTGGCTGCCGATGGCACGACCGCCGCTGACGGAAACCCAGACCCAACCGACTGGCACGTCCACGTCGATCCCTATTTGAACCTCCCCACTGCGATCGTTTACGACGGCGTCGAGCCAACACACCCAAATGACGGCCCGCAGCCGGATGGCAGCCATCACTGGACGATCGAGGCGGTCGGGGTCCACTCGAAGGCGGACATCATCGAGATCATCAAGCAAGGGAAGGCCTACATCAATCTGCACACCACCCTCTACACGAACGGTGAGATCCGTGGGAACCTGACTCTGGCCAATGGCACGCGCACCTTCACGCCGCCGCCCGCACCAACGGCATGGACGGATGATAGCAACACGGACACGGGTGCGGTACGCTTCCTCACGCAGGCCAGCTTTGGTGCCAACATCGCAGAGATCACCGCCTTGAAGGGATTGGCACCGACCGGTGCGGTCCCAGCAGCCGGCATACCCGCCAGCCGATACAACACCTGGATCGACAATCAGTTCAACGTCGCCGCCACGGCGCACCTACCAGAAGTGCTCGCGCGTGAGATCGCGGATGCGTTCGGCCCGTTTGATGTGCGAGTCTCGTTTGATACTTGGTGGAAAACCTCGATGACCGCGCCCGACCAACTCCGGCAGCGCATCGCCTTTGCATTGAGTCAGATTCACGTCGTGTCAGGACAGGGGCCGCTGGAAGATAACTCGCGCGCCATCTCCGACTTCTACGACACGCTGGCCGCTGGTGCTTTCGGCAATTTCAAGGACGTCCTGATCGGCACCACGCTCACGCCGGCCATGGGGCGTTATCTCGACATGCTGCGCAACGACAAGCCAGACCTCTCCATCGGTCGCAGCCCGAATGAGAACTATGCGCGCGAAATCAAGCAGCTCTTCTCCGTTGGCCTCTATCGCATGTGGCCGGATGGTACCCTGATGCTGACGTCGCAGGATTCACCCATCGACACTTACACGCAGCGGGAGATCGTCGGACTGTCGCATGTTTTCACCGGTTGGGATTACGGCTACGACGGCACCTACCGCACGGGCTTTGGTGCCGTGGCGGATTGGACACGCCCTATGCGTGAGATTCCCGCGCGGCACTTCACGGGTCAGAAGCGGGTGCTGAACAACGAAGTGCTGCCCGGCCTTACGAGCATCGCCGGTCTGCCGCTCGATCCGTATGCGACGCACACCGTTCTTCATGTCAATGACCCGGCCTATCAAGCGCTGCCCGCGCAGGAGAATGTCGCGGTGCATGACATGCTCTTCAATCATCCGAACACAGGCCCATTCATCTGCCGCCAGCTCATCCAGCGCATGGTCACGAGCAATCCATCTCGTGATTACCTCTACCGCGTGGTGCAGAAGTTCAATGACAACGGCCTCGGAGTACGCGGTGACATGAAAGCCGTGATCAAGGCCATCCTGCTCGATTACGAGGCGCGCAGTCCCAGCATGGTGGCCATTCCCGCCTTCGGAAAGCAGCGCGAGCCCGTGATGCGCGTGGCCAATGCCGCCCGCGCATTCCGCCCTTCCGCCGTGACCGGGACATACTCGCAGACTGGGACAAACGTGATCACGATCACGACCAGCACGCCGCACCTCCTCGCTGCTGGCAGCAATGTGTTCCTTGAGTTCACCGACACAACCGGAGATCCCGCGAAGCCGGCTCCCACGACGGGAACCTACACGGTGCTCACCACTCCGGCACCGACCTCCACGACCTATGCGATCAATGCCCCAGGCTGGATCACCGGCACCTACAGCCAGACAGCGGGGCAGACATCCATAACCGTCACGTCCACCAGCCACTGGCTGCCGACCGGCGGCTCGGCGTACATTGATTTCCTCAGCGCCACCACCGGCACCCTGCCTGCCGATGGCGTGAAAACAGCGCTCACTTCCAATTCGACCGACACGCCAAGTGGCGTCGGCAATGTGGCTGGGACCACCTTCACATTCACCGCTCCCGACACGACCGCCCGCACGGGCACGCTGATGATCTCGCGCTTCAGCGGCAGCTACTCCTGCCCGACCGCTGGCGGCCCCATCACCATCGACACGGTTTACGGTGGTGTCGGGACGTTTGGAGCGATGGCCAATCATCACCTCGCTGTGAATGACACCGTGTTTCTCAACTTCGCCAACTCGCGTGACACCACCTCGGGCAACGAAACCTCGACGGAGAACGATCTCGTTTATCCCATCATCACCGTGCCGGACCCGAATACGTTCACCGTCCTCTCACGGACCGCCGCAAATGCGGCGATCAATAGCGACAATCAGGCGTTCATCTTCCCGCAGTTGCCGCAGCCACGAACTCGGAACGGCACGATCAACACGCGCCCATCCACCTTTGTGATGGACAACACGGACACCGACCTGCAGCAGACGCCGCTGAACTCGCCGACCGTGTTCAACTTCTTCCTTCCGGACTACAAGTATGCGGGCGCGCTCGCCTCCCAAGGCATCACCACGCCGGAGTTCCAACTTACCTCGGAGACGACAGCCATCCGTCAGGCGAACTTCATGTACGCTGGCGTTTACGGCTCCACCACCCTGACCACCGGGTTCAGCAGCTTCAAAACCGGCAGCAATGCGCTGGTAATGGATTTGACGCCGTGGATGAGTACGGCGTCTGCGCCGAACCTTGGCTTGGGGGCTGCGCCGCAGTCGGGGCAGGCTTGGACGAGCAATGCCAATGTTGGAACTCTCATCGACCAATTGAATACCTTGCTCCTTGCCGGCCAGTTACCTGCGAATGCGAAGACTGCCATCTTGCAGATGATCGGTGGTCAGGTCTCGTCAATCACGACGGGCAGCCCATGCACGTTCAATAGGAGTTCCGCACATGGTTTGGAGGTGGGCGACTCCGTGACGGTTACAGGAATCACAGGCGGCACTTGGAGCGGAGCCTCGACCACGGGCAACGGAACGTTCTTCGTCACCGCCGTGCCGACGACCACATCATTCCGCCTTGCCACCGCTACCACTGGCGGGACTAACCTGAACTGTACCAGCACAACCACCAACGGAGGTCTCTCACTGACGAATTCAACCGCTGCTTCCATAGCCTATACCAACACCGGACCCTCCACGACAAACGTCCGCGACCGCCTGCGCGCCATCGTCCACCTGATCCTCACCAGCCCCGACTTCACCATCCAGAGATAACCGCCATGAAGAATCCCTTCCTCAAAGCTCCACACGTCCTGACGCGCCGCGACTTTCTCCGCACGAGTGCGTACATGGGGGGCGGCCTCGCTGCTGCCAGCCATACGATCCGTGATCTGCGGTTGATCAACTCCGCCATGGCCGTGCAGCCAGCTCTCACGGGTTACAAGGCGCTCGTCTGTGTCTTCCTCAGTGGCGGAAACGACGCCAACAACTGGATCGTGCCGACCGATGCGACCACCTTTGCCGACTACACCTCGATCCGCGGCAACTTGGCGATGCCTCAGGCTTCCCTGCTGCCGCTCTACCAATTAGGAACCTCCGGCGCAGCTTACACCGATGCGGCGGGTCACACCTATGGCTTTCATCCTTCATGCCCGCACCTGCAGACTCTCTTTGGCGAGGACAAACTGGCCGTCGTGTTCAATGTGGGCACTCTCGTGCGTCCGACCACGCGTGCGCAATACGTCTCGGGCCTCACCGCCTATCGCCCACCTCAGCTCTTCTCCCACAGTGATCAGGTCACGCAGTGGCAGACCTCCATCCCGGACCAGCCTCCTGCAACCGGCTGGGGCGGCCGCGTCGCCGATCTCGTGAACTCCGCTGCGTCGAATCCTCCGACCAGCATCTCCATGTCCGTCTCCGTCGCTGGCGCGAACACCTTTGAGGTAGGCAATCTCATCTCGCAGTACCAAGTCTCCACCAATGGCGCCGTCGTGCTGACCGGCGACCCCCTGATGACTGGGACTGGTATGCGTTCGCGTGTGCTCCAAAACATTGCCGGCCTCCAGCATACGAATCTCCAGCGGACCGCACTCGCTGATGTGACAAAGAACGCCATCGCCAAAGGAGAACTCCTCAACACCAACATCTCCGCTTCACTCGACCCGACGGACGCGCCTGCCGGTGGATACACAAACGCCCAGCAAGTCACGGGCTTCAATGCGGGGCAGACCTTCAAATGGAACACGGGGTTGACAGGGATTTATAACCCAGCCAACGCAGGATTCACCAACGGCCTCGGCGGTTTCCCCAACACCACACTTGGCCTTCAGTTGAAGATGGTCGCCCGTTTGATCAAGGCTCGTGGGCCGACCGGATTCGACATGAAACGGCAGATTTTCTTCTGTTCCGTCGGCGGGTACGACACCCACACTTCTCAGGTCTCCGTGAACGGGACCGACCAGCCCACCAATGCCAATGGCGCTCATTACAGGCTGCTCGATGAGGTGAGCAAATGCATGTTCGCCTTCCAGCGCGCGATGGAGCAGATCGGCGAGTCGAACAACGTCACCGCTTTCACAGCCAGCGACTTCTCCCGCACGTTGCCAACCAATAGCCAAGGCAGCGACCACGGGTGGGGCGGGCACCACATCGTCGTCGGAGGCGCGGTCAATGGAGGGGCGACGTATGGCAAGCTGCCCGTCTTCGCCATCAACGGTCCCGATGACACGGGCCTCGGCCGCTGGATTCCCACCCTCTCCGTCGATCAGCACTCGGCCACGCTCGCGAAGTGGTTTGGTGTCGATGCCTCTGAGATGGGAACCATTTTCCCGAACCTCAGCCGGTTCACCACCTCTGACCTCGGCTTCATGTCATAGATCGGGGCTTTATAGCGGGCCACGATCACAGTGCCTCCACCCTTCCGAGGTGGCCATGCCATGGCATGGTGTGCAAGTCGGAGACAGCCGAGAAACAAACACGCGGAGAAGTGACCTCCGATGAATTTGCTTTCAGGTGGCTTGATTCACACTCGACCCTTGTATCCTAGCCCCCCTTCCCTACGTCTCTTCGCTCATGCTCCACTGCACTCCCGCGCCTCGCCTATCCCCAGACGCAAGTGCTCCAAGCGCCATCATTGAAGCATTCTCCGAGAGCGACGCCGCAGGCACCCTCCACCTCGCCACTGCGGCGCTCAAAGACGATCTCAGCGCCCCGCTCGCGTGGGCGCGCGAGTGGGGACGCCAGTTTCTCGCACGCGTGTGCCAGACGCGCGATCCGCAAAACGCGGAGGCACCCGATGCGATGCAGCGTCTCGCCTTCCTCGCCACCGTACCGCCGATACTCGGTGCCGAGTACGTCAGCGATGCGCTACTCACAAGGCTCTGGAGCGAGATGTGCAAGCTCGCTGCGGAGCAAAGCGCTGCGCACACTGGCGGACTCGAAGCTTGGTTGCGCGACAGAAATCCCGCGTGGCATCTTGTCGGGCGCGTGACGTTTCATCTGGCGGAAAACAAGCGCAACGAGCAGCAGCCCTTTGCCTTCCTCGCGACTTACACGGAAAAGCTATCCGCCGCCGGCACACCGCAACACACGCCGCTCGGTCGAGCATTACAGGCTTACGCCACAAAGAAAGACCAGCCCGCGCTTGATGCCCTGCTCGCGCCGGTCCGTGCCGCCACGGAGCGCAGCAAGCTGGTGCGTGATCTTTTGGAGACCCGGAAGATTTTCCAAGCTGCCGCATGGACACCGAGCGAGGCGTATCAATTCATCCGCGAGATTCCCGTGCTCGAAGAAAGCGGACTCGTGGTGAAGGTGCCCGACTGGTGGAAAGGCAAGCGACCCTCGCGACCACAGGTGAGCATCACCGTCGATGCGGGCAAGATGGGCAGTGTCGGTGTGAACGCGCTGCTGCGCTTCAGCGCGGACTACACGCTCGATGGCGAAACGCTCACCGAGAAGGAATGGGCGCAGATCAAGGCAACGCCATCCGGCCTCGTGAATCTGCGCGGAAAGTGGGTCGAGATTGATCGCGAGCGGCTCGATCAAGTGCTCGGTCATTGGGACAAGGTGAGCGCAGCTCATGCGGACGGACTGTCGTTTCACGAAGGGATGCGGATGCTCGCCGGACTCAGCGGCGGCGGCGCGGAAGATGAATCCGGCGCGATCCAGGCCGAGTTGGATGCCACGCGCGATTGGATGGAAGTCATCGCGGGCAAGGAACTGCAACAAATGCTCGACGGTCTGCGCGATCCGCCGCCGATGGATACCATCCCCGGCCTCACCGCCACGCTGCGTCCGTACCAACTGCGCGGCGTCGGCTGGCTGCATTTCGCCACCCGGCTCGGCCTCGGCGCCTGTCTCGCCGATGACATGGGCCTGGGCAAGACGCTGCAAGTCATCGCGCTGCTTTGCCTCCGCGCGAAGGAGCGCTCCGCGAAGGAGCCGCGAACCAGCGTGCTCGTGCTGCCCGCGTCGCTCGTCGGCAACTGGCGCGCGGAGTTCGCCAAGTTCGCGCCGCATCTGCGCATCGTCGTTGGACATTCATCCGTCGCATCAAAAGAGGAAATGGAAACGCTGCTCGCCAACCCCGCGCGCGAGCTGCGGGACTGCGATGCCTTTCTCACCACCTACGGCCTCTGGCAGCGCAGCCCCACGCTCGCCGCGCACGATTGGGACATCGCCGTGCTCGACGAAGCGCAGGCGATCAAAAACGCCGGCACCGCCCAAGCGCGCGCCGTGAAAAAAATCAACGCGCGCGTCCGCGTCGCCCTCACCGGCACACCGGTCGAGAACCGCCTCGGCGACCTATGGAGCCTCTTCGATTTCCTCAACCCCGGTCTGCTCGGCAAAGCCGCCGAATTTGCCGAAACCACCAAGCGACTCGCCGCGCCCTCGAACACGCAAGGCTACGCGCCATTGCGAAAACTCATCCAGCCGTACCTGCTGCGCCGGATGAAGACCGACAAGACCATCATCTCCGACCTGCCCGACAAAACCGAGGTCAACGCGCTCTGCCCGCTCACAAAAAAACAAGCCATCCTCTACGGCAAACTCGTCGAGCAGCTCAAGGCCGACATCGACAACGAAGACCTCGACGAAAACCAGCGGCGCGGCCTCGTGCTCGGCTACCTCATCAAGTTCAAGCAAGTGTGCAATCACCCCAGCCACTGGAGCGGCGACGCGCGCTATGCCGCTGACGAGAGCGGCAAGTTCCAGCGCCTCGCCGAGATCACCACCGAGCTGGCCGAGCGACAGGAGCGCTGCCTCGTCTTCACGCAGTTCCGAGAGATGACCGATCCCCTCGCCGCGCATCTCGCCACCGTCTTTGGCCGCCCCGGTTTGGTGCTGCACGGCGGCACGCCCGTCGGTCAGCGGCAAAAAATGGTCGAGCAATTCCAGCATCCCGACGGCCCGCCCTTCTTCGTGCTCAGCGTCAAAGCCGGCGGCACCGGCCTCACGCTCACCGCCGCCAGTCACGTCATCCATTTCGACCGCTGGTGGAACCCCGCCGTCGAAAACCAAGCCACCGACCGCGCCTTCCGCATCGGCCAGAAGAAAAACGTCCTCGTCCACAAATTCATCTGCCCCGGCACCATCGAAGAGAAAGTCGATGCCCTGATCAACAGCAAACGCGCACTGGCGGATGACCTGCTAGGCGGCGAAGGCGCGGCGAAAATCCTGACCGACATGAGCAACGCCGAGCTGCTCGACATGGTGCGGCTGGACATCCGCGCGGCGGCGGGGTAAGCCGAGACGAGATTAGACCCAATTCTCCACAGTCCCCAGTCGATGCTGTTAATTCTCTGAACCCCGACGATCCTACGACAGTGAGCGTAAGCTTTGACCGCGCGAAGGTTCACTTCCACCTGGAGAAGTGACGGCAGCACAACTCACCGCCGCCATCGTCGGCACGAGCGCCAACACCGATGCGGTGACCACGATGGGCACGCTCTTCACCAATGATCCGCCGACTCTGGCCGACATCGAGCTGGCGCGCACGAAGTACAACGAGCTGATCCTTGCGGCGCGGAGTTAATCGGGGCATTCCCCCCGCCGCAACTGGGAACGGACAAAGGGCAGAATGCCCGGTTGTGCCCCGCGTTGAATGACGGATGCGCACAACAATGCGAGAGTTCACCCTCATATCACCGCACCGAGCTAGAGTGAAACGAACTGAACAGCGGCCCGTAATGGGATTATGCCCAACCGCACTCTGCTGCTCTTCTGTCTCGCTCTCGCCGCCCGCTGTGCCGGTGCCGCGCCGTCGTTGATCCTTCATCATGGGAAGGTCGTCACGGTCGATGACGCGTTCTCCATCGCGGAAGCCATTGCCATCGAGGGCGAGCGCATCGTGGCCGTTGGTGGGAACGATGCGGTGCTGGCGCTCAAGGATGCGGGCACGAAGGTGCTCGACCTCGAAGGCAAGATGCTCCTGCCCGGC
>Ga0075163_10008913_pt1 | contig 13183 bp, 10 predicted proteins | sample JI1023141ADNA_FD_71478 | JGI IMG/M metagenome (GOLD analysis project Ga0075163, IMG submission 71478) | Wastewater effluent complex algal communities from Wisconsin, to seasonally profile nutrient transformation and Carbon sequestration -... | ecosystem: Engineered > WWTP > Effluent > Algae...
GTCGACGCCGTCGTCGGGGTGCCACGGGAGCGTCGGGGACGCGGGCGCGGCGGGTGCGGCGGGCACGAAGCCGGTCGCGGGGGCGGGGGACGTCGGAACGTCGGGGCGGCGGCCGACGCGGGGCCGGGCGGCGAACAGCTCGAGCACGCGGGGTCCGTCGACGGCGTCGGCGAACACGGAGGCGTCGGGGGTCGGGGCGAGGGCGAGGCGCACGGCGGCCTCGATGCCGCGCCGGGTGCCGCGCCAGGCGAACAGGGTCATCGCGTGGCGGACGAAGAAGCGGCGCTGGGCGACGGTCCAGTCGGGGTCGAGGGTGACGGCGAACCACCCGGCGAGCCACGGCAGGAGCTCGGGGTCGACGCGGTCCGGGTCGAGCAGGCGGTGGACAGCGGCGACGCGGTCCTCGATCGCCGTGAAGATGCCCTCGGGGTTGGCGAGGAAGCGGGCGGCGAAGTCGGCGGCGGTCGGGTCCTCGCGCCACACGGCCGGGAGGTAGCGCTCGACGTAGGAGAAGCGCGGGTAGTAGGCCCGGACGGCGGTGAGCCGCGGGGTGCTGCGCTGGTCGGCGGACAGCTCGAGGGCGAGCTGGAGGTGCCGGCCGACGGCGCCCTGCAGCAGGACCTCGTACGTCGCGCCGCGTTCGGCGGGCAGGAACGGCAGCTCGCGGCCGTCGGAGCGGCGGTGGAGCGGCGGCTCGTCGACCCACGGGAGGTTCGTCAGCGCGTCCTTGTCGTCGGCGGCGCGCGAGCGGACGCGGATGCTGGCCGTCGACGGGAGCTCCGCGTCGATCAGCACCCGGTGCCACACGCAGCCGATCTCGCCGCTGTCCCAGATCGGCAGGGCGGCCGTCGCGGCGCCCGCGAAGCGAGGCCGCGGCAGGGCGACCAGTCGGACCCAGCGGTCGCCGCTCGCGTACCACACCGCGCCGTCGCCGACCACGAGGTCGCGGCCGCGGTAGGCGTGGAGCGGGAGGAACAGCGAGCGCGGCGCCGGGACGTCGGCGCGGACGTCGATCTCGAAGGCCTGGTTGCCGCGGGCGTCGGCGACGATCACACGGTCGCCGTCGGCGACGATGTCGTGGCCGACCACCGCGGGGCCGAGGAGCTCCGCCAGCGGCCACGAGGTGACCGCGCCGCCGCGCAGGCGCATCAGCGTCGACGCGGTGAGCACCACCGCCGTGTCCGCGTCGAGCACGGCGAGCGCGAGCGGTTCGTCGGCGGCGTCGAGGTGGAGGCGCGGCTCGCCCAGGCGCGCGTGCAGGGCGTCGGCCCGCGTCGCGAGGTCGGGCATGAAGTGTCCGTGCGGTCCTTCGTCGGCGACGGCGGCGGGGACCTCGACGGCGACGCGGACGAGGTGGTCGCGGCCGAGCAGCCACACCGTGGCGCCGAACGCGGCGACGTCGACGACGAGCGAGCCGACGCGGAGCGAGCGCGGGGGCCCGCCGAGCCACAGGTCGAACAGCAGCAGCAGGCTGGTGGACGCGTCCGGGCGCTCCGTCTGGCCGACGACGAGGATATCGTCGGCGGTGATCGCCAGGCCGCGCAGCGACGAGCCGCGCGGGCCGGTCCAGAACCACACGCCCTCGCGGTGGTCCGGCGACGGGCTGGAGCACACGCGGATCCCCGGGCCGTCGACGATGTAGAAGTTGCCGCGCCGGTCGCGGACGGCGCCACGGCGCAGGCCGGGGTCGGCCGCCACGTCGCGCGACGACACCGGCGCGGGCGCGACCCGCGGCGCGAGGATCAGCGCGTCGCCGTCGACCGCGACCGGCGCGCCTGGCTGCTGGTCGCGGACGGCGCGCCAGTCCCTGCCGAACACCAGCTGGTAGCGCGTCTGGTTGGCGTCCATCAGCGACACTCCTCCGGGAGGATCGGGACCGGCAGCGCGACGGAGGTCGACGAGCCCGCCGGGCCGCCGTCGTCGCGGTCGCGCTTGACCAGCGATCCGAGGTCGGCCAGGGCGCCCTCCTGCACGGCCACGGCGGCGAGCCACGGCAGCTCGAGGCCCGTCATGGCGACCTGGCCGCCCGCGTCCTCGCCGCCCCTGCCGAGCAGGACCGCCGGGACGGTCGCGACGCCGGGCACCCCTGCGGCGACGACGAGCAGCTCGTCCCGCGCGACCGGCCGCCCGAGCGCCCACCCGCCGCCGCGCGGGCCGGGCAGCGGCGACAGGAAGTCGGCGACGGCGCGGCGCACGGCCGTCAGCACCTCGGCGGGGCTGCTGCCCGGGAGGTGGCCCGCGAGCGTGACCTGGATCGACACGACAACCTCGACGTACTTCGGCCCGCTGAGCACGATCTCGGTGGTCACGAGGCGACGCGGCTCGAGCCACGCGCCGACCGCCTGCAGGGTCGCGTCGCTGGGCGTCGGCGGCGTACCGGGGCGGGCCTGCGGCGGGATCACGAGCACGGTGACGCAGCCGGGCGCGTCGCCGGGGGTGACGTTGCCGATCCGCGGGTTGAACGCGGGCAGCGCCTCGACCCGCGCGAGCGCGACGCCCGGGGTGCGCGCGGTGAGCGTGCGGAAGTCGTCGGCGGTGACGAGGCGGTCGCGGTGCTGCAGCCAGCCCGCGACCTGTCGCTCGCCGTCGACGAGCTGCTCGGGGGCCGTGCCGCCCCACGTCGGGACCGCCTGCACGACCTTCAGCGCGGGCTCGCCGGCGTGCTGCTGGATCGCCCCGGCGCCGAGGTTGCCGGCGTCGCCGACGTGGACGTGGTAGCTGGCGCGCACGCGGGACCCGGCGGGGGGACGGGCGCCCGCGAGTCCGTTGCCGCAGCGGATCTCGCCCGACTCCGGATCGATGTCGACGACCTCGCTGCCGGGCGAGCCCTCGCGCGGCGCCCCGCCGATGTCGTCGACCACGCCCCACGGTCGATCGTCGACCCACACGCGCAGCGAGCCGGGCACGAGCGGGCCGCGGGCCGCGGTGAACCGCTGGTCGGGCCCGCCGGTGCCGTCGCCGAGCGGCTCGCCGTACACGCGGTCACCCTGGGTCGCGAGCGCCGCGTTGACCCCGATCCAGCGCAGCCGTACCTCGACGTCCCCGACCGGACTGACGCGCAGCCAGCAGACCAGGCGCGCGGCGAGCCGATCGTCGGCGAGCGCGGGCGGGACGTCGCCGAGGCCCTCGTCGAGGACCTCGGGCGCCTCCCAGGCGGTCAGGTCGGCGGGGTCGGACGGCAGCACGAACGAGACGACCCCGGTCGCCTCGAGGCACCCGCGCGCCTCGCCGAGCGGCCGCCACGCGGGCCTCTCCGATGTGGACGAAGAGACGCACAGGGTCGCGGCGACGCCGGGTCGTGCGCCGAGCGGCTCGCTGCCGCGGACCGCGAGCGTGCGCGCCGCGGGCTCGTCGAGCGGCCGCGCCGCCTCGGTCCAGGGCTCGGGGGCGAGGCCGAGGGTCAGCACGCGGCCGGCGATCGCGGCGCGCGTGCGCGTGACATCGGGGCGCTCGACCGGCGCGAGCAGGGCGATCCAGCAGGCCCCGTCGAGCGTGTCGCTGCCGCCGAGCGGGACGCCGGCGGGGCCGAGCGGGGTCGTCTCGTACAGCCGGATCTCCTGGTCGAACCGCTCGAGCTTGGCCGCGTACATCGCCCTGTAGGCGCCCAGCAGCGAGTCGTCCGGCTCGACCCGGATCGCCCGCTTGTGGCAGACGAACGCCTCGATGGGCAGGACGTCGAGGCCAGCGTCGAGGTGAAATCCGAGCTTGCCGGCGCGGACCTCGAAGCCGGTCGCCAGGGTGATGGGCTCCGGATCTCGGGTGGTGAACGCGACGAGCGCGCGGGCGGGCGTGCCGGGCTGCAGGCGCTGGCCGAGCAGGCGGAGGAACGCGAGGCGGTTGCGCTCGGGGATGCGGTTGGCCCGGTACAGGATGTTCTCGCCGAGGAAGGCGAACAGCTCGAGCAGGGTGATGCCGGGGTCGGACGGGCCGAAGTTGGTCCACTCCGGCGTGTGCGCGGGGATCCGGGCGATGAGCTCGCGGCGGAGGTCGTCCCAGGTGCGGTTGTCGAGCGAGGGGAGCGCGATGGGCATGACAAAGCTCCAGGGGTCAGCCGCCGAGGCGGACGCCGAACGCGAGGCCGTGGGCGGCCTGGGTGGCGACGAGGCGGTAGCGGATGGTGACGATCGCCGCTGCGGGGTCGGCGGGATCGGGGGTCGTGTCGACCGACTCGACGTGCACGCGCGGCTCCCAGCGGGCGAGCGCCCGTGACACGCGGTCGGAGATCCGATGGCGGGTCGCCAGCGTGTTGGGCTGGTGGAGGAACGACCGCAGCCCCGCGCCGAAGTCGGGGCGGAACAGCCGCTCACCCGGCTCGGTGGTCAGCAGCACGCGGATCGACTCCTCGACGCCGACCTCGCCGTCGGACCACTGCATGCGGCCGTCGTCGCCGACGCGCAGCGGGAATCCGAGGCCCTTGCCGAACGGCTGGACGGGGGTCATCTAGTCCTCCTTCGCTTCCCGCACGGGGATCAAGATCCGCAGGAACGGCAACCAGCGGAACACGTAGTCGAGGATCGTGGCGACGATCATCAGCAGGATCGTCGCGCACACCGTGATGATGGGGATCGACCAGATCGAGATCCAGCGGATGCCGGCCCCGTCGGCCGGGTCCTCCATGTCGACGGCGAGCTTGTCGCCGTCGACGCGGACCTTGGCCTTGCGGACCCGCTCGGCCTTCGCGTGCAGGTCGCCGTTCATGCTGAACGCGACCGTGCGCGCCAGCTTGCCGAGGTTCTGCGGCGAGAGGTCGGGCAGGCCGATGTGGACCGGCCGCTGCGGAGCGTCGAGGTCGAGGAAGCTGGCGATGCGGAACGCGTCCGACGAGCTCGAGACGACCTGCGTCGCTCGCACGCCGCACGGCGGACGCTCGTAGACGCAGCGGACCCGGTACTCGCCGTCCCCGGCCGGCGGCGACGGCGACGGCACGGCGGGACCGGGCAGCGCCACCAGCCGCGCACGCAGGTCCTGGCGATCTTTGGTGTACATGTCGAAGAAGAGGGTGAGCGCGAGCCCCGGGACGCCGTCGACCGCGCGCGCGTCCGCCGGGTCGGCGACGGCGGCGGCGAGGATCTCGGCGGACAGATCGGTGGCGCCCACCGACCACAGCGCTCGCAGCTCCGCGTCGCTGCACCCGGTCCGCGCGCGCATCAACCCGACGAGGTCGAGGATCAGCGTCAGCACGGCCACCGAATCGTCCGGGGGCGGCGACGACGACTCGTTCGCGGCGCGCAGCCGATCCATCGGGTCGAAGAAGCGGGCGTCGAGCGCGAGCTCCCAGGTCTCCGGGTCGGCCTCGGGCCCGCTCGCCTGCGCGGCGGCGGCCTCGTAGCGCTCGCGCGCCGAGATCGGGACGACGCCGGCCCACGCGCGGCGCACGCGGCCGTGGTCGCGCCACATCACCGGGAACAGCGCGTGGACCTCCTCTCCGGCGAGGATGGCCTTGCCGGGGGCCTGCACGGCGGTCCAGCGGCCCTGATCTGGCTTGCCGTCGCAGACCCAGGCCAGCTCGCCAGCGCCGGCGACCCGGCGCACCACGAAGCCGACGCGCTCGCGCGGCCCGACGACGTGATCCGGGAGCCCCGGCAAGGTGCACGCGAGCGACGCGAGGACCACCGCGTAGCGGCCGTGGATCGGCTGGAACAGCCGCGGCGAGCCGGCCCCGATGCGCAGCGCGGCGACGGCGTCGCCGCGACCGCCGTCGTCGCCGGCGAACAGATCGACCAGGCGCTCCATGAAGTCGTCGCCCGCGAGCGTGACCACGGCCGGGCGGGCGAACGCCTCCAGTTTCGCGTCGCGCAGGAGCGTGGTCCACAGGGGTCCGGGGGCGACCCACAGCTGGCCGTGGCGGGTCACCATACGTTGCCGCCTCCGGGCGTGTACGACGAGCTGACGACCGCGTTGGCGATCAGCGTGTCGCACTTGATGGCCCCCGAGAACTTGCTGATCCCGGCGTCGACCGTGACGACGCCGGCGGAGATCTTGAGCTGCGCGGCCGACACGGTGACCGGGCCGCTCGACTGGATCGTGATCCCGCCGCTCTCGAGGTGGATGGTGTTGCCGTTGCCGTCCTTGATCTCGACCTCCGACGGGCCGTCCTTGAGCGTCAGGGTCTGCCCGCCCGGCGTCTCGAGGACCACGGACTCCTGGCCGTCGCTGTCGTCGAGGGTGATCTTCAGGCCGTTGCGCGAGCACAGCAGCTTCTTGGCGTTCTTGCCGGCGCCGTCCATCTGCAGCGGCGGGGCGTCCTGGCCGTTCCACAGCGCGCCGACGACGAACGGCAGGCGGGCGTCGCCGCCGGCGAACGCGATCAGCACCTCGTCGTCGACGTCGGGCACGAACCAGGCGCCGCGGCGGTCGCCGGCCATGAGCGTGGCGAGCCGCGCCCACGCCTCGTAGGGCTGGTCGCCGCCGTCGGCGGTCCACGGCAGCCGGACCTTGACGCGGCCCTGGCCGTCCGGGTCGCGGATGTCGGCGACCAGCGCCGGGTAGACGCCGTAGAAGCGCCCGCCGAGGCCGAACGGGACGCGCGCGTCGTGCAGGTCGTCCATCACGCGGCCCCCCCGACCCCGGGGCGCTCGACCCGGAACTCGGTGCGCAGCCCGAGCACGCCGTCGAAGCGGTGGCAGACCTCGACGAGCACGTAGCAGCCGTCGAAGGTGGCGCCGAAGCCGGCGAGCTCGACGCGCCGCCCGACCTGCAGCTCGGGGCTCGGCTCGGCCCGCCCCTCGCCGCACACGAACCGCCGGGCCGCCGCGCAGAACGCCGCGCGCGCGTGGCTCTCGGCCTCCTGGTCGGTCAGCGGGAGCGTGTGGACGATCGACTGGCGGCGCTCGCCCCGGGCGGCGCGCAGCAGGGCCGCACCCGAGCGGTCGGCCCCGAGCTCGGCCCCGAGGGCCTCGTCGCCCGCGGCGTGGTCGACCCGCCGCTTGGCCTGCGGGTCCCAGCCGCTGACGACGACGCACGTCGACTGGTGCGCCAGGTCGGCGAGGCAGCGGAACTCGCGGACGTGCACCCCACGCTCGAGCCGGAGCGGCGCCCGCCCGCGGTCGGCCCGCCCGCAGGCGTGCAGCGTGTCGTCCTCGACCCACAGCTCCGCGCCGCACAGGCGGGCCCGCTCGCGCAGGAACGCGAGGTCGCTCTGGTTGAGCTGGGCGATCACCGGCCAGGTCGGGCCGGTCAGGTCGAGCCGGGCGCGCAGCCCGTGATCGCGGGCGACGACGTCGAACACGTCGCGGTCGCTGTGCCGCTCGAAGCTGCGGGTCCGCCGCGTCATCCGCAGGTCCTGCAGGCGGTCGTCGGCCAGCACGGTCAGCGACGGCGGGGCGCCCTCGCGGTACTCGCCCTCGAGCGCCATGATGCGGCCCTTGAACACCGAGGCGCCGGCGAGCTCGACCGCGATCGGCTTGCCGAAGTCGAGGACGCGGCGGTCGGCGTGGAGATAGCCGGTCGCCCCGTCCACCTCGCCCCAGTTGCTGAAGCTGGCCGACAGCGTGGCGAGGCCGTCGGCGGTCTCGCGGATCGCCAGGTCCTGCAGACCCTCGGCGAGGGCCGGCTGGACGTCGTCCTCGACCAGAAAGGTCGGGCGGGCTCCGCGTGCTTCGAGTGTCGGCATCGTTGGGTCTCTCAGTCGGCCCGGACGCGGGCGCGGCGGGCCTGCTCGCGTCGGCGGCGGGCCTCGGGGGTGTCGAGGGTGGTGGGGGCCGGGGTCGGCGCGGGGGCGGCCGGCGGGGCGGCGCGCAGGGGAGCCGCCTCGACGGCCTCCACGGTCTGGATGATCACGGGCATCAGGGCCTCCTCGGCGGGGTCAAGTTCAGCAGGCGACCGACCGGCGGGAACCTCGGGTTGTCGATGTCGTGGGCGCGGGCGACGTCCTGCCAGGGACCACGACCGCCGCGGTTGGCGTGGAGCTGCTGCAGGCTCTGTCCGGGCGGCGCGGCGGTCAGCGGGTCGGTGCCCGGCGGACGGGCGCCGGGCGCGGGCGGCAGCTCGCGCAGCTGGAACTGGATCTTTCGCTGGCTGATCGTCAGGCCGACGCTCGCGCGCAGCGGGCGGCCCTCCGGCGAGAAGAACTCGAGCGACTCCTCGAGCGACTCGACGATCCCGTCGAACTGGAACGAGCCCCACACGAACCGCAGCACCGGCGGGAGCAGGGCGCCCGGTGGGTCGGCGACCGGCTGCGGCGTGATGAAGTAGGCGACCTTGCCGGTCAGCTTGCGCACGTCGTCCTCGGGCGCGTCGCTGTCGGAGGCGACGTCGAACCACAGCTGGACGGTCAGCCTGGTGCTGCCGGCGCCGACGAACTGCGGGCTGCCAGGCCCCGGATCGCCGGCCGGGCCGGGCACGAGCGAGTTGGAGGAGGCGACCTTGAGGCTCTCGGGGTTGAACTGGACGGTGACCCACCGCTCCTCGCGGATCTCCTCCGTGAACCCGGCGTCGAGCTCGCGCAGCTGGGCCTTCTCGACCTTGTCGCTCATGCTCCGCCCTCCGCCAGCGCGATCGACTCGTAGGCGATGTGCAGCTCCTCGATCGCGACCACGCCGTCCCGCGCGTGCAGGGCCGGGGCCTTGAGCTTGATCGGGACGCAGCGGGACAGCGTGAACACGGCCTGCGGCGTCCGACCGTCCGGCGCCGCGACGATGACCTGGACGGTCGCGCGGGCCCGTTGATCGCCGGTGCGGGCGTAGCCGGCGACCCAGCTCCACAGCCCGAAGTCGGTCGTCATGCCGCGCTTGAGCGTCAGCGTGCCGAACGCCATCGGCCCGGTCAGGCGGATCACCCGGCCGTTGTCGCCGCCCTGGCGGATCGTCTTCACGTCCATCGTCATCTCCATGCCGTCGCACTCGGCGAACGCGGCCTCGCACAGCGCGCCGGGCCGGCCGGGGACCCAGATCTCGACCGAGAAGTTGAAGGCGCGCAGCGGGCTCAGGGTGTCCGGCATGATCAGCCGCCCTCCACGGCCAGGCCGCGCACGTCGTCCTGGACCAGGCGCACCGTCACGAACCGCAGCGGCTCGGCCGGCGCGACCCGCAGCTCGACGACGCAGCGCCCGCGATCGGCGTCCGGCTGGACCCGCACCGAGTACGCGTCCTCCGGACGATCCCCCGCGAACGCCCCGCGCACGAACAGCTGGCGCAGCAGCGCCTCCATCCCGGCCTTGACGCCGCGCTCGGTCGAGGCGCCCATCGGCTCGAACACCCAGTCCTGGCCGCGCAGCAGCGCCAGTCGACGCAGCAGCGCGAGCAGGCGGCGGGTGTGGAGGTGCACGACCTCGTCGTCGCCGTCGGCGAGGGTCGCGGCCTCGAGGGCGACCAGCCCCCACGGCTCTCGACGCAGCGGCTGGACCCGGGCCGCGAGCAGCGCGAGCGCCTGATCGTCGCTGGTCGCGCGCCGGACGGCGAGCGCGCCGGCCAGCGGCAGGTTGGCGACCGACAGCCACGCCCCGGCCTCCACGGACCGGCGCGCCAGCAGGCCGACGATCGCGCCGTCGGGCGGCACGGCCCGCAGCTCGCCGTCCTCGTCGCGGACCCACGTCCACGGGGCGAACAGGGCGGCGTGGCCGAGCGCGCGCCGCTCGTCCCAGGCGAGCGGCGCGACGAGGTCGGGCGCCGGGTCGAGGCGAGCGCACAGCCGCGTGGCATGGGCGACGGCGTCGGCGTGCTCGCCGTCGGGGGCGACGAGCACGGCGAGGAGGTCGCCCCGGGCCGCGCACAGGCGCAGCACGGCGCGCTGGACGATCGCCGGATCGGGCCGACACTCGCTCGCCCGCAGCGCCGGGCCGTCCGCGGCGACGATCGTACAGGTCCGCGACCACGGTCCGGCGCGCTCGTCGGTCTCGGCGCGGACGCGCAGGCACGTCGCGCCGGCCCGCGCGAGGTCGAGGACGACGTCGCGGCCGCAGGTGTGGGCGATCGGCTCGGCGTCGCCGAACCCCGGATCGCTGGCCCGCTCGAGCCGGTAGAGCGTGGCGCCCGGGACCTCCGACCACGCGACGTCCCATCGGTCGCCGATGGGCCGCAGGTCCGCCCACCTCGGCGCGCCGAGGTCCGAGGCGCCGTCGGGCACGAACTCGCCGGGACCCGGGCCCTCGGTGAACGACGGCCCGGGTGCGGCCGCCTCGGCGATCTCCCACGCCGGCTGCGCGAGGTCGGGCAGCGCGACCAGCGTGACCTCGTCGACGGCGAGCAGGGCATGCACCCCGGTGAGCCGCTGCGGCGCGCCGCGGAGGAACCGCAGGTCGTCGGCCAGGGCGGGCAGCGCCGCGAGCCCGACCGCCGCGAGCCGCGGGTCGAGCAGACACATCGGATCGAACTTCGTCATGCCGTCGCGCTGCCACGCCGGGCCGGTGAGCTGCGGCGCGGCCCAGCGCCACGCGCTGGAGACGGGCCCGAGCGGGACCTCGCCCGCCGACTCGTCGGCCCCCGGCGGCGCGGCGACGCCGGCGATCGCCAGGCGCGGCGACGCCACCTCCCGCGCGAGGCCGGGGTCCGCGGCGCCGGTGAACAGCGCGACGTCGTCGGGCAGGCGCCGCCAGTAGCGGGGATGCAGCGGGTGGAGCCCGAGGTCGGTGACGCCGGGCAGCGACCCGCCGCGCGCGCGGACGTGCAGGTCGAGGCTCCACACCTCGTAGCCGGCGGTCGGCAGCTCCACGTCGTCGTGGCCCGCAACGGTCGGCCGCGCCCCGCCGGGCGCGACGCGTGCGACGAGCCCGGTCGTCAGCCGCAGCCGCGCGCCGTCCGCCGCGCTGGCGACGACCGCCGCGCAGTAGCGGGCCGCCGTCGTCTCCCACACCAGCGTGTCTCCGCGGACCGGCGCGCCGACGACGTCGACGACCAGACACACGCGGAGCGTGGCACCGTCGTCGACCGAGTAGGTGCGCCACGGCGCCCGCACGCCGCGCCGCCGAAACGTGGCCGCGACCGACAGGTCGTCGGCCCAGCTGCCCGGCGAGCGCGCGACCAGCCGCGCGGGGGCGCCGTCGCGGGCCACCAGCGTCGCGAGCTCGAACGAGGCGGCGCTCGCCTCGGGCCCGGCGACGCGGACGACCCAGCAGCGGCGCCCGCCGCCCGCGAAGAAGGCCCGGACGGCCGCGCCGAGGAATCCGCGCCGCGTCTCGCCCCGGCCGGTGGTGACCCGCAGGTCCGCGCCGAAGATGGCGACGAACTGCCCCGTGTTCTCGATCGGGACCGGGACATCGAGCGGCCCCGCCGCGGCGAACCCGACGAACCCCGCGACGTCCATGCGCGGCAGCACCCGGTCCGCGGGCGGCGCGGCCCGCTCGAGGCGCAGTCCGGGGAGGCCGCGGGGTCGCATCACGACATCTCCAGGCGCTCGTACGCGAGGACCATCTCCTCGATCGCGACGTCGGTGCCCTTGGCGTTGAGCGGGCCGCAGCTGTACTTGATGATGCGGGCCCGCAGCAGCCGCCACTCCTGGACGACCGCGGTGTGGTCCTCGTTCTGCAGCTGGATGGTCACGGTGCGCACGGCGTTCTGGTTGCCGTTGCGGATCTCGTTGAGCCACTCGTAGAGGTTGAGGCTGCCGATCACGCCGCGCTTCAGCGTCACGTCCTGCGCCTTGTTGAGGCCGGTGATCTTGCGGACGCTGTTCTCGCGCTCGTTGCCGTTGCGGTACTCGGCGACGGTCACCTCCATGCCGATCGACGAGATCTCCTGGAAGCCGGCCTGGACGCCGTCGGTCGTGGCGTCGCCGAGGTTGACGAGGAAATTGAACTGTACGTAGGGTCGTTCGCGCAGGGTTGCCATGGGATTACCTCGGGTCTATGCAGCCATCAGCTCTTGGCGTCGGCGGTCCATTGACCGACGCGGAACACCACGAATTCGGCGGGCTTGAGCGGCGCCACGCCGATCAGGCAGATCAGCCGCCCGTTGTCGAGGTCGTTCTGGGTCATCGTCGTGCGGTCGCAGCGGACGAAGAAGGCCTGCTCCGGCTTGCTGCCGAGCAGCGCGCCCGACTGGTACTCGCTCAGCAGGAAGTCCTCGATCGTGCGGCGGATGTTGCTCCACAGCAGCGGCCCGTTCGGCTCGAACACCGCCCACTGCGTGCTCCGGTCGATCGAGCGCTCGAGGTACGCGAAGTAGCGGCGCACGTTGATGTACTTCCACTCGGGGTCCGAGCTCAGCGTGCGGGCGCCCCACACCCGCAGCCCGCGGCCCTCGAAGAAGCGCAGGCAGTTGATGCCCTCGGGGTTGAGCACCTCCTGGTGGGCCTGGTTGAGCGGCCGCTCGAAGTCCAGGGCCAGGCGCACGACCTCGTTGGCCGGCGCCTTGTAGACGGCGCGGCTCACGTCGTTGCGCGCGTAGATGCCGGCGATGAAGCCGCTCGGCGGCAGGACGATCTCCTTGCGCGTGATCGGGTCGAGCACCTTGACCCACGGGTAGTAGAGCGCCATGTGCGTCGAGTCGAAGACGGCCCGGAATTGGCGGACGTCGCTGATCGACTGGCCGGCCATGCTGTCGACCACCGCGACGCGGAACCGCATCTGCTCGACGTGGGCCTGCATCGCCATCACGCCGTTCACGACCTTCATGCCGTCGGCCCACCCGGCCAGACCCGGCGCCGCGACGATCGAGATGTCCTCGAGGTCGGTCAGCGCCTTGAACCCCGTCTTGACGTCGGTCAGCGGGTCCTCGCGGCCGGCGTAGTCGTCCGGCTGCGAGCCGTCGCGGCCGCCGGTCAGCGTGATCTCGCCGCCGTGGAGGTCCTCCTCGCTGAGCTGCTCGACGATCACCGGCAGCGTGCGCGCCAGCTCGCTGCTGGCCGGGAGCCTGGCGAACTGCTGCTTCACCTCCTCGACCCCCGGCTTGAGCTCCCATACCCCGACCGGCTCGCTCTGACCGTCGCGGGTGAACGTCACGATCACCGCGCTCGCCGTGGCCAGCCGGAGGATCTTCGCGTCGAGCGGCACGCTCTCGTCCTTCTCGGTCGTACGCGCGTCGGTCGGCAATTTCCGGCCCGGCAGCGGCACCAGCACGTAGTTGCCGGGCGTGCCGTTGATGCGCCGCCACTGCGGCGCGGCCCAGCCCTCACCCAGGACCTCCACGATCGTGTTGACCGCCATGCCCTTCGGCAGCTCGCCCGCGACGAACGGACGGTGCTGGCCGGCACGCGGCTGGAACCTGAGCACACCGTTGCCCGCGGCCCCGGCGAACCGCGCCGTCACACC
>Ga0075163_10008916_pt1 | contig 13182 bp, 10 predicted proteins | sample JI1023141ADNA_FD_71478 | JGI IMG/M metagenome (GOLD analysis project Ga0075163, IMG submission 71478) | Wastewater effluent complex algal communities from Wisconsin, to seasonally profile nutrient transformation and Carbon sequestration -... | ecosystem: Engineered > WWTP > Effluent > Algae...
GCCTGAGCCTGAGCCTGAGCCTGAGCCTGAGCCTGAGCCTGGGCTTGGGCCTGAGCCTGGGCTTGGGCCTGAGCCTGGGCTTGGGCTTGGGCCTGAGCTTGGGCCTGAGCCTGGGCCTGAGCCTGAGCCGCCTTGTTGCGCTTGCCCTTGCGCTTGCCCTCGCCTGGAGAGGCGCTGCTCGGCGAGGTCTCGGGCGCAGGGGGGACCTGCATGCGCACAGACTTTTCGGCAACCGGCTGCGGCGCCGGCGCGGCGGCGGCCGGCGTCGCGCTGACCGGTGGGGCAGCGGGCCGCTCGATCACGGGACTCGGGCTCGCAGCCGGTGCGACCTTGGGCTCGGTCTTGGCCACCGGGGCCGGCGTGCGCGTGCTGGCATCGGCCGGCGGTGGAACCTTGTTGGCGGCCGACAGCCAGTCGGCGGCCGACATCCACTCGTCGAGGCTGATCTCTTCGAGGCCAAAGCTGGGCGTGGCGGTGCTGGGGCGCTGCGGCGCGCTCGTCGCGGACGGCGGCTTGGACGGCGGAATCGCCACCGGCACCCCATCGCTTATGGAGTGCGCGGCGACCGGCGTGGCATCGGCCACGGTGGTTGCGGCCTCGGGCTGCGAGACGGGAGCAGCCACGGCTTCCACCGGCTTGGCGGCGACCGGCGCCTCGACGATCGCAGGGGCAGGAGCCGCGACCGGAGCAGGCTCGGGTGCAGCCACTGGAGGTGAGACCACCGGCGGCGGCGCTTCGATGACCGCAGGGGCGGCAGCGACCGGCGCGGCTTCGACCGGCGCGGCTTCGACCGGCGGCGGCGGCGCAGGAGTCGCGGGGACCTCCACAGCGGCCGGAGCAGGGGCCGGTGCGGCGGCCTGAACCGGGGTCTCGACGGCGGCCGGGGCCTCGACGGCAGGTGCCACCGGAGCGGCCTGGGCCGGAGTCTCGACGGCGGCCGGAATGGCCGGGATCTGGAAGATCTGCGACTGGGTGGGCGCAGGGCCCGGGAGGCGCAGATCGCTGCTGCTGCCAAAGCGCGGAATCGGATCGATGAGCCGCGGCGCCGGCCAGGGCTTGGCCGCCCCTTCGTGAGCGAGCGTGCTGCGCTGGAGCAGGCGGGTGAAGCGCGTCGCCATCGCCCGGCCGTAGACCTTCTCGACGGCCTCGGCGAAGCGGAACTCCAGGACCACCCACGGCTCGATGCGCTGCTTGACCGCCAGTGCCAGGCTGTCCATGTCGCTGATCTCGACGTCGCCGTGGACCAGCACCTGAAGGACGCCGCCGGGCAGCAGCGCAGTCGGAACCGCGCGGAAGCGCTGCGAGACTTCGTCGGTGAAGACCTCAAGCACGGCCGGCAGCGGCAGCCCACTGGCGACGATGCCGGTGGGCTGGGTCGGCAGCCCGCACGAGCGTCCGAGGCAGGCGAGGAGCGAGTCCTCATCCACCGCCTTGATCTCAAGCAGGTTGCTGTCGAGGGTGCCACCGTGCATGACCTGGCGCTGGAGCGCATCGGCGACGCGCTTTGCCGTAACCAGACCGTCTTGAACTAAAAGGGACGAGAGGCGGGAGCTCATGGCAAACGCACCACGTAGGTACCGGCGACCCAGTCGTGCAGGGCGCGCCGCTCGCGATCAAACCCAATCCAGAGAAACCCAAGAGAGAACGGCAGCGCCGACAGCAGGTAGGCAGCCGTGCGAACGAGCGTCCGCAGCAGGCCCGGTCGAGCGCCATAGGCGTCGATGAGCCGGAGCCCCAGGAGCTGCTTGCCGGGCGTCTGGCCGCGGGCGGCCTGGAACACGAAGAAGTAGAGGAAAAAGAGGATCCCCGACAGGGCGAGCAGCGCTTCGCTGGCGGCGTTGCCGTCGAGCAGCGCGGCCAGGAGCAGGTCGGGGCTGAGCTCGGCGAGCCGCGGAATCGGCTGCCCGAAGATCAGGCAGAGCACGAGGCCGCAGGCTGCGCACACCGGCAAAAGGATCGCCAGATCCACCAGCCCGGCGGCGGCGCGGCGCCAGAAGCCAGCGGCACGAAATCGCTCGGGCTCGACGGCAGGCTGCGGCTCCGGACTGGCCCCCGGCTGCGGGCGCATCGACGGAATGGGGGTCGATGTGTGTGCCGGGTCGCCAGACTGCGCGGCATGCGCTGGCTGCGGATGCTCATAACCTTGCGAGAGTGGGCCTGAGCCTGGGGACACTCGGGCGGGGCTGGCAACAAAAGCCATGCGCCTACTTTATAAGTCCCTCGCTAAAATCGCAATCTTTGCCGCAAGGTTCGGTAATTTGGCTGCGCTTGAGATCGCTTTGCGCGGCACTTTTCCAGATCGCTTTTTAGGATAGGTTTTTGTTTTTGGTAGTCTTGGGCGCGACGTTTGAAAAGTAGGGCCTGACCTTGACGCTCGGTCGACCCCATTGCTAGATAGCTGGACGCATTTTCAGTAAAAGGATGACTCGCTCCATGTCCGCCTCGTCGTCTGGAAGTGGCACCGCCCGCGCCCGAAACAAGGCTCGCTCCCAGGTGAGCGACCCGACCCAAGCGCCGTCCCATCAGGCCGGAGTCAGCATCCCCGCGGCGCTGGCATCGCTGCCGCCGTCGAGCGAGCCCGAGACCATCTCGATCCGCGGCGCCACCGAGCACAACCTGCACATCGACTCGCTGGAGATTCCCAAGAAGCGGCTGGTGGTGTTTACCGGCGTCTCGGGCTCGGGCAAGTCGTCGCTGGCGTTCGATACGCTGTATGCCGAGGGACAGCGGCGATATGTGGAGTCGCTGTCGGCCTACGCGCGGCAGTTTCTGGGGCAGATGGACAAGCCGCGCTATGAGGCGCTGCGCGGACTCTCGCCGACGATTGCGATCGAGCAGAAGAGCGCTTCGTCGAACCCGCGCTCGACCGTCGGCACGGTCACTGAGATTTACGACTACCTGCGCGTACTTTATGCGCGCGTGGGCACCCAGCACTGCCACCTATGTGGGCGACCGGTGGCGGCGCAGACGGCCTCGGAGATCGTGGCGCAGCTTCTGCGCTTGCCCGACGGAACGCACGTCACGCTGATGGCGCCGGTGGCTGAGAACCGCAAGGGCAGCTTCACCGAGGTGCTGGAGCAGGCGCGCAAGAGCGGCTACAGCCGGGCGCGCATCGACGGCAACCTGGTCAGGCTCGACGAGGCGCCGGCGCTCTCGAAGAAGCACAAGCACTCGATCGCCATTGTCACGGATCGCATCAAGCTGGATGCCAGCGATGAAAATGCGACGGATCTGCGGCGGCGCCTGCACGACTCGGTCGAGGCGACGCTCAAGCTCGGCGAAGGCAAGATGATCGTTCAGCCGCAGGCCAGCCCGGCGAAAGACGGGACCGACGCGCCCGAGCTGGCCGAGTACGTGGTGTCGGAAAAGCGCGCCTGCCCCGACTGCAATGTCGCTTTTCCCGAGCTTGAGCCGTCGTCGTTTTCCTTCAACTCGCCGATGGGCATGTGCCCGGACTGCACGGGCCTCGGCACGCGGCTGGAGATGGATCCGCAGCTGGTCATTCCCGATCCCAAGCGCAGCATCCGCGACGGGGCAATCGAGCCGTGGGCAGCGTCGATGGCGCGCGGCGACGGCTGGGTCTACAGCATCATCCGCGGGCTGGCCGATCAGTTCGGCATCGATCTGGACACGCCGTGGCGGCTGCTGCCGCCGGCCAAGCAGCGGCTGGTGCTGTACGGCACCGGCGAAAAGCGCGTGGCGGTGCGCTGGGAAGGGCGCAACAGCACCGGCGAGATGAACCTGCGCTTCGAGGGCATCCTGAACACGCTGCTCCGTCGCTACCAGCAGACGGTCAGCGAGCAGATGCGCACCTATTACGAGCAGTTCCTGCGTGAGGCGCCGTGCACGGCCTGCGGCGGCACGCGGCTGCGTCCCGAGTCGCGCTCGGTCTATCTGCTGAGCGGGCCGGGTGGCGGCCAGCATCCCCTGCCCGAGGTCTGCCGGGCGACGATCGCCGAGGCCGAGGCGCTCTTGCGCACCCTGCCGCTCGGCGGCGAGCGCATGGTGATCGCGCACGAGCTCCTAAAAGAGATCAATGCCCGCCTCGGCTTCCTGCTGAACGTCGGGCTCGACTACCTGACGCTGGAGCGCGCGGCGGCGTCGCTGTCGGGCGGTGAGGCGCAGCGCATCCGGCTGGCCTCGCAGCTGGGCTCCGAGCTGTCGGGCGTCATGTATGTTCTCGACGAGCCCTCCATCGGCCTGCACCAGCGCGACAACCGCCGGCTCATCGACACGCTGAAGCGGCTGCGCGATCAGGGAAACTCGGTGCTCGTCGTCGAGCACGATGCCGAGACGATCCTGGCCGCGGACTGGGTGGTGGACTTCGGGCCCGGGGCCGGTCGGTTCGGCGGCGGCGTGGTGTCCAGCGGTCCGCCGACGGCGATCCTGGAGGACCCACAGTCGCTCACAGGCGCCTACCTTTCGGGGCGGCAGCGCATCGACGTGCCCAAGACGCGCCGGGCGGCCACCGGCTGGCTGCACGTGCGCGGCGCCACCGAGCACAACCTCAAGGACATCGACGTCGCCCTGCCGCTGGGCATCTTCTGCGCCGTCACCGGCGTCAGCGGCGCGGGCAAGTCGTCGCTCATCAACGGCATCCTGCGGCCGGCGCTGATGCGCGAGCTGCACGGCAGCCGCGATCCGGTGGGCGCGCACCGGGCGATCGAGGGTCTGGATCAGCTGGACAAGATCATCGCCATCGATCAGCAGCCGATCGGACGCACCCCGCGCAGCAACCCCGCGACGTACACCAAGGCCTTTGATCAGATCCGCGAGCTGTTTGCGGCCCTGCCCGAGGCGCGCGCGTACGGCTACAAGCCGGGGCGCTTTTCGTTCAATGTCCGCGGCGGGCGCTGCGAGGCGTGCGAGGGCGACGGCGTCAAGAAGGTCGAGATGCACTTTCTGGCCGACGTCTACGTGCCGTGCGAGGTCTGTCGCGGCCGGCGCTACAACGAGGCGACGCTGCGCGTGAAGTATCGCGATCGCAGCATCGCCGATGTGCTGGACACGCCGATCGCCGAGGCATTTGAGCTGTTCAGCACCCATCCCCACCTGCGCCAGGTGCTGGCGACGCTGAACGAGGTCGGGCTCGGCTACCTGTCGCTGGGGCAGCCGGCGCCGACGCTCTCGGGCGGCGAGGCGCAGCGCGTCAAGCTGTCCAAGGAGCTGTGCCGTCGCGACACCGGTCGCACGCTGTATGTGCTCGACGAGCCCACCACCGGGCTCCACTTCGAGGACATCCGGCGGCTGCTGGGCGTGCTGGATCGGCTGGTGCAGGCCGGCAACACCGTGCTCGTCATCGAGCACAACCTGGACGTCATCAAGTGCGCAGACTGGGTCGTGGATCTGGGTCCCGACGGCGGCGGGCGCGGCGGCCGTCTGATCGCAGCCGGCACCCCCGAGACCGTGGCCAGCGTCGAGTCCTCCTACACCGGCCAGTACCTCCGCGAGACCCTATCCAGCTAAGCGGGCCCCTCACCTAACCTCTCCCGAGGGAGAGGGATGTCGGAAGCTCAGCTCGTCAAAATTTCTGGAGGAGGTACTAGCTTGCGCGGAGGCGGCGGATGAGCTCGCGGATTCGGCGCGAGCCGCCGCCGTCGCGGTAGATGAAGCGCAGGCCGGCGCCGCTCTCGGAGATGTAGGTCACGCGGCCCGACAGCGGAACCGGCACGGCGCCGCCGGGCAGCAGCACCTCGACCACCACTTCGCTATCGATCGGAGGCAGCGGCGAAGTCGAGCGCAGCAGCGCGCCGCCCAGCGAGATCTCGACCAGATTTCCCGGCTTGCTGTCCAGGCTGCCATCGGTGTGAAAGGTGACGGCGATGCTGACCGGCAAGCGCGGATGGCGCCGCTTGCGCGCCTGCACCTGCCCCGACAGCGCCTTGAGCATGAAGCTGCCCTTGTCGCGCTCCTCGGGCAGAAAGGCCACCACCGCCCCCGCCCGCACCCGCAGCCGCGGCAGCGCTGGCCGCCAGGACTGCACTTCGCTGCGCAGCAGCATCTTGTTGGGCAGCCCCTTACAGAACACCTCAACAACAACCTTGTCGCCGCTATTCAGCGGAGTGGTGGTGGGCACGAAGAGACCGCCATTCGGCAGGTCCGCGTGATAAGCCTCGTCGAAGTCTTGCCGATTTTGGAATCGCGCCTTGAGGATCTGCATTCGCGCGGACCATACCACAATCACTCTTCACAGCAAGCCGGTGTAAAGTGCGCGCATGCGAGTTTTGATCATCATCCCTACGTATAACGAGCGCGACAACATCGGGCCGCTGCTGGCCCAGATTCACGAAGCGCTCCCCATCGCCGATGTTCTCGTCGTGGACGACAACTCGCCCGATGGCACCGGCCAGCTCGCCGATGAGCTGGCGAAAAAAGACACGCGCCTCAAGGTCTTGCATCGCGAAGGCAAGCTCGGCCTCGGCACGGCATACCTGACGGGCTTTCGCTACGCGCTCGATGCCGGCTACGACTTTGTCTTCGAGATGGACGCCGACTTCAGCCACGACCCGTGCTACCTGCCGGCGCTGCTGGCCGCGGCCAGCGAGGGCGCAGACGGCAGAGGCGGCCCCGACTCTGGCGCGGATCTGGTGATCGGCTCGCGGCGCATCCCCGGCGGCGGTACCGAGAACTGGGGGCTGGGGCGGCAGCTCTTGTCGTCGGGCGGCAGCCTGTATGCGCGCGCCATCCTCGGGTTCGGCCAGCCGCAGCACTTCTTCGGCCTGCCGGTAAACGATCTGACGAGCGGCTTCAAGTGCTTCCGGCGGCGCGTCCTCGAGAGCATCGATCTCGACACCATCCATTCAGAGGGCTACAGCTTCCAGATCGAGGTCACCTACCGCGCCATGCGCCTGGGCTTCCGCGTCGCGGAAGTGCCCATTGTCTTCATCGATCGCCGCGCCGGCCAGTCCAAGATGTCGTTCCGCATCTTCCTGGAGGCCATGGGCGTGGTCTGGCGGCTGCGTCTGCAAGCGGCCTCATCCGGCTGAACACCGGGGCTGAACGCGGTTCGTCGTGGTAAAAACGTACCTATGTCCGAACCCGCTGAAAAGCCCTGGAACCGTCTGAGCGGCATCCTGCTGCACTTTACCTCCCTGCCTGGCCCCGGTGGCTGCGGCGACCTGGGTCCAGAGGCGCACGCATTTCTCGGCCGGCTCAAGCGGGCCGGGCAGCGGGCGTGGCAGGTGCTGCCCATCGGTCCGACGGGATATGGCGACTCGCCGTATCAGACCGCGTCGATCTTCGCAGGAAATCCGATCCTGGTAAGCCCCCTTGTGCTGCATCACGAAGGGCTGCTCGATGCGGACGAGATCGCGGCGTTTTCCGCCAATTCTCCGTCGGGCGCGCACGCCGATTTCGGGCTGGCGCAGCACCTGCGCTGGCCGCTGCTGGAGCGGGCGTGCGAGCGGCTGAGCAGCCGGCAGGGCGAGCCGCTGGACCTGCTGCGCCGGGACTTTGCCCGCTATCGCGAGGCCGAGCAGGGCTGGCTGGAGGACTTCGCGCTGTTCATGGCGATCAAGGAGGCGCACGGCATGTCGCCGTGGTTCACCTGGCCGGCAGCGCTGCGCGATCGCCATCCCGAGGCGCTCGACGAGGCGCGCAGCCGGCTGAGCGGCCGCATCCACCTGCACGCCTTTGTGCAGTGGCAGTTCGAGCGGCAGTTTCGCGCGCTGCGCAAGGCCGCGCACGCGGCGGGCATCGAGCTGATCGGCGATGTGCCGATCTTCGTCGCCCACGACAGCGTCGAGGTGTGGCGCGAGCGCGAGCAGTTTCTGCTTCAGAGCGGAGACGGCCCAGGCCATGGCAGCGCCGGCCAATTGGCCGTGCAGGCCGGCGTTCCGCCCGACTATTTTTCGCGCACCGGGCAGCTGTGGGGAAACCCGCTCTACGACTACCGGCGCATGGAGGCCGACGGCTTCCGGCTGTGGCGACGGCGAATCCGCCGCGCCGCCGCTCTTTTCGATCGCGTGCGCATCGATCACTTCCGCGGCTTTGCCGCCCACTGGGAGGTGCCCGGCGACGCGACCACCGCCGAGCACGGCCGCTGGGTGCCGGCTCCCGGCGCCGCCCTCTTCCAGGCGCTGCTCAGCGATCCCGAGATTCAATCCGAGCACGGCGGCATCCGCTTCATCGCCGAAGATCTGGGCGTCATCACCCCGGATGTCGAGGAGCTGCGCGATCGCTTCGAGTTTCCCGGCATCCGCGTGCTGGTCTTCGGCTTCGGCCCCGACGATCACTACGACGGGCGACCGTGGGCGTTTCGCAAGAACTCGGTCGTCTACACGACCACACACGACAACGCCACGCTGGTCGGCTGGTATCGCGGCGAGAGCGAAGGCACGCGCGACGATGCGCAGGCGTCGGCCGAGCAGCGCCGCGTTCAGGCCTATCTGGGCTACATCCCCGAGCCCGGCGACGCGCACTGGGCGCTCATCGGGCTGGCGCTGGGCACGGCCGCCGACACCGTCATCATCCCCGTGCAGGATGTGCTGGGCCTGGGCAACCATGCGCGCATGAACAGCCCCGGCAAGAGCCAGGGCAACTGGGGCTTCCGGCTGCGGCCGGGGCAGCTCGACGACGGCAGCCTGGATCACCTGCGCCAGCTCACCGGCATCTATGGGCGTCTGGCGAAGTGAGCTTCGTGCCAGCCGCCGACCCCGGTTTGCGAGGGGCCGACTTTCGTGCTAGCTCCATCCCCATGTCCGAGCTTAAAATTTGCAGCGCTCCGTCGGAGTCAGAGGCCGATAACGGACTTTTGCCCGGCGCGCAGACGGCGCTGCCGCAGGGAACGCTTACCGCTCATCACGTTGCGATCATCATGGATGGCAACGGCCGCTGGGCGCAGCAGCGCGGCATGCCCCGCATCGAGGGCCACCGCCGCGGCGCCACCGCCGTGCGCGACACCGTGCGCGCCGCCCGCGAGCTGGGCCTGCCAGCGCTGACCCTCTACGCTTTTTCCGAACAGAACTGGGACCGACCTCTCGACGAGGTGCGCGGCCTGATGCAGCTCCTTTATGACTATGTCGTGGAGGAGCGCGACGAGATCCTGAACAACAACATCCGCCTGCGCACCATCGGCAACACCGTGCGCCTGCCCGATTTTGTGCGCCTGCCGCTGCAGAGCCTCATCGAAGAGTCGGCGGCCAACCGCGGCATGGTGCTCAGCCTCGCGCTTTCGTATGGCGGTCGCGAGTCGATCGTGGATGCGTCGCGAACGGTGCTGCGCGCGGTGCAGGCCGGCCGCCTCCAGCCCGAGGACATCGACGAGGCGACGCTCACCGCAGCCATGCAGACCGCCGAGCTGCCGCCGCTGGATCTCATGATCCGCACCTCGGGCGAGCGCCGCGTCTCGAACTTTCTTTTATGGGAGGGCACGCGCTCGCAGTTCTACACGACCCAGTGCCTGTGGCCGGACTTCAGCCGCAAAGAGCTCTACGCAGCCCTCGGCGAGTGCGGTTTTCTGGCAAAAGGCTGAATTCGGTAACTTCTGGTTCATGATTTTAACGTCGTCGGTGTAGGCTTTGGCGTTGCTCGTCTTCGCAAGCTAGCAAGGACAACCGATGTCAAACCTGGTCCTGCGCTTTCTCACCGCGCTCATCGCCATTCCGCTGCTCATTGCCGCCATCCAGTGGTCTAACCCGCTGGGCGTGTGGCTGTGGGTGTTCTTCGCTCAGGCCGCGGGTCTGCGCGAGTGGATGAACATGACCATGCCCACCTCGCCGGTGATCGACCGCGGCGTGTGCGTGGTCATCGGACTCGTCTACGCGACGCTGCTCTGCTGGTGGCCGACCGAAAAGGTCGTGCTGTTCGGACTGTGGGCGGTCACGGTGGTCGGCTTCCTCTACTTCCTGTTTCGCTACAGCCCCATCGAGACCGTCGCGGCGCGCGTCTCTTCGCTGATGGCGGGCATCCTCTATGCCGGCGTGCTCATCACGCCGCTGGCGCTGCTCAAGCATCGCGAAGATGGCGGGCGCTGGATCTACGTGTGCCTGTCTTCGGCGTGGCTGTCCGATACCGGCGCGTACTTCGCGGGCCGCTTCCTGGGCAAGTTCTGGGGGGCGAAGCTGTGGCCGGCGATCAGTCCCAAGAAGACCTGGATCGGCGGCTTTGGCGGCCTCGCGGCCAGCATCCTGGCGCTGACCGTCGCCAAGCAGTGGTATCTGCCCGTGCTCACGTGGGCCGATGTCTTCATGATCGCGGTGCCCGCCAACATCCTCGGGCAGCTCGGCGATCTCAGCGAGTCGCTGATCAAGCGCTCGGTGGGCGTGAAGGACTCGGGCGTGCTGCTGCCCGGTCACGGCGGCATGCTCGATCGCGTGGACGCGCTGCTGTTCGTGGTTCCGTACGTCTACGCCTACGCGCAGATTCGCTTTTGATCATGCGCACCTGGGCCCTTGCAGCGGCGGCACTCGCTGCGGCGCTCGCAGGCTGCTCGCCTGCAAGCGACGCAGCGAGCAGCAGCGGCCCAGCGGGAATCGAGCTGCTGTCGCGACTGGGCGGACTGTGGAGCGGACCCGCTTCGCAGACCCCGCTCGGCACCTTCCCGATCATGAACATGGATCTGCGCGCAGCGGATCCGCACACGCTGTTCTCGCGCGCTGATCTCGACGCCGCAAACAACCTCCGCTTCGCATTTGCCGTCGAGACGCACGCGGGTCGCGACCTCCTGGTGTTCCGCAACGGCGGCTACTTCCAGGGCATCCTGCGCGACTCCCGGGCGGCTCTGGTGGATGCCGCCGCGGATCGCTACCACTTCTGTTCGATCGAAAAGGGCTGCGACTATCTGGACGCAGTGTGGACGCTGCAAGCGGCCGATCGGCTGGAGCTCAGCGTAAAAGTTCGCGGCCAGCAGCACGTGCTGTGGCCTGCGCAGCGGCTGGAAGCGCGCACGCTGCCGCAGCCGTTTCCCGTCGACGCAGCGCCGGTTGGCAGCGGTGACTCGCCGTTTCCCGCCATGCCCGCGCTGGCGCTCGACGTCACCTTTGACGCGCCGCTGGCGGCCGATGCCGATGTGTGGGTGCTGCTCAGCCAGAGCGGCTGTTCGCTGGGCGGCTGCACCACCAGCCGCAGCCTGATGGCCACCGCCACTGCCGGCAGCAGCCACGCCGTGCTCACGATCGAGCAGCTGCACGCAGGCGACTATCAGGCCATGGCGCTGCTCGATCGCGGCCGCACCTTCAGCACGACCCTGCATCCGAGTCGCGGCGACGGTGTGACCTGGCCGCTCAACCGGTCGCTCAGCGTCGCCGCCGAGGGCACCACGCAGGCGAGCCTGCGCATCGCGTTCAACGTTCCCTAGCGCAGCGCCCGATTTTTCCGATCGCGCAAATGCCGGATCTTGTTTGCGAATCTGCCGGGATCGTGACCTCGCGCGTGGCGGCTGATAAGCTGCCTGCACATCCCATGGCACATGCAAACGAAGAGCTCATCCATCGCTTCTACACCGCCTTCACCAAGGGCGACGCCCAGACCATGGGCGACTGCTACGCCGACGACGTCGAGTTCTGCGATCCGGCGTTCGGCGTGCTGCACGGCGAAGAGGCGCGCAGCATGTGGAAGATGCTGACCGAGCGCGCCAAGGGTCGCATCAACATCACGTTTCGCGATGTGCACGCCGATGATCACAAGGGGCGGGCGCACTGGGAAGCCATCTACCCCTTCAGCAAGACCGGCCGCACCGTGCACAACAAGATCGATGCCGCTTTCGACTTCAAGAACGGCAAGATCGTCCGCCACTACGACACCTTCAACTTCTGGAGCTGGGCGTCGATGGCGCTAGGCCCCGTGGGAATGCTGCTCGGCTTTACGCCGATCATCCGCAACAAGGTGCGACGCGAAGCCCGCGCTCAGCTGGAGCAGTACATGAAGTCCGCCAAAAAGAGCTAGCTCCCTGTGTCCGTGAATCGTTGAATTTTCCGCGCGAGAACTCCGCGCGAGAAACGCGCGAGAAACGCGCGAGAAACGCGCGAGAAACGCGCGGCAGGGGGAGGCTCACTGGGCTCTGCCCAGTGAGGGGGACCGGGAACGGTCCCCCCTATTAGTGATAGGGCTTTTCCCCGACGGGAATTGGCTGCGCGAGCCAGTCCTGGCGCGGCGGGATCGGACAGTGGAAATAGCTGGAGTACGCGCACAGCGGATTCCACGCCTGATTGAAATCGAGCAGCGCGTCGTCGCCCTCCAGCTTCGCATACAGGTAGCGTCCGGCGCCGTAGCTGCCGCCGGGCTTGCCGCTGGTGGCGTCCTTGAAGATCAGAAACAGGCGCCCCGTGCCCTCCCCTTCCGAGTACGCTTCGAGCGAGCTCGCCTGACCGGCCAAGGTGAAGCGCAGCGTGCCGAGCGCGGTCAGCTCCTTGTCGCTGCCTCGCGATGCGGCCACGCGCACCGGGCGCGGCTGCGGGTAGCGCTCAAGATGGGCGCGCGCAACATAGCGGCCATCATCTTCGAAGTAGTGAAGTCCGCTGAACGCCAGCTGCTCGGGCGCTTGCGGATCGTACACCGCGATCGATGGATCCTCGGGCAGACCCACCACCATCAATCGCAGCCGCCCCACCGCCACGACGTTGCCGTTCATGAGCTCCGCCTGCCCCGTGAGCTGGCCGTTGCGCGCCACCGGCGGCGCGGCGCTCAGCGTCAGCTTTCCCGTCTCGACATGCAGCCGGATGGAGCCCTGATAGGGCGCCACTGCCGCCGCCGCCAGCTTGAGCGGCGCCGTGTCCGCCGCGACCACATGATCGCCTGCGGGCAGGTGGACAAAGTCGATGCGGCTGAGCGGACTCAGCTCGCTGCGCAGCATCTGATCCTGCTGCTTGCGCCAGCTCTGCCGCGCAGCTGTCAGCGCAGGATCGGAATCCACAACCTTGGTTGTGGATTCCCCGCCACCGCGATTGCAGCCCGGTGCCAGCAGTGCCGACATCCCGAGCAATACCATGCACATCCGAGAATACGACCGCTTCAGTTCGGGCATCCGGAGCTCACTTACTGGCACTCTTGCACGCTCACTTGGGCGACATGGAAAAGCCGCTGCGAGCCGACCAGTCTGCCACAGTAGCAGCATCGAGGGCGGCACCGAAGTCGAAAGCGTCGGGCGCCAGGCGCAGCATCTGGATCTTGCCCGCTGCGTCGTAGATGACGACCAGGATGGCGCTCTGATTGACCGGCCGCAGGAAGTAGTGGCCCGCGCCCGTG
>Ga0075163_10008917_pt1 | contig 13181 bp, 13 predicted proteins | sample JI1023141ADNA_FD_71478 | JGI IMG/M metagenome (GOLD analysis project Ga0075163, IMG submission 71478) | Wastewater effluent complex algal communities from Wisconsin, to seasonally profile nutrient transformation and Carbon sequestration -... | ecosystem: Engineered > WWTP > Effluent > Algae...
CGGGGAGGCAAACGCGAGCGACGCGTGGCGGTCGCCACCCGCGAACGGGAGACGGCCACCAAGGAGTTTGCCCTCCGCCGGGCCGAAATCCTCTCTGTCACAGCCGGAGCCTACGTCGCCACCGTCGCCGCGCAACAACGCCTCACGCTCGCCGCCGAACCGCTTCGCCTTGCCCGCGAAACGCTCACCGTGATCGAGGCCCGGAACCGCGCAGGGGCCGCCTCGCTTGCCGAATCCGCTCGCACCCGCGCCGCACTGGCTTCGGCCGAGGCGGAGTTCGCCAGGGCCGAGGCCGCCGTCGGGTCAGCCCGCGTCGCGCTTGCCGCCACCTGGGGCGGCGATCTCTCCGAAGTCCCCGCGGTGCCGGGTGTCCTGCGGATGCCCGACTCGCTTCCTTCCGAAGCCGCCCTGCGCGCCCGGCTCGGCATGCACCCACGCCTCAATTTGCAGGCCGCCATTATTTCCAGTCGGCGCGCCGCACTCGAACTTGAGCAAGCCCAGGCCACACAGGACGTGACCGCCAGCGGCGGCGTGCGCTTCCTCCGCGACGGCACCGACGCGGCCTTTGTCGCTGGCGTCTCGGTGCCGATTCCCACCCGCAACAAAAACCAAGGCAACATTCGCGCCGCTCGAGAAATTCTCGCCGGAGCCGAACACACCGTGCGCGCGGTCGAGGCCGAACTCCGCGCCGCTTTTACCGCGGCGTGGCAAGATCTCGTTTCCGCCCATACGCTCGCGCAGAAGCTGCGCCGCGACGCACTCCCCGCCACCGAGGAGGCGCACGCCGCCGTGCGCCGCGCCTACGAAGCGGGCCCGATTCCCCTCATCGACGTCCTCGATGCCCAGCGCGCGCTCGTCGCGCTCAGGCGCGAAATTCTCGAAGCCGATTCCGCTTACGCCGCCGCCCTCGTGCGCCTCGAAGCCCTCACCGACTCCTCTTATCCCTCCGTCTCCACGCTGATCAGCCAGCCCTAATCCCGTCTTCCCACTCCTCATGAACTGGAAACTTCCTCTCACGCTCCTCGCCCTCCTCGCCCTCGGTGGCGGCTCGGCCTACGTCATTCTCCATAAGAGTCCCGCTTCCGCTGCTGCGGGCGGTCACGATGCCCACGGTCACGGTGGTCACGACGAACACGCCGAAGAGGGCGAAAAAGGTCCGCATGGCGGTCGGCTCCTCAGCGACGGCGATTTCTCCATCGAACTCGCCATTTTCGAAAAAGGCGTCCCGCCGGAATTCCGCGCTTGGTTCACCAAAGCCGGCAAACCCATCGCGCCCGCCGACGTAAAACTCACCGTCGATCTCAAGCGCCCCGGCGGCGTCACCGATGCCTTCACGTTCAAAGCCGAAGGCGATTACCTGCGCAGCACAGCCGAGGTCCGCGAACCGCACTCGTTCGACTATTCCATTTTCGCCGAGCACGCCGGCCGCTCCCACCTCTGGGAATTTGCCGCGCCCGAGATGCAGGTGAAGATCGCCGCCGAAGCCGCCCAACGCGCCGGCGTCGCCGTCGCCGTCGCCGGCCCCGCCGCCATGACCGAGGCCCTCTCCGTGTATGGCCAAGTAAAACTCAATGCCAACCGCGTCGGCCGCGCCGTCCCGCGTTTCGGCGGTATCGTCCGCGAAGCACGCAAAGCCATCGGCGACACCGTCGCCGCGGGCGAAGTCGTAGCCATCGTCGAGACCAACCAGTCCCTCGTCTCCCTCGAAGTCCGCGCGCCGGTCGCCGGCGTGGTGATCGATCGCGACGTCAACGCCGGGGAAACCGTTACCGACGGCGCCACTCTCTATCTCATCGCGGACCTCTCCGACGTATGGGTCGATCTCAACGTCGCCAAGCGCGACCACAACCGCATCACCCTTGGCCAAGTCGTCACCATCGAGGCCGACGACGGCGGCGTCGCGACCAAAGGCACCATCGCTTGGATCGCCCCCACGGCCTCCGCCGAAGCGCAGACCTTGGCCGCCCGCGTCGTCATTCCCAACTCCGATCACCGCTGGCATGCCGGCCTCTTCGTGAAAGCCGAGATTGTCCTCGCCGAAGCCACCGTGCCCGTCGCCGTCAAAGAATCAGCCCTCCAGACGCTCTTCGACTTCAACGTCGTCTTCTCGCAGCACGGCGACGTCTACCAAGCCCGCCCTGTGCAACTCGGCCGCCGCTCCGGTGGCTACGTCGAAATTCTTAAAGGCCTCGCCGCTGGCGAGACCTACGTCGTGGAAAACAGTTTCCTCATCAAAGCCGACATCGGCAAAGCCGGCGCGTCGCACGACCATTGAGCACGGAGATCACCACCATGAAAGAGATCACTGCCATCATCCAGCCGCAGACGCTGGCCCGCGTCATTGAAGCGCTGCACGCACTCCCGCACTTTCCCGGCGTCACCGTCATCCCGCATGTCCACGGTCAGGGCCGTGGCCGCGGGGTTGGCGGCGTGTTCCGCCTCTCGGAGGACACCATCCCCTTCCACGACAAAGTTCTGCTCCTCGTCGCCTGCGAAGCGCCGCTCGCCGAATCTATCGTCGCTGCCATCGCCACCGCTGCCCACACGGGCAACCAGGGCGACGGCCTCATCACCGTCAAGGACGTTGCCCGCGTCGTCCGCATCCGCACCGGCGAGACCGCCGGCCAAGCCCTCTAAGCACCGCCCGTCATGCTCGAAAATCTCATCCATTTCTCCATCCGCCATCGCTGGCTCGTGCTCATCGTCACGCTCGGCATGTGCGCCCTCGGCGTCGTCAACTTCCAGCGCCTCCCCATCGACGCGGTGCCCGACATCACCAACGTCCAGGTGCAGATCAACACCGAGGCCCCCGGCTTCTCTCCGCTCGAAGCCGAACAGCGCGTCACCTATCCCGTCGAGACCGCGATGGCCGGCCTGCCCATGCTCGACTACACACGCTCGCTCTCCCGCTACGGCCTCTCGCAGGTCACCGTCGTCTTCAAGGATGGCACCGACATCTACTTCGCCCGCCAGCTCATCAACGAGCGCATTCAGGAAGTGAAGTCGCAGCTCCCGCCCGGCCTCGAACCGTCGATGGGCCCGATTTCCACCGGTCTCGGCGAGATTTTCATGTTCACCGTCGAGCCCAAGGATGCGCAGACCCGCAAACCCGACGGCACCGCCTACACACCCACCGATCTCCGCGAGTTGCAGGACTGGGTCGTGCGACCGCAGCTCCGTAATCTGAAGGGCGTCACCGAGGTCAACACCATCGGCGGCTTCGTGAAACAATTCCACGTCACGCCTAATCCTGACCGCCTGCTCGCCTACGGTCTCACCTTGCGCGATGTCATGGACGCCCTCGCCCGCAACAACGCCAACGTCGGCGCCGGTTACATCGAGCGCTTCGGCGAACAGTATCTCATCCGCGTCCCCGGCCAAGTCGCGAACATCGCCGAAATCGAAAACATCGTCGTCGCCCGGCGGACCGGCCAACCCGTCCGCATCCGCGACGTCGCCGATGTTCTGCTCGGCCAAGAACTCCGCACCGGCGCCGCCACCGAAAACGGCCACGAAGTCGTGCTCGGCACCGTCTTCATGCTCATCGGCGAAAACTCCCGCGATGTCTCCACGCGCGTCGCCGCCAAGCTCATCGACGTCAACCGCAGCCTCCCTGCCGGCGTCGTCGCCAAAACCGTCTACGACCGCACCGCACTCGTCGACCGCACCATCGCCACCGTCCAGAAAAATCTCGTCGAAGGCGCCATCCTCGTCATCGCGATTTTATTCCTGCTCCTCGGCAACATCCGCTCCGCCCTCATCACCGCCGCCGTCATCCCCCTCGCGATGCTCTTCACCATCACCGGCATGGTGACCAACAAAGTCTCCGGCAATCTCATGAGCCTCGGCGCACTCGACTTCGGCCTCATCGTCGACGGCGCCGTCATCATCATCGAAAATTGCCTCCGCCGTTTCGGTCACGACCAACACCGTCTCGGGCGCCTCCTCACGAAGCCGGAGCGATTTCACCTTGCCGCCTCCGCGACCGCCGAGGTCATCAAGCCCTCCATCTTCGGCGTTTTCATCATCACCGTCGTCTACGTCCCCATCTTCGCCCTCACCGGCGTGGAAGGAAAAATGTTTCACCCGATGGCGTTCACCGTCGTCACCGCGCTGCTCGGCGCGATGGTGCTCTCGATCACGTTCGTGCCCGCCGCCGTCGCGATCTTTGTCACCGGCAAAGTTTCCGAAAAGGACAACTTCGCGATCCGCGGCGCCAAGTTCTTCTACCGCCCGACCCTCCGTTTCGTCATGTCGGTCCGCCCCGCCGCCGCCCTCGCGGCCGTGGTGTTGATCGCGCTCGCCGGCCTCGCAGCCTCGAAGATGGGCACCGAGTTCATCCCGAGCCTCGACGAGGGCGACATCGCCCTGCACGCCCTGCGCATCCCCGGCACCAGCCTTACGCAGTCGCTCAAAATGCAGGCCGACGTCGAGGCCGCCGTGAAGGCTTTTCCCGAGGTGGACAAAGTCTTTGCCAAACTCGGCACCGCCGAGGTCGCCACCGACCCCATGCCGCCGAGCGTCGCCGATACCTTCGTCATGCTCAAGCCGCGCAGCCAGTGGCCCAATCCCACGCGCAGCAAGGCCGACCTTATGGCCGCGATGGAAGCCGCCACCGCGAAAGTTCCGGGTAACAACTACGAATACACCCAGCCCATCCAGATGCGGTTCAACGAACTCATCTCCGGCGTCCGCTCCGATGTGGCCGTAAAAATTTACGGCGACGATCTCGACGTGATGAACAAAACCGCCGGCGAAATCGAAGCCGTGCTCAAGACCATCCCCGGAGCCGCCGACACCAAGGTCGAGCAGACCACAGGCCTCCCCCTGCTCACCGTCCACCTCGACCGCGAAGCCATCGCCCGCTACGGCCTCGCTGTGGACGACGTGCAGCAAGTCATCTCCACCGCGATGGGCGGCACCACCGCCGGCCAGGTCTTCGAAGGCGACCGCCGTTTCGACCTCGTCGTGCGCCTCCCTGAAAATCTCCGCACCGACCTCGCCGCCCTCGGCAATCTCCCCATCCCGCTCCCGAAGCTCGATGAAGACGAGGCGCGCGTGCTCCCTCCCGCCATCCGCACCGGCGGTCATCTCTTCGTCGCCAAACCCCCGATGTCCTTCATCCCGCTGCGCGAAGTGGCGAAGATCGAAATCGCCCCCGGCCCGAATCAGATCAGCCGCGAAAACGGCAAGCGCCGCGTCGTCGTCACCGCCAACGTCCGCGGCCGCGACCTCGGCGGCTTCGTCGCCGACGCGCAGCAGCGCATCACCACCGCCGTCAAAGTCCCCGCTGGCTACTGGTTGGAATACGGTGGCACCTTCGAGCAGCTCATCTCCGCGACTAAGCGCCTGCAAATCGTCGTGCCCGTCGCCCTCGCGCTCATCCTCGGCCTGCTCTTCATGAGCTTCGGCAACGCGAAGGACGCCCTCCTCGTCTTCACTGGCGTGCCGCTCGCGCTCACCGGCGGCGTCGCCGCCCTTTGGTTACGCGACATCCCACTCTCGATCTCGGCCGGCATCGGCTTCATCGCCCTCTCCGGCGTCGCCGTGCTCAACGGCCTCGTGATGATTTCCTACATCCGTCACCTGCGCGCCGAGGGCCAGCCCATCGACGCCGCCGTCGAAGAAGGCTGCCTCACCCGCCTGCGCCCCGTGCTCATGACCGCCCTCGTCGCCAGCCTCGGCTTCGTGCCGATGGCCATCGCCACCGGTGCCGGCGCCGAGGTTCAGCGCCCCCTCGCGACTGTCGTCATCGGCGGCATCATCAGCTCTACCCTGCTCACCCTCGTCGTCCTCCCCGCGCTTTACCGCATGGCGCATAGCGATGGCGACGTAAACGAGACCGAAGTCTAAACATCATGAACTCATCCCCGCGCTATTCCCGCTGCATCCTCCGCTTCGTCGTGTTCAGCTCACTCCTCGGCGTGGCGACGCTCCCCGCGATGCCGCCCCGGCAACATCTCCTCACCGGCGTGGTTCAATCCTTCGATTCGCCGACGCAGACGCTCAACCTCGCTTCCGTCCGTCCTGGTCTGCCGTCCGCCGTGCTGATTCAGCCCAAGCGCACACGGCTGCGCGAAGACGGCCTGCCGGCGACACTGCAACAACTGACAGCCGCTGGCCCGGTCCGAATCTACTACCGGACAGAACTGGGCCGCCCCGTCGCCACCGAAGTGTCGTGGCGCTCGGCCACGAAGAAAACCTAACCGCGAAATCCCCGGTCGCAGGAAACCCAAGGAACCAAACCCATGAAACGCCTCCTCGTTACGCTGTTGCTCACCGCGGTCGCGTTGGTCGCGACCAGCGGTTGCACGACCACTGCCAGCCGCGCACGCGGCACCACCGCCAACTTCGTCGCCGAACGCGGTGCGCCCGCGGCGCTTGTCTCCCATTTCCAGCGTGGCGCGCGCCTCTCCCTCGCGGATATCGAGCAACTGGCGGTTCTCAAGGTGCCCGACGACATCACTCTCGCCTACCTGCGTGACACCGGCACGGCCTACCAGCTCACCACCTGGCAAATCGCCCGGATGCATGACGCCGGTGTGTCGGACCGTGTGATCGACTACCTGCTCGCGACGCCGGATCGGGCCGTGTTGCGCCCGCGTGGAAACTTCTCGGGCCGGATTCGTGGCGGGCTCCGCCGTGGGCATATTGGCCACAGCTTCGGCAACCGAGGTTTCGGCGCGAACTATCGCGGCAGGCACTGATCCGATTTTCTCCCACCCCAAATTTTCGTCACGCCCCCGCCATGCCAACTGACAATCCAGCCCCGGAGCACGACCACGAACACGACCACGGCAGCGCCCCGCACTGGTTACCGCATTGGGTGCAAGAGCGCTGGACGCTGCTGACGGTGGCAGCGGCGGGCCTGTTTCTCGCCGTCGGTTTCTTCGGTGAGAAATTTCTCGGGCTGCCACATGCGGTCGCGGTCGCGCTCTACATTCTAGCTTACGTGGCGGGTGGCTACGACGTCGCCTGCGAAGCGCTGCCCGCGCTCTTCCGCGGCAAACTCGACACCGACCTCCTCATGCTCGCCGCCGCGGCCGGAGCCGCCGCGCTCGGCGAATGGCCCGAGGGCGCGTTTTTGCTTTTCCTTTTCGCACTGGGCCACGCCGGCGAACACTACGCCCTCGACCGCGCCCGCAACGCCGTCGGCGAACTCGGCAAACTCATGCCCCGCACCGCGCATCGGAAGAGCGGCGACCGCATCGATGAGGTGCCCGTCGAACAGCTCGCCGTAAATGATGTCGTCGTCGTCCGGCCCGGCGACCGCGTGCCCGTCGATGGTGTCATCGTCGCTGGCGAGAGCACTCTCGACCAAAGCGCCGTCACCGGCGAGAGCGTGCCTGTCAGTCGCAAACCCGCCGACGAAGTCTTCGCCGGCACCATCAATCAGGAAAACGGCCTCGACGTGCGCGTCACCAAACTCGCGAGCGACAACACGCTCGCCCGCATCATGAAACTCGTCGCGGAGGCGCAGGAACAGCAGAGCCCCACGCAGCAGCTCACCGAGAAATTCACCCGCTGGTTCGTCCCCACCGTCCTCCTGCTCACCGTGCTCATGATTGTCCTCCCGCCGCTGTTCTTCGGCTGGGAGTGGAGCGCAAGTTTTTATCGCGGCATGGTCCTCCTCGTCGCCGCTTCGCCCTGCGCCCTCGCCATCGGCACGCCCGCCGCCGTCCTCGCCGGCATCGCGCAAGCGGCCCGGCGCGGCGTGCTCATCAAGGGCGGCGTCCACCTCGAAAACCTCGGGCGCCTCCGCGTCATCGCCTTCGACAAGACCGGCACCATCACCAGCGGGAAATTCGCCGTCACCCGCATCGTCGCGCTCAACGACGCCAGCGAAGAAAACGTGCTGCGCTTCGCCGCCGCCGTCGAAGCACAGTCCAGCCACCCGCTCGCCGCCGCCATCGTCCAGACCGCGCGCGACCGTAAAATCACGTTCCCCACCGCCGCCTCCATCGAGAACCTCGCCGGCAAAGGCATTCGCGCCCAAGTCGATTCCGCCGAAGTCCTCCTCGGTGCCCTGCGCGCCTTCGCCGACGATCCCGCCGCCGCTCCCGGCAGCTCCCTCGCCGCAACCGTCACCCAACTCGAAGCCGACGGCCAGACAACCGTCATTGTGCGGCAGGCCGGAAAATTCATCGGCGTCATCGCCCTCGCCGACGAACCCCGCGCCTCCTCCGCCGGCATCATGCAGCGGCTAAAAGCACTCGGCGTAAACCAACTCGTGATGCTCACCGGCGACAACGAGGCCGTGGCCAAACGCGTCGCCGCCACCGTCGGCCTGACCGATGTGCGCGCCGCGCTACTCCCCGAAAACAAACTCACCGCCATCCGCGACCTTGAAAAGCAGCACGGTGCCATCGCGATGGTCGGCGACGGCGTGAACGACGCGCCCGCTCTCGCCGCCGCCACCGTCGGTGTCGCGATGGGCGGCGCCGGCACCGCGGTGGCACTCGAAACGGCCGACGTCGCGCTGATGGGCGACGATCTCGGCAAGCTCGCGTTCGCTGTCGGTCTGAGCCGGGCGAGTCGCCGCATCATCCAACAAAACCTCGCCATCGCCCTCGGCGTGATTGCGCTCCTCATCATTGGCACGCTCTCGGGCAAAGTCGTCCTCAGCGCGGCGGTTTTCCTCCACGAAGGCAGCACCGTGCTCGTCGCCGCGAACGCCCTGCGCCTCCTCGCCTGGCGCGAACCGGCCCCCATCTGACCCGTCCGTCCTTTCTACTTTCAGTCCCATGAGAAAAACCATCCGTCAGCTCCTCCTCGTCTCGATCACGCTCGCGGCCTCCGCCGCGGCGTTTGCCGCAAAACCCCTCGCCGGCCCCAAAGGCGGCAAGATCGTCACCACCGCCGCCCCCCACGCCGAGTTTTTCGTCGAGAAAGACCGCAAGGTCACCATCACGTTCTACGACCAAAGCCTGAAGCCCCTCGCCCTCACCGGCCAGGTCGTCACCGCTGTCGCCGAAGCGAAGACGGGCAAGGTCGGCCTCGAGTTCGCCGCGAAAGGCGGCTCCCTCGTGTCGAACGTCGCGCTGCCGAAAGGCGACGACTACACCGTCGTCCTCCAGGTTCGCGATACCGCCAGCGCGCGCCCGAAAATCTATCGCGTCGAGTTCCACGACGAGGTCTGCAAAGAGTGTAAGCGTGCCGAATACGCCTGCGCCTGCGACGACACCGCCGAAAAAAAGCACGACCACAAACACTGACCTATGAAATCTCTGCTGCTTCTCGCCCTCGCGGCGGGCCTCAGCGGGTGCACCACCCTGCCGCTTCCACCTGAGGCGGCCGGGATCACTCTGACGACAGAACCCTCCGCCGCCATCGCATTTTACCCGCCAAAATTTGTCTCCGCCGGAGGCTCGCTAGAGCTTGCCGGCTACGTCTATCGCGCCCCCTACGCCCGATCGACCGCCCATAGCCACCTTGACATCACGTTTCTCGGCGCCGGCGGCCGGGCGCTACGCCGCGAGACTGCCGAATTTTCCCCGCACGATCTCCGCGCCAAGACCCCCCGCACACTGCCGCAGCCGGGCCACTACCGCGTGCTGCTCTCGCCGCTCCCGGCCGGCACCGTCAAAATCGAAGTGCGCGCCCACGACGGCCCCCACGCGCCGGCCACCTGACGCACGTTCACCCGGTTACTCGCACGCAAATCATCTTCGAATCGCGCTCGTCCCGCCGTCCCCTCGCCGTTTACCTTGCGCCAACTCCTCGCCTTCACCATGGACTGCACTCACCCTGAGTTCTGGGAACAACGCTATCTCGCCGGCCGCACGCCGTGGGACCTCCGTGGCGTTCCCGCGGCTCTGCTCGCACACTTGCGCGAGCCGTCCGCCGCACCCGGCACCGTGCTCCTCCCCGGTTGCGGCACCGGCTACGAAACCCAAGCCTTCCACGCCTGCGGCTGGCGCCCTCTCGCCATCGACTTCTCCCCCGCCGCCGTCCAACAGGCCCGCATCCACCTCGGCCCGCTCGCTCCGCTTGTGCGCCAAGCCGATTTCTTCGCCGACGACCTCGGCGGTCCCTACGATCTGATTTACGAGCGCACGTTCCTCTGCTCACTGCCGCCGTCCTGCTGGCCTGACTACGCCGCCCGCATGGCGCAACTCCTCCGGCCCGGGGGCCGCCTCGCGGGCATTTTCTTTTTCGGCACCGATCCCGACGGCCCGCCCTTTCCCCTCTCCGCCGCACCCGCCCGCGCGCTCTTCCACGCCTTCGACCTCGTCGTCGACCGCCCGATTCGCGCCGAAGAATCTCTCCCGCTCTTCGCCGGCTTCGAACGCTGGCAAGAGTGGCAGCTCGCGTGAGCCTCTTGATTCGCAGCCACGGCAACGTCCGGCGCACCTTCGCTTCAGTCCGTCCCGCCGGGTTCGCCGCCCTCGCCGCGCTCCTACCCGGTTGCTCCCGCCCAACCCGCTACCCCGCCGAGGGCATGCTGTGGGGCGAAAAATTGCCCCGAAGCTCGATTCACCTGCCGCCGCCTACAACCTCTCCACCTATCTTCAGGACCGCCGCGCCCACCCGGAACTCGACGCCCGGATCGAACGCCTCCGCCTCGCCGCCGTCCCCGACCGCCTGCCTGATCGCAACGAGCTCATCGCTGTCGCGCGCGAGTTTTCGACGGATTTCGCCGCGCTCTATTTCGCCGACTGCGCCGCCCGTCAACCCGCCAACGCGGATCTCCTCGCCCGCTTCTGCCAGCACCTCGATCACCCTGCCTCCGCCGACGCAGCCCGCTCTCCCGGCCACGCGAACTATCTCCTGCTCTTTGTCCCCGGCTGGGACTACCGGGCCAACGGCTCTCTCACCGGATCTGATCTTGCCCGGCCTCGCGCGCTCGCCACCAGCCTTGGCTTGGCGAATCGCCTGGTCGAAGTTGATCCCCTCGGAGCGGTTGAGGCCAACGCCCGGTTCATCCAAAAAGCTCTCGCGACGGCGACGTCTTCCGGCCAACGCCTCATTCTCGTCGGCGCCAGCTCGGCCGGTCCCGCCATCCATCCCGCCCTGCACCAGCTGTTCCTCGCCGGCGCACCCACTCCCGCCGCCTGGATCAACCTCGGCGGCATCTTGCAGGGCAGCCCCTTGTGGAACACTTCCTAACGCCGCCTCACTCGCTCTTGGTCACGCCCTACCTGTGGTTCAAAGGCTGGCAAAAATCCGCCGTTACCTCGATGAGCGCGATCCGCTCGCGCGTCCGCTTTCGCTTGCTTGCCTTACCCGCCGACCTGCTCGTGATCAACTATGTGGGCCTCTCGCTCTCGGGCACCTTGAGTAAATTTGACCGCGGCCCATATCCTCTGCTGCAACGCGAAGGCCCCAACGACGGCCTCACTCCGCTCGCCGACATCATCGCCCCCGGCAGTCGCAGGTTGATTGCCCCGGGGAGCGACCACTTCTTCGCCGAAGATCCACGCATCGACGACAAAACCATCGCCCTCACCCAAACCCTCATCGCTCTGCTGGAGAAAAAATAACTGCGCGCGACCTCTGCACGCACGTTGCGCCCGGTTCAGGCCTGTCGCCGGCGGCCGGGACCGTCGGGTGCGACCCGGTCTCCAGGTCACTTGCCGGATCATGTTCCATTCGTTTCACCTCATTCGGCCCGGTCCTCCCGGCCCTTGACTCCCGCATCGTCAATTATCATTCGACATAGTCATTGATTGTAGTTCGATGACCGCCCGCCAAAGCACCGCCTCTCCCAAGCGAACCCTCTACGGGCACTTTGCCGAAGTGGCCCGGGCTCTGGGCAACGCCCACCGGCTCGAACTCTTGGAATTGTTGGCCCAGGGCGAACGCACCGTCGAAAATCTGGTCTCCTCCACCGGTCTGCCGATGGCCAATGTCTCCCAGCATCTTCAAGCTCTCCGGCGAAACGGCCTGGCGACCACTCGACGCAAAGGCAAATATGTCATCTATGGATTGGCGGACGACGCCGTCGTGACCCTCTTGGGCGCACTCCAAGTGATCGCTGTGCGCAACCATGTTGCAGCGTCCCGGTTGGCTGACGAGTGCTTCCGGCAACGCGACCGCCTTGAACCCGTGTCCCGGGACGAATTGCTCCGTCGCAAACGCGCGGATGCCGTCATTCTGCTCGACGTGCGACCCGCATCGGAGTTCGCCGCCGGGCACATCGACGGCGCGCTCAACATTCCCCTGCAAGAGCTGGCCCGCCGGCTGGCCGATTTGCCGCGCAGCAGGGAGATCGTCGCCTACTGTCGTGGACCCTACTGCGTGATGGCCTTTGAAGCGGTCGCGCGCCTGCGCGCGCGCGGTTTCAAAGCCCGCCGCCTGCAGGACGGATTCCCCGAATGGAAAATCGCCGGACTCCCCGTCGCAACCACCCTCACTGCCAAAAAATGCATTCCTCCCCCAGACCGACTGACTTCACCGAACCGTCGGCGTTTACCGCCGAAGCCATGATGCGAGAGGCTCGCCGCCAAAAACAATTGCCGGACAAACCGGTCCCCACGGTTTGTCTGCTCGACCCCGATGGTGATATCGCCCGCATGTTACGCGCGACCAATCGCGCCACGGTTCACGATAGCTGGCCATGCTACCACACCGAGATGTTACGTTTTAACCTCGAGGGTTGCGACGTCGGCGTCGTGCCCTGTGCAGTCGGCGCACCGTTTGCCGTCTTGATCGCCGAACAACTCTTCGCCGCCGGCTGCGAGCTCCTGATTAGCATCACCTCCGCGGGGCAACTCACCGACAAATTGGGCCATCCTCCCTATTTCGTCATGATCGAATCGGCCTGGCGCGACGAAGGCACCAGTCATCACTACCTACCCCCGGCCGACATCGTGGCGATGGACCCCAAGTTGCTCGGCCGGATGCAACGCGCCTTCGCCCCCGAGTCTTGCCGCGTGCATTCAGGCTCGGCGTGGACCACCGATGCACCATTCCGTGAAACCGCCTCCGCGATTGCCCACTTTCGTGCGCAGGGGGCCCTCGCCGTCGAGATGGAGGCCGCCGCGCTCTATGCGTTTGCCGAAGCACGGCAGAAGCCGGTCGTGTGTTTTGCCCATGTCACGAACCAGATGGCCACACAGTCGGGCGATTTTGAGAAGGGTCATGACAACGGAGCCCATGACGCCCTCCAAGTCGTGGCCGTAACCATCACGGCTTGGCAACGAACCAACGCCCTCACCCCTTCCCCATGATCATCCGCG